>ENA-ORMS01000002-ORMS01000002.1-human-gut-metagenome-genome-assembly--contig:-NODE-2-length-416504-cov-92.399550_pt1 | contig 416504 bp, 635 predicted proteins | sample MGYA00242104_ERZ508997 | MGnify/ENA primary metagenome ERZ508997 (study PRJEB26280, sample SAMEA2338704) | human gut metagenome | biome: human gut; feature: human-associated habitat; material: faeces...
TAATAATTTAATGAATTTAGTAAGGTAAGTCTTTCGGAAATGTAAATATTTTTTATTCATTAAATTATTTTTTAAAATTTATTAGTAAATATAAACTTTTTATAAATATTGTAGTATAATTAATATAGTATATTAAGTTAAAGATAGATATTTATATTTGAAAAATTATTTTTTAATTTATATCTATTACAATTAAAATTAGATAATGATATTTCTATTAGACTGAGTATTATTCAAGTACTTTTGAAATTTTGTATAGAATTGAAAGTTTAATAGATAAGTTTAAAATAAATTATATATGACTTATGATTATTAATGAAAAGAAGATGGCTTAGTTAGCTATTAACAAATCTCTTTTGAAAGAGTATTCTACAAATGAAGATTCACGTGTTGTTTATATGGACAATAATGATGAATTCCAAATTTAGTTATTTAATCCTGAACAGTTTACTGTTGGTGTTACATTTACATTTAATGGTAAAGATATGGATGGTATGTTAGTTTTGAAACCAGGTGAGAGAGTATGGTTAGAACGTTATTTGGATAATCAGGTTAAATTTAAATTTTCTACTTATGAAGTAGATGATAATGATGTACAGATAAAACATGCTATTGCAAATAATGGTAATATTACTGTAAAGTTTTATAAAGAAAGAGTATCATCAAGAATTAAAACAAATATTTATAATACATTAAATGTTTTATGGAAAGAGAGTCCATTAATTTCTAATCAAAATACATATACTGTTCCAAGTTATGATACTGTAGTTACATGTTCAGATACTAATAATAATGTTTTATTAACAAATAATATTACTAACTGTTGTTGTGCAAGTATTGATGGAAATACATATAATAAAGCTTTATATAAAACTAATGTTAATAATACTACTATTGAAACAGGTAGAATTGAAAATGGTGGTTATTCAAATCAGAAATTTGAAACAGTAAATAATGAATTTGAAAATTATCCATTTAAAAGAGAATATATAAAGATTCTTCCTAAATCAAGGAAACCATATACGACAAGTGATTTGAATAAAATATATTGTACTAATTGTGGAAGAAAACTTAATTCAAAATTTAAGTTCTGCCCATATTGTGGTGAAAAATGTATTATTTAATTAAAACTAAATAAAATTAAGGTTCTAATCTTTTGTGAATAAGATTAGAACCTTAATTTTTATACTTCTGTATTTAAATAATATTTTAATTTATTTTTAAATTTTATTAATGTTAATACTGTAATGTTATTTCCATTATAATAGTAATTATAATCTAATCTCATCATGAATGACATGAAGAAACAGATTATAAATAAAAATAAATTAGCTATAGGTATTAACATACATATACAATATAAGATATACCAATACCGTCTTATTTTTATTTGTTTTGAATTTTCTCTTGTTTCTAAATTATTATATATAAACCATTTATTTGTATATGTAAATTTTTTAGTGAACCAATCAAATATGATTAATTGTATAAGACATAATACAAATCCTATAAATCCTATAAATATTGTTACCATTTGTATATTAAATTTCTTTTATTTTAATTTGATTAAACTTATCGATATTATGTATATCTAAAATATCAGGACCTGTTTTATATATTAAAGAGTTATTAGTTTTCTTTAGTATTTTTATATTCTTATAATACATGTCAAGACAAATAAATTTAGGATTATTCTCTATTGAATCATAATGATTATGAAAATGACCATAGATCCAGTATTTAATCTTGTTAGACATACTTAATTCTTTGTGTATCGCATCCAAATTACTGCGGTCTATAAAGTTATCATCTAAAAGTTTTGAGTCCCATATGGACCAATTAAACACCGGATTATCTGATATTAATAATGGATATTCATCTCTTGGTTTCTGATATGTAGGACAATTATGTGAACAAACAATATCAATATTAAAATCTAATGATTTAATTTCTTCTTTTAATTCATCATCTAATATTCTTGTTCCTTCATTTTTCCAATATGTTTTATTAAGAACTCGATCTGTTCTGTCTATTGATATTGCACCACCTATACATATGATATTATAATCTGCTGTTTTAACTACAGTGAAATCATCAACTAATGATATATTACTTTTATTCAAAGGTGATGATTCTTTATATAAATCAGGATTATCATGATTACCACGTATTAATATTAATTGAATATTATGTTTGATACATATATCATTACATAGTTTCAACTTATTAGAATCTGTTTTAATATCATAAAAACCGACACCGTTATCTCCGCAAGAGAATATAACGGAATTATCTGATATATTATCTTCATTTACATATGAACGTAATATATCATAAATTATGTTTATTCCATGTGGATCACCAAAGAAATAAACATTTTTATATTGCGTAAAATCTATTATCTTCATATTTTTAATAAGTGTTATTTTTACAATTGTTTATTAAATAAATATTATATATATGTATTTTTAGTAATAATTAGGATAAAAATGAAATATTAATTGTTTATTTTTAAAAACGATGTCAAACATAGTTAAAATTAAAATATGTTTTGAATTATGAAACAAAAAATCTTAATTATTCTTGATCATGATTATAATACTGATAAACGTTATAATATGTTTATAGAACAAATAAAATTTTGTTATGGTGATAATTATGATATAGTCTTTAAACTATTTAATGATATACAGAAACAATATAATTATGTGCCAGAAAACATACAGATGGAAATTGATTCTGAAACCATATATGCATGTATAGACAAATATGCGTGTGTTATAACAGATGGTCCGGCAGCATACTTCTGGTTACAATCTTTTTATGATGGAAATCTCATTGCTATAAATCCTATTATCGACATTTACAAAGAATATCCATATAATTTATATAATGATGATAAAGAATTGAAGTTAACAAGACAGTTTCAAACAGAAAATACAATTTGTATAATAAGTGATGAATTAAGAAAGTTAACGGAAGTTTATGATAATGAATTTTATGATACAACTGTTATAGTAGCAGATGAAAGTATAAAAGATATAAAAAATTTCTGGTCAATTGGATCAACATTTGATCAGGTATTTAATTATATGGTTAAATATAAATAAAAGACAAAATATATAAAATAAAAGGAATATATTGTGATAGTATATTCCTTTTTATTTTTAGGTGAAAATAAATTGTTAAGAATAAATGAAATTGATTACGTTATTAAGAAATATTTTTAATGATAATAAAAATAATGAACGAAAATTATCAGATAAAAGATTTAATGTTATTGTAAAGAATAAAATTAAAAATTATTGCATAACAAATTTAAATGTATTAATAGGAGACGAACATTCTGAACATCATGTAATTATGAAATTTGATGATGAATATTTAATTGTGTCTGATGAAGATAATGATGTTTTAAATTTTAATGTGAAATTAAATATACGTACAAAACAAGGGAAACTTATAGATGAATATCATTTCAATGAAACAGTTTATAAAGGAGATACAATTATAAACATAACAGAATCTTTGATTAATTTTAAAAAGACTTTTTAATACAGTTTCATTATAATATGTATTAAAATAAATCTAAAATAAAAAATGTTAAATAAATCAAAAAGTCCGTAGCGTATTCTTAAATGTATTAATAATCCAAAAGAAAGACGATAGTTTCTATCATCATTAGATGATAGTATTTTTGTAGCAAATGATTTGGAAGAAAGTATTCGATAGTGGTTAGAGTATTCTACTGATGATGAGTATAAACGATAGTTCTATAAATTGTACAATTCCATTTATACTTATATGGATGATTATTATTTAACACTTTCATTACCAGAACCGAATTTTATAGAAATCTATAAAGATACTGAAGATATTACATTTAATGGATCATTAACATAGTTTATGTCATATGAAAATAAACTGTTATATAAAGATTCAATGCTTATGACTTTATGTCATGATACATCAGAATATATTATACATAGAATATTTTCAGAAAATGACGGTTATAAAATTGAACATGAACCAAATGGTAGGAATGAATGTCCAGATATTAAATTAACATATCCAAATGGTGATGAAACATATATAGAAGTTAAATCAGTTTTATGTAGTTTCTTTGATGATAATACATTTAAGGGTAAAGTTAATAATGCAATGAAAGGTATTGATTAGATTTTAAATGATATGCGATAGTTGGAAATAAAAGAAAATAAATGTCAAACATGTCTTCGAAATATTACTACTGTTTTTTTCTTTTATTTCTGTAATTCAGAAACAGGTGAAGCTGAATATTTTAAAACATATGTTATGCCTGCACCTATTGCAATTGATTGTGAATTTAATAAAGATGGTACCTTTAAAAAACTTGGACAAAAATCAGATACGAATTTCAATACAGTCTTAAATCTAAAAATAAGAACACCATTCAATAAATATAATACATTAGTAGATAGAGCATTACTTATATCTACAGGATATACATCAAAAGGTATTAACAGATTAATCCATAATACAGAAGGAGATTTTTATGTATTAAAGAAATAGTTTAATGATATAAAACAAAAAATATATGATGTATTAGATGTATATAAAATAGAAAATAATACATATACAGATTGTTTAAGTCGTGTATTATAGTTATTTCATGAACTTAAAGGATATAAGTATAATGGTAGTAGATTTAAAGATTATATATTGGATTATGATAAAACATATATAAAGAATACGATAATAGAAATTAAGCGAGATATTAATAAAGTTTTTGGAAAAGGTACAGTTAGGTAATATAACTTGTACCTTTTCTTTTTAATAAATAATAAAAGTTAATTTTTAATTATAAAATATGAATAAATGTGTAAAACGTTTGATTGAAAGTTTATTTGATGATGATTTTGAGGATATTGTAGATAACCGAGATGACTTATCATCTGATCTTGCAGGTAAGATAACGAAAAATATGTTAACATATTGTGAATCGTATTTAACAGAGCAAACCTTCAGTAATAGCTATATTGATATTAAAAATGCAGTAGATAAAAAAGTTCATTCAGAAGTAGAAGGTTCTACAGTAGCATTCTATTATGAAACAAAAAAACCAGAAGAACCGAAAGTTTATTTAACACATGTATCTTTTAGACGTTTAAATGATGCACAGAAATTTATTGATGAACTTAATGAATTCAGTATCAGTAATGTATTGCTTAGATATAATCTAGAAGTTGGAAGATATGTAAATGCAAAAGATTCAGATGTAATTAATAATATAATAGACTTAAAAAATATCAATTTTATTAGTGCCGGTTTAAAGGGTGTTTATCCAAAAAACTTTTATGTTAATGGTGATTATATTAAGGAAGAGAAATTATATTCTACTGTATTTGATGAACATAACTATTATTATAAAGGTGATGTTGATATTAATTTATTAAGATGTTGGATTGATAATGAAACTATTAACATTGAATCAACTGATTCAATAAGTTTAATGGAATGTTATAATATGAATGATTATTCATTTATTAAAAAAGTAAATAATACATTCAAGAATACTACTTATTCATATAAAGGATTACCAAAAACAGGAAATCTTACAGGTTTACCTAATGGAACATATAGAGCTCAATTAGAATTTGATGATGAAAGAACTGTTAATCAACCATATCAACCATTAGATGGAAAAGTTAAAATAAATTTTGTCGGTTTTCCTTCTAACTGCTCAGAATTGAGAGTAAGAGTTAGACAATTACCATGGAGAGTTTTGCCTTATATGTCATTTGAAGGTATTACTATGGAGAATTTACCTAAATTTAATTTTGAAGCTGGTGGATTTCCTGGTAAAAATTATGGAATTATGATTCAACTAGGTCCTTATAAATTTGAGGCTAATTGCAGACGATGGAAACCAACAAAACCACAATGGAAAACAATATTGACATCGAAAGATTGGTTTCTTGATTGCTATAGTTCAAAGGATGGACCACATAGAGAATATGTAGAACCAGATAATAAAGAAGCACAAGAAGCTTTTATAAAAGAAAAAGCAAAAATTGATTCTGTAAATAAACGTACAGAAGATAAGAAAGAAGATGCAGAATTAATGAAAGAAAACTGTATTAAATATTTAAAACCTGACACAACATATTTTGGTAATAACTGGGTAATAAGAATAAAATCATTAGGTGATAGATTTATTTCATATATTCTTGCGAAACGTATGTCAGTTACAAATACATATAAGACATATGAAGCATTCTGTAAATGGTTAGATCATACATCATTTAAACTTGAAAAAGGTGGTACAGAAACTTTACGAGATGTAATTGTTAAACCTGTTGAAGAACGTAGAGCTAAAATTGTTGAACAACGAAAAGAAGAAGCTAAACAATTAAGGAAAGAATTAAGAAATAAAGCAAAAGAAAATAATGTTGTTAAACAGACATCAGATGAAATAAATAATGATAAAATTCAACAGGTAAAGAAACGTAGAGGAAGACCACGTAAATCAGATATTACTGCAACAAATAATACAGAAGTTAATTCTGAAAATAATAAGGGAACTGAAGTAACAAATAATAGTAATGTAAAGATTTATGATTATTCAGATAGAGCAATTGCTATATATGGTGATTATAAAGATATTCTTCCTATTAAAGATAAGTTAAAAGAAATTGGTTGTCGATATAATAAATTTTTAAATATAAATGGTGTTAAAACACCTGGTTGGATTGTATCTGCAAAGAAAAGAGCAGAAGTAGAAAAAATTATAAATAATTCATAATTAGTATAAAATAATTAATCACAGATACTATATACTGGTTGAAAAATATTATCAAAATTATATTAAAAAACTAATAAAATTTTAGTTATTTTAATAGAATTTTATTAAAATTATTAAGTTTTAATAATAGTGATGTTTATTTTATAATAATTAAGTTATGTTTATTAAGTTATGAGATTGTATAAAACATTTTCTATCTGTATAAATATAATAAAAAATTATATTATTTATGAAATTCATTAAATAGTTTTCATCTGATACAGAAATGAATAATGCAATATCACAAATTAAACATGGTGATGGTGCATTTTTATTTGGAGTTTCAACAACTAATGGTATAAAGAATGTAGATTTTTGTGATCATATACATCCAGGACCTAATTGTTTGAAACTAAATTCAGTAAATATGACTCCTGTTAAGTTAGATCCTTCATCAACAAAGAAGACTCCTGCTGTTGCAGATGTTCTTTATTCAACTGCGGATGGTAAACTTACACTTGATGCATAGACTAATAATAAAAATAACACCGCAATTGCAATTTGTGTAATTCCTGAAGTAATGGAAAACTTTAAAGAAGGAGATGATTCAACTGGTGCTGTTAAAACAGCAAGATTCGTTTCTATAAATTATATGAATTATAAAACACCTACAACTGGAAATAAAGTTAATCAAAGTATAGCTATGGGTTATGGTGATATAGATAATGTAAAAGGCGGAACTGATGAAACATCATATATAGGTGGTAAATGGAATACACAATAGTATTTATCTAAAGCAATAAATCAAGAGTTTATATGCAATGGTGTAACAAATAAGTTTGATACTGGTTATTTCCCAGCAATATGTTGCTGTGTTGCATATTCTACACATGGAACAAAACCAGGTGACTGGTACTTACCAATGCCTGGCGAATTATATCAAATTTATGCAAACAAAACATCTATAAATAAAAAGAGAACTACATTGGTTGGTAAAGGTTTCTTAGAGTACGGCTATTATTGGAGTAGCAGAGAGGTTAAAGTTAAAAGTTCGTGGGATAAAACAGATAGAGTTGAGCAGTAGTGGGTCGCTTTAGATAATGGTACAATTTCTTCGAACTATAAGAGCAATAATTACACTGTTTTAGCTTTCTTAGCTTTAGAATATTAATAAAAATATTTATAAAATAAATGGGAGATGAAATTTACCTCTAATTTCATCTCCCATTTTCTTATTTAAAAATAAAATATATTATTCATCAACAAAATCTTCAAAATCCCAATAAGGTTCAGATTCAGGTCCAAATTCTGTTTCTAATGATCTTTGTCTAAATGTTCTGCACATCTTTTCACGATCCATATTCTCATAAAATGAATATGTTTTAAATGAATCAATAAGATCATTATAACTTATTGCAGATATACAATCATTCGGATGACATACAGATTTATAATCATTGTATTCTTTAAATAAAACCCATTCATAAACTTTATATTCACTATTCTCTAACCAATAAGCATAAGGTTCATCATGAAAATATAAATAAGTTGAACTTGAACATTCAGGATATAATGTATAATATTTTGGTATTAAATTATATGACATAACTTTATATAAATTTTATTTACCATCTAAGAATGCTATAGTATCTTCTACTAATTCTAACCAAGGTTTCGCTTTATATTCAACATTGGTGTTATAAAAACATTCTACTTCCATTTCAGATTTTAATTTATTTAATTTTAATAATGCTCGTTCTACATTCATGTTTTAATTACCTGTTAAATTACCATTAAAATCAACACGCTGTTTACCATATATAATATTATAAAATGTTGTATATGGTATTTTATTCCATCCGCAAATTCCACCATTCGTATAAAGATAGTTAAACTCTGTTTCAAAGTTAATATTATCTTTCTTGTTTAAATCAACATATTTTTGTAGATTTACCATTGCTTCTTTTGGACCCATATTAAACCATCTTTTATATTCAGCAGGATCTGAAAGATCTGGAAGTATTGTAGTTTTAGGTGTTCCTTGTTTATCTATAATCTTACATCCTTTTAACGATTCTTCCATACGCTTTTTTATTTCGTCTCGTACTTCCATGTTATCTTTATATTATTATCTTTTATTAATTTAGTTACAAATTTATTTATTGAATCGATAGAATCTCTTTTTCTGATATATTCTTCATATGTAGGATTTGGATCTTTACCAGTAAATGGATTAAATGGTTTAAAATTCAGATTTAAATATCTTTTATATTCTTTGTAATCTTTGTAGTAATCTATATCTTTTGTTGATTTAAAATGATTCAACCATAAATTACATTCATCCCATACATAATCTTCATTTAAAGGTAGTTTATCATTTTTATTTTCATATAATTTAATAAAATCATCTTCACGTAGTATATAACAACAGTAAAAAGGAATACGAGCATTCATTTCATCTGGATGACTAAGTAATTCCATCATAGCTATCTTAAACGCAGGTTGATGTTGCCTAGAATATTTATAAAATTCATCACGCTCATTTATACGAACTGCTAACGATGAAGAAAATAATTCGGCTTTATATAACCTTTTATATAGATATTTAATTTTATCTATAACAGTTCTATTTGTTTCCATTATCATCCAATTTAAAATTTTTAAGCAGAGTTTTAATTACTCTCATATGTGATAAATCATCTTTTGTTAAAACCTTTATAGTATCTCCAATTGTAGGAAGTTCTTGTCCACATGCATCATTAATTTCTAATTTTTCTTTACATATCCAAAGATTATCATTATAATCTTCTGGAATTTTATCAAGAAATTTACTGAATTCTGAATATGCAACTCCTAAAAGTTTTAATTTATATTCATAGTCTTCACATTCCTTTTGATCATTAAATACCTTTCCATCAAATGCTGTATATGTTATAATCATATAAATAAATATTTTAAAGTTTATATATAATAAATTAAATGAAATATACCTATAAATTATTACATAAATATATTCCTCAGTTAAATAACTTATCTGATATGTTGTTAAATCCAAAAGAAGATAATGATGAATTTGATGATATTATAATAGGTGGATATTTTTATCCAGATGATAATAAATCGCAAATTAATTTAACATCTGATGGACTTATTAGAGATAACATAGATAAAGTAAATGCAAATAATAATTACCTAGCTTCATTTTTCGGTGATAATGTCATGAATAATGAATTATCATCATATGATGATAAAATAAATTATATCGGTAAATGGACTAGTAATATAGATGCAAATGCAAATATTTACTATGTAATTGTAGATAATCAAATAAGAAAAATCATATTCAGTAAACCAATTGAACCAACATCAATGCAAGATACATTCGGTATTATCTATATTATAGAAGATGATGGAAATATGGTTTACTGTCAACCAGATGAAAATGATATTTTATTTGATAATCTACCTGAAGCAAAAAAATATATTAAAGAACAAAAAGAAATATTTCATCCATTAACATAATTAAATTATTCTGTACTCTTTTCGTTCAGTATATTATTTTCAATAATATATTCAATTGCAGATTTTAAACAATCTTCAAATGTTTTACAACCATAACCAATTTCCCAACAATTTCCAAAATACTTATCTGATTTTGATTTATATCTAATTTGTACAGAAAATCTATCAGTATAAATATTCGAATTAATAAGTATATTATGTTCTTTATATAACCATTCTTTTACATCAAAATATGTAGGTTTATAATATGCATCACAATATTGCCATCCATCAGAATCTTCATATGGCAATGTATAATATAATGATTCATTATGATCATTTCGTATACACTTTGTAAGTGGAAATTTATTATCGAGTAACCACTTACAAATATTATCATCTACTGTATGAGTAAAATAATTCATATCAAATTAAATATAACGTTCACATTTATTCAAAAACTCATTAAATACACTTTCTACCTTATCTCTATCAGTCAAAATAAATGCATCATACATTTTCTTTAAATCCTCATAGAGACACTTCTTAATTCCTTCTCTCTGTGTAATATTTAAATCCATATCTAATAACTGTTTTAATTAATGTTTATAATGTTTAACCAATAAATTGTTTTAATTTTTAATCTCTTTTAACTTATTTAAAATTTCATCTTTCGTTATATAAGGATTATCAAAGACAATATCCAAACTTTTATCAAGATATTCTTTAATTTTTGGTCCTGGTTTAATATTAAATACATCCATAATATCATTACCATTAACCGGTAACTTATATTCAAACATCTTAATTAAATCATTACAATTTATTCCTTTCGAAATAACATCATGAATTGATTTTAATTTATTGTTATTTGATTCATATATTACTATCATGTTATATACATCAAAGAATATATTTAATGTTTTGCATTTATATAACATTCGTCTAATATCACTGGGTGATGATTGATTATTAATTTTCGACATATCATGATATAAATTAATATAATTCATTATTGTATTAATTTCATATGTAGAAAATTTAAGATTAATTAAATCTTCTTTAACATTTGGATTATTAATATTAATTAATGCTAATTTTAAATAAGGTTTATATGTTTTATCTAAATCAATGAAATGTCCAGGAATATTATGATTTATACAAGGAAAAATAAATTTCATTGCATCAATATCAAATAGATAATCAATACCTAATTTTGAATTTGATGTATTTAATATTTTCATAAGTTCATCCTGTATTCTTTCTTTTGAAATAATAGATAGTCTATCTATATTTTTCTTCATACTGTTGAATACATTTTTATCTATATTCCAACCAAGTTTACATGCAAATCTTACACATCTCATAATGCGAAGAGGATCATCAATATATGTCTGATCTGGTTCACATGGTGTTACAATAATTTTATTTTTAATGTCATCAAATGATCTGTTTGTAACATCAATAAATTTACTGTTTGAAATATCATAATAAATTGCATTGATTGTAAGGTCTCTACGCATGCAATCCTGCTTAAGTGAACCGAATGTTGTATCTGGTTTTCTTGAATCTGTTGTATAAATTTCAGTTCTTGTTTGTACAACTTCAAGTTCTTCATTAGGAAAATCCTTTAGTCTGAACATAGCAGTTCCATATCGAGGATATGTCACAACAGTTCCTTTTGTAAAATGATTCTTTTCCAACCATTCTGCAAATTTAATACCACCATTTTCTAATGAAACAACAAGGTCTAAATCTTTTATATTATTTCCTAAAATTTCATCTCTACAACATCCACCAACAGCAAATAAATTGTTTTCAAATTCAGATCCTTGAATAATTATTCTAAGACAATCTTTAATTGCCATATATGTTTTTGTATCCATTCTCTTATAATTATTAATTCATATTTTATACAAAGATACATATTTTATTTGAAAGAAAAAAAGAGAATATAGAATTAAATCCATATTCTCTTATATATATTAAATTAAAACGATAAGTTCTATAACTGCATCATAATATGCGTCTTTTTCATTGTTAAAAAATTGACGTGATTCTGGAAGATTATGCCCGATATTTCCGTTTACAGTTTCACCAGAATATACAGATTTCTTACCAAATGAAATAATCCATTCCCATTTATTATCATCTATTTTATTAATGTTAATATAAATTGATTGTTTTTTGAAATAATCGATTACTTCTTCTGCATTAGGATTATAAGCTAATTCTAAATGATTATAATGTTTCTATAATTCATTAGTAGATTCAACTAATGTTCCATCTCTGTTTACCATATATCGAGTTTTATCGATATTATAGTTATGTTTTTTCAGTAAGAATGCAATTTCTGGTTTTAAATATGTTTCTTTATAATTCATTATTATAATTCTTTATCAGAAATTAGTTCCTGAATTATGATTAACAATACCATTAGCTGAAATATATGTATGTGTATCTTTAACAGTAATGTCAATCACAGGATTATTAATTCCTGATTTGAATATACGGGCAATCTTTATTTTATTAAACTTAATTTTCTCATTAATGTCCATATTAATGGTACTCATTGTAAAGATTTCATCTCCATCATGAAGTTCTTCAGCAGTTTTCCATGATGATTCCTTCTCAATCTTATTCTTATTTACCAAGAATCTATGTGTATTTGAGCATTCGATATGATCACCGTTTGAAAGTGATACATAGTATGTAGGTTTCTCAAAATTCCATACATGCTCTACTTCATGGTAATCACCATCATGTGATAAAACTTTATCACCTACTTTAATTTCAGACATCAATACAAGTCCATCCTTTACAATAATCTCTTCATTTGGCAATAAACAACCACCATTTAAATTAGTCTTCATATATAATTAAATTATGTTATTTTCTTTTAATGTTTTGTATGTTACGTTTTTTAATTTTGTATAGTAATCAGATAAATTCTATTTTAAAAACTCTAATATTTTATATGAATTATCTTCATCTGATTTAATATACTTATATATCATTCCTGTTCTATCAGATTCTAATCTCAGTAAATCTGCATCTGTTATATTAGATTTAAATAAATTATATTTCTATAACACATATCCTAATGATATTACCTATATATAAATCTAAGCATTTACCATAAATTCTAATTTTTCATATATATCAAAGAAATCTTTTAATAATGTATGTTCATATCCTTTTTCAATTAATTCATTTATTAATTTATGACTGTTTACATTATCTATATCATTTTCTTTTAAATAATCTTTTATAAAAAATATATATTCATTTATACGTGCTTGCTATTCAGTTGGTGATAATAAATAACAAACATTATATATAAATGGAAATTGTCTATTATTTATTAATCTTATATTATCAAATTCAATACTTGATGATCTATTTTTTAATGAATCTAACGGATTTGAATCTATTTTAGAATACATTGTACGTATATGTGTAATTTCATGTTTTAATTTATATGCATATTGCTATATAGATAAGTTATAATGTTTGTTAACATATATTGGTATGTTATATGTATTATCTCTCATCTATATAGCAAAATATGTATTATTTTCTAAATCATCAAATTTAATATATATAGGACATCCTATATTATCTTTATAAACTGTATTATCTGATTTATATTCAGTATTAACTTTTAAACATGTTTGTTCTTTAATAAACCAATTCCAACCTGTATAAAAATCAGTATAATTAGAATAATATATTTGTTTAGCAACATCTTTTATCATATTATCAAAATTTGTTACTTCATGATATTCTTCATTAATGTTATTAATTATATTTAATATTTCATTATATGACAATATATTATTCTATTCTGTTAGGTTATGTATAAATTTCATATATCAGATATATGTTTAAATATTTATTTTATTAATAATTCTTTACCAATATTTCTGTTATATTACCACGTCCATTTCCTTTTGAATTGATAGATCTTTTAGCATTTACTCTAATTATATTATAATCTGAATATAAGTCATCAAAAAACGTATCATTTACATCATAATTTTTTGGATCTGAATTACTTAACATACAATAAGCATTACTACTATTTAAAATATCAACCCAAATTTTTAATTCTTTTTGATTATTATCATTAAAACCTGATTTTGTATATGACGTAAATGCAGCTGATTTAGTAATAGGTCTATATGGTGGATCCATATAAACAAATGCATTTTTTATATACATCCCTTTACCTTTAAAAAAATCATTATATGTACCGGTAGATATTTGAACATTGTATTTAATGAAAAAATTATGTACTGCTTTAATATTTTCTTCATCACATATACAAACATTTACATTCTTATTCCATGGTACATTAAATTCACCTTTTGAATTCTCTCTGTATAATCCGTTAAAACATGTCTTATTTAAGAATATAAATTCAGCTGCATGTAATACATCTGCATCTGGTTCTATATTCATATCATATATATTGAATGAATCACGGGTATTATAATAAAACATTTTCGGATCTTCAGATTTTCTATATTCTTCCTGTATTGTTTTTAATTGATTAATTAATTTCAAATGTTTATTTTTTACAACTGTATATAAATTTGTCAATTTATAATTTAAGTCATTTATAAACACATTTTTTATATTAGGTAACTTGGGAACAATATAAAATAATACTGCAGCACCACCAATGAATGGTTCCATATATGTGTTAAAATGTGATATATTTTGTGGAAGATTATCATTTATTGTATTTAATAATTGGGTTTTTCCACCAACCCATTTGATAATTGGTTTTGCATTCATAAAAATATAGTTATATATTATATACATATAATTATATAAAAAAATATGTTATTTGTTTTTTTAGATAAATAATTTGTTAGATAAATAACATATAAGAAAAAAAACATATAATAAATGAATAAAATACAAAAGAAAGCACTTTATGAGAATATCATGAGAAGTGTATCAAAGACTATTAAAAGACGTTTGAATGAAGATCAAAGTTATGAAGATTATGCATATAATATCAATGCATGCCTTGATGAAGCAGGTGACGAACATTTGAAAGATGAAGTTCTTAATAATATTCATATGATGTTAACAGAGATTCGTTGTATGGTTGATTAGTTGAATGACGGTGATATTTCATATGCTGACGTAATGAAAACTTTCAGCAAGATTGATAGAATGACTTGTGGAGATTATAATCCTTAAAAAATAAGGAATTAGAATTAGGTTTCTAATTCCTTATTTTTTTTATTTATAAAAACGTGATAATTTATTTTCAATAATAAATATGAAAACAAAGTTTTTAATTAAATGAAATTTCCAAGAAAATTATCTAAAGAACGTTTAAGTTTACTTAGTCCTGAAGATAGAAAAATATATGAATACGAACATTCCGGTTTATGTCCTGAAATGAAACAGCTTCAAGAATCTAAGAAAAAGAAACGTATATATAATGATGAAGGTAATATTGTTCCAAATATATGTCCAAAATGCGGTGGTAAAGTTGTTTTGAAAATACAAGGAGAACCAGTATATGTATGCAGTAACTGCGATGCATATTATGGTACAATGCCGTTTAATCTTAAAGAATCTGAAGATGTTATTGATAATTCAGATGATGAAATAACATATGAAGATATTCAGGATATAAAACTTTCTAATGAATATAGTGAAGAAGAGAAACGTCAAATAAAACAAATGATGGATGAGATGTTATTCGAATCATAGTTTGATGAATTATTTGATAAGGAACTTATTGCCGAAGTTGGTTTAGATGAATATAATAATATTAAAAAGAATATTTTTGAATATATTATGAATGATCCAGATCTTCATACATTAAATGAAGCTGAAGGTCATGCAGCTGATTGGTGGATGGATTGTTCTTGGATTTTGAAATTAAGTGCTGGTTTGTTAACTGGTTTATTAGGTATTATTGCGTGGTTGTTTATGAAAGGAAAAGATAGATTAGCGATGATGAAGCTTAAGCAATATATGAATAAGCTTGTAGAGTTAACAGATTCAGGTGTAAATAAAAAGCGTCCTTGGTATTTATTTTTATTACCTGGTAGAAAGAATAAACAAAATACAGGTGATTACAATAAAGCATGTTTTAGAACTATTTAGGAAACTGCAGAAAGAAATATGGCATGTTTATATACACAATGTATTCATAGATTAGGTTTTTTATCACCATCATTAACTAATTTTAATAGTATAACTTCAGGTGATGAGCCGTCAGATGATTCAGGTTTAGGTCAATTTTTTGATATTGTAAATGGTGTTTCTACTGAAGGAGAAGATGCTTATATAAATGAAGGTACAAAAAAACTATTACCAATTAAGGTAAATGAAAAACGTTTTAATAAGTCATTATTAATGTTACCATCATTACCAACAAATTATGCAATGTTAATGTCTAATATTGATTATCCTACAAAAGCAAATGAAAATCCAAATGGTTCATTATTCATGAAACCTACAAAGGAAATTATATAGGATAAAGCTTCTGATATAGGACTTAAATATTTTAATAAAGAACATGTGAAATTAGATGATATTGTAAAATATGAAACATTAAAAAATGAGTCATATATGTTATCTTTAAATAAAGTATTATCATTATTTGAAGTTGAGAATGAAGAAGGATTAGATAAAACAAAAGGTGTTTCATTAAGTGGACCATTAACTGGCGATTTAGATCCAACTTCTGTATTAGGAAGTGAATTAGATTAGGAAACAAAGAAACGTGTAGAAAATGAAGCATCTGCATTTAATGGTAATTTAATAGATGCAATTGATAATTATGTACGTAGTAGTATATCTATTGTAACAACATTAATGAAATCAATTTGTGGTAATAACGGTACTAAAGAGATGAGTAATTTCGCTTAGAAAGTATCTGATATGAATAATGCATCCGAAGGTAATATGGATAAGTATATGAAGAAAGAAGATGCAGTATTAAAACAAATTATGGATAATGAATATCAAAAGGATTTAAATGGTTGGCGAGAATTTAGTGAAACTGCAAGAAGATCAAGCAAAATTCTATCATGGACATCATCTGATAAGTTTATATAGAAATTAGGTATAACAGATAAGAAAAAATTAAAAGAATTTAAAGACCGTGTAACTTCTAAAATACAAGATACAGATTCACGTAATAAAGATTTAGACCTTATAATTGCAAAATATACACCATATAGTAAATATGACGAGTTACAAAAAGTAGCATATTCTTTAAACTTAAAGGATGAATCAGTATCAGTATTTACTTATAATGATAAGTATAGTTATGCATATAATACTCTATTTGAAAATGAACAAATTAAAAATAGTGATGAAATTATTAAATAGTTAGAAGACGGAAATGAACAAACATATAAGTTTGTTAAAGACAATTTAACAAGAGAAATTACAGGAATTATTACAAGTTATGGTAATCCAGAAGAATGGTATATAATTAAAAATGCTCGTGAACGAATGAAAAAATTAAAAGAAGCAGCAGATAAAGAAATTACTGAAAAAATAGGATTAATATGCAGAACATCATAGTCTGCATCGTCAACATTAGGTGATAAGTTTAAAGCTGCACTGTCTAAACATCCTGTTCGTGCGGCAAGTCTTCAAAATATATGGGCACGATATGCAGATGATTTAGATGATAGAATAGAATCACGTATTCGTTCAATTACAGGTGATAATGGTAATAGTTGTATGTATAAGTCTATATAGGAATTTTTGACAGTTCAATATCCAAATTTGCTAGCTGTAATGCTTTATTATAAACAGATATTCTACCTTATAAAACTATATACTGATAAATATCCTATTACAAAAGAATCTTCAGATGAATTAAAGAAACAGCAAGAAGAGCAAGAAACATTATATACATATGCGTAGTTATTAAATATATTGAATAACTCAAAAAATAATCAAAATTAAATGAATATAAGTTATGTTATAGCAAATAGATAATATAATATATAATGTAGTATATCATAATATGTTATCAACTGATTTATTCAATGAATTTAGTAATATTATAAATGAATTAAATGATGATAACAATACAAATGCAGATATAAAAAATAAGGCAATTAAATTAAATTAGTTTTTAAGAAAATGTGGAATAACGCCATTAAATATTTACTTAGAACCAAATAATTTAATAAATGAAAAAATTTCACAAATTATAGAAAATGATATATTTAAAAATAATATATAGTTAAGTCAAAATGATATTTCAAATATATCATATAAAACTATAATAAAATATATTATATAGAATGAAACTACAGAAATCGATAAAGATAAATTATATAATATTGAACCAATAACTGATAATGAAATGAAATAGTTTATTGATACATTTAATAATATGATTTCTCAAAAAACGTTAATAAGTATATTACAATTTATTTTTTCTAATAATTTTAGTTCATATTATAATAAATTAATTGATGATAAATTTTCATAGTTTGAAATTCCAATTAATATATATAATACATTAGGTAATAAAGATGTATAGAATAATATAAATACATAGCGTTATAAAGATATATATTCAACATTATTAGAATTATTAAAAAAAGATAATGAATAGGAATATATAGAATATTTCAAATAGAATATTTCAAATATAGATATAAAAGAAGGTATTAAAGATGTATTTCTTAAAAAACAGATTGATATAGATAAAGATGTATTTAAAACAAATAAATTAACAGTAAGTAAATTCTTAGAAAATATATAGAATTTAGATGTAATAACTAATGAATAGTTTACAAAATGGAATACATTATTATCAGAAACTTTAGTATCAATAAATATAAATTCAGAAGAATTAAAAAATAATATAGAAAAAATTAAAGAATCATTAAAGTCAGATAAAATATCTGTTGTTATAGATAAAGAAACAAGAACACCAATAATATGTAAAAAAATATTTGAATTATTTTATACAACACCTTCTGCGTTAAAGACATTAAATGGGCGTGATACAAAGTCAGGAAATAAGTATAGTGTTGGAGAAAATATTATTAAAGAATTGCAGGAATTATTCAATACTAATTTACCAGATATGGACATTCAAATAAGTAATAAAGATAACAGTTTCTTTAAATCATTTAATCTATTAGTAAGTGATGATACTATCAATATTTTTAAATTTTTTAAAAATCTTAGTAATAAAATAAACGGTTCTAATATATTTAATGTATATACAATTATATTAAATTATATTTCAAATAATAAACCATATCCAGCATTATCAGTGTTTTATACATTAATGTATTTTATGGATAATATTAAAGTTGAATCTATTTTATATTATAGAGATAATGATATATGTTTATTTGAAAAGAAAGGTACAGAGAATTTAATTGATAAAGCATATAAATATATAAAAAAGAAAGTAGGAACTGATACAACGTTAACTGATTTTGCAATTAGTTTATATAAGTCAACAAATAATTAGGAAAATGTGCCAGAAGAAAATAAAGGAACAGATGTAGATGGAAATACTACATTAAATGCAACTATAGCCGCTGTTGAAAGAGCAGAATAGCTTGTAATAGATGTAGAGAATAGTTAATTTTTAAAATACATTAATAAATAATATATAAAATATATTTAATTATGAAACAAAGAACAAATAAAAAGTTTAAATCTGTAAATGAGAAATCATGGTATGGATTATTTTATGGTTAGGAACCACGTGATAAAACTAACATAAAGAAAGTAACAATGATACCGACAAATTTAAATCAATGTAAAATTTGTTCTGATGGTAAATCTGTTTATTCTAATTCATAGTTTTATCCAGGAGATATTATAGAAGTATGTCCTACAAAATCTATAGATAAATTATCTCTTTATACTAAAGATATGAGAGATATTGTATTTGAAGTTATTCCTAATGAGAAATATGTTATTCCATTCGGTTATTGTCAATATTATGATGTTATAAGCAAATCAAATCCTGATCCTAATTGTGATTATATGTGGGATGGTGATAATAATAAAATAATAATAAGGGCTTTAAATCGAATACCGAAAAATACAAAGCTCGTTTTGAATATCAGAAAATAATTTTTTATAAAAACATAGATAAATAAAATAATAAATAAAAACATTTAAATTCAAGCAAATGAAAAGTTTTAGTACAGTATATAATAATAGTAAAAAATAGGTACTTGAGGCTCGTGAGAAATTATATGAATCTCAGAAAGTAGCCGTTATTAACGTACTTAAAGAGACATATATGATTACTGGAAATATGTCAGATCTTCCTGCTGATCAGAAAAAAGAAATGGCCAAGAAAGTATTTGAATACTGGTCACCTAAAACAGGAATTAATAAAGCAGGTATTAAACTCTTAAATGAAAATATGATTACTCTTAGCGCGAATTCAACTAAGGATGATATTCGTCTTTATATAGAGAAACAGACTAAGAAAAATCTTGTTGCTATTACAGAAGCATATCGTTCTGGAAATGGTAAATATGTAGTAGAAACATTTAAATCAGATATTGAACCTGCTGTTGGTAAGAAACTTAAGGAAAACTTCATTACAAATACAGTATGGAACCTTATTTCTAACCGTATTAAGTTAGGTCTTGAGTAAAATGTTTTTAATAAAATGAATATTCCCACTGTTAACTTTATAAATTATTTTATAAAATAAAAATCCAAACAATGTTAGGTTGTTTGGATTTTTTATTTTTATGGTTTATTATTAGATGTATCTGGTGTAGAAGGAGTTGTTGGTGTAGACTGTGAATTTACAGTAATTGAAGGATCTGCATATAAATTTGCAGTAATTGATATATTTGATGTATCTCCTATTTTAAACGTTATCTCCTTATTTATGTCTGGTTCAGTTACACCTGGATAAATCCATCCATTCCATTTTATTTTATCTCCATTTGCTTTTAATAACGCATCAAAATTATGTTTAAGATTAACAGTACATCCAATAGGTAAACTTATCGGACGTGTACTTCCAGGAGTACTATAATATGGTGGAACCTTAATGTTAGATAATTCTCCGTTATAACCTTTAGGTAATTCTGTAATTAATAGTGTTATAAAACCATCAAATCGTGAATCTGTACAAAAGAATGTACAAGCTATTTCACTCGTACGTTTTCTATACTTTGTAAATATAACATCCACAAGATATTGTTTATTTGGGTCAAATTTTATTTTATAAAAATTTTCATTAATTTGAGATTTTGTAAGACCATTTGAAATAGAAGCACGACCTTGTTCTACATAATTCGTTGATGTGAAATCATACGATGATATTACAACATCATAACTTATTAAATACTACTATGAAATCTATTGTAGATCTTCATCAATTGAAGTACTTAGTATTTTTAAGAAATCACTATCAATAAATATATCAGTAGTATATAATGATAATATATTTAAATTATTAATCTTATCTTGTAAATTTATTGATGATGCACTTGCACCTGAATTTATTCTATATTTAAATATATTTAGCGATATATTATCTTTATAACGTGTGTTACATTCATCTTCCACTAATAGCTTTCCATCATTTTTATCAGTTTCAGTAGAATACTGTATTGAACCAAATTCTATTATATATATTGGTTCAAATGCTAAATATATTGAAGGCTATGTTTCTGTAGTTAACGTATCTATTCGAACTCTACGATTATCAATATCTTTTCCAAATAATGTACTACATTGTTCAAATTTATAAATATTCTTTTTATTCATAACTGTTGATGTTTTATAAGCAACATTAAATGGTTTATGCGTTATTGTATTAAATTCTTGATATTGATATGAATCTGATGTCTTGAATGATAAAGGTTCTATATAGAACCTTTGATTTTTATTTACATATGCATTTTGATTCTATGTTGTAGACTATCTAATAAACGCTTGCGTGAAACAATTTAAACATGTTGTACCGTTTGTATATGATTCTGCATTAGTATCAGCATGATATATTAAATACTATAAAGATATATCTATATTATTTAAACCTCTAACATTCTATTCTATAGTTGCAGAATTTTCATCCTATACATATAAAGATATTATTGTTAATTGTTGTTTATCATTCCTTTGAATATTATTTGATCTGAAATATAAAAACTATTTTATATCATTAAATTTAAATTTCCAAAATACATGTGTTGTAGTTGAATTTGTAAATTTAAATGAATAATATGGTAAAGTATTTGTTCGTGTATATGCATTAATAATATAATCTACTCCCTTTTCTGCAAGCTACCATGTTTGTTGATCTAGATAATATAATTCCAGATTTAAATTATTAATATATGAGTCTTTCTATGTTGATGTTATTGGTTTAGTTTTGCCTGATGCATATAATCTTACTTTAGCAGAAGAACTAGATATAGTTATAAATACTTCATTATCACTATTATTTGGAATAGAATATATTATATTTTCATCCAACTCTTGTTGCCATTCTAATATTTTATATGGTTTATCATTTACTGCTATATTATCATCTGATGTTCCAGCTTCTTCAAAAGATTTAGATATTAATCTTACACAAGTATTTGGTATTATAGTATCATATGGTATGCTATAATAAATATTAATACCAATATTTGAAACTTTTAAATTCTATTGTATCATATAAAAATTTTTACATCTAAGTATATCAACATCACAATAGTATCCAGATTTGTCATTATCTTTATCTAAAAAATTATGCATTCTTAATGTACCAAAAGGTGCAAATTGTCCTGCAATAGTATTTTTTATATCCTCTTTGTTTTTATCTTTACCAAATGTACTTGGATCTGATGTATTTGCATAATTTGTTATTCCATTTTTATTATATGATGGATTATTTATTATATTTTTAAATTCAGTTTCATCAGTTAATAATAATCCTCCATCTTCAACTGGCCAATCTAAAATACCTAATGATGTTGTTTTCTTTTTAATATCAAAAAAAAAGTTCTCATCGCCGTATACATATTTTCCAAATTTCTTATGATTTTTTTTATAGTCTTCAATAACGCTATCTTCATCACATACTGCATTTCTTAAAGTAAACCATATGTTTTTATCTTCCGTTGTATGATTAATAATATCATACCATGTTAATGATATAGTTGTTGTTATAGGTGTTGATTCTTTACTTATATTTTTATATGTCACTTTATATTTTAATATAATATCAAGTTGTGTAGATGGTGAAATATCACTCTATGGTAATGCAGTACGATAATCATGAATTGATGATAAAATTTCAATAGAGTTATATAATACAAATGCACCAAGATCACATCTTAATACAGGTTCTATCTGTAAATATGATTTATTTGAAATCTTTCCAAATCTAAATCCTGTAACATAACTTACGAAAAATCTCTACGAATTTGCAAAAATATTTAAATAATATTTAAGTTGATTATAATCAGATTCTTGATTATACTAATAATTGTCATCTTTATTGTCACCTAACCAATTTTTTAATAATGTATTAATACTATTTACACTATTATTATTTAACGTTAAATAACCTTTACTTTCTGCAATATTTAAAATAGACTATTCTGTTCTTGTATAATTTTTAATGTTTATATTTTTATATGTCCATATAAAATCTCCTAAATACTTATATGCGTCACTCTTCAACTCATTATTTTTATCTATAATATTATCAATATGATACTTATTATCACCGTCTTCCGTTTTTTCAGGAATAAATAACGGTTTAAAAGATTCTGATAAATTCGCAATACCTTGTTTTTTTAATATTTTAATTATATTTCTTAATGCATACATAACAGTAGCTTCACCAGTAGATGTTCTATAATTATAATAGTATTGTTTTTTATCATTCTAACTTGCTACTATAAATTTAAAACCATATTTGCCTTCTATTATCTTTAATGGATTTGCTACATCACCAGCTTTTATATATTCATGTCCTGATATTCCTCCTGGATATAAACCACTAAATACATCAGAATCACTTTTCTGTATAATTTTCATATGTTTACCAGTCGTATCTCTTTCTGTATTTGAATATACATTATCAAAATAAACAATTTCATATGGTCTTTCACCAACGAATTTATTATTAGCATCTAAAGCATCTTTAAATACTATATTCTAAAAAGGCTAAGACACAATTTCTTGTGTACTTGTATCGATAAATGGATAAACAGTAGTTTTAGGCCAATAGGAAAAAGCACCATATTCATGTACTAAGTCATTTAATGTGGTAACTCTACCATTTATAGGATATTTTGTATTCATATTTCAATCAGTTATTATTAAAATTTGTTCTTACAAAATCTGCTAAGTTCGAACCGTTATATAAACAATTCGAATCTGATAATTTTGTCATTGTATTATTTATAGCATTCTATATAGTTGATGTAATATTTGCAACCTATGATATTTTTTCAGATGAAGCAATATTTAAACCACTATCTTCTCCAAAATATACTTTACCATTTCTGATAGTAACTGCAGTTCTTCCATCTTCAGAAATATACGGAACCATTATATTACCTGTTTTATTAACAATCTTACCTTTATCTATAATACCTGAAGGTATTTTCTTATTTTCAAGATCTCTATAAGACTAACCATCTTTATTATAAGGGTTTAATGTAGGATCATAATATTTAAAACTATGTCTGATTTCTGCTTCATTATCAATTGCATCTTCATTATCATCACTTGGTGTATTAACTTCCATCATACCATATACTTCCTAATCATTCGGTATTTTTAATACATCATCTTTATCTAATGAAAAAGGATTTGAAATACCAGAAAACTTTAAAATATATTCAGCTTCATCAATATCACCATACATCGCCATTGATATAAGGTCAGGTCTCATCTAATACTTATCTGCATTTATTCGCATTAACTAATAGTCTTTAACACCAGTTGAATTTTTAGTAAATAACGGTGTAATAAAATTAACTATTGTATTTCCTTTTGAATCTGTAATTGTCGGTTTTTTATCTATTGTATAAGTAAACATTTTAATTAATTCATAAGTTTTCTAGTTGCTGCTGTACCTCTAATCCATGCTCTTGATGAATTATTAGAACCAAAAAATGAAGATGATTTATCAACAATATTGCTAATAGCTGCATCTACGTCAGGTGGTGTAAACTTTGCTATTACTGTATTAGATGTATGTTCATCCATTGCAGGATTTTTTCCTTTATCTATTTTATATGTCTAATAACCATGAGCACCTCCGATTGCCATCATTTTTGATGCACTCATATATTTTGGCTGATAAAAATTACTTCCTCCAGTAAAATTATCAACTTTTGACTCATAATCAGATGATGCTCTTATCCAGTCGGGTAACTGATATATACGTCCGCTACCTCTATTAAACATAGATTGAATTCCAGATTTATCACGAGGCATACCATGCTCTAATGTATAAACTACTTTTAATTCTGTTGGGAAATCATCTGGTCCTAATTCTTCTCCTACTTCAACTTTCATATCAGTACATATGAGATTACCTATTACCATAATAGGGTTTAACGGGTTTCCAACTGTTAAATGCCAGTTACCGACAGGTTCACCAGTTAATAATGCACGCATACCAGTTATAGATGGCATTGTTGATGCTTGTATAACTTTAGATCTCCACATCATATTAAGATTCTAACCAAGCGCATTTAATTTTTTTGCACCTTTATCTCCAGACTCACCATCACCAACATCATTACCTTTTCCTTTTAGCCAATCACCAATAGAACTACCATTTGTACCGAATACCATGTTTTGTAATGTGTTAAACATTTCACCTAACGCACCCAATGTTTCACCAAGATATTCACTTAAATGTTTACCTATTTCACTCCATGAAAATGAACCAGTTGAATCTGTTCCAAAACTTTTTATACCTTCAACAGTATGAGATAATGCACCATCTTTACCGAATATTCTACCTGCATATAAATCATCCATAATTCTATTTTTAAACGCAGTGTTTTTAAATGGATACATATGTGGGTGTATATTAAATCTATATCCACCACCCCAGAATACTGCATCAGCTGATGCCATTTCCATACAGTTTGATAAAATATCAAGCATTGCTGCTTTTGTATTAACACCACCAATAGGTCTGGCTATATATTGACATGTTAAACTGAATTTCTAATCAAATGTAATTCCAGCATCTCTTGCTTTAGTCATATTAATTCTATTAACAGGACCTTTTATTTTGTTGCTGTAAAGTTGTTCAGATGGATCTACATTTGCTTGTGATAATTTATCAAATGTTTTTTGATCTTTACCCATATTATAACCACCAGGACTTAATAATCCAACAAATTTACCTAATGAAAACATTTTACCAGTTAATAAATTAGTTTTACCAATAATACTGCTCATAATATTTGATTCACCAGTAGGAAATCCACCACCTCCAGTAAACATTTCATCAATAAGTGCATGAGGATCTGAACCACTTTCTCCTTGTACATCATATACATCAGATGTTATTTCTTTCCATTTAGTACCAGCAGTAAATCCGAATAAAGAAGATAATGTATTACCAGTATCATCACCAAAATAAGTTATAACAGTAGCAATAGGTGCAAATGGTGTTGCAGTTGTTCCATCAAACATATTAGAAAATTGAAGGTTATCATATACAGGTGCATGATACTTTCTTAATGTAATTAACCTGTTATTAGGTATAACATTCCAATATTTGCAAAATACAAAATCCTAAAAATAATAAGGTGTTCTTCCCCATTTATCTTTATTACTCCATGTAATAATATTAGTAGTTGTAGGATTTGATACAGTTAAAACATCTCCACCCTTTTCCATTACATCACCATAAAATCTACGTGAATTTCGTATATCATACATATGGTTTTCTACCTATATGTCATCACTATTTTTTTCTGTACTATTTGATTTTGCTTTTACAAGTCCTCCACATAATTTAGTTAATGTATATGGATTAACAATAGAAGCAACACCATATGAATTACCATCATTTAATATAGTATTTTTTATTTTTTCTCCGTTGGACGTATTTGATATATAAAAGTTTTTAGTTGATAACTTAACATCTGGTATTGTTTCACCATCTTCTGTAACAGTATAATATTTTTCTGATGATGCTGTTTGCTGTTGTCCATTTTTATCAGTTTCTTTTGATTTTTCTTTATGTGTTGTAGATCCTGACAGTTTGTCACCTACAGCTTTTTCTGCAGTAAATACTAAATCATAAAATGCACCTGCTGCTGTTTCAGAAGCGAATGGAACAACAGTAGGGTGATCATCACTTGTTGAACTGCGAGATACAAAACCATCAACGCGAGCAAGTCTTGGATCCCATGCACGATATTCCGTTATTTCATCATTTATTGAGCCACCAGGTTCAAAACTATCTAATGATTTAGATGAATCTATTGCATATTTAAATGTACCATATAACGGACTGTTTTCCTATGAGTATGTAGATGAATTAGTTAATGTTGTCATTTGTGAAATAACTCTATCTAAATCCTCATTTGATATATCTTTATTAAATTTATCTATAAAACCGTTTTTGAATTGTTCTCCTATGCTATTAATATTAAGTCCCATTTTGTAAATAATAAAATATTGGTTTTATTATTTATTTCAACATATACTATATTATCAAATAAATAATAAAAATAGAATAAATCTATCATTATGCAATTTAGTTTAAAAAAATATATTACGGAAAAATATTTAACTGAACGTTTATAGTCAGACACAGTTATTCATGATATTCTTAATGATAAAGGAAAGATGTTTACATATTATAAACAACCATATCCTGGAACAATGTATAAAAAAGCATTAGATCAATTTGAAATATTAAATGATATTATTTCTAATACATTTCCTGTATATTCAACTGAAGCATATGATTCGTATAGTTATCAGCATGAATCTATAAAAACAGATGAATAGAAGAAAGCATTACATGACAAATATATGCAAACATTAGAATTATATAAAGATTATACATCAAAATTGTTTATTAAACCAGATCCTTAGGTATTATCTTCTGTAATATTAAGTAATGCGGATGGAACTTTTCCTATGCAGAAATTGGATTTATTTAATTTAACAGATGAAAACTTTAAAAAGTATACCGTATCGGATTTAAAGAAAAATAAAGATCTAAAACAATATATTAATGAATATGCAATATTTTGGTTTAATTCTGAAGGTAAAATTCTTGTTGTTTCTGTATATGGTAGAATGGTATTATTTGCTATAGATAATGAAAATATAACATTTGAAGATGGACGTGTTTGGCAAAGTTTTCAAACACATAAATTAACACCGGAAATTATTGAAGATACATGTAAGAAAGATAATCTTATTGTTAATAATTTAACATAGACATTAAAAGACGGAACTGTATTAACATATCCTACTGTTGCTCGTTTATCTCGTGGTGGTGATAAGCGAGAATTATGTGGAATAGGTTTTGTGAAGAATTTTTTAGATTTGTCGAAATATATAAATGCATATGGAGATTTTAAAAAGAAATTATAGAAAGTCGGTGCGAATCCATATTCAAAATCAAGTAAGTTAAATAAGTTTACAGGTTGGGGAAATTCAAATGATGATTATTTCATTGTTTATATACCAGAAAGTGGACATAAAGATTATGATGGAAATATTATATCTACTAAAGATAATGGCAAACGAAAAATGGATGATTCTAATTTAAAAGGATACAATGAGTTTAAATTGGATACAGAAAAAACACGTCAGAGAAAATTAGATTTTGAAGAACAACAACGAAAGATATATAAATGGACTAAAGATATTTTAGGAAAATATCATCCATATGCTGGTGGAAAATCATCAGAACTCTTTGTGTTTGGTAGAAAATTAGAATCATATGATTATGAGAAATTATATGGAACAGATGATTATTGCAATAAAATAGCAAGAGCTAATATTTTGAGATATAAAAAATTAATTGCATAGAATAGATCAAAAATAGGTATTTCTAATTTTAATAAAGAATTAAAGGAAATATTACCATAGTTATAGGCATTTACGCAAACAGGTAAAGTATTATGTAATGAAATTAAAAATATATACAGGAATGACGTTATAAAATTTAAATCACTTATGATGTTATATGGTGTATATAGTAAATTGTTAAATAATATGTTACAACAATATGGTAATATATAGATTGCTATATCATCATTTAAAGATACATATGCGAATAATAAGGAAGATGCATATATGTCAACATGGGCGAAAGAATAGAAATTAAAAAGATGTTAGGAAGATAGTAATCAAATAAAGATACGTATACATAATATTAAAGAATTATGTAATGAATTATCTTCAATGGAACAAAAAATAAATGAAACATTAAATAATTAATTATGGCAGGTTTAGGAATTGATATTAATGAAATTATAAAATCCGCGTATGAAACAGTAAAGGAAATCCAACAGTCTGCGACAGAGACTGTTGGAACTGACTGTTTATGGGCACGTGCAACACCTGTCATCAATTCTGAAGATGTTGTTTTATAGGAATATACATTAACATAGGTAGGTCTTGAATGTCCAAAAATAGTTAAAGTTATTGTTTCAAATCCAGACTATAATCCAGGAGAATATACTATTGATTTATATGGTCTTAATTATGTTTAGCCTCTTGAAATTAATATAACTATATAGGAATGGCAAAATATGTTTGGAAATAATACTATGCCATAGAAAGGAGATATTGTATATGTATAGATTTATCATAAATTATTTGAAGTATAGTCTTCTGAATTAATTTATACAATAGCTGCATTACCTACATATTATAAAGTTATTTTATCAAAATATAGTCCAACTGCATCTAGAAAAGAAACATAGGAATTTAGAGATTCTGTAGAAGAACTTACAACATCACAGGAAGAGTTATTTGGAGATGTTATATCAGAAGAAGTAGCAGATGTAGATGCACCAGTAGAAACATCATATAATAATACAACTTATGTAGATCCTCAGAAGGATTATGACATAGATTCTATAGTATCAAATTAGATATTTGGTTCAAATGGAAATCTTATATCAAATGCGTATTATGATTTTTCTATTGCATCAAAAAATATTACATATAATGATGAATTATTATATGAAATATCATCATCAAGAAATCATCTTATATATTCATGTTGGTGTTTTCTAAATAGTTATATTCAAGATAGTAAAGTAATAAAATTGGTATATTATTCTAAAGATTCTGATAATTGGTATTTTAGAGTTTCTACTTCAATAAAATTAGAATTAGGTGATAATGTAACAATAACACGAGGAACATTAATAAAAGTTAATGCAGTTGTTGTTGAACTTGATGAATGTGTTGAATCATTGGGTATTGCCATTAAAAATTCTGATATGGCAAAAGCAAATAAGAAATTAACAAAATGGTATGAAAATTCACAATTCTTGAAAATTTATAAAACTAATATTTATAAATTAATCAGAGGTTATGATGAAAATAGTAAAATAACATTTGATGTTCTTATAAGATAGAATGAATTATAGATATAGGTAGGTAATAAATCTAAACATATACCTATTAATTTTGAATTTGATATATGGTCTTATATTATGTTAGATATATCACCTGATAATACTAGAATATTAATAAGTACACCGAAGGAAGTTGGTGATCGCGTAATAGGAGATGTTGTTAAAACAGATACAACTATTGCTTGGAATATATCTGATTTTTCTGTACATGAATTTAGTATAGAAGATATGGAATGTAATATATAGATGTGTAATATCAGATTATATGAAAATGAATATGAAATAGGAGATAATTATAAATTAGATATGTATTCACCAGTAACACGAAATGAAAGTAAATTGATATTGGTAGATACACCGAATAATCCTAATAAAACACCATTCATTACACCAGTAAAATAAAATGATTAATTAAATTATGGGTATTTTTAGTACATTAAAAAGCTTAAATAAAAAGACAAATTCGGCATACAATTTTTTAAAAGGATTTAATTCATTACTTACTGGAGATACTAAAACAAATGAATTAGAGTAGAAAGTAACTGACAGTGAATCGTGGATTTTATCATCTGGACGATTTATGGAACAGAATGAAATCATGGAACGATTTCATATGGGAAATGAATATGGTGCTGATATGTCTTCTGAAGTATTCAGATCAGGTTTTGAAGATCCTACTCGACTTATGTTTAAAGTTGAATTTGGTGATTGGGGTTGTTCAGTTCTTGATACAGAAACAATAAAGAACCAATAGAAAACAAGTCTTTATAATAACATATATTATGAAGATTATGATCAATTTCCAATGGGTTTACTTGATTTAAATTTTTTAGAATTTGATAATACGGAAAATTGGAGTAATCAAGAACATTATAATACATATAATTATCTGATGAACAGGAATGAAGATGCGCGTGCATCTTATATTAAAACATTTGTTCAAGGCCTTTATGAAATATAGAGAAGTATGCCTTATCTGTTCAAAAAAATTACTGGATTAGAAAAACTGACATCATTTGAACCGGGAAAAGGCGTACGACTTAAGGATGCAAAGATTACATTAGAATGTTATGAAGGAATTGATTTGAAAATTCGTACATTATTGGAAATGTATAGAAAAGCTGCATATGATGATGTTTGGCAAAGATGGATATTACCAGATATATATAGGTATTTCAAAATGATTATCTATGTATTTGACAGACGTATTTTATAGACTGGCTATAAATGGGATAAATCTACAGGAAATGCAACTGCTGTATATAGCGTAGAGCAAAACGACTTTCCTATATATGCGTTAGAATGCGGTCCATGTGAAATTGATATTGAATCAATATGGGATAATGAGTATGCAACTGCATATGATGAACATAAAGATGCAGAAACAAAAATAACAATTTCTGTAAAAAATGTAAAAACATTTTATTCTAATGGTTTAATGAAAAAGATAGATACATTAGATCCTAATTAGGATGATAGTAAACCAAATTCAAATGTAAAAAATACAGTTAATTGGATTTCTGATTTTTAGTCTATATCAGAACGAAATGACTATACATCAACTAATGCAGATAATCATGCGAATTTCAGAACAAGATGGATGAGACGTATGTTTATGATGCCATCTGAATATACTGCGTATTTTGATAAAGAAATTACACATAAAGTTGGTGATAATGCAGATTATGACAAATTATATGGAACTGCAGATGTATATGGTCCACAATTACCAGATAATAGTTGGCATGAAGCAAATGTAAGAGATAATCTTTATACTATAAGTTCATGGAAGGATTTGAAAAAATATCTTAAAAAAGTTATTCATTCAAGACCTGTATTAGTTCGTGATTCTAGAAATCCAGACAGAGATTAGTTCTATAATGATTTATAGAGACCATATGAATGGTCTTATATATATGATCATGAGCAACTTTTATACGGTCCAGATGTTGTTAAAGCTTAGCAATAGATGAAAAATCGTATAAAGGTAATGTTATTACATATGTTAAGAAATACTTATGTTGTAGGAAGTAATGCATATTATAATATAATAGATCCAGGTATTATAGATACATCTGCAACTAAGTTAGAACCAAAACTTCAGATTATTGGAAGTGATGCAAGTTTTGGATTAATTGATCCTTCTATTTAGAAAAATCTTGAAAAACCTGAACATAATTATATTCATCTGAATGAAAACTTAGATAAAATATCATAGAATTATACAGAACTTGATGAAAATCTAGATAAACCAGAATATGATTATATAACACCAGAATTTAATTTAGAGCATAATGATATGAATTATATTTCACCAGAAATGAATTTAGATCATAATGATATGAATTATGTGAAACCAGAATTTAATCTCGATAAATTTAAATAGAATTATATTAAACCAGAGTTTAATCTTAATAAACCAAATCAAACATATGTTGAGCCTGAGTTTAATTTAGACCATAGTATTATGGATTATATTAAACCATATATGAATTTAGATAAAGCTGATTAGAATTATGTTTCACCTGAAATGAATTTAGACAAAAATAAACATAATTATGTAGAACCAGAATTTAATCTTGATAAATCTGATTAGAATTATGTTTCTCCAGAAATGAATTTAGATCATAATGATATGAATTATGTTTCTCCAGAAATGAATTTACATAAAAATCATCATAGTTATGTGGAACCAGAATTTAATCTTGATAAAGCAGATTAGAATTATGTGGAACCAGAAATGAATCTACATAAAGAACATCATAATTATGTGGAACCAGAATTTAATCTTAGTAAGACTGATTAGAATTATGTTTCACCTGAAATGAATTTAGATCATAATGATATGAATTATGTTAATCCTGATATAAATGATGAACATAATGATATGAATTATATTTCACCTGTTATGAATACAGAACATAATTCAATGACATTTGTAGAACCATAGATTAATACAGAACATAATTCAATGGAGTATACAAAACCTGAATTAAATACAGATCATAACGATATGAATATGAGTAATGATTCAACATATATTGATACAAGTAATGTATCAATGAATTTAGTTACTAATAATATAAATTCAGATCATAATTCAATGACATTTATACAAGTATCATAGGATGTAAGTAATTCATCTATGACATTAGTAAATAATCCATAGACTATTAGTAAAGAACATCATAATTTACAACCATTAGAAGGCGATGCAAGACCATAGGCACATAATCAAATGACAACAATGGATATGTATCTTTCTAAACCAACATCTGGTTTAATTCCAACAGAAAATGAAACATTCAAATCTTCAACATTAATGAATAATATTGAAATTACAGATTAGACAAATCCTACGGATATGATTATGTTAAATTCTCAATAGACAAATCCAAAAATGAATATGACATCATTACGTCAAAATACATCTATTGCAAATATGGATATGACGTCATTAAATTAGAATGTTTCTATAGCAAATATGGATATGACAACACTTATATCTAATACTTCTATTGCTAATGGTTAGATGTTACAGTTAATACAGAATTCGTCTATAGCAAATATGGATATGACAACATTAAACTAGAATATATCTACTGCAAATATGGATATGACACATCTTAATATAGATGTTTCTACTTCTGATATGGATTTTATTTACCCTATAACTGATACATCATTACCTGATATGATATTAACAACTCCTAATAATGATGTATCTATTTCAAATATGGATATGATTCATCTTGATATGAATGCTTTTACATCTGATATGAAAATGACTAATATCGATTAGATTACTGAAAATCCAAGTATGAAAATGACAGAAGTAATATCAAATTCTTCATTATCTAATATGGATATGACAAGATTAAATATGGATTCGTCTATACCTAATATGCAGATGACACATACAGAATTTGTTGATAATAATCCGGGTATGAGTATGACAGAATTAAATGCAAATGAATATAAAACAAAAATGGCAATGAGTAAACCATTAAAGAATGAAAGTATTATTGATATGCAAATGACATAGAATATTAATAATAGTTCAACTGCAAATATTCCATTTGTTTCTAATACATCTGTTAATGAAAAACCAGAAATGGTAATGAATAAACCTGTTATTACAGATGAGATACCTTCAACTACATTATTTGATAATATTACTGATAATAATGATTATAAACCAGAAATGAAATTAGTAAATATTACAGATGATAAAAAACTTACAGAAAAATTAAAAGCATTAACGTCAATAGATGTTAATGAATTAGATAATATAAGTACAGAAGATATGTTATCTCTTGCAGATATTATAGAATCAACATATGATGAATTACGAAGTAGATAGAAAAATATGAAGTTATAGGATAATAAGCCTCATATTCCACCTCATAAACATATGAAGATGCAATCAATAAAACAGCCTAAACGAAATACATATATAGTTGATGATATACATAAATTTTAGGATGTTGATAAAGCTGCAATGGATAGGGCATGGCAAGCAAAACAAAATGCAAATTCTGATAATAAATCAACTGGAAATTCAGGTTATGCGATATAAAAATAAAATAGGATAGATAACGGTTTAGTATATCTATCCTATTTCTTATTTTAAGCAGCCATACGGCTCTCCTTTATACGTTGACTATATTCTTTTATATATTTACGACAAAGTTCCGTTACAGGGAAATTAAACGATGTTTTATCAAATATTTTATTGATAATATAATCAGTTTCACTCAAATTCATTCGTTCATTTGTTATAATAGATGAACAAAGCTCTTTTTGTGTCCATGTAAGTTTCTCCCATATATCTGAATAATGTGAAGCAAATATATCTGTAATACGTCTAGTTTCAAATGATGTATACTTATTGGTATCATTAATTTTCTTAATTACATCATTAAGTATATTAATTTGATTTTGTTCAAACATTTCATGAATATCTTGAATATCATCAAATTCTGTAGATGCATAATTATATGAATCTTTAATAGTAATATCAGTATCAGGAATATAATCTGTTATAGTTTCATATTGAATATCATTACATGGTTCTTTAACTTCTGTTACTTCTATATTTTCATTAATAGTAGTATCATCAGTAGTTTTTTCAATATCAGTAGATTCTTCCTGTGTTACATCAATATGATTAAAATTATTGTTATAAGTAGAATCAAAGTCATATTCATTTGGGAATTTAATAATTCCAATATTATACATCCGTAAGAATTTATCAACAATAACTTTTATTTGTGGCGCATCATTTTTATGTTTCATCTTTGGTGTAAATAAAACATCAAATATACTATTCACAAATTTCAAAATATTATCATATGATATATGTTCATTAAGTAATGAACGGATATACTTCTTTTGATGATCTGAACATTTAGCATATTTATTTTTTGTATCTAATGCAAGAAGACTTCCAAATGCATTTAAGAATTTAGATTTATCTTCTTCCTTCATATCTTCTATATTAATATCAAGATTCTTATAGTATTCATTAAAACAATTAGCAAATTTTTCTTTAGGACTAATAGTTTCGTCTAATCCAATAATATTTCTGATATTATAATCATCAGGAAAATATGTTACTAATATATTAATAATATCATTAGTATTCTTATGATGCCAATCATTTTGGTTATCATTTGGAAATTCCACATCAATAATATTCTTAATACTGTCAATATCACCACATAATTTAAATAAATGCATGAATATAATTCTATATATTTGTTTCATATTATGCCATTGAGGAATAATACTATAAATGCATTTATCAAATGTTTGAAATATATCTAAATTAGCATTATTATTTGAACGTAGCTGATTTAAACATGTATTTAATATTTTTTTATTCTCCTCTGACTTATTTGCTTCTTTTACTATATTATCCGAATATCTATTTTTAAATTGAAATATAAATGTAGATAATACAATTTTTAAAGTTTTTACGTCAGGAACAGATGCCATTGCAGGATAATTCTGTTCCTTTATCAGATAATGTTTATTTTGACCAGTTAAATCCTTTACTAATATAATTTCCAAATCACTATCATTTCTACCTGAAATATGATCAGCAAATCGAACTTTTGCACCATAAAAATAATAATATTCAGATGATGTTGTTTTTGAACTCACATGCCGTTCAGGGTTTAATTCTTTTTCGATCCAATTCAACAAATATTTCATATATAAATTAATTTTAATAATTACTATTATAGTATATTACAAAGATACACATTTTTATTTAAATATAAAAATATTAAATAATAAAAAATGAGTGAAAACCGTTATCACAACGACTTTCACCCTTATCATCTATCTTTCCTTTTCTTTTTTTGTGTTTATCTAAGTGATAAACACACCCTTCTTTTTAATTTGTTTAAATGATTGTTAATTATCCAAAACCAAAACATTTAAACGGAAATGATTATACATTTAAAAACTAAGGATAATTAAAAAACATCTTATGTATAATCATATAATCACCATTTTCTCTATTCTTATTATTTATAAGTCTTAATACTTAAAAAGTCTATATTTTAATAATTTTTTTAACTATTAAGATGTTTCTTCATAGGATTAGAATTTCCAGAAATAGCAGGGGTTATTTCCTCTTTCTTTTCATCCTTAATCGAATCTACTGTTTCTGTTGCAATTGATGAGTCATCTGAAATAGGTTCCAACAAATTGTTTGCTTTCATTTCTTCAACTTCCTCAATTGCCTGTTTATTCCATACAAGCAAAACAAATGTACTACCTGTTTTAATTGTATCTTCTGACTTCAATTCTTTATTTGTAATAACAGAATTATCATCAAGAATGATTACTTTAAATCCAAGTTGACGCATCAACCGATCCTTAATACGAGGAAGAAACTTAATAATGTCATCATCAAGCTGAAGCATACCACAATAACTACGCTCCATATTCTTCTGCTCTACCATAAGTTTTACATCTGTAAAGAATTCCTCAAGCATCATCTTATCAGATTTCAAAATACCATAGCGAGACTTCTTATATGCATCTGCTGCTGAAATAGAAACTTTATTTTCATCAGTAAACAATGTACTTACATCTGCAGCATTTTTCTTATTAAAAAGTTCAAATAATCCCATGCTAAATCTAAATTTAAAAGTTAATATGTTAAATTAATTATTCTTTATATATGTGTTTAATAATAAAGTCTTATTTTATCTTAGAAAAATTTTTCTTTTGAATATGTCTCCAATTTAAATCTGATACAATCATATGTGCAACGGTCTTATATGCAATATTAATATTATCAAATACCATATTTGATATAATCTTGTATATATCAGATTCTTTATCCATTCCATCAACTTCAACTTTTTCTATTACACCTCGTTCATTATATGAAATAGATTCACCCTCAAAAAATGTTACAGAAATACCATATGTAGAACGTAGAAAATCATAAATCATATAATAATATATTTTATCATGTATCTCATTAAATTCTCTTAAATTCCTACATGCACCTACATTTAAATATTTGTCTGTTTTTGGATATGTAAATCCTATTTCATCAAGACAACAAAGTAATGAGAATGAATCAAGTTCAATATCACAATTTGTATATCCCATAGCAATAGGATGTAAATCTATATTTGTTCTCATATCAACCAAATTCAATTAATAAATTGTTAATACCATGTTTATCAAAAAAATCAGATATTCGTTCATCTATATCTTCAGGAATACCTATATGCTGATTATTATTTTCATCATATATTGCAATATTATTTGGTTCAACTGTATGTACAAATTCAATAAGTTCATCCTTATTATGACATTGTTTATCTGTATATTCATAACATCTAAATGGCATATCATTACATAAAAATAGATATGTATTATTTTCTGCTGTATCAAATCCATTTATATCTGTTATAAGAGATAAATCACCTGTACGTTTAGCTTCCTGTAATTTCTTTACAATAAGTGATGTTTCATATCGTGCTTCTTTATATCGTTTAATTGCATCTGAATATGATAATGGAGAAATTGAACTGTCTTTTGTTAATTTAACCATTTTATTTGCATATTCCTCTTCATTTTCACTCATGTATGCACGAGATAAACGTTCATTAATAACACAATCAATTTCTTGATTAATCTCTTCACGAGACATTGAATCAATACGTTTGTAAACCCAAGTATGACAACTCATATATAATAATTAAATTTAGTTTAAAATCAAACTGTAAAATAATAATTATTGTGATTGCGTTATTAATGAAAGTTATAATTTACAAACCAACTTCTGAAGATGAAAATACCATTACTTCATTAGATACACATGGACGAATTACCAAACTTCCATCAGGATCATTAATTTCAAAACCCTTACCCCAACATTTCTGTGTAGGTGAGATACGAAATTCATGACCATTATCATCAATAATTACAATTGAATCATATTCTTCAAGTTCTACGAACTCGTTATTTCTACCAACCTTAATTTTCATATCTTTATATTCTTAAGTGTTTATTATTTTATTAACAATACAAAGATACACATTTTTATTTAAATAGAAAAATAATTCATTAAATACTTATATAATGAATATATATTAAAGTTTATTATTTTCCTGCTCAATTATCCAATTATTATAAGATTCTATAAATCCATTTAAATTTCCATTCATAACAGAATCTACATCAGTTGTTTGATAACCAGTACGATGATCCTTTACACGCTTATCATCAAATACATAAGATCTAATTTGTGCACCCCATTCATTTTTTAGTTTAGCATCTTCAATTTCCTTTTTCTTTGCAAGCTGTTTATCTAACGCTTTTTTATAAAGAATAGATTTAAGAATCTGCATTGCACGTTCTTTGTTTTTTGGTTGATCACGTGTTTCAGTATTTGCAACCTGAATCTTTTCCGTTTCACCTGTATCAGGATCTGTATACATATAATTTACACGTACACCTGATTCAACTTTATTAACATTTTGTCCTCCTGCTCCAGAAGATCTAAATGTATCTATTGTTAATTTAGACTCATCAATTTCAACTTTAATTGAATTATCAACTAATGGAACAACAGAAACAGCAGCAAAACTTGTCATCCTTTTTCCCTGTGCATTATAGGGAGAAACGCGAACAAGACGATGAACACCAGTTTCACCTTTTAATGTACCATATGCATTATTACCGGTAATTTCAATAGATACATTTTTAATACCTACTTTATCACCTTCTGAATAATATAAAATCTTAAATTTATAACCATTTGATTTAGCCCACATATCATACATTCTGAATAACATATTTGCCCAATCATTTGCTTCTGTTCCACCTGCACCTGCATTAATATCTAATACTGCCCCCAATGAATCAGTAGGATCTACAAATCTATATTTGTTTTCAAATATTTTAAATTCTTTAATTAATTCATCATTAGCAAGATTAACAAGTTCTTCTTCATCCTTACCTTCAAACTCTTTATAATACATTAAAGCAGTTTCAAGATCATCTATTAACATATTGATATGTGAAACATCTTTAATCTTTTCTTTTGCTGTATTAAGTTCCTTTGTAATAGTTGTTGCATTTTCAAAATCATTCCAAAAATCTGGAGCAGAAACTTTAATAGATAATTCTTCAACGATTATCTTCTGCTTATCCAAATCGAATGACTTTGCGATTTTATCTAACTTATCTTTATACTCTTTTATATATTGTTCTGTTATTGTAATCATGATTAATATACTCTATATAATAATTTTATTTTTTCATTATATCTCCAAAATTGACAATGTAATTTATCAATAATGTTATTTTGTCGTTCTATATCTTTTTTACTTAATATATTATTATAAACATCTATATAATGTCTAGATTCATCATATTCAAATACAATATTTTTTTCCTTATCATATCCATCTAAAAAATATCCTAAACAACGTATTTCTCCTCCGTTTTCAGCATGTTGTAAATGCCAATTATTTTTTAGATTTAAATCATTTATAAACTAAATAGATTTTTTATTATAATGCGCCTATATATGTGTATCATATAAATTATCTAAATAATTTAACATACCTTCGCGTATATGTAATTTATGTAAATTTGTTAAATGCCTATTTTTCCACCAATTAATTATTTCTCCAGCTTTTTGTTTTTTTGAAAATGTTTGTCCAGATCTCTATCTAATCATTTCTATTTCAAATAATGATTTATTATCCCATGACATTGTATGATATAATTCAGATGGTCTTAATTTTCTTGTAGTATTATTATAATTATGATGAATATCACAATGTGATAAATGTGCATTAAAACTCTAATAATTTTTAAATGTGTTACCACATTCACATTTATATACATCATTTTGTTTATATATTGTCGTTTTATCTACTTTTATATACTAATTACAAAATCTAGCATGAGATGCTAATGAACGTGCAGAATTAAATTCTTTTCCACAATCACATTTATATAAAGTATCAGATATTTTATGTAAATTTATATATGCCATATTATATAAAAAATAGAGAATAAACATACGTTGTTTATTCTCTATAATAATTTTTGTACCAAGAACGGGACTCGAACCCGTACGGACTTTTCAGTCCACGAGATTTTAAGTCTAGCGTGTCTACCTATTCCACCATCTTGGCATACATAACTAGTATCTTCGTCCTAAAAGGAATTTCTGAATTTTCATTCAACTTATCTATAACGCTACGAAAATTAAATAAGCGTTTGTTTTTAATTATTATATTATTTATATGTTATTTATTATTAATTGTCTACTTTTTAATGAATTATTTTTTAAATTTAATTTTAAATTCATTAATTTGTTTCATTAAACAATTTATATATTATATACTAATATCTTATTATTGTCTACATTAAATCAATTAAAATTTAAAAGATTCAATAATATCAAATGTAAGTCTAAGCAAATCAGATTCACTATTAGGCTTATAACATTTTCTATTATTTATCATCTTCTGTAATGCTTCACTGAGTTGAATTGCAGTAAGTGCATATTGCTCATTTGTAGATGCATTATTGAAAATATATCCATCAACATTATCACAATAAATGTCCATAGACAATGTAACAGAATTTGGATAATTAGCTGAATTACTAATAACCTTAATCTGTCTCATAGAGAACTCATGAAATGCTGGTACATTCTTAATTGCTCTCTTTTTGATAACTGTTGTGAAATTTGCTCTCATTTTTCTTTATATTTTTAATTGTTTATTATTTCATTAACAATACAAAGATACACCTTTTATTCCAAATAAAAAAATTATATGGTAGAAATTTCTTTTCCATTGAAAGATTGTCCAAAGCCAAGACCTTCATATCTATCATTGGGTTTGAAATCTTTATCAACAAATTGTAATATATCATTTTCATCAACATATAATGTTGAATAAGAACGAACACCATTATTGTATAATGAACAGTTAAACATAGGTTCTGCATTACTTATATCATGTGTAATAACAACTCCATGTGTATTTATATTTATAACCATATATAAAATAGGTTCAGGATTGTTATCAACACGTGGAAATATATCTTTCCATACAGTTTCCCATTTCTTTCCTACTTGTTTAAGTAAGTAATTATATAGAGGTCCATAATCATAATTTGTTCGTTTATTTTTATTATAATGAGATTTCTTCCTTGTTATTTCATTATCAATTTCAAATTTTGTAATCTTTTTATGTCTATCATATCGAGATCTGTATTTCTTTTCAGAACCATGATTATGACCTCTATGACAATTTCCTCCTTCATTCTTAGTATACAATTTAGACTGCTTCATAATAATTAATTATTTTATTAATAATACAAAGATACATATTTTATTCAAAATAAAAAAATCATGGATAAAAAATACCCATGATTTATAATTAAATATTTGTTTTGAATACATTTCCAAATAGTTCATTTAATTGAAGACCTATAGAATTTTTTGTTAATCTCTTAACCGTATTAATTAACTCAATTATTCTATTGTCACATGTGATAATAGAAATATCATTATTTATATGTAATATATAAAATGATACATCTCTTGGAACTGTAATCATATAATTATAGTCTTCTAATATGACATTTGTTGAAATATTATTAGATTCTATTCGTTTTACAAAATAAGTATTTACCTCATTTTTTGTATATATAGTAACTGTATTATTATTTGTTAATTCTGAAAATACCATATAATTTATTTAACAGTTTCATTTGATATAAAATTCATAAAATTTGTGTGTGCTCTTATAAGAGGTTGTTTTGTTATATTAATAATAGTTCTCATAAATTCTACTAATTCATAATCAGAAACAAGAGCAGAACTAGACCAATCATCATTATTACCGCCAGTAATATATTGTCTATCTTTATCAATAGTATAAATAGTACCAGAATCCTTTATACTTATTATAGCTTTATTATCATTAATTTTAATATTTTCTATTACTAACGTTTCAATTTTAGCTTTATCATTAACAATTCTATATCTAAATATATGATCACCTTTTTCTAAGTCTCCAAATGTATAAATATGTTTTTCCATAATTATCTAATTTACTTAACAGTTTCATTTAATGTCTTTAAAACTTTTGCGTAATATTCTTTAAATTCATCTGTTTCACGAATAGCTTGTGTTCGTGGTTGACTAAATTTAATATCGATAATATCCTTAATTCTACATGGATTTGGTTCCAAAATATAAATTCTATTAGAAAGGTAAACTGCCTCTGAAATATCATGTGTTACCATAAGAAATGTTCTGTCAACATCTCTATTATTGAAAATTTTAAGAAGTAGATCCTGAAGTTCAAATTTTGTAAAATAATCAAGACCTGATGAATATTCATCTAACATCAATAGTTTCGAATCACATGCTAACGATCTTGCTATAGAACAACGTTGCAATTGACCTCCAGATAATACTCCATATCTGCAATATTTATGTTCGTGTCCTTCAAGTCCAACAATTTTAATTAATTGCATTGCTCTTTCTTCACGTGTTTTCTTATCAAAACCAGCAAGTTTCATAGGTAATGCGATATTTTCTAGAACAGTCATCCATTCAAAACTTGAATACTGCTGAAATACCATAGGTATATTATCAGATTCTTTAATTTCCTTACCATATAACATAATCTTACCTGAATCTGGTTTTGAAATTCCTGAGATCATCTTAAGAAGCTGAGTTTTTCCGCATCCAGATTGACCTATAAATGTAATGAATTGTCCCTCATCTTTAAAGTCTTTAATTGTAAGATTAAGATTATCAAATAACTTAAAATCACCAAATGATTTATTGATATTTACAAAATTAAATACATCTACATCTTCACATTCATATTTACCATCAGTTGTAGTATTAATTACTTGTGAATTTGTATTCTTTGATTGAATATTAGAATCATCTACAGATGTATTATTCTGTTCAGAAATAATATTATTCTTTTTCTCGTCTTGATTATTATTTGTTTGTCCGAATAATGTTTTAAAATCACTCATACTGTTTATTCATTTTTATATTTGTAAGGAAATAATAGTTTTGCACCTTTCTTAAAAAGAAAATCTTGTACACAACCGATAATAATAATAAGGAAAAGTAATGCAAATGCAGATGCCATTTGTGATTGTCTAACCATTGTGTTAATCAATGCACCCATTCCACTTACTGCACCATCTTTATAAATCATTTCTGCAATAACAACATAACTATAACTAATAGCCAATAAGTCAATACAAGAATCAACTACACCACCTGTTACATAAGGGAAATATACATAACGGAATTTTTGCCATGAAGTCATTCCGATTGTCTGTGCAGTTTGCAAATATACATTATCTTTTTCATTAGCAGGGTTTTGCAAATCATTTACTTTATTTACAACAGATGGAATAATATAAATCATAATTGCAACTGTTAAAAACCATACCTTCATTCCAAATGTCAAACCAAATATTGCAAGGAAAATTCCTGTAATAGAAGGCAATGGAATAAATCGAACTGAATTAATATATTTTCCAAATAAGATATTATTAATAGGATACAATGCAATTAAGAATCCTATAGGAAATGAAAATAAAATAGCATACACATAACATGATAAATTCAATTTTACTGTATACCAAATATTTGCAAATAAATGATTTTCCGAAATTAATGTTGGAATACTACCAATCACTTTAAAAGGATCAGGAAGAATATTACTAGGTACTACGTTATATGCTGAAATACAATGCCATCCCATAATAATAATAACTGCACCAATAATACTAATAATTACATTGGTAACTGTTCCAAAATCAGAATCACCACCAAATTTAAATAGACGTTTAATTAGATTCATTGTTTAATTCATTTAATAGATATGTTAAATATTCTTTTTTAGATTTATGTTTACCATAGCAAACAGTTGATAAATAGTATGATTTATATACTGGGCTTTTATTATTTTGTTTTAATAAATTTCGTTTTAATAATTGTATAGCTTCATCATCAGCAAATGCTACATACCACCATGTTTCATTATCATTTTCTGGTTCTCTTGATGCGAACCGATTATCAAAATAATATGGATATTCAAAAGGATCATGATTATTAATTTTAAATTCAACAGCTGAACCAATATGTCCAGTATTTCTAATAACCATAATCTTATTTGTAGCTGGGTTATATTCAATTATTTTTCCTAATACATAAGAACAATATAACCTTTTATAACTGCTGCCTATACTATCACATATAATTAAAATTTTTTTACCTATTAAATCATTTCTATATTTCATAACTAAATTAAAAACATGCGATCTATAGAATATAATTAAAATTATATTATTCTATAAACCGCATGTTTATATATTTTTATTACTCTGTTACCAACTGAAAATCTGTAGTACGATATGCATTATTACTTCCTACTACCTTATCTTCTACTGCACGTTTAGGACCATTACCAACAATAATGAATCGATTCTTATCAAATCCATATTCCTTTACAAGATAATTTGCAACTGATTGTGCACGTCTTCGTGACAATTCAACATTATATGCATAATTACCAGTATTATCAGTATTTCCTACAATACGAATCTTTGCACCTGCAAACTGCTTTGCAATACCAGCGAATTCTCTATCAATAATACACTGCGCATTATTATCAAGAATATCACTATCAACAGGATATTCAATAGTTACCTTCTTATCTGAAATTGCAGTCTTTGTTTCTGCATCAGATGTAGATGTTTCTTTAAACTTTACTGATGCTTCCGCAGCCTGATCACCCTTTACTTCACCAGCATTAGATGCAAGTGATTCAATAATATCAGGATAAGAAACTTTTCGCCATGAAAGTGGTTTCTTACAAAGACCCAACTTTTCATAAGTACGTGCCATCTTTGAATATAGCTCATCACCCTGCATACCTGTATATGAACTATTCAAACCAAAAAAGTTCTGTGCATCTCCCAATGTAATATAATGAATATTCTTAGAACCATCAATTGCAAACTTCTCATCTGTTCCATATGCCTTTGCAAAAGCCTTAGCTGCAATCTTTACTGCTGCTTCGTCACTATTCATTTTATCATTTGCATACAACAATGCAGAAATAAGTTTCTTTACATTCTCTTTATTAGAATCAAGGTAGCTCTGCTTTGCAATCAAACCATCACAAATAATATTAGATGCTTGCTTTGTTGAAATCAATACATGTGCACCCTTTACAGTTGCAACCAAATCCTGATCATCTGGAGAGAATACAACAGCTGCATCACAAGAACCTGCACGGAATGCAGAAGCGGCTTCAAGACCGTTATCTACAACCTTAATATTAACCTTATTAGGATCTGTAGAATTTCCCATATTTACCTTATCAGCTCCAATACCATTTGTTTCAAGTGTATTCAACAACAATGTATGAGATGCTGTACCCTGTGAGCAACAAACAACCTTACCAATCAAGTTACTTACATTCTGAATACTCTTATTAACTACAATAGCATCAGCACCACGTGACCAATTTGATACATTAAAGAAGCGAGCATCATTCATATTTGAACCTTCACTCATCTCGACAGGAAGAGCATCTGCAGTACAATAAATAATGTCAATATCACCATTATTGAATGCTGCACGTCCTGCAGCAAAATCATCCTGAACAACAATCTTCAACTTAAGTCCATATTCCTTATAAATAGGGCAATCTTCATTAGGTTCAAGACCATTATTCAAATACATAAATGGCAGAAAACCTGCATAAGTATTTGTACCAATGGTGATTACATCATCATCACTTCCAGAAAACATGCCGCTGAAAAAACCGCCGCTGTCACTCGATGACTTATTATCACCATCATTACTGCCTCCAAAAAATTTAGAAGCACCAAACATAATTGCAGCAACAACTGCAATAACACCAACAACCTTTACCCAAGGTCGCAAAACAACATTTGCCATAATTTTTAATTCTTAATTAAAGTTATTTAAATTAATGTTTAATATTATTCTCTATTTTTCTTTTATATCGTGTTTATTAAAAAGTCTATTAAATTGATTTATAATCTTCAAATATTATTTTTGATTTAGCTATTTCATTAACCATATTTAATATTTGTTCAAATGAAATACCAATAGACATTAAATCTCCATATGGTACTGATTTTACCATAAAAAATCTTGTCCAGTTATCTTTAAAATATTGTTCAATAATTTCATCTTTATTATCATTATCAATATCTTTGAGATTAAAATCTAATTGAAAAGAAAGTATATCCATATTACAATCCAATTTATGTTCTGTATCGTAATATATAAATAATTCTTTCTTTTCTTTATTATTAATAATATAATATGATGTATCAACTATTTTTATCATAACATAAATATTTTATTAATTCAAAGATACATATATTTTTAAAAATAAAAAAAGAGAATCATGTATTTTTTACACAATTCTCTTTAATTTTATTAAAACCAATTTGGTTGACCTAATGTTTGTTGTACATTATTCCTATTATTTGTAATAGTATTCAAATTTGTAAATTCTGCTTCTTTGAACTCTACATTTTCTGCTGGTGCGTGTTCAATTGGTTGCTTTGCAAAACTTCCAAGAAGAACAGCATCAAGACCACCAGAATTATATTGTGCAAGAAGTGCATTTGCTTTATCTGACATCACAAGATTATCCATATCAATCTTTGACATCAAACCACCTGTTTCCTCGATGATAAATGACATTTCTCCAAGTTTCTGTGAAATATCATCTGCCATATGATCCATTGCACGAGTAAATAAACTAAACTGATCATCCTTACCATTAATAATTCCAACAATAGATGTAAATGCCTTATGTTGTGCTTTAATCATTTCCCACTCTTCTACACGTTCATTTACTTCATTTGTTGCATCAAGTACTGTTAATTCAGCCTGGTGTTTCAGTTTACCCATAATTTCATACCATTGCTTTGACTGAATAAGTCGTGCTTCTGAATTTTTAATTACTTCAGTAAGGCGAGTAACTTGTCGTTCATATACAGCAGCATCTTGTGCTTTACCAGTTTCTTTATACTTATTTAATAGTTGAAAATCATGATCACATTGTTTCTTTTTATCTTGAATACGTTTTTCTGATTTATCAATAAGACCTCGAAGCTTTCCCATATTATCGGTAATTTCCTGAATCTTCTTATTCATCTGCATAATCTTTCTCTTAACAATAGAGATTGGATCATAATCAACAAGAAGACCTTCAATCTTACGCATAATCATAAAATATATTGTTGAACCAATATTACGAATACGAGGATCAAATAAACAATATAAAACTAGAAAAAGTGCTGCTGCCATACCAATTGCAGATAGTGTGCTTGCGCATGCTGCTGCAATAAAATTCATAATAGGTGTAATATTAATTGCAATTGCACCTACTACAACACCTAATACAATCATACCTGTTGTTCCACCAGGTTTTTCCCATTTTGATACTGTATTTTTTGCTACATTTACAATATCACTTGTGTTATATTCTGCCATATTTTTATTTAATTATTATAAATCTAATGTTACTTCAGGATATTTCATAAAATCTACATAAACAACTTTATTACCATCTGCATCATTTAATACAACATAACCACCTGAAAAGTCTACATGTTTATCCATATTATTTTCTACAGGAATAATAATATCCTTTGCTTTTGTAGAATCGTAATTTTTAATTATTACTCTCATATTATTAATTTACTAACTTTTCAGAAATCTTTTTCTTATCTGATTCCAATGCAGATACAATAACATTTACAGCATTTCTAAATTCCTTTACATTCTTATCACATTCTGCATCACCTTCTTTAATTTCATCAGATAATTTTGTCATTTCAGTAGATAATTCTACAATCTCTTTTTGAAGCATTGCAATTCGTTGAGCTTTCTCATCATGTGCTCTTTTCTTATCACCTACATTAATCTTTCTTTTTTCCTCAATCTGTTTAATAGCAATATCATATTGCTTATTCATTTCAGAAATATATGTATCAATAGAATTGATAATAATATCTTTTGTAAGATTTGGATTTACACTTTTTAGCGTTGCATATGCAGCTTGGAATCTGACAGCTTCATCTGGAATAACTTTCATTCCATCACTGTTTGCCGCTTTTTTAAGTTGCATATAATCACCACCTTCGATTTTACATGTTTCTAGATAATTACATAGTTTATTAAGAAGTTCTTGATTTACTTCTTCCTTTCCAGAATTAACTGATGCATCAGCTGGAACAGATGCTGGTGATTGTACGTTTGTTGTAGATACATTTACATTTGGTTTATTATTTGAATTATTTGAAGTTTCGACTGTAGTATCTTTAACTTCATCGTCTGTATTTGTTTCTTCAACAAATAATGATTTAATATTGAATTTTCCCATTATTAATAAAATTTAAATAATTGTTTACCATCATTCATTTTGAATGCATATATATCATTAATCATATATTTCATTTGTTCAAAAGTCTGACTGAACATTAAAAAACCATGTCCTTTCAAATTTATTATACCATAATCTTTATGACATTCATCATATATGATATGTTTCATAAGTTTCTTTACTTCTGTTAATTCTCTTAAGTCTCCACATGGAAAATAATTCTCTGTACTTGCACATGGAATATTATTTTCATCTAACTCTTTCATAATAGATATAAATGCATGTCCATGAATCATATAATTGATAGATGGGAATTCTTTATATATTTCAGATTGTACAGGAGAATCAACAGATGGCTTTATTTTTTCATCTACTGAATAATAAGTATAATCATCTGTATTAAATAAAACAAAATCAGAAGGAGTTAACCTATGTTTATCTACATTTCTTGGACTTACATAAATAAATTTACCATCACGTTCTGATGGAAATAACTTTTGACAACGTGTAGATAAATTACCGAAAAACCTATCACCACACGACGTTTGAATAAAATCAGCAAGACTATTATTCAACCTAATAAAATCATTTAAATCATCAGGTCTACCATCATTATATTTAATTAATGAGGTATCTCGTGCTGTTTGTCGACGAATACTGCCTTTACTGAATATATAAAACCTATATATTGTTAATGCTAATTTTTCAATATCAGAACCACTGTACCAACAATTTGCTAATGCATCCCAAAATTCAAACATAAACATATTTGTTTTACTATCTTTTGTGATTGCAATAACAGCATTACCATGCATTTTAAATATACGTGCAATTGCATCTTTATATGTATAACCGTCTCTAATAACTTTTGAGCAAATTAATACAGAACCTGTATTTTTAACTGGATATATTTTCTCTTTAGCATTATCTACATCTGCCATCCATATAATAAGATCTGTTTCTGTAATAGATGATAAAGCATTACCAACCAAATCGAAATAATTACCACCATTATACATAACAGAATTAAATGTACCTAATGCGTGATATAATTTATTCACTACACCAGATTCTTTTCCTTTATTATCATTAAATGTTCCGCCGACAAGAACATAATTAAATTTATTTTCAGTATTCATTTTTTTATAAAAATATAGTTAATTAGTGTTTATATAATAATAAATAAAAAAGTCTTCACAATGATTTCATTGTGAAGACTTTAAATTTTAACATTATTTTATTATTGTTTTTATTATATCTGTTTTACCACTTGGTAAATGTCTAACTGATGTTTCTTCTATTTTATTTCCATCTTTATCATTATACCATGTTTTCATTGTAACAATATGTTCTACTTCTGGAATCTTAATGATATTATTTCTTATATCATCTATATATTGTTCTATTTCATGCTTATCTGTAAATACTGCTTTATTATTTTCTGTTAATAGATTTTCTTCTAATTTCAGATTTTTATATAACTTACAATTTTCTTCAGATTGTATGTTATACAATGTAGTATTTACATACCACATAGGTGAAATTTTACCAAGATATTTTGGTTGTTTTTTAATTATATTATTATATGTTTCATCTGATTCTTTATCTAATAAAAAACCATAATAACCTACATTCCTGGAAACTGCATTAGTTTTATAAAATATATATCCTGACCATATATCCATATGTGTACATCCTTCATCTATATAGTTAATAGGTTGACAAATATAAACTTTTTTCTTTTTTGTATATTCAGGTTTATTTAATTTATAATATGTATATGTAGTATATTCTTTTAATTGGTTTAATGTGGTTATTCTCATATTAATAACAATTTCACTTTATTTTGTATTTTTTACAAACTTTATCAATAATTGTCTTTAATTGATCTGTTAAATAACTATAATCGAACATTGACATATTAAATGATGCATTACCGGTTGTTTCTATTTCATTAGCAGCTAATATAGATGTTGGACCTAATGTTACATCATTTTGATATGGATATTTGTCAAATTTTTTAACGCCTAATTCATAAATCGGTTTACTGTCTGATATTGCTTTACCAATTACATAATACAAATTATATATAGCATATTTGTTATCAAATTTTATAGGTAATGTGTTTATATCATAATATGAAGTTGATGTATTATAAAAATTATAACTTACCAGAGTACCATTTATACATTCATCATAAGTCTGTTGGATTTTCCAGTCATTTAATTTTTCATGTTTCATTATACAAAACATTTTATATAATAGCTATCGTTCAAAAAATGGTTCTACTCTATTAGGTTCTTCTATATTATCAATCTCATCAAATATATATCCATTCTAACGTCTTAAATTCAATACTGTATCTTTTAAGCAAATTTTACATGTTCTGAAAGTATTTATTGTTTTTAAGTAAAATTTTATGTTATTTTCTTGAAAATATTGTGAAATTTGATTAAATTTTTGATAATATTTTTCACCCAGTATACTTCTACTGAAATTCAATTTTGCATCATTTTCTTCTTCTATTTGTTTATCCTGATTACCTGATAAAAGTTCTTTTCTACGTTCATCTATTGTATTCTAATTATATACAAAAAAATCTCCATCTGATATATCAAATTGATTATTTACAAGTTTCTGTATAAATGTTAAAAACATTTCATCTGATGTAAACCATTCTCTGCCTATTATAGAATTATTAGATGGATTCATATCATCTTTTAATTCATCAGAATACATAGGTGTTATTTTTTCTGGAAAATTATTAACAAATGAATTTGGAATATTTTTTGGTTTAGAAAGTGGTGTTCTGTCTATTATCCATATTTTCTCCCATTGTTCTGTATATGGAGTATATTCATTATATGGTAAATGATATTTTATTTCACTTATTGTATATGGAGTTTTACAAATAAACTAATATAACTGATCATTAATAATGAAATTTCTTTTATTACCGAATTTTGTAATATCTAATATTATTCCGCCTGTTTCATCAAATGTTAAAATATATCTGTAGAAATAATTTAAATTATATCTCTTCCTTTTTCTAGGTCCTAACTTTTCACGTTTATATGTAGTGTAAGGAGCAATATAATACTATAAATTATTATCAGGATTCTATTTTATCATAGGTAAACCGTCATCTTCATCTGCTTCAACATTATGATAAGCATCAATTGTACATAATGTTTCCAATATAACTTTTTTTAAATAATCATCCATTAACTAAGAAGAATCTATATCATCATTTGATAATATATCATCTACATCATCAAATAAACCTTCATACAATGATTTCTATAATGACTCTGATATTCCTCTAACTATAGAATTATATAATTTCTTATTCATATATCTAAATTTTATTAAATTATTAATATATTTATTTTAACGCTTGATAAAACGTGAATTCATTAAATTATTTCTGCTTAAACTAGAGTATGTTCCCTAATACATAGGTGTTTGCTGCTGAGGTGGATAATAATTTCCATTCATATTATTAGGATTATTATGATATGGTGTTGATGTATTCTAATTATGCATTAATGAACCATATGTTCCAGATGCTTGCTATGTTATTTGTCCAAATCCTGAGGTTGCTGCACTTACTAATTCTGAATAATTATCAGCTTCAGTATCATCATCTTCATTAGTATATTCATATATTTCAAGATAATTTAATATCTGTAAAACCTTATTTCTTTCTTCTATTGTATTATAATTATAATTTGGTAATTGGCTAAACCATTCATCAAGCCATTCAAATTGACTGTCATCTTCAAAGAAACGACTTGCAAATAATATAGTAATAGATATATCATCATGCATAGATAAACCTGCATAACTATTCTTTACTTTACCGAATGACTTTAACTATTCAACAGAAGATAATACAGGTATTTCATGATCCTACTTAACAATAATCTAATCAAGATCAATAAGCTTTGCACCAAGTTCACAGAAATATTTCTTGCCGTGATTTCCACCAGTTGTTAAGAAACCTTTTAATATTGTATCATAAAACTAATCATGCTTCTAAAAAATCTTTCTGAAATTCTTACCATTAAAATTAGTTTCATATAATATTCTCATATTATCTATTTCACCTTCATAACCTCCACCATTACTGAATACATCAAATGCAATATGTTGGGCAGCTGCTGCACATTCTTCTTCATCAAAATTATTATCTATGTAAATACCAACCTATTCTAAACATATACAGTTAGTATATTTAACTGCTTTATATCCAAGTCTATTCTTTAAAATTATTTCAGGATCTAAAAGTTTCATTTCAAATATATTAATAATATTATAATCTGAATCTTCTTTACCATATTCACCAGCTTCAGTTCCCTATGCAGTATCAATTATACATACAAATCTTCGTTGTATCTTATCTTCATATGTTAACTAATCTGGATGAAATTCTGGATCCCAATATATTTTATCAGTTACACGTTTAGGTACACCATATATCTCAACATGTTCAAATTTTCTCTTTATATGATCTATTTTCTCTAATGCATTCTTTGATAACAATCTAGATTCATTAGTATCAAATGAAAGTTCAAACTCACGTTCCCATAAATCTTGTCCGAATACAGAAATCTAATCTTGCTTCCATTTTTCATCTCTACCTGGTACCTGCCACCAGTCTACACGTTTTGACACAAAACCATTTTTACCATTCTATGCACCCTCCCATAAATCATAATAAAGTCCTGTTCTACCACGTGGTGTTGACAAAACAATAATCTAAGACTACTGGAAGTTTGACATTGTTGGGTAAACTGATGCCCAGAATTCCTTAATTACATTTTGAGATATTAACGCGCACTCATCTATGAGAAGGATATTTATTGAATCACCTGTTGCAGAATCACCAGTAGTTGCAACTGCTCTTAAAGAACAGCCATTCTCAGTTCTTAAAGTTGTTTTTGAATATTCTTCAATACCTGGTTTCAAGAAGTATGGTAATGCTTTAAATACATCCATACATTTTTTAAGAATTTCCTTTGTAGTAGACTCTTTATTAGCTGTGATCATTAAGTTACGGTCCGCATGAAAAATCAAGTACCATACAAAATACGCGACGCAAGTGGTGCTTTTAGCAGTTTGACGGGCCTACAAAAGAATTACTCTTCGATTTTTCATACGAACATCTTGTAATTCTTCATCCCATATTTCATCAGAAAAAAGATGAATAACGTCTTCCTAATAATCTCTTAATTTAACTAATGTAAATCCTTTATCATTCCTGAATTTTACATATCTTGAAACAAAATATATGCAATCCATTGCACATTTTTTATATTCATCATCTTCTTCTTGTGTACGTTCGAAAGTAATACCAGAATCCCTTAAATCTTTTTTACCATGATAAAACGGGTTGAGATCTGGTTTTTTACCTTTCTTTATATCGTCTAATATCTAATTAATTTTTGCAGTTGTATAAACAGTAGACATTTTTACGCTCTCTGATTGCTTATCCAATGCATTTGCTCTAATGTCTCTAATAGTTGAACTTCTTCTTGCCATATAATTAAATTATTTAGCATTTAACATATTTATAAGTAAAATTTAACAAACATTAATAGATTTATTATTATATAAATGTTATATAATATTTTAAATTAAACAGATATGAAAAGTAGATTAAGAAAAAAATTTTGTGGTTGTAAATGCGCACATGATAAGTCATTTGATGATATGGTAACAGATGATCCATATCCTATGTATATTAATTGGTTTTGTTGTTCTCGACAACCAAATTATGATAATAGACCAGTATATGAAATTGAAAATGAATTAAATAAAAATATATTTGATATTTGTGAAAATTGTCCAAGTTTTACTGTTTCAAGAGAATCTATAAGAGAATGGAGAACTGCAAAGAAAATGCATAAAAAGTATTTTAGAAAACATGATATAATTCCAACACTTTCATTTTTACCTATGGAACCTGGTGAAGAATTACCCTTTTAAAATAAATATTTAAAATAGTAACTTATTTTAATGGATTTATTTAATGATATAGATTTTAATGATGATTATAATGATATTTTAGCATCAGCTATATTATCTAATGATGTAGAAAAAATCGCACACAGATTTGCTGAAGAAATTGATTGGATGAAAGTATCCTATGAGATATATGATCATTATTTAATTATGTTAGATAAAGATTGTTATAAGGATTATAATAAAGGAGAATAGCTAACATTTGATAATATGAAATTACCGTTTAATCCTGATTGTATTTATTTAACATTTAAATTTAATAATAACTATACAAGAATAGAATATATATAGGTTTATCCTTATATGTATAGTACCAATAAAACACGTATAAGTGATGATGATTTTTATATTATAAAATTTGCAAATATATTATATGATGAATATGGGATTATAACTGATAAAATTATATATGGCTATGATGATATTACATATAATAATGTGAGAGATTCGTTTTGTGTAATATATAATAAGCAAAGAGCACATTCAAATAATGATTATACAATATCAGATGGATTTGCCAGTAATTTTCCAAAATTATTAAATATAAAATCAGAATGTATTGCAGATATAGTATATATAAGACAATTATCTATATAGGATGAAACTACATGTATTTCATTACTTAATTCATTACTTAAACAGTTTAATAAAGTAATGATAAATACATGTACAACTTGTATAGATAATATACCTATATATCAACTTGATAAAAAGAATCCTAAGTTTTTTGATATATTAGCTGATAATTCTGAAATACGATATGATGGAGATGATTATGCAATTATTAATAAAAATACAATAAATAAATTAAAATAGGTATCAGAAAAAATGAATAATACTTAGTTATATAAATCATTAATTGAATCTATTGCAGTTAGTATTAAACGTAGTTTAAATGAAGATAGATATGATTATGCGCATAATAATTCTTCAACACATTTAAAGGAAAAATTAAATAGTGTACTTAAGAATAAATTTGGTAAATCTACATTTTTCAATAAATCTGCAAGAAGAGGAAATCAAGATTTTATAGTAAGAAATATTAATGCTTTAATGGACTTCCCTTCTGTATTTAGTGTTGCTGTTGCAGAAAGAAAGAAATCAAGTGAAGATAATTTCAGAATTAATATTTCAAGAAAAGGAGAATTAGATATATTGTCTGATGATAATATAAAATACATTTTATTTCCTAGATATATAGGCACAAGTAATATTGATTATATTGTTTATATGTTGAAGAAAGAAGATGTACAATAGATATATGATAATTTAACATCAATTTTAAATAGATGTAAAGAAGAAATTAAACAAGGAAAGAGAGATAGAAAAACAATTAAAGTAAATAAGAGTATTTCTGATAATTATAAAAATTTCTTGGCACCAACTGCTGCTGGAGATGGTGTTTGTTTAAGTAATAATTGCTTAAAAGAATTATCAGTATTCACATTTAAATTATATGATAACATGTATTAATTATGGAAAAAAGTAAAGTTTTAATAATGCTAGATCATGGACATGGTTGTAATACACCCGGAAAATCGAGTCCTGTATTTGATGATGGTAAGACATAGTTAAAAGAATATGCATATGTTCGTGCAATAGGATATGAAGTTTACAATAAGTTAATTTCTGAAGGATATAGATGTTATATTGTTCATCCAGAAGTTGAAGAAATTACAAGTCAATCTTACGATTTAAATCTTCGTGTTCAGCGTGCCAATAAAAAATATCTTGAAGAAAAAGCAAAGGGAAATAAAGCCATTTTTATTTCCATTCATGTAAATGCAGCTGGAAATGGTTCATGGATGAATGCACAAGGTTGGTCTGTATATACAAGTAAAGGACAAACATCTGCAGATAAATTAGCAACATGTATCTATGAAGTTGCCGAATCTAAATTAAAACCATTAGGTAAGAAACTTCGTCCTGATAATTCAGATGGCGATCCTGATCAGGAAGCAAATTACTATGTATTATCAAAAACTGCATGTCCTGCATGTTTAACAGAAAATATGTTTATGGATAATAAAGAAGATGCTACATGGTTATTAAGTAATGAAGGTAGAAATATAATTACAGATATTCATGTAGAAGGTATAAAGAAATATATTGCAAGTTTATAAAAAATAAAGGTTGATAATTTTCGATATTATCAACCTTTATTTTTATCCATATATGTTTGTATTTTATTTAATGCTAATGTCATATATTCATCAGTTACATTCATCTTTTGTTTTAATATATTAAGATAAAATATATCTGGTGAACTGTTAAATCTTGTAGTAATATTTTCACCACCTTTTAAAAATAATGAAATTCTTTTACTATCTGTAATATTTTCATAATATGATTTTATATTATCTATAATATTTGTATTACTAATATTATATAAATTATAAGCATCTAAATCAGTTCTTAAATCTTCACTGTCAAAACCACCAGATGGAAATACAGCATTCTAATCTTTCATTAAATCTGCTGCATATTCGACTGCATCACCTGCCCATCCACAAAGATCACCATGTCCTTTTATTAAACCGTTTATAGTTCCACAAAAATGAGGAAAATCTAAAGTTTCTTTTGAAGGTAAAATCATCTATTGAATATTAGGAACCATTGAATATGATACATCTGCTTTTTGTTTAAAATTATTATCTATTGTACCTGCAATAATTGTCCATGTTGCGTCTTTATAACGACTATATCTAATATATTGAAATAATGGTAATTCAGTAGGTGTAATTTTTAAGTCAGTTGCAATTTGTTTAAGTTCATTAGCAACATCAATAAATGTATCAACAGAAATATATTTAGGATTCGGTGATTTTTTAACTACAGTTTCTTTTGTATTTGGATTATATAATAAATATGAACCATACAAAGGAAGATTTATGTTAAAATTATCTGTTTCTTGTATATAATGCATAAATTTATTAATATTATTTTTATTAGTTCATTTCATGTCTGTCAAAGAAATCTTGAAATGTATTATATATTTCATCAATATATTTATTATTATAATAACCTATAAAATGATATGTTTTCTTTATATAAAATATTTCAATAAAATTTAATTTATTTTCATATGCAATATTTCTTTTATTAGTATCACGTATAGTCCATGTATTTATTGCATTTTTATAAAATGTACTATTTTTTGCTTTATCTTCCCATTTATTAAGTAATTCTATATCATCTTTATTATCATTATTAAATGGATGTTTACCATGTGTCCATGCTCCATTATATTCTATATATAAATCAAAATTAGGTAAATAAAAATCACAATGGAATGGATATTCTTCTGTATAATATTGTCTTTTAATCGCTTTATCTATTGTTATTAAATAATTATAAATTTCATTTTCTTTCTTAGAATACTTTGATATTTTATTAGATTTAATACGTTTTTCAAATGACTTTAAAATTATATCTTTATTTTTCATGGCAGATTCATATCCATATCGTTCAAAACATGTTTTCATTATTTTATTACGTATTTCATCAGATTTAAATGGATGATCTACTCCATATTTATTTAACCATGTTTGTTTAGACTTTATTTTAATTTCATCTGTTTTAAAAAAAGTTGAAACTCCATATTTTTGTAAAAATATTTGTTTTACTTTATTTTTTATTATATCAGATTGCATAGCATTTTCTACACCATATTTTTCCAAACATGTTTGTCTTATTTTTTCTTTTACTTGAGATGATTGTATAGCATTTTCTACACCATATTTTTCCAAACATGTCATCTTTATTTTCTTTTTTATTTCATCAGATTGTGAAATATATTCAACACCATATTTTTCCAAACATGTTCTCTTTCTTTTTTCCTTTATTTCCTCTGCGTATATAGGATCATTAAATTTTTTTAAACATGTTTCTTTTATTTTAATATTAATTTTATCTTTCTCTTCTTTTGTTAATATAACATGTTCTTTACCATATTTTTCTAAACACGTTTGCTTATATTTTTCTCTATTATTAAAATATCCGGACCCATACTTCATTAATTTGGTATTAAATCTTTTTTCTTTCATTATTTTTTGTCCAATTGTTGTAAGTTCACATTCTTTAGAACAAAATGTTCTATAATGTTTTTTATTTTTATCATATTTTACAAGCTTCCCACAAACTGGACATTTTGGAATTTCTTCTATTTTATTTTCAATTCTATAAATCAATTCACTAATTGTTTCGTTATTACCATCATTAAATCTATTTTTTATATAACTTATAAAAATAGGGAAATTCTTTGAAATATATCTTATTGGTAATTTTTTATTTTTTATATTTTTATAAAAAAAATCTAAGCATTCAATATCTGACATATTTAATGAATATATTTAATAATTTATACTCATTATTAAATATATTGTTTATATTAATAAAATAAAGATAGAAATATAGTGTGCAATATTTCTATCTTTATTAATATAAATTATTGAATCATTTCGTGTCTATCAAATAACTAAGGTATAACAGTATCAATTATTTGGTCTCTCAAATACGAGTTTTCTTCAAGAGTGTCATATAATGTATTAAAATCTTCCTAATCCACACAAACTACAAAGTAACCATTCTTATCTTTTCCATAAAGCAAATCTGTATCTTTAAAAGCTCTCTTAAAATCAGCCATACCTTTTAATATGTGCTAATCATCTGGAGCTATAAGATCACCCATATATATTTTTGCAGTATGAATATTAGATTCGTTTAACCATTTATATTTTTCTGGAATTTTATAATATGATTCATTTGTTTGCGATAGTTTCTATAGCTATGCTAATTTCTAATCTTGAAAATTCGCAATATCAATAGCATGTTGTTTAGTAATATCATTTATTTTTTTCATGATATTTAATACGTCTGCATCTGTTGCAACAGGGTCATATGGTCCTGTTGGCGTTTTTTTAGATGCAGTAACTTTAGCAGCATCTAAAAGTTTCTGCTATGTATTTAAATCCTATTGAAATTTATTTTCATTATCTTGTATTTTTGCATTGAGACTTTGAATTGTTTCATCAGATTCAACTGATTTAAAAGATGTATTATTTGTTGATGTATCTTTATCATCAGTTGTTGATGAAGTAGTATTAGAATTATTATTTTGCTATTGTTGTGTATCTGTACTTACATTTGAATCATCTTCATTTAGTTTTTTTATAAAATGTCCAGTTTTTTGATTATAAACATATTTATATTTTTTAACCATATTTTAGATTCATTTATTTTTATTATAATGTAAATTCAGTTTTATCAAAATAATCTTCACAAACAGAATTATAATATTTTTTCTTATTTGCAATCTCAAGATTTTCCATAAGATTCTTTCTGAATGAATATGCAGCTTTTAATCCTGCGTTAACATTTGTTTGAGGTTGAGCTGGTGCAGCTGGTTGCTGGCTATTCTATTGATTATTTGTCTAATCATTATTTACACCACCAAATGCTTTAAATCCTTCTAAGAATTGTTTGAATGTATCTTCTGTTGGATTCTGCTTAAATGTTCCCCATGCTTTGATAGCATTATCAGCCTATTGATTTCCTTGTTTAAAATCTGGAATATCTTTTTGAATTTCATCAGGAAGATTAACAGAAATCATCCACCATGTATTTTCCATTTTTTTCAACACATCTGCAACTTTCTAAGCATTAGGATTAGGTTGTTGCTATTGCTGTTGATTATTTTGATCAGCTGGTTGCTGAGGTGTGTTAGTATTATTAGGTTGAGCTGGTTGCTATGCAGGTTGTTGAGGTTGAGCTGGTGCAGCTGGAGTTGTTGTATTATTTGCAGGAGCAGGTGTTGCAGTAGGTTGTGCTGTTGTACCTGTTGTTGCTGGTTGCTGCTATGTAGTCTAATCATCCTCAAAAATAGGTTTACGTCTTCTAATCTTTATCATTTCTTATTTAACTTTAATTTTTCTAAATAAACTGTAGCTTTTTGTGAATCTACATTTTCTTTTAATAAATCTATATCAAATCCGTCTTGAACAAGATTTTCTAATAAGGAAATATAATTTTCTTCAAGAGGTGTATAAAAATAAACACCATCGCTGACTTTATTATATTGAAGTTTATGTTTCCTTACATAACGTACTAATGCTTTATCAACAGACGAATGAGCTTCATCTAATGTAAAATCATTTAAGTATATTGAAAAACTATTATCATTTTGATATTTCATATTTTCATATAATGCTTTCTTAAATTTTTTATTACATTTTGATTCATAAAGCATTTTTACCTATTTTGATGAAATTGTTTTTGCATATTCATCTAGTATATTTAATGGAATATTATGTTTCATAAAAAATATATCAAAAATAACTTTTTATTATTTATTCATGAATATTTTTATTTTAATATTTCTTACCATATATGTATGTTGTATATGTATAATCATTGTATAGTTTCCGATTAAATTCTGTAAAGTTTAACATATATATAGGTAATACTTTATCTTGGTATTCATCATATGCAATTAGATAAATCATTTTATCAACAAATTGTACGTAATGTACCAATTTATTATTACTATAATCAAATACTTTATATTCTGTACCACTAAATCCATCTGGTGCATAATGTATTATTTTATCATACTATGTATGTAATAAATCTGTTGGCTTATATGAGTCTTCATCTGCAAAATATTTACCATAATATGTATATATTAACTTATCTAATTGAGAATTAAATGTATCTACAATGGGGGGAGTATAACAATCAGTAAATAAAATCGTTTTATTTATATATGTATTATCAATATTCCAGTACATCGCTTTTTTTAAAGTATCTATATTAATGGAACCTCCTGTCCCATTAAAATTTATAACAGCATATACTTTATCAAACAAATACTAGTTGCTATTTGATTTTAATGCTGCCTATAATTTATAAATACGATAACTATTACTATATTTACATATATACGGTTTATATACAATTTTAAAAAGTTCATGTATATTGTTTGTATTATCTTTAAATTTATATGTAATTATTTGTGTTCTTTTATCTAATGTTAATTTACTAGTTGGCTTATTTACAAATATTTTTGCAGCGGTATTATCTACTTTTTCTAATTTAATTGTATAATTATTATCACTTGTTATTATACAGTTTGTTAAATCATCATTACTTAAATTATTTAAATAATTTAAAAAATTACTATTTTCATCTTGTAATCCAAAATATATATAGTTATTATTATTTTTGATATAATCACCATTAAATTTGAATGTACTAGGATCATTTAATGATAAACTATAATCAATATCTACATTAATATATTGAATTTGAACTGTTTCTTCATATTTTATATATGTTGCCATGGAAAAATACATTTTTTATATCTACGTCTAAATATGAAATACAGTAACTTAAATTACATAAATAAAAAATTCGTTATTCAAAAATTGAATAACGAATTTAATATTATACTGTAATATTATATATTCCTGCAGGATTATTCATATCAATTATTACACTATTACTTGATGTTGCGTTTGTATAAAGCATTGAACCATTTGAAGCGTATAACCATGCTTTAGCAACAGAATCATTTAGTGCTGTATTTTTATTTAATGTTTTATGTATAATAGTTTTCCATTCATTTACTAATACTTTATCTGATATATTATTTACATAAGCATCATCTTCTTCATACATATTTCCGGAAACTTTTGTTAAATTATAATTATCTTTTAATTCTTTTAATGTTTTACCAGAAAGCATATCGATTGTTAAAGTATTTGTTGTTTCTACAAAGAAATATGTATATAGTTTATTTCCGTCGTCTCTTACTGGAAATGATGTATAACCATATACGTCTATTTGTGCATTTTCTATAGAGATTGATGTATACATCATATCACTAGTCGGTACAAATAAAAATGCATTATTACCATGTGAAGTAAACTACGATGTTAATACTTTAAACATATAAATTTCATATGTTTTTTTATTACTAATTTTTTTTATTATATCTATATTTTCCAATAGATGTAACATCATCATTATTAATATTTCCCCAATTTATAATACCATGTGAATTATCTGTACTTAAATAATAATCATTTGCATTAACAGTTGCTTCAAAGGAACCACTATATAGATATACAATACTATTATCATTAACAGGAACAAGTGTATTTATATTTTCATACATTTTTGTTGGAAATTTTATAATACTTGATATAGTATTATTATTAAAATTTTTTCCTTCAACATATGTTAATGTTCCATTATCTACTAATTTTTTTATTGAAGTTGCTGTACTAAAGATATTAGTTAAATCTTTATTATTTGTTACATGATATATTATATTACCAGAAGAACTCCAAGTTTCATGACTTATATACGCATCAGTATCTTCGGGTGAATCAATACCCAGTGAAAACCTATACTAATGAGTAGTATTATTTGCAGATGTTATAATATTTTCATATGTTGACTTATCAAATACCCAATATCTTAAATATACATATGTATTATTATCTACTGGACCTGCATCCTATATTATTGTAAATAATGTTGTACCTTTATAATTAAATGTTATTAACCTACTACTACCTGTTGTATTTTTAGATAATGTATATGTTATTATACCTGTTTTATTTGTCAAATCATTAGTATTCTACATTATTGTTGCAGAACATCCATCAGTATCACTTGTTATCTATGTATCAAAATCATCTGTTGTTAATTCTCGCCAAGGTTTATCTGAATCTGCAGCAGATTTTGGTTTCTTAATACCAAAATATATTATTTTTGCAGTATTCATATCCTATAACTTTGCAGTAACAGCTTCATATTCTCCTTCATCAAAATTAGGAACACTTGTACTGGAACCATATCTTTTATATCCCATTGTTTATTTAAATCTATTATTAAATTTACATTATTTATTTTATAAAAATATAGGATACTATATTTTAACCATATAAAATATAATATCCTATTATCACATATATTAATAATCATTAAATTAATAACCAGTTTCGAAAAAGTCTGCCTACTAAAGATTTTTCCAATATTCCTTACAATCATTTATATCATTATTCGCTTCTTCAGAATATGTTCCAGTATTTACTGTTACGCCACCTATCGCTGTTACTGTAAATGTACCTAATTTCTTTACTACCTATAATTTACACTTAGCTGCAATCCATTGTCTAACCCAAGGATCTTCAAATAAATCCTAATCATCTACCTTTGTTGCTAATTCACAATATACATCATTATATGGATCATGCCCAGTTACAAATAACTAATGTGTAGGTCTATTCCATCTATGCTTTATATCAACCAAATTAAACTGTTTCAACTAATCCCAATTAGACCACTATATAGTTCTAAACATAACAGTGTCCATTGCCATCTATGGGCCCATCCACATATCTGTCTAAAACATTCGATTCCATGATAAATCCGGGTCTGCAATACCCCACATGGAATTTTTACGTTTGAGCTCCATAAATTGAACAACACTTAAAACACAATCCGGAAACTTAATACACCTATTCTTTCTAAATTCCTATGAATAAAATACATCTCGTGGTATTACACATTTATCATATTTAACACTTTCTACATAGAGTTCATAAATCATATTTAGTTCTCGGTCAATAATTCTATTATATTCTTTATCAGGTAATGACAGGTTGATGGTGCCACTCATAGTAACTTCGTCTTTAAGCCATTGTATAAATTCAGATCTAGTCATTTTTACTGCATAACTATTTTAATATTTATTTCTATATAGTATTTAAATATTCATTTATTTTATCTTTAAATATTTCATTTTTAAATATTTCTAAATAATTTAAATTATTATTTTTTGCAGTTTGTCTTTTTAAAGGATCACTTATTGTCCAATTTTTAATTGCAGACCTATAAAATTTACTAGTTTCTGCCTTAATTTCCCATTTATTTAAAATTTCTATATCATCTTTATTATCTTTATCAAATGGATGTAATCCATGGGTCCACATACCTTGATATTCAATATATACATCAAAATTAGGTAGATAAAAATCACAATGAAATGGATATAATTCTGAATAATACTAGCGCTTTGTATCATTATCTATTGTTATTAAATAATTAAATATTTCATCTTCTTTTTTAGAAAACTTATTAGTTTTATTTTTTATACGTGAATCAAATGTTTTTAACATAATTTCTTTATTTTGTGCTGGATACTAAACACCATAATGTAATAAACATGTTTGCTTTGACTTTTCTTTAAATATATCTGCTTGACAGGGATATTCTACACCATATTTTTCTAAACATGTCTATTTTGATTTTTCTTTAAATATATTACTCTACATAATATATTCAACACCATACTTCTTTAAACATGTTTCCTTAACTTTCTATTTAAAAATATTTGCTTGTGTTATATGTTTAACTCCATACTTCTCTAAACATGTTTCCTTAGATTTTTCTTTAACAATATTTGTTTGAAATGTATATTCAACACCATATTTCTTCAAACATGTTTCCTTAGATTTTTCTCTGAATATATTACTCTACATAATATATTCAACACCATATTTCGATAAAAATGTCTATTTTACCTTATTCTATATTTCTTTTGATTTAAATGGATTATCAACACCATATTTTTCTAAACATGTTTCTTTTGTTTTCTATTTAATTTTATCAGATTTACGTGGGTGTGAAACACCATAATTTAATAACCATGTATGTATAGTTTTATTTTTTATATTTTTATCTTTAAGAGTACAATCAACACCATATTTTTTTAAACATGTTTGTTTCATTTTTTCCTTTACTTCTTGATTCTATGAACTAACTTTACACCCATATCGCTTTAAATTAGTGTCTATAGTTTTCTATTGTATTACTTGTTTACCTTTATCAGAATTTTTACATTGTTTAGAACAAAAACTTTTATATTTCCATTCTCGTTTATAAAATGCAAGAGGTTTTCCACATACTGGACATTTAGGATGCTCTTCTATTTCATATTCAATTCTATAAATTAATTCTCTAACCATTTCATTACCTTTAGTGTCATTAAATCTATTTCTTATATATGTAAGAAAATCTGGACATTTTTTATTTAAAGATATGATTTTAAGTCCTTTTCCTTTTAAATTCTAATTATAAAATTCTATACATTCTTCATCATTATTAATCATACTTAATAACTACAATTTTATAAAAATTATATATAAAAATATATAAACTGTCTATATAATAAAAAATGTGGATATACCCTTATCATGAATATATCCACATTATTAAATTATTTTATTCTTATATTATTATGCAATATAAGACTTAACCATATTTGAAACCATTGCACCATCAACTAACTTAAATTGACTTCTTACAAAACCGATAACTTTACCCATTTCTTTCTGTGTATAATTACCATTATCTGCAATATATTTTTCAATTACAGTTTTTACTTCATCTTCTGATGCCATCTTTGGAAGCAATTCTTTGATGTAATTCATCTGTTCAGTAAATTCTGATGCTTCTTCTGTTCTACCTACAGATAGACGAGTTTTAATATCGCCCTGAAGTTCCTTAACCATTTTGTTGAGAATCTGAATTTCTGTTTTCTCATCAAGAACAGGGTAATTTCCATCTTGATCTGCAGCACCAGTTTTATACTCAAGCATACGAGCTTTTACCAACTTATATGTATTAAGTTTTGCCTTCTCATGAGCCTTCATTGCATCCTTAATAAGATTATTATACTTCACAATAATAGGATGCTCTTTCTTATTCTCTTCCATTTTTCTTTAATTATTTAAAATTAATTAATAATTTACTTTAACTTTACGACCAATAATAATGTAAACAATTACTGCAATATATGTAAACAAAAGTCCGCAAACAGCAGCAGTAGTTGTTCCTCGATTATTTGCCTTTGCAATATAATAACAAAGAATCATACAAATAATCATTGATAAAACACATGAACCTATTAGCATATTTTTAAAATTTTATTTTATTTATTAATCATGAATATGTTCTTTAATGTATGTAAATATCCTTTTATAAGTTCCTTTTTGTATTGATTCCCACATATCAGATATATACATATCACGTCCTTTATAAAAATCTAGTAACATTTCATGAATCTTTAAATTAATTTCTTCATTTGTTATATTATTTACATAAGAATTTGTCTGTTTTTGTTCTTTAAATTTTATCATCTCTATATTTAAAATTTAATTAAAAACTCTATCTATAATCTCATTGTATATTTTCTTAAAGGTTCCATTAACCATAGCATCTCTTAATTCCGAATTATCATAGTTACAAAAACGTTTTTCAATGAGATTTTCAATTATATGTAATTTTATCTCCTCCTTTGTTGGTGTTCCACCATTTGTATTTTTAAATCGTATAGACATTGTTTAATTATTATTTAAAAAGTTTACACAAATAATATGCTATACCTGCACATACACCAGTTAAACATAATGCGAAGGGAAATCCATAAATCCAATCTTCTATACCATTTGTTAGATTCATTCCATAAAAACCTGGAACAAGTGCAGCAACCATTAAACATATAGTTATAATCGTCATTTTCTTCATAGTCTGGTTCAAACTATTATTAATAATAGATGAATATGAAGATTGTTCACGTTCTAGAATATCACTATATATTTGAGATGTATGTAATGCCTGACTTAATTCTACTTCAACATCATCCATAAGATCTTCATCATATGATTTAGAAGGAATAAATCTTTTTGCTCTTGTTAATACAGATTCATTATCTTTAAGTGATGCAGTAAAATAAACTAAGAATTTTTCTATATTCATTATATGCATCAATTCACTTTTATTCATCTTATCACTAAGAGATGATTCTGCTTTTTTCATTTGTAAATGAATCTGCTTTAAATATTTAAGATACCAAAAATTCGATTCAAGAAAAATACTTATGTAAAGATCATAACCTGTTCTATTAATTTTTTTCTGATTTGACCAGTTAATAAAATTAGATATAACATTATTTTGTCCATAATATACAGTTACAAGTATATTATCTTTTAACATCATACCTAATGGTATAGTTGTATATATAGGATCTTGATTTTCTTCTGTTCTTACTCTATTAGGAACACGAATAATTATTAATATCCAACCATCATCTCTATCAAATCTAGGTCTTTCATCAATATCGGAAATATCTTCATAAAAATAATCAGGTGTATTGAAATGTGAAACGAGTTCATTTATATCATCCTTTGTTGGATTTACTACATTAATCCAACAACTAGAATCATATTGTTCTGTTTCTTTAAACCCATTATCACATTTCAAATACTGTATCATATCCCTGTTATTTTTTATTTTAGATATTCTTATTCTTATAAATGAATAAAGTCTTATCTTTATTCACTTTTATTTTATCTTTTTTCAAGTTATAAAGAATACGACATAATTCTATATATCGCTTAGAGATTTCTGCCATCTCATCTTTACAACATTTCATCTGCTTTTCAATACCTTCAAGTTTATCATTGAATTCAGTAAGTTTTGCTTTATAAAAATAGCAATCTTCTGTATTATCTGTCTTACTATCATTCTTTGATTCTTTCTTCTTAAGTTCTGCAAGATAAAGTGCAGCTTCTATCTGATTCTTACAGAAAATATCATCAGGTTCAACCCAGATTTTAACAATCTTTCCACCTAATGAACCTGTATTCTTAACATACATTGCAAAATTATGCAAACCAGATTCATCTTGCCACATAATAATCTTATGAAGCTCATTATCTGCAACACCATAACCATAATTCAATGTATCAAATGTTGCTTCAGTTGTACTCAAAAAACGTCTTGATGGATCATTGAAAAATGATGTCAACATTTTTGCAGTTTCATTAGAGAAAATATGTTCAGATTTCTGATAAAACTGCTTAATACGATCTACAATTTCCTTTGTAGTCATTACATTTTCTTGGAATTCCTTAATGCTATTTGCATCAATGGAAATACCTTTCTTATCTACATAAAATTTAATCATATATTATTAATTATTGGTAAATATTTTCTTAATTTTTTATAATCATCTTCTTCTAGTCTAAGTCTTGTAGGATCTCTAAAATAGTTATCACCTTTGGAATTTCTGATATATGCATAATAACCTGCCCAATATGTATGACCATCCCATTCATTAGTTACTCTTACAACATGTGTAATATCTTCAATACATATAACAGATTTATATTTAGTCATAAAGAAATGTTTATTATTATTTCTAAATTTTATCATAATGCATAGTTAAAAACTCATAAAATGTATATTCTTCAATATTATTTAATTCAGATTCATCTAATATAACAAAAGATGTTCCTTCTGTTTCAACAACATTATCATATTCAATGTATTTAATATTGTTTTTTAAAAGAAATTCTCGTAATTCCTCATTATTCTCACAATTATCTATATTATCATATAATATATCAGGAAATTGTTCTTTTAATTTAGATTTAATTTCAATAATTATATCATGTAAAAAATTATCATAATATCTAAATATATCTTTTAAATATAAAGTATTTTGTCCATTTGGATTTATATCACTTACATATAAATATGAATCGTCCCAAAGAAATTTATTACTTTTTCTCTTTGGATCTGCTATATCAATTGCTTGACATAGATTTCCACAATGCCATCCTAAATGACATTCATCTATATCAATACAATTGATTTTCTTTGAACTACCATGATATACTAACATAATAAAATAAAATTAATCAATATAAGAAATATTACCAGTTTCTTTATTTAACAAGATTGCTTTACCTTTTGATGAATATGCAGAATTATCTTTCGATGGAAATATTACATGCTCTTTTGTTTCAATAGGTGATGCATATCCATATTCAAATATTTTTTCGCATGTTTCTAATGAATATAATTCATACTTATCTATTGGTTTATAATACTTTCCATATACAATGTATCCACGACTCCATTTTGGCATTTCAATATTAACTTCTTCTCCTGTTCGCAGATTAATAATAACATCTGTTTCCTTTAAGTATTTTTGACCAACTTTTCGTTTATCTCCTTTATAATTATATTTTACATAATCGTCATTATACCTATCTGCTTCTTCTTTTGTATAATGTGATATTTCAACACGTGTAAAAAAATCAAAAAGGATTTCTTTATTATACTTCTTAATACTGTAATACAATTCAGATAATCCTGCTGCACCTTTACAATAATAAATATTGTCATTTAATTTCTTTCCATCAATTGCTATATGCACAAATTTTGGCTTTGCAAAATGTTCAGATAATGATGACATTTCTTTTTCAATATCATTATTAATAGGAACGAAACTAAAATGTGAATTTCTGATATATGTTATCATATCACTATCTGATGGTCCTGAGAACATATTTGTTAAATATGAATTAAGTGATGCAGCAAGATCTTTATTTAATCCATCTTCATTAAATTCAAAATATGATAAAAAACCACCATTATTTAAATAAGTTGAAATTAAATCATTCATTTTCTTTTATGTTTATTAATTACTTTACATATTGTATCAATCTTAATAGGTTTAATATCAACCCATTTTGAAATTTTATTACTATCAACTGGTTTATTTGTAGTTGGATCTAATACACATGTAATATGTGGCTGCTTATTTTTAATTAACATTGATACAACTTCAGTTTTCTTAATACGAAATGCAAAAACATTTTCATATCTGCCTATACCATCAACTGTTAAATACATATGAGTATCAGGCGGTGTATCCTTTAAATAATTAATAATGTTTTCTGATTTTGCATCATCAAAATTACCATCATTAAATATCATTGTACAATGGTCAATATATTTCTTCCATTCCTGAAGATATTTTGCACCATTATCTACATTTTCACAAAATGTAATTTCAAGTTTTTCTTTATCTTCATCTGAGACAAAAAAACCTGCATATATAAATGAATTAAGATTAATTATCATATTTAAATCGTTTTGTTTCTTGATCAATAAGTGAAAATAATAAACTAAATTTACTGTCTTTCTGAACTCGTTTCATATTGTATATTTTATCAACAATAGTTTTTTCTTGAAGCTCGTCAATCACATTACAGAAAGTAATATACATTGCTTTCTTTGGTAACTTATTTTCTTTATTAAATTCACTATATTTAATTAACTTGTCATCATATTCAAAAAATGTATTATCATAAAGATATTTGTATGGATGCTTTGCAATTCCTATGATAAGACTATTAACACATGGTAATGAATTATCACGTAAATAATCTTTAAGTCTTACACCTAAACCTTTATGATATGTTACACCATCATCTTCACACATATGACAATAACCATCGATAATTATAGTATCAAGAATATATCCCCGTTTCCAACATTCTTTTAATACATCTACAATACAAGGTAATTCTCTTTTATAAAAATTACCTGGCTCGTATAATGCTATATTATCTGTACGTGTAATAACAATATCTTTAAATGTTATATCATCATATGTTTCAAATATACCTGCAACTGTGCGGGCATATTCTTTATTTGTATCTTTATCTGTATAATAATATACATCTATATAAACTTTCATAATTTTTCCTATATATTCTTATATTATTATAAGAAAAGAGTTGAATAAAGTTTGTTTATATTCAACTCTTTAATGTTATTTAGTTTAAATTTACTTCCATGAAACTTCTGCAGTTGATGTGTAATATGGATCACGACATCCAGAATATGGGTCATATTCTGCTTCTGTTTCAACAGATACTTCCATATGCTTAGAAACTTGTTCACGAACAATAGATGGAGTCTTTGTATCAACTACAGACTCTGCGGTTGATTGCATCATCTTCTTAATTGCAAGTGCAACTTCATGTTCTGGTGTATTAAGCTGTGCATCTCGAACCTCAATTTCATGCTGAAGTTCTTCTTCCTTCTGAGACATCTTCTGAATTGTTTCATGCAATTCATCAATAGTCTTAATCATCTGCTGAATTTCTGGAATCAACATAGCTTGATAAGACTTCTTAATACCCTTTGAAAGGAACTCTTCTGATGATAAATCTGTATATGATAACATAATTATATATTTTTAAATGTTTAACTTCTTGTTTATTATTTACATTACAAAGATACACATTTATTTCCTAATAAAAAAATATATCATAAACTTTTTATTCATAATACAATAAAATATATGAGTAATTAAACAAAATTATAATATATGATAAGTACTATTAAGAGTTTAATCTTTGATATTAAACAAAATAATTATACAGATGATAAAATAATATCATTACGTAATGAACTATCAAAATATAATGTAGATGAAATTAAATCTATATTAAGTAATGATGAGATTACTGATTTATTGAATATATGTAAAGACGCATATTATAATACCCAAAAAGAAATTATTGATGATTATAAATTTGATGCTCTTGAAACATATATAGGATTAGAAAATAATAATTATGTAGGTAGTAAAAGTACAGCTAAACATGCAAATTATACTATCAAACATAGTTTCATTATGGGTTCTTTATCAAAAGTTCAGATTAAACAAGATAAAGAAACAGGTAATGTTGATATGAATTATTTTGCTGATGAAATATCTAAATATATAGATAAATCATCAAACACTAAATATTTTGAAACAACACCAAAATTAGATGGTTGTTCATTTAGTGCTGAATTTACAGTAGATGAAAATCATAATTACAAATTCATATCATGTGCAACACGTGGTGACGGTAATTATGGTACTGATATTAGTCATTGGATTAAACCAAAGATTTTAAAAGAATGGACAAAGATTAAGGAATGCTGTCAAAATATTCTTACACAAAATGATATTTTATGTATCAGAGGAGAAGTTCTTGTACCTGTTAAAGATTTCAATGAAAAATATGCAGATGAATTTACTAATCCTCGTTCTTATGTTGCAGGGTTATTAGGTAGAAAACTTTCAGATATACATCCAAATCTTATTCTACATAATGATTTACATTTTGTATGTTATGATTATAGAATATATAATACTGTATCTAAAAAGTATACAGAATTATCATGGATTAATAAAAATGATCCTACATATAAAATATTAAGTAATTATATCGGTTATATTGGAGAATTACCAGAAACAAAATATTGTCAGTTACATTCATATTCAAACAAAATAACCGGTAAAATGTTATCAGATATATATGATGAATATAATAAATTCAGAAATAATGAATCTGTATATGCATTGGATGGTATTGTATTTAAACCGTCTTGTTCAAATAGATTATATAATGAAGATAGAGTACGACCTGTAGATTGTGTTGCCATGAAATTTATTCCTATGATAAATTCAACACATATTATTGATATTGAATGGAATGTAAAGAAAACAGGAGAATATTTTCCTAAAGCTATAATTGAACCGATTTACCTTGATGGAAAAGAATTAAAGAAAGCTTCTTTACATAATTATAATTATATCATTAAGAATAAATGTGGTATTGGTTCAGAAGTAAGAATTTCATTAGCAGGTGATATAATTCCTTTTGTATATGAAATTGTTAAGCCATCAGGTATTGATAATATTAATTTACCAAATGATTCTGAAGTAATAACGGAAACTTCTGGTAATATGCATCTTATGAAGATTTTTAAATCACATAATGAATTTAATAAAAATAAGTTCTTAGCTTCTGCTACTGCATTAAATATTAATACTATAGGTCCAGCTGCTGCAAATACATTATGGGATGGTTTACATAATGACATTAAAGATTTAACTAATATTGTTTATTTAATGTCTGATAATAATTTAGATCTTATTACAAAAACATTTGGTGAAACAAAAACATATACAAATATTGTTAATAATTTAAGAGAATATAGGAATCATCTTACATTGGAAGATATTATATTAAGTTTTTGCTTTAAGACATGTGGACATAGAGCATCTGCATTATGTGCGAAGATTATAAGAAATGAGGAATATTCGACATCAAGTTTCAGTTCAGTATCTTATAATTGGGCATTAGATAAAAACAGTGAAGAATATAATCTGGTTATGAATGTTGTTAATTTACTTAATATCGATATATCAACAAAAGAAAACAGTAAGAATAATAACGAAAAAATAAAGATTATTATGACTGGATCTCCAAAAGCATTCGGTTTTTCAACAAAAAAAGATTTCTTAAATATACATCCAGAATATGAAGAAACTACAGTATGGTCTGAATGTAAAATATTATTTACTGATGATTTAAATTCAACATCAAGTAAAATGAAGAAAGCAAATAAATTAGGTATTGAAATTAAAACATATGAATAAAAAGAAATGGTGAATAACTTTTGTTAGTTATTCACCATTATTTTCAATAATAATTATCTTCTAAACTTTCATCTGCCAACATTGATAACAACTTATATTCATAATCATCTATTTGTTTTAATTCTTTTTCAGAAAGGTAATTCATCATAGATGTTTCTACTTCAGAATATAATTGTTCTTCTTCATCAGTAAAATGTTTTTGTGTATTATCCATAATAAATTAATCAGTTATTTTTAACTAATTTTAAAATTTCATCTAAACATGTCTTTACAATATCATTATCGCAATATTGTTCTTTTTTACTGTTAATGATATTTGTTAATAAATCAATATCAACCTCTACATATTCTTTTTCAAAATCATCTTTTGGAATAGAAAAACATGCATAACGTTCTGGACGGCTAGATGTATCATGATAATGTTCTGATAACATCTCGTAATAATTCTTATATATAGGTGATTTTTTCTTAATTGTAACACATATAGTATCATAAGAACCAGTTAAACATGAGTTATTCTCAGATGTATAAACCTTTCCTTTTTTACCCATGTTTGAACCTGATGCTGTTGTCGGTTGATAATATAATCCTGTATATTTATGTTTAATTTTATAATTCATAATTTATTCTCCTGTATAAGATTCGTGACCAATTTTGATTTTAATATAACCATCTTTCAACATTGTTTTATAAATAGATCCAAGTGATCTACGCATAGAACATTTTAGATCTTTCTCAGAACCAAATTTCCACATAAATCCTCGATTTGTACTTGCTCCATATATAGCTGGTTCTAGAGTAGGATGATTAAATTCCGCATAATAGAATGTAAATGTTTTAAAAATATCAGTACTTTTCATGAAATTTTCATTCCAAAATACTTGTTCTGATTGATTATCTTTCCAAGATTTATCATATGATAAATCTCTCATGAAATTCGTATCTTTTTCAGGATCATAATTCTCTGGATAATATGTTCTAGTTTCACATATACCATATGCATTTTCAAAATATAATCCTGCTTTATTTGATTTAATATCCATAATTTATTTTTTAATTTTACGTGAATATTCTTCACCTATATTAAATAATTCAACTCCGTTATTTTTATATTTTTCAATATTATTGTTATAATGTTCAATAACAATATCAGACCATTGCTTTGTATTATCACTTTTTAAATAAGTAGTACTCCACAATTTTACTAACATTTCTCTTCCAATCGCAAATAAAATTTTTGCATATTCTTGAGAAATTTTATGAACACCGCAATTCAGTATTGAACAACATGTACCTCCGTGATAATTGTCATTATTAATAGTTTCATGAGGATAGAAAATTACAACATCATCGACAAAACATTGCATTAATTTTCTACTATCATAATAATTATTAATTTCTTGAACAATACCAGGTAACATATTACATGTTTCTACCCAATCACCAACTTTATAATCAATATAAGAATTGACTTTATTTAAATATTGTTGTATCTCTACCTTATTCATAATATATAATTTTAATTATTTTATATATGCAAAGATACATATTTTATTTGGAATTAAAAAGTAATTATTTAAATAAAACCATTTTAATTAGTTCATCTACTTTTTTATCAATGTCATTACAAATAGATGCACCACCAGAATCATTTATTAACGGATTTTTATAAGTATCTGTAATTTCTTTAATTCTCAATAGATATTTGTAAATATCTTGATCCCATCTATTATATTTAATATCTAAATCAACCTCAATAGGTTCATCTTCATATTTCAAATCAGAAAATGATTCTTTATCATATTTCATTTTTGGACATCTCGCAGTCCATATATCATTTTCTGTATGTATATCTTCTAGTAATGATCCCTTAAATGAATTTGCACGTTTAGGTTTTTTCATATAAAGATATAAATCACCTGGTATGTATTTACCAGATAATGTATCATGTCCTTGATTTCTTGCCAAATACATAATAATTACAATTCAAATTCGTCGACAACTTTTGGAAGTTTATCATAACCCATTTTTACATGATGTTTCTTACATGCTTCAATAGCTTCTTGGTCAGTTTCATAATAATGAGTTATTGGACAGGAATTAAGATTTCCGTCTTCTTCAATATATTCAAAATAATTTTGATTATTTCTATGACTGTAAAGTTCTACTTGAGCTCTAAAGCCCTTTTCTTCTTTCAATATTCTATACTTCATATTAATCTAATTTTATACAATGTTTGTTAAAATCCCATTCATAATATTCATAATCTGTATCATCATTACTGTCATCATTATCATCATTTGATACAAAATCATGATAACTTTCATTAACTAACCATTTACATAAATGAATATTATCTTTATTCACATGCTCTATATTATCAGGTTTATATAACATAAGTTTCCAATATTTTGGAACATTATCAATGTCTTTAAACAAATAATAATCACATGTTTGTTCATCTACATAAAATTTTTCTTTTGACTCACCTTCAATATATAAATAGCAAGGCATAGCAAAAGATATTACTAATTCATAATTATCTAGTTTCATCTACAATTTAATGTATAATGTTTATTAAACCATTCCATAAATGAATCAGATGTACTTGCATCATTATAATGATTTAGAATATTAAATATATGATATAGAGAATCATCAACTTTCTTAATATATGTTACTTTATATGTACAAGAAAAATCACATGGATCTGATGCACTATAATAATCATATTCTATTTCATAATAAGCATTATCATCAAGACCTTCAAAATCTTCTGGAAATACCCATCTTGTTTCATCATTACATGGACCTGATGTATATGAATGCATATACTCACCTTTCTTTATATCTCTCATTCTTTATATTTTAATCCTTCTTTAAATCCAGCAATATATGCTGCTTTATTTGCATTATAAAAATCTCTAACAGTACAGTTTGTATAACGGTATTCAACATTAGATGTATGATTTTCTGCATAGTCTGTTGCTAGCATATTCATCACATTCTGCTTATGTTCTTCCCTCAATTCTTCAAGTTCAGTAAGCCAATTTGCTAATTGTTTATGATCTAAACCACATTCTTTATTATCACATGTTTCTGAAATTTCTGTTGCATGTTCTATTGCTTCTTTTAATGTCATCATTTTTGAAATAATGTAATATTTTTCAATAAATATCTTCTGAATATAATGGCCAATATTTTATATTACTATCATCGTTTCTTAACGCTCTTTCTTTAGTTACCTGACCACATTCATATGCTATTTTCATCGCTTCTATTCTATCAACATATCTACCTTTAGAAGTCATAAAACCACCATCAGATTCAAATGAATTAATTTCATCTTTAAATTGATATATAATATCAGGATGTCTAAATCCCAATCTCATATCAAAAACTTCATCATGTGGTTTATGATATATACTTTTAGGATCTTTATTCATTGTATCTATCATATATTGCCTATGTGCTGTATTCTTTGTCTGAAGATATGCAGCACATACAATATATTCCTTTGAGTTATCAATCATAATTTCGTATACAATACAATTTTCTTTTCGTTGTTATCTTTATAGTTGCGAATATAAAATTTATATAAAGTCTATTTACAAACCATTCTTCATTATTTGTAAATACATCTGTATGAAGATTACCATCATAATAGAATCCTAAAGAGCAATGTCGTTCTCGACTCCAACTAAAATCTATATACATGTCATCTCCGTTATATAGTCTTCTATTATAAGTAACGTATCGCCAAGGTGTTTTATATTTTATATAATTTTTAACCTTGCATAAAAGTTCTAATTTCATCTTCATCAATATCTTTTATTTCACCATTAGTGTTTTTTACATAAACTCTATACAATGATCTACCCGGACGAAGATTTCTTGAATCTTTATCTTCATCGAACATAAAATTATAAAAATACTCGTAAAATGTATTTTCTATATTTTCAATATCATCATTTGTATATCCTTCTGTTGGATTATCAAATAAATCACCGATATTCTCATCATCACCTATACAATCATCAAGCCATCCATTATATGGACAATCCCATGCTTTATGAACAATAGAAATAGGATATGCATTAATACCATAAATTTCACAAAGTTTATCACCTGCTTTAATTGCTTCTGTTTTCTGCAATTCCTCTTTCTGTTTCTTAAGTTTTTTCTTTATCTCATTTTCCTTCTTCTTGTATGGCTTATAAAAATCAGAAAATACTTTATTAAACTTAATTATATCTTCATCAGAAAAAGTTTTCAATTCTTCTATAATTTCATTAATATTCATTGTTATTAAAATTTAAAAATTAAATATTATTTTATATCATCTCTTACTTGCATCAATGCAAATCCCAAAAGATTTTCACCTTTCCACTTCTCTGGATATAAAATATCATCATTATCTGCAGATAATTTTACACCCCAAATATTATCATATGGACTTGCTTCAACTAATATAGAATTACCAGTTGATTTAATATATTTCTTTAATTCGTCATTCTGTGTAAACTTCAAATAATTACCATTATAAACAATAGTAAACTTATTTTCATTCCAAATTTTATCATCAAAATTCTTAATGAGTCTTCCATACTTTTTCATTTTAGATGGATCAGTTTCCAACAAAATCTGATATGCAATTTGTTTATCACCAAATAACATAGCTTTTTTAAACATCATATATTGTTCAGTACATGAAAACTTTATATTATTTTCATCAATGAAATTTGATTTATACCACTGACAAAATACATGAGGACCTATTGTGTCATTACCATAAGGTTTCCAGAAGCAAATAATATCTTCATCATAAGACATTTCTTCTGCTATTGATAAATTATATTTTTGTTTTACCATATTTTTATATTCTAATCTGTCTTTACTTATGTTTGTATAATAAAGTTCTAATTTTGTCTATAATAAATATATATGTATAATAAACAAATTATTATACTTCCTAAAAATAGTTATTTATTATCTAATATGTTAATTTCATTTATTAATCTAGTAAACTTTTTTAAAGGTTTAACATTTGAATCAGTAAAAAAGTTCTTCGTAACTTTTGGATTGTATCTATGGGAAATACTCAAAGAAGTTTGGAATGATGTAAAAACAAATAATGGAAATTCTATCATGTTTATTGCATGGTTTTTAATTTCTATTTTATGTGGTTTTACATTCTCAATATTAGCAATGATTGTACAGTCTTGTTATGTACATCATATGCAAGCAGAAACTTGTGATGTATGCGATCATAAGGACATGTTAAAGTATACATTGGTAATCTGCATCGGCAGTTTACTTCACTGCATATTTTAAATAACTATTAAACAAGTACAGGGGATTACTGACAGCACACAAAGTAATCCCCTTTTATATAATTATTTCTATACCCTTTATTTGATTTATAATCTTAATTTCATCTTCTGTTAATCCTAATGCAGGTTCATCCGGAAATAATATATTATGAAAATTTATTGCATATGTTAAATCTTCATATTTTCTAACAGATGCATTCATATATGAATATACATGTTGTATCCATTGTTCTGCATTAAATTCTTTTATTCTGTCTTTGAGTAATTTATCAGATTTCCTAATATCTAATAAATCTGTAAGTTTCTTATAAGTACTTTTAAATTCATCCCTTAACATTTCTATACGTTTAGCAGAATAAACAGCAGTTACAAGATTCAAATTTTCAAATTCTAAATCTTGCTGTTCTTCTTTATTCCATGTAAATAATTCTTTGAATGAATTTAGTTCTTTCATTTTTGTACAATTAAATATTTTAAATATTATATTTAAAAATAAAGTATAAGTTTATAAAATAAAAAAGAGATATAACTCATATACTGAATTATATCTCTATATTAGAAGTAAAATAATTAAATCTATTGATACTTACTTCTTTGTGTTCTTCTTAGTATTCTTTACTTTCTTATTAGTCTTAGTAGTTTTCTTATGTACATTGATATATAGCTTTGTGATAAGTTTTGTATTATCAATATCAAATGTATTTGTTACCATCTCATGTAAAGTTGCTGATTCACGGTGATAAAGATAATCAAGTACATAAAGACTTGCAGGTACATTACGAATCACTGAAAAATGTTCATTATTTCCTACAAGCTGAACATGACGATCTCGATCTACTACAGCAAACATATACTTTCCATCATTTGACTGCACACCTGCAACCATAAGTCCTTCTGTATGATCTACATTATCAAATTTTACATAGCGTCCACCAGCCTTATGCATTGCTGCATTAAGCTGAGCAATATACTCTTCATCTGTCTTTACACGTGGTTTGTGCTCATCCTTCTTGAAACGCGAACGCTGATTATTATTCACTCTCTTACCACGATTTACATTAAGATCAATAGATCCATTAACATTTACTTCTGTCATAACTTTATTTCTTTTTAGTTTTATGAATATTTAAAGTTTATATATCCAAATATAAATAAAGTCTATTTATGATAAAAATAAAAGGAATAACAAAATCGTTAAATAATGTTATTCCTATATTATTAAATTTCAAAGTTTTCTTCATCTTCACCAGCTACAGGAGATGTTCCTTCATCTGTATCTTCTGGTGTTTCTTCGTCTTCTGTATTAAAGTCTTCTTCTGTTTCACCATTATCTTCATCTGATGAACTATCATCATTTGTAGTTTCAAGTGAGGCACCTTCACCACCCTTAATAAATTTAGCAACTGTTTCTGCAATACTTACAATATCTTCTGTTGTTACATTGCTCATAAGTTTACCTATATTAGTTGCGATCTTCAATGATTCAATCTTAAGTTCTTCATCAGTCATACCGTCATCTGTTGCTGTTACACCATCTTCAAATACGGCTTCTTCATCAAGACCTAATCTTTCTTTTAATGTAGTTGTATTCATATTATATAACTTAAATATATTATTTTTAAATCTATGTATTACTGATATAATCAGCAATCTTAGCTGCAATATTAATAACGTCTTGGGTTGTTACGTTACTCATTAATTTTGCAATATCTATCGCACGTTTAAGTGCTTCAATTCGTAAATCTTCTGTTGGCATTTTATCTGGTTCTATATTTTCTACGAAACCGTCATCACCATCTTCTAAAAAAGAATCCATATATACGTCTTCAGGTGTATCATTAACATCAACAACACTTAAACCATCACGTGAACTATGTTTTTTTGGTTCCATTCAATTAAAAATCATTTTTATTATTTATCTAATTTAAATATGCATATATTAAAATTAAGGTTTTATTAAAATTACCCAATATTTTAATAAAACCTCAAAATTAATTAAAAAATAATATAAATATTTGATAAATTATGATAAAAAATCATCAATTTTTGACTCAATTTTATTCACAGTAGTAGTATACTGTGAAATCTTTGTTTTATAGTATGATAATAAATTATGTATAATAATTTCCTTACATTTAGTTATATAATCATTACATTCTTCCAAAGTAGAAAACATATGGATATTCCTATTATTTCCATAAGGGACTGAATATTTCAATGTTTGATCTTCTATATTATATATTATAGCAAATACTAAAGGATTATCTTTACATTCTCGATAAAAAATATATGGAATATTAGGATTATTCCAATTATTATCAATAGGTTGTAACATATATTTAATAAATAAATTATTAGATGATAATATGTTACTTGTTTTTACCAGAGTAAATTTAACCGGTTTTATATTATCATCATTAAATATATCTGTTAAATTATCTGTTTCCTTTGACGAAAGTTCTTCTGCTAATGGTAAAATACCATTATTTAATATTGATGAATATATAACAGCATATACTGACTTAGATTCATGTTGTTTAAAATCTTCATAACTGATTAATTCCATTCTCTAACCTTATTTAAATCTTCCTGTGTATATGTAATTTTTTCAGTTAATTTGGTTATTTCACTTTCAGATTTTTGTTTTTCGTTATTAAGTATAGATTCAATTTCTTTTTTAAGTTCTTCTACACGTTCATTAAATAATTTATCAAATTTCTGTTGATAAAGTTCTTTATTATTTAATGTAATGACATTCGCTTTTTCTTTAGAAAGCTTAAATTTATATTTCTGAATAATATCTAACAATAAATCTTCCGCTGATTCTTTTCGTGTATCAAAAAGATACATTAATGTTGTCTGGTAATTATGAAATTTTTCATAATTATAAAAACAATATTTCGGTGTCCAATATTCATTATCACTATTAATCCTCTTTGTTAAATTGATAAAAGTAATAACATCACCTTTCATACCAATATCAGACGACATATTAATAATACCAATATTATAACAATTATCTTCTTTATTATAAACAAGAATAGTTCCATAAATATCATCTGTTAAATTATAAATTTCACCATATGTATGAATATAATAAAATTTATTTTGATCAATATATTTCTGAACTTCTTCCTTTGTTACTTTAATACAAGGATATAATCCATCGCTTGAAAAAGAAATATTTTCTTCTGATGAATTATTAATAGTAAATAATTTCATTTGTGAAAAATTCTTTACTCCTTCTATAATATCTATTGTATGTTTAGCCATAATAAATTAAATTAATCTTGTTTAACATATAATTTACAACAACATTTATCTTTTGTTCTATAATTAGAACATGGACAATGTTTTTCCTCAGAATCATTATTACATGGACAATCACCATTACAACGATTAATACCTTTAATAATTCCATTTACAATCTTCTCATTTGGATTCAACATCCATCCTTCACGTACATTTCCTTTAACGTATTCTAAATCTACCATATCTTTATTTTTTATTCATTTGCTTTTTTATGTTTTTTAAATAATATGGAAAATAAACGACATCCATAAAATTCTTACAGAACTCTTTAGTTACTATAGAATGCATATTCTAATCAAAATCTAATATATGCATATATTGATTTTCTGTTAAACTCTTTATATAATCATCATCATATATACCATTATTTTCTGTTATCTACTTATGTATATATAATGATTTATCATACTCATTATCTCTTGTTTTTGCCTTATTATATTCTCTAAACGGTATTGCTATATAATCACCTGCATTATTAATATCAACATTAGGTAATGGTGATTTCCATGACTGCCATATAAAACATGCATCATAATTATGTTGAAGACAATAACAATTTACTGTAAAACCTATAGCATTATCATCAATTTCAAATATCGCACTCTTACTTGCTTTATTTTCATTAATATTTTTAATCTTAGATATATGATTATTTAATATAATGTTAATCCAAAATTTTGATAATAATAATGAATTACCAACACCATATAAACTCCACTCATATGGACCTGAACCATCTTTTGTGCAATATACATTATTAGAATAAATTATTCGTTCATCTGTTAATCGATTAACAAAACTTTTTAACAAATTAACATTTATGTATGTTGAACAATTAGTTCTTAATATATAATCATAATCTAAATTAAGTTGTTCTAATAATTTAAATGTTTGATATGTTTTTTCATATGTTCCATTTAATGAATCGTCTGTTGGAACTTCTATCTTATGTAATTTTTTATTTACATGATATTTACCATCTGTAGATGCAGTATATGTCCAATAATCGACATTTTTAAATTTATGATTTAAAATATCTTTTGCATATAATTCTGTGCGTAATCTATATTCCTACTACTGAAATAATTCCTAATTACAGCACATTGACAATATAATTATTTTCTTATCTTTCATATTTAATATATGGTATATTTCTAAAATCTTTATTATATTTAAGAATATTTAATGCATCTTGTTTTGTAATAATATCATCAATTAAATATGTAACAACAAGATGAATCATATCTTTCTATAACCATTTATTTATAAATGATAAATCTGTATTATCGAATTTTATATTTCTGTGAATATACATACAGTTATCAGATTCATTCTATAAAGTTCTATTTTTAAAAACTCTATATGAAATTGCTATACATTTATTAAAATCATTTATATTATCATAATATTGATCTGGTTCATGCAGATATTCAGGTCTAACAAAACCAAATTCCTAAAACATGTCAAATATATCAAACTTGTTTTCCAAATAATAACATGTTAAGATAAATCCCATACCATTATCATCAATGCTTGCTGTTACATCCGGTTTATAAATATCTTTATACATTTCCATATATCTGTAGAAATTATCAAACGTAAATTGTTTATATAATTTACGAGATAATAATGTACCATTACCCTATGGAAATATACAATACTTATATGGACCTTGTTCTTTTGTTATATAACATTCAGTTGCATATGTAATATTATCATCCTTTATATTCTATACAAATTTATTTAATAAAGAAATATTTACATAAGTAGATAAATTTGTTCTGAATATATAATCATAATCCTATAATATTTGTGATTGTTCTAATACTTGTAATGTTAATAATGTTTTTGATAATGTTGAATACAAATCATCATTAGTTGGTACTTTTATTTTATGATTGTTTGTACTTATATAACATTTATCATTGTCTGATGCTGTATATATAAAATAGTCTATATTATCATACTAATCAATATTAGAAAGCCATGTTTGCTTACAAAGTTCTTCTTCTTTCTAAAAGAATTCTATATTACATGACATCAGTAATATTAATATCTTTTTCTTATTTTTATTCTATTCCATCATATTTTAAAATAAACTTTGGGGATCTTTAAAATTTATGAATAAATCTGGACTTACATAAAAATGATATAATTTATAATCAGCGTATTTGACAGTTTTTAACTGAAAATATACTTTTGTTTCAGTATCAAATAAAGGATATAACCAATGATAATAAAAGCCTGTATATTTGTCAAAATTATTTATATCAAATTCCATGTGGTCTTCATCAAATTTATAATAAAGTTTTGGAAGAATTTGTTCATATGTAAATTCAACATAATCTCCTCTACCTCCATGAACAACTCTTTCAAACTTATGTGCAAATAATAATCCTGAATTCTTTAAATAAAGTTCTTGATTATGCATAAATTATTTTTATTCTATTTTGAAGTTCTGGAGAATATTGTTCTTTTGTTTGTTGATATAAATTACCAAAACATCCATCTAATATATATGTTGTACAGTAATCATGTTCATTTCTGACGCCTCTACCTATACTTTGTATAATAATATTACTTGTAGTACAATTATACCATAATGGAAATAATTCTAATTTCTTTTTTACAATTTTACTTGTAATATTTGGATATGGTACTTTCATCAATATAATAAATCTACAATAATCATCTGGAAGATCAATACCTTCAGTTAATGTTGGACCAACTAAAATACCATTAGTTGATTTCTTAAAATCTGGCATTATTTCTTCTTTTTGTTTTGGTGTACCATAAAGGAATAATCGCTTTCTTACTTCATATGGAACACTATTATAAAAAAGTCTTGCATTTTCATATGAACCTGTATGAATAATTCCTCTATATTGATTATGCGCATTTATAATCTTTGCTGCCATTTGTTGAATCATTGGGAAATCATGAGCTTTATTTGCATAATTCATTTTATATTTAGGAATATAATATATAGGAGATCTACTGAAATCAAATGTAGATGGAATCTTTGAGAAAAAAGATTCATGTTGTTTTGTATATTTAGTTCCTATATTTTCATCAAATGCATGATGAGATCCCACGGTAGCAGACAAAAGAACTTTATTATTTGCATGTGATAATAGGTATTCATTACAAAGATAATCTTCTTTTGCACAATTAAACTGATATGTTCTTTCATGTGTTTCAGGATTAACATTAACTTCCATTAACATATATTCAGTTCCAGACTTTTTAATTGCTTCCATGAAATCTTCGAATGAATTCCCAAATGTATGGAACCATGTTAATCTTTTTGATAATGTTTCCATATCTTTATCCATATTCTTTGTATTGAATAAGGATTCATGTTGAATTTCATCTTCTAATGATGAATTAACATTTGCAACAATAGTAAGAATATTTCGGAATAATTTAAGTAATGTTATAATTTGTTCTGCATCATCATGATAGTAATTAAGACCAGTAAATACCACATCCAACCGGTCTTTAATATTATCGTTATCAAATATAGATGTATAGTGTGTATCAAGTTTTTTATTTTCATTTAATAATTGTGTTAAATATTCTGGTTTAAAAAATTCATCATATATTATATCAGATGAAAGTGTTTTCATCTCAATATTATGTTGTTCTGCGTAATCAAGAATATCCATTAATTTCTTTGTATGAGATTGATCTCGAAGTGTTGGTGAACAGAATTGTTGAACAAGATCAGGAATATTATGGCACTCATCACAAAAAACAACATCACGCTTTGGAAATGGATGACTTGTACCTGCTTTTTGATTTACAAGATTCATATGATGAAGCCATAACTGATATGTCATAAGTGTAACATTTGAACGTTCTGCTCTAAATCTATCTTGCATATATTTACATCGTTCAACACATGTAAACATATTACGTTCTCTCCAATTCTTATCTCTTAACTGTCCATATGAAACTTTTGCGAGTTTACAACGTCCGCAACTGAGATCTTGCTTATTAACAAAACATGTATAATTTCCTATTGCACCCTTTATATAACCAAATTCATATAATGACATTTTATCAATAAAATCTGCATATTGCTGCCAGAGAAAAAGATCTGAACAAAGTATATATGATGATTTATGATAATATTTTGACAATACACCTGCACATATAATACATATAAGGGATTTACCAGAACCTGTTGGAGCTTCAATTATAGAAGTTTCCCTATTATCATTTAATATACTCTTAATAATAAACATTATAGATTCAAGCTGATATTTTCTGAATGAAAAATCTAAACCTATATTATTTTCAACCCAATCTAATATATTTGATTTTATTGATTCTATCGTGTATTGCATTTCTTGCTTTATATACTTTATTATATTATATAAAAAAATATATAAAAAGTTATAAAAATAAAAAAGAGAATTAGAACTTTGATTCTCTAATTCTCTTTTTATATTAATTTGATATTATATATTTATATACACCAATATGATTTGAATTATCTGTCTCTCCAAACGATATATAATTTGGACTTCTATATAATCCACCTGTACCATTATTAGTTGGTATAAATATCAATATTTTCATGTCTAATGTTGCCTATGTTGTACTAAAATCATAATTATTGTATGTATTTACACTCTATACCTTATGTAGGGTTAAACTCTTATATTTATCATACTATGTATTTAAATAATCATGTCCTTGTAAATGCTTTAATCTTCCACTATTTATTAAGTCTTCTACAGTTACAGAATTTAGCATATATGGAGTATCGCAAAAATAAAATAATACTGATGCAAGAGAAAATTCAACGTTACAATTATACATGAGAATCTTATTAGTCTAATTTTCATTAAATGAACTCATTAACATATTATTATCTTCAAATAATGCAAAACCATTAAGTCCTAGACTAGGAGTTTTCCATATATAAAAAATCTGGAATGACTCCTATTTTTCATATATCTAATTAATTTTAAATATAGGTGTATTCTTATAACTAAATGTAATAATTCTATCTTTAGTACATTTATTTAAACTATATTTAATTGAAGCTCCTGTAGTATCAGCTCTTGATAACTTTGCAGAGCATCCTGTAACATCTGAATCTAATGTATCACGAAATACAGACATTACAGAACTTAAATTTCCATTAAATATTTTATTTATATCTTCATATCCAAGATAAACATCTTTTCGTGTGCCTATTAATAGACCTGTACCTATTTATATACTATAATTATATGATACGTTAGTGTTACCATTAAAAGATAAGTTTTGTTCTATTACCTATAATGAACTATCTGTTATTGCATCATTATGTTTAGTTAATGTAAATTCTTTTGGACAATCTACAAGTTTTTTATAATTACTTGTTGTACTTACTTTATTTAAATTAGTATTATTTAATGATGGATTTACTGGAGTTGGTCCAGGAAGTTTACAATCTATATTAGATGAATCAATCTTTGTTGTTTTATCAGGTTCATTAAGGCCATAATATTTTTCTGTTTCCATAATATATAAATTATTCATAAATTTATATATCTACGTTCAAAAATGAAATACTGCAATTTAAATGACGTAATTAAAAATTATAAGTTATTATTTTTTATCAAAAAAACCAATAAATGCTTCACTATCATTATATAATTCTCCCATTGCTATATATCCTAAATATACATATTCTGACTAATTATTGGTTGTATAAATATATATTTTAAAATTTGTAAATGGTTCTCCATTTTCTATATCTTTTAAATATACATGGTTTCCATCTACATCATTTATTATATCAGAAATATCTATAACGTTACAATTCATATATAAATTAAAATCATAACCACTGTTATGTTCTAAGTTATATTCAGTTAATACATTACTTAATATTTTGCTATTTGTATTTATTTGATATTTATTATCTATTAAAAATATAATATTATCTCGAGTCATATAATACTATAAAGGAGTGCCACTATACCTTATTTCTTTTTTAACGTTTTTACTTGTTAAAAAATATAAACTACCATCGGTAATAGGACTAGTTGAATCATACCATTTTGCCCTTGCAATTATTGTATTTTCCTAATCCTAATGTCCATATTTAAGTGTCATAAATTGTTTATTATTATAACTAAAAGTAATTACATCCTAAAGTTCCGCATCATTTGGTATATCAATCTCCATTATTGCAGCAGTTCCAACTCTATACACTTCTGTTTGATATATTAACTATAATTTATAATTTGTTTTTGATAATGTTATTAAATTCGTATAATTATTTTTTAATTCATTAGAATCCTTTGGTAAATTATCATATATATTACCATTCTAATCAACAATACCAAAACATAAAAAAAATTTTCCTACATTATTAGCATCTCTATCATTTTCATTTTCATATATATAACTACTTCCATTATTTTTAAATATATAATATGTGTTATTAGTTAATATTTTATATTTATATGTTTTGTTATCTTCACCTTCACCACTTACATATTTTAATACACAAGGTCATGCTGTAATTTCTCCTGAATATGCATTCTATGTAACACTCAATTTTATATTATGTAATATAGAAAAATTTCCAATATTAAATGTTATTACTGTATTTCTTTCTGCTCCTGTATTTTCTTTACATGATATAACAGGCACAATTATCTTAGAATTATCTGGGAAATTATCAGCAGTTAAATTTTTATTTGGAAATGTTACCTCTAATGGATTTTTAAATTCAACACTACACCAATTATTACCATCATTAGTAAATGTTGTACTCAAATTTTTTGAGTTATAACTAACAGGTATAGTTTTATCTGATTCTGTAACAGCAATTACATAATTTGCATCACACTTGCTCGATGCTTCACTTTTAAATGTAATGATAGGTATATCAGATTCATATGTTTGATTTATAACTGCTTTATATGTTGTATCTCCATCTTCTTCAAGTAAAACTGGTTCCTCATCTGTAGATGTACCATCACCTAATATTAGTAATATAGGCGTTAATGTTCCTGTCGTCTATGATGTTTCAGAGCCATCAACTTTTGTAGTTGGTGGTGTAACAATACCTCCACCTCCTCCACCTGTAACTTCCTATAAATCATCTTTATTAAATTTATTATTTGTTGTTACATTTCCACCAATAGTAGACTATGATGTACTCATATCAGTATTATATGTATTATCATTATTAATAAAATTACTTTCTTCCATAAATTAAAATATTCGTATATGATATTTCATTATTTATTTTAAGCAATAAAGGGATGTAGATTATTGTCAAATTCTACATCCCTTTATTTTCTCACTTCATATTCAATATATCTAAAATATGATCTGTTATAATATCCGTTGCCTCTGTTGTTTTAACAGTGGTATATTCAATATTATGTTTTTCCAAAATATCTTTCAATTCTTGATCTGCTTCTTTTGCCTATTCAAGTGTATGAATTCTTCCATTCTGATTATATTCAGTGTCTCTATCAATAAAATATGTAATATTATGAAATGTATTAAATTGCTCTATTACAAAATCTTCAAAATATTTACTTTTAAATTTAGAATAATAAATTGATAAAATTAATGGACTATCTGATATAACCACCTATACTTTATGATTCAATCTCCATACACGATGATATTGTTTTCCAAACATATAAATCTAATCATCCATTGTTGAATAACTTCCTTCCCAAACCCTGTCTTTTGCATATTCCAATGACTGCTCACAATCAACTCCTTTCATTTTTAATTTATAAAAAATTCCGCTCGCAATAGTTGATTTTCCTGCACATGCGCCTGCAATCAAATTAATAATAATTGTGTCGTCGTACTACATAATTTATTTTTTAATATATTTTTCAATAAACATTTTATCATTAGTTAAAAAATATGTTGATGTAGATGCATCTGATAATAATGCTTTAAAAAAATAAAAAGTATCAAATTTTATACATTTTACTTCTGTAATATCATACATTATTTTTATATGTGATATATTAATTAAATCATTTGCACCATTACATAACAAATTACGTATATCAGTCATTATAATTGAATTATCTACATATTTTCCTAATTCCTTATAATTATATAATGCATCAATAGATAAATCATGTTTATCTAACAATGATAATAATTCTTTTACATTTCCTGATATACCTTTAACTCTGATTAATATATTATCTGTATCCTTCTTTTTAAATTTTATCATTTTGCAAACATTTTAATAACAGGCTCAAAAATCTCTACTACCTTATCCCAGTTTACATATGGTCTTCTTGATTTTCCATATACTAAAGGACATCCAACATTTCTGTCATCAATAGAAAATGGCGCATATGCTTTAGGTGAATCTGTCCATTTTTCTTGCTCTGGATCTTTACTGATACCATATAATTTAATTCCTTTTTCTTTACACCATGCAACAGCTTCATCCAATGAATCACCGCTTCTCATAGTATCGAGAATAATTCCTACATTATATTCATCAACCCATCGCTTTAATGTTTCAACACAACCTTCTGTTTCTTTACCAATCTCAGGATATTCATGTTGAACCATTGTTCCATCAAAATCAACACATACAGTAATAGACGGTTTAATTTTCATCATTCCATCATCACTTAATCCTGTTTCGTGAAAAGCACCTATATTATCTTGAATTTCCTGCATTTCTCTTTTAATATCTTTAAAAATTTCAGTCATTAAATAATAACATTTTATTTTTTATATCTTATATAAAAAAATAAGGAAATAGTTTATTACCATTTCCTTATTGGACAGCCGTCTATGCTAATTCCCTCGTTATCTAATAAAAAGTCCACTCTAGTTTTTGCTTTAAGAATACATCCACATTTATCACATATACCATGATTATAATTTTCACATTTTTTACATATAATCATTCTCTTTTTAGAAAGTCGAGATTCCTTAAATGTTATAATATCAAATAACCATTTTAAATAGCCTTCTATAATATATAATATATGTTGTAAAAACATAATTAAAAAAGATAATATATTATTCATCATTATGTATTCTTTTTTATATTTATTATTTAGAATACTTGAGTAATATAATCCCGTGATAAATCTTTTAATGTATTAATCATTTTTATTTTTTCATTTTTATCTATACTGTCAAAATTACAATTAAATTTATTAACATCATATTCGAAATCAGATGAGTATGCAAATTCGTTCAACCCTAAATTTGTTAACAAATATAGACGTGCAACAAATCGGTTTGATTCAAATTTTATAACAATTTTTATTTTTTTCCCTTTATACTTTACAAATTCACTGTAATAATCTGTATATTTACGACTTTTTGTTAAAATATGTAATCTATTAATCATAATTTTATATTATTATCATTACCATTATAATTATCTTTATTGTTCTTCAACCGTTTATTACGTAATAATTCTTCATATCTTATATCTTCATCTATTGCATTAATAAGACTATCTATTATACGTCGTGGTATTGAGAACAACAAAAAACATGCTGCAATTAATGGCCAAAAAATAATACTCATTACAATTGTTGAATATTCATCACCTTGACATACTGATTGCTTATAATCTTTTCGAACATCCAAAAAATCGTATTTATAACCAATTCCGAATATTGTAATACCAAAAGCAATATACAATGCTATAAACATAATAATGTAAAATACTGTCATAATCATTAAAATTAAAAATTAAAATATATCTTCTATTATTTAGAAAAGAAATAATAAAAAGTTTATTTAAATCATATAAATTTCTTTATTTATCAAATAAATGCTAAAAGTGATTATTACATATTTTCTATGTGAAAACTTTTATGTATCTTTGTAATATCAGTTTTAAACACAAATATTAATTTTTAAATAAAAAGAATTATGCCAAGTTATAAGAATGGTAATTACATTGTAACGATTTTGAGTGATGGAACTAAGATACGTCGAACAGAAGATAACGAGTTCATTCCTGCATTTTCTGAGAACGTAGATTGTAAACTCACAGATAAATGTCGAGAGATGTGTAATTTTTGTTATGAGGGTTGTACACCAGAAGGAAAGCATGGTGATTTGTTTTCATATCCTTTTATTAATACTCTTCATCCATATACAGAGATTGCTCTTAATGGCAATGATCTAGATCACCCTGATCTAGTTGCATTCCTTGAATTTTTGAAAAAGAAAAAGGTGTATGCAAACATTACTGTTAATCAGAATCAGTTCTTGAGAAACTATGATAAATTGAAAACATGGTCTGAACATAAGTATGTTTATGGTATTGGTGTTTCTTTGATTCATCCTACAGATGAACTTATTGAAAAGATGAATAGTATTCCTAATACTGTTCTACATACTATTGTTGGAATTCTAAAAGAATCTGATATTCAAAAACTTCGTGATCATGATTTGAAAGTATTGCTCCTTGGATATAAAGATTTGCAGCGTGGTATTAATTACCATAAGCAACATGATGAATTCATTAAGAATAATACAAAATATCTTTTTGATAATCTTGATGAGATTAAGACATATTTCAAGGTTTTGAGTTTTGATAATCTTGCAATTGAGCAGCTTAAAGTACAGCGTATTCTTTCATCAGAGGAATGGGATGAATTCTATATGGGTGATGACGGAGGTTATACATTCTATATTGATATGGTAAAGGGTGAATTTGCAAAGAATTCAATTTCAAAAGAGCGATTCCCTATTGGTGATAAGACAATGGATGAAATGTTTCATTTTATTCAAAACAAATATAACAAGAAGTAATATAATATATAATTATGAAAGTACAAATTAGACGAGGTGTATTTGAAACAAATTCAAGTTCCGTACATACATTAACTATATGTTTGGAACCAGTAAATATTGAAAAATATGCAGGTATGACATTTAAACTTGGTATACCATGGGATAAACGTCAAACAAATGATAAACTTCAGGAACGTCTTGATTCATTGTTTAATTACATGACAATGAATGATTCATTAACAAATTTCATTTATTGCAAAAACCGTATTAATAAGGTAATTTCAAAATATGAAATTAAGTTTGATTACCTTATTGATGAAAATGGTGAATATGAATCAAGTGGTTGGTGTGAAGATGTATTGGATAATATTTTCAATAATAATGTTGATGATGAAACATTTGAAAAATATCTTTTAGGATATATTTTTAACAATAAATCATCATGTCAATGTTTTGATAATAATTATTTTAGCAGTGATAATGATCTTCCACAAGGTTCTAAATATAAAAATTTTTATGAATATTGTTAAATATGAAAATACAAATTAGGAGAGGAGTATTTGAAACTAATTCAAGTTCTACTCATAGTTTGCAAATTACTAAAGGTTCTATAGATTCAGTTAGAGATAATATATTCAAAGCTATTATAGAGCAATATAAGGAAAACATTGATAATGATATGTTTAATCCTTTACTTTGTATTGATAAAGAAAATAAAACATTTACACTTACAGGCATATATTTTGAAAATGGTGATGAATGTGGAAATGTTTATTATATTATCTCAAACTGGATTGCAAAACTTCAGTATATTGCAATGGAATTAAATGAAAATGCATATTATATAGAAGATTATAATAGAGATGCATATGGTTCAACGTATTTTGAAAATGAATATCATGACACATTGCTAACAGATACTAAAGTATATGCAAGATTTGTTGAACGAATTAAAGAATATACAAAAAGTAAAGGTTATGATATTGTACATGTAATCAATAATCTTGAACATGGTGTATATACAGAAACAATAGAAAATACAGATACACATGTAAAATATTTTTCTGAACATGGTAATAATAAATGGATTACTGTAGATGAGTTCGATAAATTCTTTGATGATGTAATGAAAGATGAAAATATTATCACATTTCAAGATATTGCATATGCACCTTATAATAAGCCAAAAATTTATATTTTGTAATATATGAAAATTCAGATTAGAGAAGGCGTATTTGAAACTAATTCAAGTTCTACACATTCATTAGCATTATTTAATGGTAGTGATTGGCAAGCATTTAAAGAAGGAAAAATGGTTATTGAAAATGGTCCATCAGCAGACAAACTTATTAATGTAAAAGATGTTCCGAAGGATCAATTAATTTATGATCCTAATAATGTAGATGAAGATATTTGGTTCGACGACTATGATTATATCCCTTATGAAGTATGGAAGGATATTTATCATTATGCAGATGAAGGTTGGGATACTATTACAGAGGTTATAAAAGACTCTAATGGTGTTGATTCTACTATTGTTGTGTCTACATATCAACCATGTTAATCTATTAATTTTTAAAAATAAAGTAAATGAAAGTACAAATTAGACAAAGTGTATTTGAAACAAATTCAAGTTCTACACATGCAATTTCTATTATTAAGAAATCAAATCTTACTGAATACCCAGATGCAGTAAGATTTGATAAAGGTGATTTTGGATGGGATTTTGAAATCTATTTCAATACATCAGATAAAGCATCATATCTATGGGAAGCTATTATTGGATATTATTGGAAAAATATCGATAAAGTTAAAGAATGTATGCAAGCAATTAAAGAAACACTTGCAAAATATGGAATTAAAGCCGTATTTGTTTATGATGATATTTCTATGCATACTCATACATATGATAATGGTGACACATATACTTACATAACATGTAAGAATGCAGAGGGTGAAAAAGATGATGGTTATATTGACCATACTGAAGACCTTGGTGATTTTATTGAGTCAACAGTATTTAATGAAAAAAGACTTTTGAATTATTTGTTTGATTATAATAGTTATGTATCAACAGGTAATGATAATGTTGATGAAGAAGTAGAAACACCAGATTTTGGTTCATCTTGGGATTTTGATAAAGGTAATTAAAAATTAATATAAATTTAATACAATGAAAGTATCTGTAAGACAAGGTGTATTTGAAACCAATTCAAGTTCTGTCCATACACTTACTATGTGTTCTGATTCAGAATATAAGAAGTGGGAAAATGGTGAACTTCTATATGGCAAATATAGTGAGGTTTTCATTACAAGAGAAGAGTATGAAGCAAATCAAGAGAAATATGATTCAGATGATGATTATAAATCATATGATGATTATTTTAATGATTATGATATGGAAACATATGATGAATCATATAAAACACCAGGAGGTGAAATTGTTCATGCATTTGGACGATATGGTTATGATAGTTAATTAAATAAAATGAGATATAACATCCAATAGTTATATCTCATTTTTTATACTATATTTGTTCTGTATCATCATGTAATTAATAAAATATATAAATACTAAGCTAACTATATATTAATCAAAATATGAGCAAATAAATATAAAAATAAATTATATATTAATTTATGAATAGTAAAAAACTTTATGAAAATATTATAACTTCTATTGCAAAATCTGTTAAAACAAAAATTAATGAAAGTTATAGTAGTAGTTCAGATTCTTACTCTGAAACAATAGATACAGAAGGTGAAAAATTAACAATGGTTATTGGTGATCCTTGTTATATTTTAGATGATGATATTTATGAAAATTGTTGGGGACCTGATTATGAAGATGGTATAATTACGGATGATAATAATATTATCGGTTTTGTTCATGGAACTGCATTTGGTGATGGTTCATATGATTCAATGTCTGGTAAAACATATGGAGTAGATGCAGGTGCGTTAGGTATCTTTGATTCTTCATATTGTAAGGATATTGAGGAACTTAGAAATGATAAAGATGTAACAGTTATTGATGTAGATGATGCAGATTCTCACACTATAAAGTTATCATATGAAGATGGAACATTCACATTTTATATTGATAATGATAATGTAGAAGAAATATATACTGGAGATCCTCAAGAAGATGATGAATATGATGAGGAAACTGATTCTGATGATTATTTATATGATGAAAATGATGATGAAGATTTATATTAATATATAAAATTAAAGGATTGAGAATATTTACTTCTCAATCCTTTTTTTAACTTCTTTTATAAAATCACGATACTTATATAATTTATTACATACGCAATCATCTGACATCATATAATTTCCGCATGATTCACATGGTGATTTAAATATTTCTTTTAATAATTCATTCTTAATAACATTTTTCCCATATTCAACACCACGTCTAAAAATAAGTTCATACTTATTTTTCTCTAATTGTGATAAAGTAGGAAATTGTTCATCTAATTCTTTATCTATCGCTTCTTCATCAGCAGATTTTTCATCTTTAACTCTTGTTATATTAAAATGAACTTTACCTACTTCATTTTCAGTTGGTCTAGAAGAACCTGTAAATGATATATTATATTCTCTCTGATATTCTGGATCCCATACAACTAATTTTGCATTATCCCATTCATTATCATTATAAATCATTGCAATATCCTTCAATTCATGCATACTTGGATATTTAAATAAACCCATATATTCAACTACTTATTTTTCTTTTAATTTTTTTCTAATTAACTTATGTATTTCACTAGTAATAGAAATTATTTGTTCATTAGAAAATTTATATGTTTTTTGAAGATAATTACCAAAATCTTTAAATTCTTTTGGTTCTTCTAATACATTCATATCTACTATCATAACTTTATTTCTGTTTCCTCTAATGCTCTATTATATAGATATAAAGACTCATACATATCTTTATAATATATACGTTTTACTATTACAGATACATTGTGTTTCTGAATAACCATATATATATGGAATTACATCAGTATATACAATTTCATTTAAATATTTTCTATTATTATCATTATTGGACATTATTTTTTGAATAACATTTGTTAGATGTTTAACTCCATCGTTATATGAATACGAACGTCCTGTAATATATGTTAAATATCGTATTTCAGTTTCTCTTTCAATATTTTTATTTTTAAACTTTATCATATATAATTTGTATTCAAATAATTAAAAAATGTTTATATAAAAAGAAAAGGTTTAAAGAATATTCGCCAACATTCTTTAAACCTTTGTAAAATACAGTAGGAAATATTTAATCTACATCAATATAGAAATCTCTATTACAAGTAACACAATGTGCATGTTCTTGATACTTCATATTATCATAACCACAATCAAGAACTTCTGATGAACCACATATAGGACATGGTTCTAAAATATAATTAACTTTTGATTTTGCATTGTTAATTATAATGATTCCTACTGTAATAATAACTGTAAGACGTGTTATTTGTATCTTGAGTTTCTTATCCATATCTTTATTGTTTTATTATTTAACAATACAAAGATACACATTATTCTTTAAATAAAAAAATTATTCAAAGACTTTTTTAAATATATCATAATTTATACCTCCTGGTATAGCGAATATTACTTTTTTAAAATGATAGTAATTAGTAGAATAAAGTAAATCTTTAAATGTTGAGGCTACAAATTCTGGATCATTTTTAAAAACTCCACATCCAAATGCACCTAAAATTAATTCAGTTTCATTATTCTTTTCAGCAATATCGAGAATAAATTTTATTCTATTTCTAATTGTATCATATGCTTTATATTTAGGTCCTTTAAATATACTCAAATTAGGTGCAGCACATGTTATAACATTAACAACTGCTTTACTATTACTAAATACAATACTTGGTGAATAAATTGCTGCATTTCTATATAATCCACCATTAGCATTGTTTTTATTATCTTCATAGTAAGACTCAAATTTTTCAGATGAAATAACATTATATAATGTGCTATCATGACAAATAGCTTCTTCTTGTGCAATAGCACCATTTATAAATCCTCCACCAGGTTTTTTATAACTTGCAAAATTTAAAACACAAAGTTTTTCATCATGCTTATATTTAGATACAGCATCTGTTGTTGTCATGTTTTCAACAACAACAATTACATTATTGTTGTATACATTATCATCTGTATATATAATAGAATTAGTTATAGAAGCATTAATCATTATAGAATATTCTTTATTCATCCGTTCTGTATGATTAATAGCTTTTTCTTTTCTTATACTTTTATTATCCATATTAATAAATTATTAGAATGGTTAATAGATTAAATACAAAATCTATTAACCATTTTATTTTTACATATTAATATCAATACCACACATCTGAATAACTGCATTAAGTTCTTCTACAGTATCTGCATAACTTACAGATGCACGTTTAATAATTGCGCCAGTTTCATTACATCTCCAGCAATTAATATTAAATGCAAGTTTATTACTTAATGGAAGGTATTCCTGTTCTACACTAACTCTCCACTCTGGATTCTTATTATTTGTTTTATAAAAACGACACAAAACTCTATCAGGATGATTAGTTTCATATCCATGTTCCAACAGATATTCTTTTGTAAGTTCCATAATATCTTTACTTTATTTTAAATGTTAATATTTTTCTAATAACTTTAAATACATATTTTAATCCAAACATCCATACAATTAACATCCATATTGCAGTTATAAATTCTGCAATAAATCCATACAATCCTGTGATTAATTTAAGTAAATAATCTCTTATCTTACAGGCTTTCTCATAATCTTTACAGCTTCTGCTATCTGCATAATCATCAGGGTCAAAATAACTCTTAATTATTATCCAGTTAAATATCGGTAATAATGTACATACAGTTAATGCAGGAATTCCATCAAATTCTACAGCATTTACATAATCATTAAGAGATGCACCTTTCTTTAATTCAAGATATGGGATAATATAATATATATAAATTATAAGAAATGCTGGAATTAAATGTATGAATATTAAAAAATTTACAAATATACTCATAATTTTAATTACTAAAATAAATTAATTCATAATGTACATCTGGCCAATATTCTTTCCTAAATGCAATACGCTTCTTAAACTCATTATATGGTAAATCTTCAAATCTTGTACAACGATCTTTAATAAAATAATTTCCATCAGCAGATTTTACATCTATATGCATATGTGATGATCCTTCATCACCTTCATCTTGCATTTTTTCACGCGTAATTATTGCTTTTATATATTCAAATTTATGTACTTCTTTTACTACAGAATCAGTTTGAAAGAAATTATAATAAACATATGTTTCCATATTTTTATTTGTTGCAATTGGCTCATCTGTACAAAACCATGTATTCGGTTTATCAATAATATTATATGTAATCTTAAATGATGCAATACACATAAATAATATGACCAACTTCAAAAACCATGTTGAATGTCCTTCATCTCTTCTATCACTATGTAAAGTATTAAGTGACAATATTATTACTGATGTTATACCGAATGATAATATAAACAAAAATAAAAATAAAATATATGCTCCAATCATAATACACTTATTTTTTTCATAGAAATATCATGTCCAATAGGTACATACTTCTCTTCATATTCACGAAGAGCATCATAATATTTCTTTCTAATTAACTTGGTAAAATTATTTCTTGCAATAATGAAATCTCTATCTCTATTATCAGAAATAAAATACATTGTAGGAATTCGTCCATATATAAGTGGTCTCTTATATGAATTTACCTTATTAAACCTCTTAGGTATACATACAGCTAAACTATATACTGATTGCTTTCCGACAGGACAAGGTACATCATTAATATTATCATAAAGTTTAATAGTATCTTTTACCTTTCTTGCTACTGATCTACCGGTACAATATCTTTTCTGAATTTCTGGAACTTTAGTAGAATTACCAAATAAATCTTGTTCAATAGCTTTATATGTACTTGTACCCGTACTATTAATTAAATCAATGTCTTTAATTGTAATATCCTGTATTTTTTTATCAAAAAAAGATGTTCGTTTCTTGTTATTATCAAAGTCTTGAGATGTCTTTGCAACCTGAGCATACAAAAGTAAATCATCTAATGACAATTCTTTTGTAATCTTCTCACGAAATACGGAACATGCATTATCAATAATATTCTCAACATACTTTTGAATCTTATTAATATCATCCAAATATCCAGCAGTATTATTAGTAATAATTTTATGTGCCCATTGAATATTTTCAAGACTAATATCCATTTTCTTAATAGCATCACTAATAAATGGATATAATTCCTTTGTTTGTACTTCTTTTTCTTTCATATTTAATTATTATAAAATAAATTAGTAATCTTATGCAATATCTACTTATTATAGTATAAAATATAGTAAATGTTTATTTTTCTTCAAACCAATGCTGATATTGTCCTATTGAGGATGAAAGTCTAGCTGCATCATTCAAAATTCCAATAATTGCAACTCTCTCTGCTTTTTGAAGATTATCAAAATGATCCTTAAAATTTCCTTCTTGTGCCTCCCAGACAATATTCCAAAGTTTATCTTTAATATCATCTACTACATCAACAAGTTCACAAATCTTATCGTATCTTTCTTTCTGTGTCATAATTTTTTTATTATTTTAACATTATTAATTAACGGTTCACCATCAGTACCGGTTTCATCTAACAAATCACCGGTTACTAAATATTTGTTACCAGTAAAATATCCTATATGATATATAAAATCATTAAATGCTTTTTCATTTGTCGGAAATGGAATAACAGGAGTATATTCTCCATTTATATTTTTATGAGCTTCATAAACAGAAACACCTTTTTCTTTACCTATTACTTCATCATTATTATTCCATATAGATGAGCATTCATCTTCAGGAATATCACCAAATCTATAAAATAACATTAATATAATTTTAAATTGTTTTTTATACCACAAAGATACATAAAATATATGAAAATAAAAAATCACAAGAATACTTTTAACATACTCTTGTGATTATTAATTATATCAAATAGATTTTTCACTATTGCATATTCTTTTCTTTAATCCCATTATATTCTTATATTGAGATTTCAAACATTGTCCTATATAACTTCTTATTTATCTTTTAATATCTGGTTTCCATTTTGGATTTATTAATGATCCACCAACAAAATTATATCCTATTTTATTAGGATTATTTAATTCAAATGTTAAATCATATGGTATATTGGTTAATGAACCTATTTGTTTCTTTATATCTTCTATATCATTTTCATCTACAGGTTCAATATTTGACTCATATCTTAAATTCTGTAATTGTGTTGGACATCCTGACCAATCATTTGGTAAAGAGCTTCCCCAAAAATACAAACTTATATTATAATCATTTTTAGGAAATCCTTTGAATGATGTTATTTCACTTATCCATTGAAAATCATATTCACCACATATTTTAGGAAATCCTTCTAAATTTTTTAACTTACCATAATTAACAGAAAAATCCTGGATTCTTAATATATCATTATACTTTGTTAAATCCAATAATTCTTTAATAGAATAAAAATTATCAGTTTTATTCTCTAATATAAAAATTAATGAATTAACATCTAATCTTACGTTATACTCATGTAATATATCAAAAATATCTTTAAATATATCTATATTCTTTTCATATAATGATATAGTTATTATAGGAATATATATACCGTTTCCTTCTTGTGATTTAATTGATAATTCATTTAAATTTTCACATGACAATAAATTATGTTTAAATAAAGTATTTTTTGGATCATGTAATTGTTCTAATAATGATTTCAATTCATTTAAAGAAAACATGTTGTTTTCAAGTTGTTTTGAAACATTATCATCTATCATACCTTTTAAAATATCATCAATATCATCATCAAATAAGGATTCAACTAATTTCTTAATATTTGTATTCATATATATAATCTACATTTAAGTTATGTTAAAAGAGATGTAGTTTATCACTTAATTCTTTTTCAGTCCACACTTGAAATAACACACCACGTTTTTTAAATTCATATTTAGCTGCTTTCCATTTTGCCTAATTAGTTAAGAATGTTTTCATCTCTCTATTATAACGATTAACTTCTTTTAACTTAGCACCAGGTTTTAATGGTTCTGGTTTAATAGTTTGAGCATATGGTTTAATTTCAATGAATACTTTTATAACTTCATCATCTTTCTTTTTAAACTCAACCCACATATCAACATAATATTTTCTTATTTTCCAATTCTATGGATTATTAGGATCCAAATTATGTTTATGACAATACTCTAAATTAGCTACAGGATCTCTATACTAAATTGCACAAGGTTCTGATCCAACTCTTAAAACCTAAGGATTTCTATCACACCAATCCATAAAAAAAAAAAAAAATTCCCACGAACTTCTATATTCGTTGGTCTTCGTCACCCATTTTTCTGGATGTTTTGGATGAAAATAGCCTTGTTTAAACCTGGAATTCCTTGAAGGTTTATGTTGACTTTTATAACTTTCATTCATATATTAAAATTTTTTATTTTTATGTATTCTTCAATTTTATATATTCTTCAAATTTATTAATTATTTCTTCTTTTTTAATTGAAAATATTTCTAAATAATTTAGATTATTTTGTTTTGCGATCTCTCGTTTATTAACATCTCTTACGGTCCATACATCAATAGCATGTGCATAACCTGATTTATCTTTTCTTGATATTAATTTATTTAAACGTTCAATATCATTTTTATCATTAGGATTAAAAGGGTGATACCCATGTGACCAATATCCTTGTAATTCAATATATAAATCTAAACTTTTAATATAAAAATCATAGTTATATGGATATAAATCTGATTTATACTATCTTAATATATCATCTGTACCATATCTATTACAAAGATATTCATATAATGACTCTTCTGGTTTTGACTATTTATATGAATTGTGTTTCTTCTTTGAATCAAAATTTTTCTATAATATGTCTTCATTCTACATAGGATTTTCACAACCATATTTTTCAATCCATGTTTCTTTTATATGTTCTTTAATACCTGGAATTTTAAAATTATGATCTACACCATAACGTTCCATACAAGTTTGTCTCATTTTTTCTAAACATTTTTTATTCTATGCTGTATATGGAACACCTAATCGATTTATATTTGTTTGTCTAACTTTTTCTTTAATAAGTTCACTCTATGAAGCAGATTTAACACCATATTTCTTTAAACATGTTGCTTCTCTTTTCTTTTTAACTTCTTGATAAAAATCATAACCTAAATATTTATATTCTGTTACTTTCCGTTTTCTTGTTTTTGATTTTTTCTAAATAACATCTTCAAAATTCTATACACATTTCTATGAACAAAATTCTCTAAATTTATGATTATGATTAAATTCTAGAACTTTACCACATGCTTTACATTTTGGTCTATGTTCAATATGATGAAATATTCTATAAAATGTTTCATAAATAGATGTTGAATCATCATATCTATTTTCTATATATTCTTTTATTCTTGGATACTAATTTAAAAATATATTACTTGTTCTACTAGGATTAATATCATTATCTGTATTTTTCAACTTAAAATTCTATATAATAAAATCATCTGTTATAATATCTGGAATATCAAAATATTTTCTCATATATTAAACTTTTATTTGTTTATTATATAAAATATAATTTTAATAGTTTTAATATAATTTAATAAAACTAAAAATTTGATACATTATTTATCTCATATAGTCTTTAAATATATTAAGCTTATAATTATTAGTATAAACAAAAATTAATGCGATATAGAAGAAATATATATTATTGATTAACAATCTCTCTTAATTTGTTTATTATTAAATTTCTTATTTTTGGTTTAATCTAAGGATTATCAGTAATAAACATATTCTTTATATAGTTTTTATAATATCTTAATTTACCAAATGCAGCATGATTAATGAATAAAACTCTTGGTATATTTATTATTTCTTCTGGCATATTATTAAAATGTAATAAATGTTCTATACCAATAAATTCCCAACTTGTATAGTCAACTTCTAACTATAACAAATTCATATTTTTTAAATTAAACCAATCAGTTACAGATTCAATATCAGTATCATATACAAAAGTTAATTTCTGTAAATTTGAACCTAATCCATTTATAGTTTTAACATAAGAATTATTAAATGATAATCTTAATAATCTATCTTTATTTAATCCGGATAAATCATCTATTATACCACCAAATACCTATAATGATGTAATATTTAAATTATCAGGAATATTATTAAAAGAAAAATGTAATTTCGGTTTCATTCTTCTATGAAATGTAAAATCTAATTCTAAATATTTAATATCGAAATTAAGTGTATAATTTTCAAATGAATTAAGAAATTTATCAAATATTTCCTAATTATCAAATGATAAAGCTAATGCATAAATATATATTTCATTATTATCATTTATTTTTGAATTTTCTTTTAACAGTTCAATATAACGTTCCTAACTATATTGTTTATTAAATAAACCAATTTTTTTCCATTCCTATAATAGTTCATTAAACTATACTTCTGGATCATATAATGATTCTATTGATGAATTATTACCTGAAACAATATCATCATAATCATCAAATAATGTTTCATATAAAAAAGATAATTTTTCATTAATAGATTTATCAAAACCAAATTTCATTATTAAATTAAAAAAGAATATTTACTATATTTATTCTCTGAAAGAATATACCTTCAAAAAAGAAAGAATCAAAGAAAAATTAATTATTTAATTAAAAAGAAAAGAACCAAAAGAAAATCAATATTTAATTAGATTTATAAATTAAATTTTTTCATATATTATATATAATATCTATCACAACCTTAAATACTAACATATTTATTATACTAAGCTTTTGTGAAAAAGTCTACATTTTTGTGAAAAAAGTATAATAAAAATTAAAAATAATTTATAACTAATTGATAATCAATAATATTTATATGTTAATTTATACAAATTCTAAATAATATTAATAATTATTACTAAATATTAGATTTTCTTTAAATATCTTAGATTCCCAAATTACCAGTAATTATTTTACTTACTTTTGTGAAAAAAGTCTACATTTTTATTATAAATTTTTTTAATTAAATATAAACTTTATAATAATATATAAGTATAATATATAGTACAAATTAAACATAATCAGTTAAAATAATAATGTAGAGAACAAATTATAAGAACATAAAGAAATTAGGTTTATTAATTATTGCATTTGAAGGAACAGAACATCTTTATAATATTATTTCTGAGCTTAGAGATTCTGTTGATTATGTTTCCATTGGATTGTAGAGATTATCTTATCATGGTGATAAAATTTCTGAAATTGATTTACAGGAAATATTCAGATTACGTGATGAAGATAAATTAGTTGATAATATTGTTGAAGTTAAATTAGATACAACAAAACCTGCAAGAGAACAGGAAACAGATAAAAGAAATATGTTAATTCAAGATGCTCAGGATAACGGTTGTACACATGCGATTGTAATAGATTCAGATGAATATTATACAAAGAAAGCGTTTGAGAGCGCATGTAAAATTATAGACGATAATAATTATCCTATTACATATTGTCAGTATATAAATTATTATCATGATTATAAACATTTCTTAGTATATCCGTTTAAAGATGGTATGTATGTACCTTTTGTTACAAGAGTAGAATATAGACATTCATTTGAATGTACTGATTTCCTTTTACCTTCTGATCCTACAAGACGTTTTGTAAGACCGTATTCAGGAGTAGAAAACGTAGTCGGAAGAGATGGTCAAATTCATAAGATTAAACAATATACAGTAGATTACCATGTATTTAAATGGAATGAAGTTAAAATGCATCATTTGAGCTGGCTTCGTGCAGACATCCGAAAGAAACTTGAAATGTGGTCATCAAAAAAATGTTTTGATAATTATGATGATTTAATTGATAGAGCTGTTAATTCATTTAATAATTTTGATGAAAGTTGTGATAAAGCACAAGCTTTGATGTTGTTTAATACACCAGGTAATACAGTAGATGTTAAGGCATTCCCTAAACAATATATTCATCCTAAGGTTGATTATAACACAAGATTACGAAAAGTTAAGAATTACAAGAAATTTATTGTTTTATCTATGTGTATGGATAAACCAGTATATAATGAACTTGAAAAAGTATGTCAGGAAACATGGAAAACAAATATCGATGATAATATGAATATTGATTTCTGGATTTATACTGATGCTAAAGAAGGTGAAGATACACATGTAGATGAAAGTAATCACATGATTTATATAAAGAGAGAATATACACGGGATGAAGATGCTTTATATCATACATATTCAAAAACAATATTTGCTATCAGGGAATTAAAGAAATTAAATATAGATTATGATTATTTAATCAGAACCAATAATTCAACATGGATAAATCTTCCATTAATGAATGAATTCCTTGCATATCAAGAAGATGATTCACAAATATTTACAGGAAGAATGTATGGAAGTTTCTGGTCAGCATTTAATATATATGCTGGAGGTGAACTTATGGTATTCTCAAAAAGAAATATCGATATATTAGATAAAATGTCTGGTGATAATCCTATTAAATTCGAACAGCAAGTTTTGGGATGCGATGATAATTTAATATTTGGATTATGGAATAAGAGATTAATGAGACTTAAACTTAGACAATCTAATTATATTCATTCTTTTGAAGATTCATTATTGATAGATAAAGATATTCCATCAGAATATGATTTTTCTCAGATTGCAATTCAAGTGAGAACATATGGTGTTTCTGATAGACTTGAATATGATATTAAGAAGATGCGAGATATTCAAACAAAATGGAAATTGAATAAAGAATCATTAGATATATTATATAATAAGATGATGAATGAATATTATGATAAATTTATTCATCCTATTAAATATAGTAAGCAAGAATGGTTTAAACTTAATGAAGAAACAAAGACATATTGTAAATTTGAGAATACAATGAATCGAGAAGACGGATTAATTTATTTAAGAAATAGACAGAGAGAATGTGGTTACACACCAACATTAATTTAATTTATAATGATTATTATATAGGAGATTGGAGATTTGATATTTTCAATCTCCTATATTTGTTAAAAGATGTTAGTAATATAGACTTTTTTAATTATATGTTTTTTTATTTGACTTAAAAGATGTATCTTTGCATTGTTAATAAACAAGTAAAGTAGAATAATATATTGTATGCAACATTTATATCAATTTTTACAGAGTAAGAGATTACCTGTTAAAGAAATATTGAGTTGCAACTGTCAAATAACTGAAAAAGTTGATGGTTCTGCATTTCAATATTATAAGCATCAAAATAAGGTGATGTATGGTAAGCGTCCAAATGCTCCATATATACCATCAAAAAATATCATTGATGAGTTTGATCTCATTATGAATAATATGTATAATAATGCATATAACATTATTCATAAGAATGAAGATAAAATTCCATCTGATATAGAAATATTGAATTTCGAAATATTTGATAGAAACAAAGATAATCACATTATTAAATATAATGGTGAATATAAGAATGATATTGTTCTTCTATCGGGTTATGATATGTTTGGATGTGTTCTTCCTGAATGTCGTTTGAAAGAGATTAGTGAACTTCTCGATATTAGTTGCATAAATCTCCTGTATGACGATTATTTTGATGAATCATACATTTTATCACTGATGGAAAATAAATGCGATACAGAGAAGGTATGGTATCAAATTTTAAGTTTGTTAGATGATAAGATAGATTCAAAAAATGTGGAGGGATTCGTTCTTACATTTAATGAACATACAGATATTGAGAATATAAACAGAATTGTAAAGGTTCAATCACCAATGTTTCATGAAAAAATTATGGAACATTTAGATGAAGAAAAGAATATGAAACAAGCTATAAATCTTGAGGATATTTATGACTTGTTCATTAATAATAATTATTTAAATTATAATGAAGATTACAATCCTGTTAAGAAAATATGTCAGTTATATCTGCCATTAGAGATCATAAATAAAGACTTTGCAGACATCGAAAATATTTTGAAAAATATTGAGATTTTGAGAAATCAAGAAATAAATATTAAACTAATATCGAAATATTATTATATGTTTCCATCAAGAATGGAAGATATAGAATATCCAACGATATTGAAATTCTTATTTCTTGTGTTCAGAAATAAAAGAGTGAAAACACCATTATGGTGTTCATTAGACTATCAACTGAATATAGTAAATCCTTTTATAGAGAATTACATATTTGGTAAAAAGTAGACAAATTCATTAATTAATAATATAAAAAATAATTTAGAATATGGTAATCGCAATGCAAAATCAGTTTAATGACGAATATATGAACAACGACAATTACGCTATTGATTCAGTTACAAATACTGGAAAGAATTATACTATCAATAATTCTATGGATGTTGATGTAAATCTTGATGTTCTTAAGACAGCAGGAATTACAGAAGATGAAATTGATGAAATGTTCAATCTTGATGATGATGCAATTAATAGTTCTATTATTGCATTGGACAAGAAGGACAAGAAGCAAATTGAAAAGTTGAAGAAAATGTCTTCTAAGAGCAAGAAGAAACTTGAGGATGATATTATTCTTGTAAAGAAGTTTGTTGATAATCCTACACATGATAATTTCAATAAACTTTGGGAGCGTTTCTATTTTGGTGTAAAGGGTCATGCATTTAAGTTTATGCATGATTGGGATATGGCAGATGATATGGCTATTCAGACTTTTACACGTGCATGGAAGTTTCGTGATAAGTATGATATTGAGAAGGCAAAGTTCAGCACATGGCTTTATACTATTTGTCGAAACTTGTGTCTTGGTGAAATTAACAAGCGTAATAAGGAAAATATCGTTGGTAATGATATTTCTGATATGTTTGATTCAGCAATGTTGAATTCAAGTTCAGCAATGTCTACAAATTCAACACAGTATACAGTAGAGAAAGGCGATTTGGTTGCGAATTCAGCTGATGATCTTGTTGTAAAGATGTATGATACATCTATCAATGAAATTGAAAAACTTGGTGGAAACTATGCAAAGGTTCTTAGAATGAAGTTGGTTGATGATATGAAGATTAGAGAAATTGCAGATCAGCTTAATATGAATGAATCAACTGTTAAGAATTATTTGTATAAGGGTAAGGAAACTCTTGAGACTATTATGAAGACAAAACATAAGGGTCTTTATGAGATGTATCTTGAAGCTTCTGGTGATGAGGCTGCAAAAATGATGTAAGATAGACATTATGAAACTATTTGAAAATATAAAAGATTGGTGGAATTCATTTTTAGATGATTACCATCAATCTTCTACTGATAAATTGATTAAAAAAGCATTTCATAAAATAATTCAAAGTGAAACAAATGATAGAAATAGTTTTTTTAATCAGAGTAATTTACGAGCAACAAATAATTTTTATGAGGTTGTACAAGTAATTGATATACCCGAAGAATATCAGTTAAAAGGACAGCAATGGCAAATTATGGATAAATTAAATGAAATGTCATATTTTGTCTCTAAATATCTTCGTGAAGATTTAAAACTTGGTGAAAATGTTACAATACCAGAATTTTACCATGTTGAAGATCCATCAAGTGGGAAACCTTTTAGTTGTAGATATTTGGCTGTATGGAATTATCAACCTGTATTGAAATCAAAAAAGAAAATTTATATTGTTAATAGTATTGTAACTACATTAGTCGGAAGTGGTGCAACATTATTGGCAATTTTGTTACTTTAAAAATATGAAGAAATACAGAAACATTTATTTTTTAAAAGGGATGTGGACATAGGGACATGGTTCATAGAATATAGAATATTATGGAACTATGTATAGTTTTGCAAAATAGATAAAAAATTTTGATAAGCAGTTTGATAAGAATCAGGATATGATTATAAGTTGTTCAGACTGTAGTAAAAATAAAATAGGTAAGTTTATAAAGGTAAAGAGATAATTTTTATTTCTTTACCTTTTATTTTTAGACTATTTTAATATTATATTATATAAATAATAATAAAAATCATATAAATTAAGTCAAAAATGGCAAAGAAAAAGATTACAGTTGAATAGGGAGCAAAGCTTGATGAAGTTAAAGATACAAAGAAACTTCCAGTAAAGCAGGAAGATGAACTTACAAAGGCAGGTATTCCTGAGATGTCAGAAGAACAGAAAGAATATGCACGTGCAACTGTTCGTGCAGAATTTAATAAGAAATTTTCTAAATGGGCAGAAATTGATCCAGTAAATGCAACTGATGATGATATTGCAGCAGCAAAGAAAGATTTTGAAACATGCCTTGAAGAGAATAAAAATAAGAAGTATTTGATTGCAACACATGATGATGGACTTGCATTAACAACTGCAACATTCCTTAAGAATTGGAATGCAGAGTTTAATACATGGGAAAAAGGATCATGGCGTGGTTTGATTCAGTTTGATAAGGTAATTAATAAGATTATTACAGAACTTGAAGCTGATAAAGATAAGGATTTTGAAATCGATTATTCTACATTGATTTTCTTGTATCAGAGTATGGGTGATCCTAAGGGTACAGGAATTGAAACCGCAAGAAAGATGGCAAAGTTTGAGAATTATAATGAGGAAACAGGAAAGGCATTTGAGGAAGATATTCCTGTAACTTATAGCGGTATTCTTGAGAAGATTAATCTTGAAGTAAAGCAACTTTCTAATATTGATAAGAAGTTGACTATTTTGAAGGAACGTGTAAATCTTGCATATGCTGGATTGAAGATGAATTTAAAGATTTCTGATATTGAAGAATTTATTGAATTCCATGAAGCTATTACCGCTTCAGCAGCAGATGAAGATCCAGAGGTAAAGAAAGCTCTTGGTGAAAAGTAATTTTTACAAAATTCCATAATTTCATAAATATATATTTTAATTTAAGAGAGAATTATATAGTAGTAATATTATATAATTCTCTATTTTTATATAGGTATGTATATTAAAACATGAGGTTTCAAAATGTTCCATACATAATAAAATATTTTTGAAATTATGAGTACATTTAAAGAAATAACGGAAAATACACTAACAAATAATGGAGAAGCTATATCAGGAAGATTAGTATATACTTGGTTAGGTGGAAATGAATCTAAACCTGTATATTTTGGATTAAAAGATGGAGCAGGCAGTTGGGCGGGAAACTTAAGTACTAAAGGTACGTCAGCATTTTATTTAACATCTAACGTTTCCGGTTGTACAGCATAGGTCAAAGATTCAACTGCAGCTCCATCAACAGCAGATGCAAATACAGCAAGAGAAATATTTTTAAATATACCTTCAACGTCAACATCAAGAACTATATAGTTTAGTTATAATGGAATTACTTTAATTACTGTTAAATAGACAACATTAAATGAATATATATTTTGTAATCCTATATTTATTAAACTCAGTGATGTTTATAGTAATGCATTTACATTAGTTAATCAAAATATAAGTTATAATGAACAACTTATTTCCGAAAATTAGTTTGGATTTGGTGGATCAATAGAAAATGGTTGTGTTTTTTGTATTAATTACAATAATACCAATAATACCAATATATCATTAGTATCATTTAGAACTAAATTATTAAAAGATGCGAATATTACTTATATTAGTGGACTTAATTTAATAAATATATATCCAGAAAAATGGATTGCAACTATACCAAGACTAGTAATAGGAACAAATGATATTGCAACAGAGTATAATGAAATACCAAGCGGAACTGTTTTTTCCGTTTATACACCAAATAAATCAGGTAATCCTTCTTTTATATCTGTTGGTACCGTTTCGTTTTCTACTGACTATTTTGCCAGAATGATAGCAACAGGTAAGTAAATTATTAAAGACATTTTTATATTTTTATAGTATAAAATTTAAATAATAATGGTATATTTTAATTACTATAATATATGGAAAATAATAATACAACACAGACTCATGTAACACAGAAGTTGTTTACTGAAATGTTACGACCACAAACATTAGATCAGGCAATCATTGTACCACGAATAAGAGAAGTCCTTCAGCATGGATTAACAACTAATATTTTACTTTCAGGATCCGCTGGTGCTGGTAAAACTTCACTAACCCGTATCTTAACTCGCGGATACCAGGTTCTTGAAATTAACGCATCACTTGAAAATGGTATTGATACAATTAGAGATAAAGTTATCGCATTTGCATCTCAATCATCTCTTTTTGATGGAGAAGAAAAACTTAAAGTTGTAGTTCTTGAAGAATGTGACGGACTTTCTCCTGAAGCATGGAAAGCTCTTCGTGCAACAATAGAGAAATATCATAAGACTGTAAGATTTATCGCTAATTGCAATTATATTGATAAAGTACCAGATCCTATTCAATCAAGATTCAATGTTATTATAATTGATCCACTTACAAAGGAAGAAGAAGAATATTTGTTTAAAGGTTATCTTGAACGTATTAAATATATATTAACAAAATTTAATATTCAATATACAGATGAAACCGTAGAATCATTTGTAAGAAGCTCATTCCCTGATATGCGTTCACTTTTAAATAAGATACAAAATCTGTATACAAGAGGTTTAAAAGAATTATCAGCTGATATGTTATCAAATACATATGATTGTTCAGATCTTTTTAAACTTATTATAGATAAACCTGATCCTGTAAATAATTATAAGAAACTTGTTGCTGATTGGTCTACACGTGCAGATGATGCAGTTCTTGCAATCGGTAAAGATTTCCCTGATTTTATTTTAACAACATGTCCACAATTTGGAAATAAACTTCCACTTATTCTTATTGCAACAGCAGAATATAATTCTATGCTTGCAACATCTATTGATAAGTTTGTGACATTATTGGGACTTGTATTTAAATTGCAAATTATTTTACATCAATAATTTTCATATAAAAATATTTTTATGTATCTTTGTATAATAATTAATATGAAGATACATTTTTAATTTTTATAAAATATGGCAACAAACAGTAGTGTACTTTTAGAGTTCCCTTTTAAAGTAAAAAAGAAATCAGGAAAACCATTTAAATCTTGTAAGAAGGTAAATAAAGCTATAGGTACAATTAAAAATGAAAATGATCCTAAACATAAAGATGCATTTATTTTTGAAGACGATGATTCAATTGTAAATGTTGATATGTGTGACGTTATATTTAATTAATTATGGATAATACTTATATAAAATATCCGCGTACATTTCATCTTCCATGCTCACCTAATGCAACAGATGATGATAAGAAACTTAAATCTGATGAGCATTTTAATAAGTTTAAAGAAGTTGTAGTTACTGTTAAAATGGATGGTGAAAATTGTACTGTATATAATGACGGATATATTCATGCAAGATCTATAGATGGAAGTTCATATCCATGGCAATCAAAAGTTAAATATATAATTTAAAATTGGTGTTATTTAATAGTAAATAAATAATTTGAACAATATTGTACATTTTTATAAAAATTATTTAAATAAATAAGAGAAAAAAGAAATAAACAAAAAAATAAATTATGTTAAGAGCAATAAAAATAAGATTATACCCAAATATGGAACAAGCAACACAAATTAATAAGTTGCTTGGTTGTTGTCGTTTTGTATATAATCAAACACTTGCTCGAAAAATAAATCAATATAAAGAACATAATATTTCTGAAAACAGATCTACACTCAGTTATTGGTTTCATCATGAACTATTGAAAGATGATAATTTTATATGGCTCAGAGAACAGAATACAAAAGTTCTTAAACAATCTATAATGGATATGTTAGATGCATATAAACGTTTCTTTAAACAACATACAGGGTATCCAAAATTCAAATCAAAACATGATAACAAACAAAGCTGTAGATTTGAAATTGGTACCATCTCAAGAAAGAATGATTATACAACATATTAGTTATCTCTTGCTAATATAAAGAATATTAAGTTCAGATGTAATAAAAAATATGTACAATATTTACAAAAACATCATGATAATATTAGACAAGCAACATTATCTAAACTACCTTGCGGTGAATATTATTTGTCAATATTGGTTGATGGTGATTTAATACATAAAGGATTACAAGATAGTGATAATTGTGTAGGTATTGACCTTGGTGTAAAAGATTTTATCATCACATCAGAAGGAGAAGTATTCAATAACTTACATTTTAAAAAGAATGAGATAATTAAGTTAAATAAACTTCAAAAACAACTTTCAAGAAAACAAAAAGGAAGTAACAACAGAAATAAAGCAAGAATTAAACTTGCTAAAGTATATAAAACAATAAATGATAGAAAACAATACTATCTTCACTATGTAAGTAATTCACTCATTGACGAAAACCAAGTTATATGTATGGAAGACTTAAATGTGAAAGGTATGGTTAAGAACCATAAACTTGCTGAAAGTATTTTAGAAATGAATTTTGGTGAATTCCGAAGAATATTAGAGTATAAAGCAAGATGGTATAACAGAAAGATAGTATTTGTAGATAGATTTTATCCATCAAGTAAAACATGTAACTGTTGTGGTTATATTTTTAAGAAATTAAAATTGAGTGATAGAGAATGGACCTGTCCTAATTGTGGTAAACTTATTAATAGAGATTACAATGCAGCACTAAATATACTTGATGAAGGTTTAAGAATAATAGGGTGCAGTACACCCGAATTTAAGCTTGTGGACTATCCAACTATGGATGACCGTTCAGAAATGAACCTAAAAAGTAGTGATAGAGTGAAGCAAGAAGTTAATAAAGAGCAAAGTTCAAATTTGTTCAAGTTTTAACATACTGTTATTTAATTCCTGACGGTTATCGAGTATGTGGTGAAAATATGCAGGCAAAACATTCTATATCATATACATTTAAAAATGTAAATGAATTGTTTCAATGTTTTTCTATATACGATGATAAAAATAATTGTTTATCATGGGATAAAACAGTTTCATTTTGTGAAAAAAATAATATCAAAATAGTAGACGAAATATACAGAGGTGTGTATAATATTAAGAATATTATTAAAGCATTCTCTGATTATTGTGATTTGCATAAATCACAAGAAGTTGAAGGTTTTGTAGTACGAAATGCAGATAGTTTTAATTATAATGATTTTGATAAGAATGTAGGTAAATATGTTCGTTTTCAACATTTAAAAACAGATGCAAATTGGAGCAAAACATGGGAGAATAATAAAATCATAAATAAAAATTAATTTTAAGAAAACAATTATGAATGAGATTTTGACAAGTATTAATGAGGCATTTGCAGCTTTCCAGGCAGATGCAACTGCACAGACAGAGAAGGGTAATAAGGCAGCTGGTCAGCGTGCACGTAAGGCTTCTCTTGCAATTGAGAAGTTGCTTAAGACATTCCGCAAGGAGTCTATTGAGGCTTCAAAGACAAAGTAATAATAAACAGTGTTTAATTTTTAAAAATAAAATAATCATTACATTATTTTATTAGAAGTAATGATTATTTTTAATTGCTCTATTAGCTAAGCGGTACAGCAGGAAACTTTAAACTTCCAGATCACGGGTTCGATCCCTGTATAGAGCACAATGGTTTGCAAACAGAAGTAGAGATAGTAGTTTAATAATCGATAAAATCTGTGTAGAGATCTCAAAGACAGGAAAATTTGTGCGAATCAAATTCTATCATTCTACTAATTTTTTAAAAAAATGATAAAAAGAAAATTATGAAACTTCAACATTGGTAAGTTACATTAAGTAGAGGTTCACCTTTAATTTGTTTATTTTTGATTTAAAATAATTATTACACTATTATAAAAATAAAACAAATTAAAGAAGAAAATGAAAACACTTAATGAAAATTTAATTGAATTTAAGAAATATCTTAAATCTGAAATAGCAAAAAGAAAAGAATTAAAATTAATTGCTAATAGATCATCAAAAGATAAAAATTATAATCTTGAAGAAACAAGTAATGCTAAATCTAAATTAGAAGAAACATTAGAAGATATACATGCAATAAATGTTGCATATTATATTGTTAAACATAATCTTAATTTAGATGAACAAAAAAAATATTTAGTATACTGTAATGAAACATATAAAAAACATTATATGTTTTCATATCAAACATTTACTAATGAATATTATTATCTTTATAAGAGAATACAGCAATTAATAAAAAAATATAAAGCTTCTAATTATGAGGAAAGTAAAATTAATAATTAAAAAAATCATTAATAAAAGAAAACTATTTGTTCCACATGAATTAGAAACAAATAAAAAACTTTATGTTTTAGTAAGTAATAAATTAGTTCCTATTTATGGAGCAGTTCAAGGTGGACATGCAATAGCACAGTTTCTGATTGAACATCCAAATAGTGAATGGCAAAATGATACAGTAGTTTACTTATCATGTGATCTTGACAAATTCATTAATCAAATGAAAAGAAGATTATATATTAGTAAAGATGAAGAAATGAGTGTATTCAAAGAACCTGATTTGAATAATCAAATAACAGCAATTGCATGTTATAAGATTCCTCAAAATTATGTAAGACATCTAAAATTATTGAAGTAATAATACGATATAAAAGAGATAACAGTTTATACATTATTCTGTTATCTCTTTTCTTTTTAATAGAAATAAATACATTATAAATAAAGTTAATTATTATGAAATCAATTACAGAAAAAATAGGATATATCGATCAGAAACAATTTAATTTAGATAATGTTGTAAATTCAATGGTTGAATTTATGACATCTCCTGATATTCATTGGGATACTAATTATGAAGTAAAAGGTAAACCTAATGTGAAAGATCTTGAAGGTTTTCTTTATCATACATTTACATTTGATTTAGATAATCCTAAATTAGGTTTTATTAAAGTTATATTAGTTAATATAGATACAGATAAAGTTAATACATCTTATAAATTTCAAGGATTTATTGATGATGATGAAGCCGCATTTTATTCACCTGTTGATTCTACAGTAGATAAAAAGAAAAATAATTGTGGTTATATTTATATTAACTATAATACTTTTAAAGGTTATACCGGTAATAAAGAAGAATTAACAGATGAACTTAAAGAATATGTATATCATGAACTTAGACATTATTATGATAATATAATGGGTGTATTTGGAGGTCCATTAAAAGAATTACTTCATATTACATTAATAGCTGATGAATTTGATATTAACAATCAGGTATTTAAAGAAAAAGCAAAAGAAGCATTATTAAAGAAGGATACAACATATAAATCATTAAAAAATTTTCTTTATGTTTCACAACCAACTGAATTAAATGCATGGTATCATTCATTTGTTCAAAATATGATGGTATATACAAAAAAGAATCCAAATGCAACTAAAGATGATATATTAAAATATATAAAAACACCTGCATTGAATAATAATGATTATGCATGTTTTATTTACAGTTATGCTATTGTATATAAGACATTCGGTAATTATTCTAAAGCAATAAATGGATTATGTAGTCAAGATCCTATAAAATTATTTTATTATATAACAAATACATTAAATGAATGTAATCCATCTGATAAAACAATTAAACAGATGAATGATTTATTTGATAAGAATTATATAAACTATTTTACAGATACTGTTGATTATAAAACATTTGGAACAAAATTAAGTGCATTCATTAATGATTACTACATGCATTATGTATATAAAAAAATTGCTCCAAAATATTTACATACATATAAGAATATGCAAAAGTTTATATCTACATTAGTTTAAAAATAATTTAGTTAAAGAAAAATGAAAGCAAAAGATATAGCAAGTTAGTTAGGTAGTTTGGCTGCAGCTGCTTCATCACAACCAGGAAATTATGATGCTAATGATATAGATACAGATATTCCTGATGAGCTTCAAGAACCGGATCCGATATTTGTTGTTGAACATGAAGAAGTAATGTCGGCAGATACTGCGAAAGCTTTAAAATCAGTTAAATAGATTGTTAATACAATTGTACCTGCTGCATATTAGGAAAATCCTATTATTAAAGATAAAATATTATAGGATGCTGATTAGCTTGGTCAACTTTACTATCAGTAGAGCATGAATAATGTTATGATTAAAGTAATTATGGATACAATTTCAAAAGGAGATACATCTGCAAAATTATTTGATTCATATACAAAATTAATGTCTATTGCTAAAGATTTTAATAAGTAGATTAATGAAATGCAAAATCAATTTAGAAAATACTATATTGATACATATCTTGATCTACAACATAAAGAGGATGAAGATCTTATTGCTGAAGATAATGGAGTTAATCGTAAATTAAAACCAACTATAACAAATCAAGAACCATAGCAAGTTACATATGAAGAAGTAAAGCAATCTCATAATGAAAGTAATATGGATTTACGTGAAACTTCAACTAAAGATACTACATTAAAAGTACAAGACTGGAAAAAAGAAATATATAGAAAGAAATTTGAAGAAAGTAAAAAGACTGAAGGATAATCGCAAAATCCTTCAGTCTTTTTTATTATAATTGATATATAGAACACATTCCTGTTGTTTCTATATCATTCTAAATACCATGTACATTAAACTATACTGTTAATTGTAAAATACCTATCTCTTTTCTACCTGATTTGTTTTCTGGTATATTATTGGTTATTCCTCGTTGATTATGAATTATTTTAAAGTCTTTTATTTTTAACATTGAATTTTCAAATGTAGGTGTTTCTATATATTCTATTTCACCTTCACTTCTTATTAATGTATATTTTATATCTTTAATATAATCTCTAATAATATATTCTTCTATATTATCTAATCCTTCTGAAAGAATATCTTTTACATTAAATGATAAATCATATATATTTGTTGTTATTGATGTACCATATTGTTTAATATCTAATGTATGAATTTGTTCATGTTGAATAATATCTCTATCTGATTTTTTATCAATAGTTAATTTACATTGTAATTCACCAACTTTAGATTTATGTGATTCTGTTGCTTCTTTAACTGTAAATTTAACTTTATTTGTTTTAGAAACATTTCCTTTCTATGTAAGTAAATTACAATTACATCCTTTATCTTCAACAATAGTACCATCACTATAATATATCTTATATTTAAATGATATATTATTTGTATTTTCATTTAAAGAACCTGTTTCACTTATTGTATATGTTGCAGTTTCTCCATATGTAGATAATGTATTTAATGGGCTAAACTATACATCAAAACCAACAATAAATACCTCTTTATACATAATATTTCTTGTACCTTCTTCGAATTTACCAACAGTATTATTACTTCCATCTGCATCTACATATACAAATCCATCTGCTTCATTTATAACACGGTTTCCATATACATCACAACATATCATATTAGGCGATTGAGAACCTAATAATTCTGGTTTAATCGATAATATTTTATTTGCAGATTTAAATACAACTTGCTTATCTATTAAGCCTTGTTCTGATTCAAATGTTTCATGATCATCTATAATATAAGATTTCCAATTCCAATGAATTCTTAATGGTACATCTATACCATTAAACTTTTCAGATAATATATTCTATGAAGTATCAGGTCTTAATATAATATTTCTACCTTTTGATATTGTAACAGGTTTATCTCTATAGATATAAAGCGCTTCATCTTCATATTGAAGTTTTGCATTTATCCATATATTCTATAATAATTTAGGATCATAATCAAATATCTATGCAGAATAAGTTGTATCAAGATAACTATCAAATAATAATGATTTTGGATCATATGTTACGGTTGTTCTCTAAACTACACCTTTGTTATATCTTGATGTAAATTCCTCACCATAACCATTTACACGTAATACATACTGTGCAGCTCTTAAATGTGCTGGACACATTTTTAATTTATATGGATTTTTAGTAATTAACTTACCACCTGTACTCATATCTCTACATGCATTATTATGATATAATTTATTATTAAATTTATCAAGATCTATTAAACCATTTATTGTATATGTAAATGTTTTATCTTCATTCTGATTAACATTAATAATACGATATGCTGTTTCATTATCTATAGCTTTATCAGAATAATCATTATGTATGACTGTTTCATCTGCATAACAAATTTTGATAACCTAATTCTTCATAAAATACTGTTTTTTATTAAATGTATGAATATAAGATAATAAGTTTGATGTATCTAATATTATTTCATCTTCTATTATTTTATCTTTTGATTTAAATGTAAGTTTATTATATGTATATTCAATAATAGATGAATCAAATACATGTTCATTAGCAGTATATACATATGCATTTATAGAATTTGTAAAAAATGCAGATGAATTAATTGATGAATTAACAGAGGATTCAATTGATTTTTCATAAATATCTTTAAACGCACTAGCATTTAACATATCAGATGTGTCTTGAACTGTTATATAAGAATTATTTACATCAAAACGATAATATGATGAATCTACTATAGACGAATCAAATGTATAGAATTTTTTAACTTCAAATGGATATATATCAACTAATATATCTTTTTGTATACAATCATATATACATAATCCTACATAAGATGAATTTTGTAAAATTTCTCTATTAGGACTTTCATCAACTAATGTAAATTTATATATATCATTAGTTTTTGTTATATTTAAAACTTGTTCTGTAAAGTTATTAAATATAATAAAGTTTCCAGGTTTAGGTGTATCTATTGCATAAGATATATTATCATATTCTATAGTATTTGGACTATCTACAATAGGATCAATATCATATATTCTATAAGTCTATGGATAAATTGGATAATCTCCATTTTCATTAATACTATCAAATAATGTATTAGTTTCACTATTATTCATATAAGTACCTTTAGCATTATAATGATAAAAATCTTTATTATTAACTAATTCAGATTCATTAAGAATAATATCGAGACTTATAGGTTTTGTTGTAACTGTTGTTATATCATCACTCTGATTAACAAATATATTATTGTAATAATCATATGCATTTACTGATACTGTATAATTACCTAATCTATTTACAGAAACATCCACATATTTGTTTGTATGTACACATTTTTCTATACCTTCCTATGTTGAAACATCATTTAAAGAATCTATAGTATATATAGGAACTCTATCAGACATATATGTATAATTTACATTAATAGGTTGTTCACTACTTTCTAATTCTTCACCGAATTCTAATTCACATCCATATGCTTTACCATTATTGATATTTAAATCAGACTGTTTATTTCTGAATAATATACGTCCTTCTATAATTTCAAGAATATAATCGCCTGGAAGTAATTCATCATTATTACCACATTTATAATTACGAATAATTATCTAAGGTACATTCCATTTATTCTAAGATGTATATATAAATTCAGAATTTAATCCATTATAGTGTTTTGAACTCATTTTTTTATTAGTTCTCTATGCCCAATATAATTTATACTTATCATAATGTCTTTCTGATTCCATTGGGTATAAAATAACTTTCTGAAAATCTTTATAAACAGGTTCATCTGTTTCTGTTTCATATAATGCATAATATTCTTTTCCTGATTTCTAATCAGAAACAACATTTATAGAATACGCGATATTAGATTTCCAATCACCATGACAATATCTTAAATTACCCTGTGTTATTTCTATAATAGGTAATTCTTTATTATCAATTTTTGTGAAATTCTTTGTATCATCATAAAATAAGATTTCATTATCCTATATAAGAATAGGATTGTTTATATAACTTGTATCTGTAAATTCTGCAAGTGTTCCAGAAGATACATTCTTATTAGTTAATTGAAATTGATATTCATTTACAGTTACTAATGTTTCTAAAGGTGCCGAAATATAAACTGTTCCAACTTTATCATTTGGTGTTGATGTATCTATAATAAAATCTTCTATTTCGAAATCATCATAATCACCAATTGTTAAAGAATCAAATTCATTTAATGAACATCTTAATATTGCTGTTGAATTTCTAAATAAAATATCATTGATGCATTCATCATCTATTGACGAATCTAAATGAGATGTATTTAATATAGTATCTGTATGAATTTCATTATTTGATGAATCAATTGAAACATATATATTTGGATTATATTTTATAATCTTTGGAGTCACTTTAGATATTGTAGTAATATCCTAAAGATGATGCTATGTAACATAAGCTTGATTTTTTAGACGTTCTACTATTATACCTTCTCCACATATATCTGATATAAAACAGTTAACTCCTAAAATATATTTTTCCAACCACTATTTAACAGAAAAGAGTTTTGCCAATATTTCATCTGTTCTATATTCATAAATAGTTTTTGTTATAGGTAACTAGAAAAATACAGAATGTTTCTATGTAAAGTTATCTGATAAATCCTAATGATGCGTATCTTTATATGATGCTTTATATAAACCAGATTCTGGTGCAGTTGTAGGATTATCTTTTGCTGGATTATCGAGACGACGTGTATACATATCAAGATATTCACCTGTTTCATCATCTATTTCATTAAGATGATATATCATTGATAATCTGTTTATTTTTTTATAACGTTCGAATTCACCGTATGTAACACCTATTTTCTTTAACTTTGTATTTAAAGATTCACCTTTCTATAAATCATATGTCTATAAAGTTACATATCTGTCTTTATTATTCTAATCTTTTATTTTATACCATTCTTTAAATATTAAATCACCGTATCCTAAAAATTTAATAGCTCCCATTAATGCTTTATAGGTTCCAACATATGGGAATATATTATCATAATTAATCATAAGTTCTTTTGACTTATCATTAATTAATGTCCAATCAACTCCTTGTTCATCAGGATCCTATGATTTAAATATATTTGGATATTTTACAGGATCTGGTATACCGAGATTTCCTAATAATGCTCTATATCTTTCGTCTTCACCAACTACTTCAGTTAAGAATGTAAATAAACCTAATATATATTTCTTTTTTGTTTTATTGCTGACAATATACATTGCCATTATATTTTGATAACATCCTTCTACTGCTGTCTGAAAACCAACAGAAAAATATATTGGTGTATTAGTATCTTTAACAAAAGGATTATGTGCATCTGATATTATATTTGACTTAACTTCATGTGAGTCTTCCCAAATAATATTAGCAACACTATCAGATGAAATAAATTTCATTTCAGAATCTTTCTGAAATTCAAATTTTAAATAATATTCATCTGTTGCAATATTAAAATTAGGTCTATCACCATTTTCATCTAATATTATAAATGTGCTGGAAGCAACGAATTCTGTAGAAACTTTATCCTATGTAATTGAACCTATATACCTTACACATGGAAATAAATCTTCATAATTATTAAAATTATTTACAATAAGATAATTAACAAATGTTTTCTAACCTAATGCTTCTTTATTATTATCTAATAATGTAAGTGTTAAATTAGTTAAATTTTTATAATTATTATTATTTTCTACTGTACATGTTTCGAATATATAATTTACAGGATAATCCTATGTAATTGAACCAACCAATGTATTAAATGTTAATCTTACTGTATTATAAATATTTCCCTTAAGAACATCAAAATCTTCCTCCCAACGTTTTTCATTTCTATTAAATATTGTTCCTTTTGATTTTTTATATGTATATTCTTTATTAAACAATATTAATTCAGTAATATTATTAATGGCAAATTCTACAGTATTTCCTGTTTCATTATTTATAATACCAGTATTAACTTTTATATTATCAACATAATTAAATAAACCTTTATTATCAAATTCAACAGTTAATATATGATCTGTATCATCAATATCATACATGAAATGACCTTTTGGATTATGAAGAAAATATGATTTTAACTTTACATGTGGTATTATTTCCCATTGAATACTATATGTTTTTTCAACTGGAATTTCATATCCTTTTTCTGTATAAAAAACTAATTTATCTCTTTGATCTATATTACTCATCTTTCAATTATCAATTTAAATTTGTTGCATTTTTAGGATATGTATATGCGTATGCCAATTTTATTTGCTTAACAGAATCTATAAGGAATTCAAATAATTTTTCTATTTGCCTGAAAATAACATCATTCATAGGATTCGCAAATAATTCGGGTGATATAACATTCTTTAATATATGATGTTTATAGTTATAACCTAAGTTTTTATAATCATCATATATATGATCTTCTTTCTCTGTAAATGAATTAATATATTTAAATCTTGGCATAGTTCTTCTAAATATTCCTTTTATTTTAGATATTTATTATAGAAAAAGAGGATAACTCATTTCTGAACTATCCTCTTTTATTATTTATAATGTATTATTGTTGATTTACAATAATACCTAAACATTTCTTTTCATTTATACTAATATCTATTAATGCATATTCATATGGATCATTCGCATTTTTTCCGAATAAAACATCTATAGATAAATTCCATTTATTAGAATCATAATATACATAATCTAATATTTCCTATCTTATCGCTGTAAGAATTTCATCTTTATCTAGATTCATTCTAAATAAGTATTTTTCAAGATTACAACCGAACATTGGTGTTCCTAAAACTTCTCCAGGTTTTGTGCCAAGAACAACTCTTATCTATTGTAATAGATTAAATATTTCATCAGTAGACTCAACCATTGGTTCGTAATCAAGATCCGTCGGTAATTTACAATATAATTCTCTAATCATAATTATTATGTTATTGTCTTAAAGTTTTCTAATGTTAATTTATTATTTTGTGTATAACCTATTAACTGCATATTAAATGCTGATAATGAATCTAATGATTGTGTATCCGAATATTCAACACCATCAGGCGAAGTAAATCCACCGCGTATCAATGGTAATATATCTCTAACATCCTTTGAATTCCCATTATAATCCTGATATGTTCTTGTTAAAATAATATCACCATAAGAATCAATACCATAAAAACCTCTTTCACAATATATATTTTCATTTTCAACGTCTGCATCAAACCATACTTTTACTGAATCGATACCATCTATTGCTTCAAATAATGCAGTAATATCAGATAACGGAATAATATCTTTGCGCGTAAACTTTATAAGGTAATTAGATAACGCATTTAAACATGCAGAATATATACTCTATAAATTATAACCTTCCCATATTTTTACCTATGTATTAACTGCAAATCTTGGTGTTTTTGGTTCAAGTATTTTATTTTCTACTGTAATTATTTTCTAACCTGAATTATCAATTAAATTAATAATATTATTCTGTTCATCTGTAGATAATGTAAATACAGATTCATCAACAGTAAAATAATTTGATGATGATGAAATACGTTTAGTTAAATCAGGAATTAATAAAAGATATACGGTATTATCAGCAAGATCTGTATCTTCTATTTGCTATTGTGCAAAATTACGTTTACTTAATATATCCTGTAAATTATTGTATAACTCTTTTGCCTCATCTGATTGTTCTCCATATACAGAAACAGCATCCTACCAATCACTAAATGTATTTTTATACATTGTATTATATACATCATAATTAAGCTATGCCATATAATTAGCTTGCTTCTATGTATATCCTTTTATAATTTCTATAGTAGAAAACATATTCATTCTCTTAAAGAAATATCTGTAATTAATTTCATTCGCGAGAACAAATGATCTAGATGTATGCGGTGCAATTAACTATGTAAGTCGAATATCTTCTGCTTCAGAACCGAATATTACATCTGTATCACATTGAACTTTAAAATTATCAGCAAGTGAAATTTCAGAACCATCTGTTGCATAACCTGTTCCTTGTATTTCAAAATACTGATCCTAATCTAATATCTGTTTTGGAAGATTACCGGTTACACCATCAGTAACAATATATTCAACATAAATAGTTGCGCCTTCAACTGGAATCATACCCATTTTACCGTCACCAAATGTAACGTCAATACCTCCGTTTATACCTGTTTTAACAACACAAGCTTTCTAATCAAAACCAGCGTCTATAAATGATTCTATTCTATCCCATAATTCACCATTTACATATACATTTATAAAATACTCATCTATATCTGCATAATTTCTTTCAGTAAAATTATATGATTGCCATTTATTACCTGTTGATGTTGCAGCCTGATATTTTACAGTGCCTTGTATAATTGTTGCTGTTATATAATTACCAGCAGTCATTGTTATCTATGCAGTATCAGCACCAAATAGTACAGTATATGTTGCACCATTAATCGCACATAATAGTTTTGTTCTATTTGGTATGAAACATACATTACCATTTAAATCTTGATTACCAGTATCATAATAAACAATTTTAACTGCACCGCGAGCAGCAATTGCTCTACCTGCATTATGTCCTGTTAATCTTGCTAAACCTCTGATTTGATCAGGTCTATATGCTGTTTTTATATTTAAACCGGTTATTGAATCTTCTATGTAATAGAAAATCATTCGTCCAAGATGTAAAATTACAGAAAGTAACTATGCAAAAGGTGAAGCCATTGTAAACTGTTGTTCAGATACATTGTATGTTTTTTTCACCCATGCAACAGCATCATTCCATAATTCCTCATACTTAAGACGGTTTAGCTTGAATATTTTTAAATCATAAATTGATGCCATTTTTACTTACTTTTTTCTAATTTTTCTAGTCTTTTTTCAAGTTTTTCTAATGTTTTCTTTAAATTCTTATTTTCTATCTCTAAATCTGAAATTCTCTATTCATGATCTTTCTTTGATTTCTACAGATCTCCGACAACTAATGAAATAGCAGCAGAATAGTTAACACGCCAATGTTTAAGATCATCTTTATCCATTAAATATGAAAGTCCATGTTCTTCTAGATCTTGTGCAATAAATCCATAAGAAAGTTCAGAAGTATCAAGCCACCGGAATTGAATAACATCAGGAATATATGTAGATGCATCAATATGTTTAACGTCTGTTTTTAATTCAATATCAGATGATGCATAAAACGCATTTGCATATACATTCTTTCTTGATACATAAACATTTGTTTCAATATTACCATCATCTGCAATATATTTTGTTTCACCAATATCACGTCCATTATATGAATCTTCTGTAATACCGAGAAGATAATATTTCTTATAATCAGCAGTTGTATATGAAAGTGAACCAGCATTATATGTTTTCCACATTAACTGATTATTTGCATAATTAAATACAGGAACTTTACCATTTTCTGTAATAGTTGGTTTTAACCATGTAATACCTGGTGTATTTGCACCATATTCATTAGAAAGTGAACCCCAAAATGAAATATATCCAGAATCAGGGCATGATAATACGAGATTCTAACCATTATAACCAATACCAGGAAGTTCTTGAATCTTTTCTTCACCACCTTTCATTCCAAATACGATACCTCCAGACATTCTTCCACCTGTTAACGGAAGATATGTAGATGTATTATATCTTTGAAAACTGTCAATTTTTGCATTTACATTATTAATTGATGTATTAAGATTATTTAAATTATTATCTATTGTTGTTTTAATTTCATCAATTACTTCTGTCGCGCGAACTGCCGTATCTATCGCATAAAGAGAAACATCGAGTCTGTATAAACCTGATGCAGTATCAGATTCAATCTTTGTTATATAATAGAAAGGTAACTATGCCTTATTTAATGATTCCGAGATATTTGTTTTTGAAACTGAATTTAACTTATTTCCTACTACTAATAATCTGTTATTAAGAGATGTACGATAAACCTAACCATTATATGTCTATTCAAAATATAGAGTTTCTATACAAGTCGCCAAAGAAACAGGCTTACCATCTCTTGTATATTGTTGTCTAACCTAAGCTGTCTACATTCAAATTATTTTCATTTAACTTATTTATTCATGAAAATATGATATTACATAAAATAATTTATATTACAATAATTCATCATAGCCACCAAAATATGCAAATTGATTTTCTGTTTGTGGATCTGTTTCTATAAAACTTAAATATCCAACTTTATACCATTCATTTAAATCATTTCTGTATATATAAATATTATAGTTTTTTAGTAAACTCGATAATTCCATATTACCTGGTTTTCCTAAATTGTTTATATAACTTAAACCTATCACATGAAAATCATCAGAGAAATTATAATAAATCGAACGTTCAAACTGTGTATAACCACTATGTCTTAATTTATATTTGTTTAAACATTCACCAAATGTTAAAGGATTCCATGTATTTGGTGATAAATTTAAATCATTACCATCTGTACAAAACGTATATAAAATTTTATCACCATATATCTAAGCTGGAACAGATATTAAGGAAACATAATCATCTTTTGTTTTATTTGGATCAGGATTACCATCAAATATAAATAAATTACCATATTTAGTTAAATATGATAACCCACCATTTTGAGCATCTTTATTATAGTTATAAACTCCATATATAAAGCAATGTAATATATTTTTCTATATTATTTTAAATAAAAATGTATCATTATATTTATATATTATCGTTCGTTCTTTAATATTTTCCGGTAAGTGACCATGAGTAATTATAATAGTACCTGCAGTTTTTGTAGAATCGATCTATACTATTTTCCCTGTAAAATCTGTATTATCTGATACTAAAATATAATCATTTGCTGTTTTTGTTAAATTTCCTATAAAATTATTTGATGCATCTATTAATCCTAAACATACAACATTCCCGCTACGATCAAGTAATGCTGCTTGATTTGACGATTCACCTATATAAAATACAGAATCATCACATTTTTTATATGTTGACATATTTTAATTCTTATTTTCTGTATCTATACGCCTCAATGGAATACGGTATGTTATCATACATACCTATTTTATTAAAACATAATTAACATATTTTTGTATAATATATGGTATTCCATATACAAATAATAAATAACAAAAATAGTATTTTTAATTTAAATGGATAAAGTTTTAATAGGATTTGATTTTTCAATGAATAAGCCAGCAGCTACAATATATTTCAGAGGATAGTATTATCATTATTTTTGGCCTTTGAAAATAACTAATAAACAATAGAAAATGTATGAAGATGCTGATGTTTCAATAGTTAATAGAAATATGTCATCAGTTGATACAAAAATAGTAGAGAATTCATAGTTAGTTCTCATCCATACTATCAGATCTACTGATTTAGCAAATTTAATTATAAATGATATTGATGATTTAATAACAAATAAATTCGAATTAACTGATTATGAATTATATGTATGTTCAGAAGGATTATCATATGCATCAAAAGGTGATGCTACACTTAATCTCGCGACATATAAAGGAGTATTATTATCAAAAATATATGAACATTATGGTGATCATCTGGCAAGACTTTATACATATTCTCCAATTACACTTAAAGCAACTGCAGGTTGTTCATCAAAAGAAGACCGCGCAGATAAAACAAAGATGATAAAAAAATACATCGCGTAGAATAATGATATAAAACTTCGTCTTTGTCTTGCAAACGGTTATATGAAAGCAAAAACAAATTATATAGCAGGTATTGATGATCTTGTAGATTCATATTGGGCATTAAAAACAATGATGCAAAAAGAAAAGGTATTTTAATTATGGCAACAATATTAGACATAGATTTAACAAATTCACCTGGTAATTCTTATGATTTTTTTTCAAATAAAAAAATGTCTGCAGGTACAGTTGAGACAGAAGATATGAAAAAAGGTCAACATAAGACAACAGTTGAAATGGTTGATATTAATGCATATGATTATGGTATCATTGATGTAGGTATTGTTCAGTTTGATGACACACTTCCATATGCAAAAAAAGTAGAAACAGCAAAATTAAGAATAGAATATTATAAAACTGAATTAAAAGATGCAGAATCATGGGTTAATGCATTACAAACTGAAATTAATAAAGTAAACAGTGAATTAACAGAATATCAAGATCAATATGAAGAAGCAAAAAAACAAGATCCACATTCAGCTCTAACAACTAATCTTAAACAAATTATAAAGAATTATAAAGAATAGTTAAATGACTTAAATACAGAATTTTCAAAATATAAAAAAATTACATAGACTCATCCTAAATTAATTAAAGCATATACAAATTTTTACAATGATTTAACTAAATATGGTGAAAAGAAAGCTATAACAAAAGTTGATGAATTTGGCAATGTAGAAGAAGCAGAATAGGTAGATCTTGATAACCTTGACATAAACTAGGCACCAGGCATGGAAATATCTGGTGCAATTACTGATGCAGTAACACAATATCTTGAAGTTACTATATAGTCTTTAATTGCTGGTGGTGCTAGTAATTTAATGAATAACTTAGGTATTAATTAGGAAACATTAGGTATGGCATAGTCTATTCTCAATCTTATGGATTCAACATTATTTAATATCACTGGTATTATCAAAATGTTTCCAAAGAATATTCAGATGTTACCAAGTGCAAAAATAGCAATAGGTAGTATTTGTACATCATTGAAAGATATGTATATAGCAATTTATAATGACTTAGAAAATGAATATTATGAAACAATAAATGATGCAATTACAAATTTACCTTCAATGCAAGAAGTGTTAAAAGATGCATAGGAACTTTTGATGAATACTATATGGGTAATGATAAATGAACAATGTATTAAATATACAGGATATACATTACCTGAATTATATTATATGTGTTCAGATTACATTCATAAGTATAAGGCATGGAAAGAAGCGCGTAAAGAACAAAAACGTAGAAAGAAAGAACAAGAAGAACAAGAAAAAGAAACAGGTATTCAGCATTCTTCTGGTGGTACTGTATCATCAAAAATAAATGTAGATGTTGATCCAGATATTATAAAACAATCACTAATGGATGAATTATCGCGCGCATCTGATTTAATATATAATTCCTTTATTATAATACAAATAAAAGATTCAATAGATGAAATTAAGATGTTAATAAGTCAATTTAATAATGTTGATTTAGATGTTTTAAGTGATGGTATAGATTCATTTGAAGATTTCATGGATATGCTTGTTGAAATGGGACTTGATTCTGATGGAGCAGTTATTTCATTAGAAAAAGCAATTCAAGATGGAATTAATCAATTCTCTGGAAATTTAACAAGTTTATAGAATCAGATAGAAGCACAAGCAATCTCATCAGGACTTCATATAGCAGTAGACGTCGTGTCAAATACTACAGTTAGTACAGAAATAAAGGCAGAACATTTATATGACTTTACGAATGATTTAAACACGTTTACAATGACTCTTAATATATATGCAGATCCGACAACAAAGAAAGCAAAGAAACAGTTAACAAAAGTGTTATCTAATGCACATCAAAAAGATGGTACGAAAATATTTGACTCTTCGTCTGTGTTGTCTATTATAAATGCAATAGATGAAGGTTATGTAATGAGAAAAGATTAGACTATTGAATTATTAGAATTCACATTTAAAATCCATTTTGAATTAGATGGTTTTAATAAAACGTTAAGTGAACAAAAAAATGCAATAGATGAAGCAAATAGAATTGCTTAGGAAACTGCAAAGAAAAAAGAAGCAGAAGAAGCAATATCAAAATTTGAATTAGGTATTGTAGAAGAAGAATATACAGGTGATCCAACAAAAGCAACTAAAAGACCTACATTTCAATTAGTTCATGAATTATTTTCTATATTAAAAGAAATATTTCCACAATTAAAAGTTATACTAAAATTAATTAGGAATTATAAAATCAATAAGGCAAAAGTAGAAGCAAACGCATCAGGAAATCTTTTAGGAATGATAAAAGTAATTGCAGCAATTAATAAATTATTTAAAAAAGCACATAAATCAAAAACAAATTTTTATACAGTACGTTCTTTAAAATTATATGATTATATAACAAATAGTATAACAAGTATAGGTACGAATGTTGAAATTAATATTGGTATTCCTGATACAAGAAAACTTTATTTATATTTAAAGAATACTAAATCTAATTATGAAATAATAAAATAGGATTTGCCAACTATTCTTTATGTTGATCAAGATGCAATAACAGAATAGAGAAATGCAATGAAAAAAGATTTAGATAAAGCAGGAAATTATTTTGATGATGCATCTTTATTTGTTCAATATCCTGATTCAAAATATCAAGACGGTACTTTATTAGGATTAGATAAAGTTGAAGATGCAGATACAGAAATTTATTATTCTGATTCATCATTACCATTGTATGGTAGTCAGATATTAAGATGTTACGGAAAAGATTATGATTTATACACATGACAAAAGAAGAGAAAATATATTTAGATGACCTGATAACAAAGGCATTAACGATAGATACAGATGAAATTGAAGGATAGCAAACAATAAATCTTAATGATATAAATTTATGTGCAGTCGATTATGCAAAATCTGATATTACAACTGATTTTAAAGATATTGTTGGTTCTACTGATTTATCAGTATTATAGAATTTATATAATGATAAAGATTTATGGAAACTTATTGTAACTCCACCTGAAGAGGTTCCTGATATTTTATCTGATATAGATACGAGTACAAGAGTTATAATTGAATTTTCAGATGCAACTGTTAAAGATCCGACACCAGTTGAATATACATTAAATATAAAACCTGGTGATACTATAGATAACAATACTATAATAGGTTCTGTAAAACAAGACGGAAAAATGAAACCGTTAAAATCAATATTTGAAAAAGGACATGTAATGTCATCAAATAATGGTGAAGATTATTTCAAATTATATCCATCAAAATGTAACAGACATATTGTATTGGAAAATACATTACTTGGGATGAATGAAGATTTTAATGTAGTAGAAGATATATCAGCAGTTAATGAAGAATTTCAGAAAGAAGGGTATTTATATGCATTAATAACAAATAATTTATGTTAGTCTTTATTACCTTGTGTATTAGCACGAAGATATAGAGGTACATATACACGTAAAAATACAGTAAGCGGAAGGTATCAGCAAAATTCTGGTTGGTATCTTGATTCATCTGATATAAGTTATGATAATTTAGATATTTCTATAATTAATGCGAATAAAAAGGAAGGTTTTAAGAATAATAAAAAATATGACACATCATTATTTACATTTGACATTGTAAATGATAAATTAAATACTGGCGTAACAATCTTTGATACATCTATTATGATGAATTTAAATGAGTCTCAAGATGAATTCGGTTCATCTATTATAGCAGAGGATGTAACAAAGTCAGATATGAAATCATGGAGAAAACGTGCAAAGAAAAAGAGGAAAAGAAAGAAAGTAAAAAGAGAAATTAAAGATAAGGCATATAGGCAAACAAATAGAATTAAAACAGCAAGTAATCCGTATGAAGCAATACAGAAAGAAAGTAAGCGATTATTAGATGCCCGTGAAAAATATGTAAATGATATTATTAAAATATATAAATCATTGGATACATTACCATTATGTAAATATGATAAAAATTATACAGACTGTAAATTCCTTATTAATGAGCATATTGATTCAGGTGTATATAAAAATGTAAAGCAATATGATGATGATTTTTCATATATACCTATTGGTGATGCTGATAGTTATCAGAATTATTATTATAGTTTATTGACTAATATTAATTTATTACCAGGAACATCCGATAAGTATTCATAGGAATTTTATAATCTTATAACAGATATTATAAATAAACGCGTAATTGTTGAATAGAGAAAAGATTCTGATTTGATGTTAGATTTTATGAATTTATTCAATGATAATGTTAAACCTATATTTAATAATATCAATGGGAAAAATGTATCAGAAACTAAAATTAAATAGGAATTTAACAAATTTAAATAGTTAATATCATCATATGTATAGAATGAGAATAAAGCATATAAAGAAAAGATAACTAAATAGTTCACGGTTGATAATAAAGAAAAATATGGTTAGGAATTAGATGATGAAGCTATTTAGAATGCAGGTGAAAAATATACAGGTGATAATGAATACAAACAGATATATGATTATATCGCGTCATTATATAAATATGATTCTGATGAAGATTCTGATGCACCAAATGAAATATGTTCATAGTTAGCTACTATGTATACATATATAAAATCATATGATAGTTAGAAAAATCCTTATAAAGAAACTGATAAAGATAAACCGTATATATATTTAGAATTAGTATAGGAAGAGTCAAAAAAGATAAGAGCATTTTGGGATAAAATTATTAAAGAATATAAAGATTGTACATATGATAAATGCTATAATTCATTAATAAATCTTGCAGATAAAATGGATGAATATGCATAGTGGCCAACTCCTTAGGATATTACAATCGATAACATATATTATCAACATTACTTATTTGAAAATATATATCCTGCAGATTTAGATAGTTCAATAAATGACATAAGTATAGGTGATTACAGTTTTCCAGAAGAAGTTGAATTTCCAGAAATACCTGATGAATATCCAGTAGATGAAAACTGGGCATTGAATGAAATGAATAAACATGAACAATTACCTCCAGATGATATAAATGCGATTACAATTAAGGATTATCCATATTGGAAAAAATATTTTGCATTAGCAACACTTATATGTATTGTTCCAACATTCTGGAATTGTGGATTAGACATATTTCCGTTCATTTAGTGTATTCCATTACCATGTATATTCATAGCTATTAAATCAGTATATATACCAATATTTGGTATAATTATGGTATTTGGTATCGGTATACGCGGAATGTACCCATGGCCTATTATTTTATATGTAAATGTTTCAGATCAACCTATATCTATATTAACACCGTTAATTGCAATATTAGATAGGTTAAAGAATACATTTTATGGTAAATTAGACTCTATTGAACAAGTACCTATTCAATCGCTTGTAAATGCATATATAGCAAAATTAAACAAGGAAATTAATGAATTAAAGAAAGAAAATATGAAATTAGGTAATTTCAAAACTGTTATAAAAGCATTAAAGGTTCCTAAAGCTGAAAGTATTCAGAGAGAATTTGCATCTATTGTAGATCCATCTATTGATATGCGATAGAGACTTACTAGAATAGAATCATTATCAAGAAAATCAAAAGCACAATATTTACGTAAATAATTATGGAATATATAAAAGATAAATTTTTAACAGATATTAAAAAAATGAATAAAACAAATGACAAATATGAAGATAAAGCATATGAGTCTATTGTAAAAAATTTATTTTTATAGGGTAAAAGAGGTAAAGAAAAAGCAATGGGATTAGATGAATATGATTCTGAATCTAATTCTAAATTAACTTTAATACCTGGACATATCTATATGTTTAAATATGTTACAGATACAACAACAAAATATAATGATGGTAGAGTAAAGTTTGAATATTACGATACATTACCATTGGTATTATGTACAGGTAATAATAAAAATATCATATAGGGTATAAATTTGAATTTATGTAATTATGATTTACGTACTTTAATATTAAATGATATTTATAATTTAGATCCTAATTTTTTTAATAGTAACGCTTCTGTGTAGGCACATCAAGGTCAGTTACCAATATCATAGAATATCAGTAAATTCTTTTTACATGAGGGTGGTTAGACTAAATTACTTAATTATATTAAGAATAAATATCATTTAAAAAATGAAGGATTCATATTCAGAACATATAATATAAATAAAATAAAGGATATAAGATTTATTGAACCATGGCAATGGCAATATATTCCGTTTTTAAAATATAAACAATCTGTTAAAGAATCTATATTAACTATGATATAGAATATAACAGGAATTAATAAAATTAATATTTAAAGATAAAATGATTTATTTCATATCAGGACATAGAGATTTAACAATAGAAGAATTTAAAAAACATTATATTCCAAAAATTGATGAAGTATGTGCATTTGATAAAAATGCAAAATTTGTTGTAGGTGATTATTGGGGTGCTGATACATTTGCACAGGATTATTTAGTTAATATAGGTTATGGCGATAATGTAACTGTTTACCATATGAATGATAAACCTATGTATATAAATAAATTCATCACACATACAAAACCTAATTATAAAGATGATATTGATAGAGATTCTGCGATGACACATGACAGTAATTTTGATATTGCTTTTATAAGAGAAGGAAAAGTGAATTCAGGAACAGAGCAGAATATAATGAGAAGAATAATGTTTAAATAATAAAAAGGAGATTAACATTCTTAGTTAATCTCCTTTTATAATTTAATTTAATGGATACAAAAATTTGTTTATTGATTGAATTTGACTTATGTTAAATTTCTATTGAATATCTTTTGATTTAAATTCATATTGTCCTTCTTTTTTAACAGAAGGTCTTCTTAACATTAAGACAACATTATATTGTTCTTCATCATTAAACATTATTCGAGGATATATATTGTAACATAAGTTATATGGCATTTTATTTACATCTAAAACACCATTTTCTAATGTAACGGCATTATCAAAATCTAATTGTTTAATATATTGTTTAGATTTTGAATTTTGTACTTCCTCATTATTTGTTGTATAATATGGATAACACCAAGATAATTGATATAATAACTGATTAAATAATATAGGAGGTGTATATGCATCTCGTTTATCTGGTCTATTTATATCATATGTTTTAACTTTATTACGACCTAAATCAAAGAACTGTAATTCATTCTATTGTTTTACATCTGTTAACGACATATATTGATTATACTGATTATTATCAGCAAAATTTGGTAAATATTGGTAACCATTTCCATATGTCTCTATATGTCCTCTAAAAGGATTATCTGTTTCATAATGATATGATTTATCATATTCATCATTCCATTTCATCATAGATTTCAAAAGTGAATCTGTTCTTAAATTTATATCATTATACTGATGAATATATACAGCAGAATTATTACTTAATTGACTATACTATGATGCTAATAAATGCTAATTATTATATACAAAACTATATTGATCATTTAACAAACGTGGTGTAAACATATTAGAATTAAATATAAGTCTAAGATAATTTTCTGTTATATCATCTGTATCTTCACATAACCATGTATTTTTATATAACTTATTTGGTAATATATTATTAATATCATTTATATTCTATGTGAATATTGATAATGTTTTAATATTATCTTGTAAATATCTATTTTTAAATGTTATAGAATTCCAGTTTGGTATTTTATATGCTTTATTATTTACCTTCTTCTATGAGATTTCATCATATCTATATGGCATAATAGCGATATTTGTAACTTCGCGAGAACCGAACCATTTTCTTACACCGATAGCATTTGGATGCTGTAAATATCTTGTCTAAATAGGAGATATATTCTATGAATATGATGCTATATATGAAATAGGTGCAATACTTAATTTAAGTGTATTTGATTCATATAAATTATCTTTATTTATATCTTTCGCATTTAATGTAAATGTATGGTTATTAGATGTGATAATTTTAATTTTATCAATAGTATACTGTAAATTAAATGTGTATGGTTCAGGATTCTATGATTCCATATATATTCTTAAATACCATATACCTGACATTGCTTCATCAATAGTAAATTCATAAAATTCTTCATCACCATCTGCCTATGATACTTTAACAATAGATTTATCATCAAGTTCATTTGCAGTAATATTGTAAATATCAATACCTGGTTTATATAATGTATATTTAAATATCCACTCTTTTATTGTATTATCATCTGCAGTTAATGATGGTTTATCAGATATATTTCTATTGATATAAATTCTTAATTTAGAATCTGGTAAATATTCTTTATATAATCCCCAATCATCATTACTGAATTTATCTATTTCTAATGTCATGAAAGTTTGGAATTGATTACATAAAATACCATTTGATGAATTATTTATATTTTCTAATGATTCCAAATCATTATAAATATTCATTTTAACTTCTGGAATAGTTCGTTTTTCAGTATAACCTTTTAATACTCTATTATATGTAACTATATTATTATACACTATTTTATCATGATTTGTAGATTCATCAATAGTATAATCTGTATTATCTTCTATTGTATTATATTTAATTGTATATAATATTTCTGTATTAGGTATACTTATAACACTACCATCATATATGCATTTTAAGAATTTATCATCGTTTATTTTATTAATAACATCAGTTTGAATATCTTGTTTTGATACAGCTATATACTTTACTTGATATATACCGGTATTTTCATTTAATATAACATTAGTTTTACTACCATTTTCATATACATAAAGATCATATAACTTCGTTAATTTATCTTTAAATTCTAATGACATAACATTATTAACAATGGTAATATTAAAAATATCATCATAATTTAAAGTTCTATTTAAATCTTTATGATTTACCTATACAAATGAAGCATCTATATCAAATTCAGATGTCTGATAATTAAAATCAGCACGAGTTAATTTACTGAAATATTTGATGCCATACTTATTTCCTATATATTGCTGTATAATATGATGTCTATATTTCTATGAATCATTATCATATTGATCTAATGATATTTTCAATACAGAAGAATCTGAATAATCAAACTATTTTGTGTCAATTCCAGAATAATAGCTTGTATCAAAATAATCATTAAATTTTGCTTTAGTCTATAATGTATTAGTCTTTCCTTCATATATAAAAATAGACGAATCTATATGATATTTCTTATAATAATAACCTGTACTTACATCTGTAATCTTATCATATACTTTATATTGTTCTACTTCTTCTGTTTGGATAATACCTTTTACACCTTTATATATATTAAATGTTGCTTCATTTACAGTTTCTGGTAATAAAGATTTTACATTTTCTAATGTAGATGTATCCCATGTATTAATAAGGACTTGTTTAATTTCAGAAGATGTTACATTTTTGTAACTTTCATTATTATAATCTCTAATATAATTTCCTTTATCATCTGTTTTTGGTACTCTTACTTTAGATAATGATGTATCTTTAAATGTTCCTTTTATATAATTAGAATAATAACGCGAGCGAACTCCAGAATTTTTATTATTCATATCATTATAATTATAATACATATGAATATATCCATATACATAATCATCCTTAGAAACATCAATACTATTATTAAAGAAATCATCAATATTCATAGTAAACGACTATGTACTGGAATCATAATTATCTTCTGTTAATGTATAACAATTTCCATATGAATTTAAAACCAAATCATTATTATATAATGTATTTAATGCTTCAATATTACCTTTATTATTATTTCTAATATGTAAATTATCAATATATAAATTAATATCGTAAGTATTTATACACATATTAGAATTTAAATATGACTGTATTTCAAATAATCGTGAATTATAATTTAAATTTAATAATACCTTTTTACCTGTATTTAATTCATACTTATACTTATTAATTTCTTTACCATTATTAAGATATATATATGCTTCTTTTGTATCTGAATATCTTTCGGGAATAATAAAAGGTTCATCTGCAACATCAATATTTTGATCTGTTAAATCTGTTATCTTCTCTGGTTTTTTATTATTATTGTCTATTACATATTTAACATTTATAGGATAATTATTATATAATTCATTAGCAATAAACATTCCATGTTTGGTTGCTGAATCCATGCCTGCACCAACAATATTCAATCTATTGAATTTGTTTTTATTTACTGTAAATGGCTTTTTATATGTTATTTTATTTGCTAACTATGTAGATGTACATGTTGTCAAATCTTCTGTAATTTCTATTACACAATCAATAGAAGAATCTTTTATGCTGCTATTTAATATATAAAGTAAATCACCTTCATTATATTTTGGATCTAATCGATATTCATCTTTAGCATATGTTATATCATAATCTTTATCATCATAATCAATAGAACTTAATGTACTTGTATCAATATATTTAAAAAAAGAATCAAATGTACCAAAATATATAGAATTTCCTGATTTACCTTGTTTTCCCTGCTAACCTGTTACACCTATTCCAGGTAATCCATGTTTATATATATTACTCATTTTTAATTAGTTGTTCTTTTTCTTATACCTGAAATATTTTTATCTTTAATAGTAACATATGCTTCTATACCATTAATTACAGATATTGCAATATTTGGTAAATCAGTATATTGTACTTTATTGATTAAATCATTTAATTTTACATAATCATAATCCTATCTAAAATTATAATCCATAATTGACGGTATTATAGTTGTAAAATCAGAATGTTCTTTATTTTGAAAATGAATTACAGTATTTCCACTACCATATGTATTGACAAAATCATTCCACATATTTGTTTCTTTTCCATTATTAACATGTCCAAATGATATTTTATAAACAACACCATAATATATAACAGATGCGCCTTTTTTAGTATAACTATATATAGATGCATCTAATGTACATGATAAATCTTTTACAGATGCTATATAATCTGTAATTGTTTTCGATTTATTATCTGCTGTTGTATAAACAGGTGAATATTCATTATTTGAATTATTTGAATTATTAAATTTAGTATATACATTAGCATTTAAATAAATTGGATATTTTGAACTTATCATGAATCCATTATATTTTTTGCTAAATTTAATATCCAAATTCATATCATGTTGTCCACTATATAATGATTCTAAATTAATAAAATTAATATCATTATCTGTATCTTTAGTTGTATGAGAAACTGTTAATAATCCGCTACCAGTTGCTGTTTTGCTATCATCAGATATAATAAACTTATGTGATCTAAGTGTTCCAGAATTATTTGTATCACTAAATATATCAGAATTATTTGTAGAATTAAATTTTCCTATATATTTTAATTTTTCATTAGTCCATGATTGATCAGTTCCGTTATTTATATCTCTTATCAATTGATTTATATCCATTAAAAGATATACTTTTCCAGTTGGATCTACAAACTAATCACCATTTACAAATTTTCTTTTTAACTATATCTACTCATTTTTTACTGGTAACATTCTAGATGTAATTTTTTTAGTAAAATCAGGGTATTCATCAGGTAACGAGTATTCACTGAAGAATAAACTCGTACCTGGTGTACCTTGTTCGCCATCTTTACCCTGTATACCATATGTGGCAATACCAGGTGCATATGTATCATTATGAAATCTCTAAGAAATCTGCATACTTTTTATCGTTTATAAATTTTAACAGTTGGATATATATTCTTACCAGTTGTTTCATTCAGTACAATAGTTAATGTATTTAAATTCTCTTTCATTTCAAATTTAGTTGAATAATTTTCATACTTATTATATGTACTTAAATTATCTGGTTTTTCTGTTACTATATTTATAACTGAATTTGGTTCAGTATCTTTTGAGAATAGTTCAACTTCTATTTTTGATTTATCATTGTAATAAACAGATAATGTATTATTAATATAATTCTTCTAACCTGTATATTGTGAATCTTTAAAATATATCCAGTTTTCATTAAACTGATTATTATTTATGAAATGATTAAATATCGCAGAAGATATATTAATAGTTATCGTTGTAGTTCTCTAATTATTATCTGACATGTTAAATGAAGCATCTGAGAAATTAACAGTTAAAATATCATTTGCTGTTGGGTATGACCATGTATTAAGCGATATATATTCATTATGAATTACCATACAATGAGAACCAAAGAATGACTTATCATCAATACCTGTTTTATGTCCGTCAATACTGATATAATCATTTTCTGATGTATATTTTCTATAATAATTATTATCCCATGTAGCACTTAATAATGATTTTTCATTTATTAAATAATAATTTTTATTTAACTTCTGTAATTTTGTATCCTCAAAAACTTTATTACCAGTATAATTCTTAATTCTGTTAATTGATTTTAATTTTGTATTTGACTATAATAAATCAACATTAAGAATATCTTTTAATTCATCATCTACATAAAAATCAAACATATTATTTGTATTAGGTGTAAACCAACCATAATTAAACTTAATCTAATTAGGTATTGATAATGTAAATATTAACGGATTATAATCCTCTGTATTCTATATACGTTTTACTTCAGAATTATCCGGGATAATATATACATCAACATCATTTGTAAATGAATTTACATATCGTGTTAATTTATCTTTTGCTGATTCTGTAGTTATCAATTTACTGATATATTTTTTGAATTGTACAAGATTATTACCTGTCATCAATTTAGTTCTTTTTAAAAGACCTGTAGAAATGTCTTTATATGCCATAATAAATTGATTACTATTAAGAATATTAGATAATTTTAACTATGTTGGATTATAATAAGTTTTATTTATAGTTGCTGCTAATTTTGTTTCATTCAATGAAATTTTCTTAGGATACAATACATTAGATATATTTAATAATTGTGCTGTAGAATTTTCTTTTAATGTAGTTAAATCAATAACACGTTCTAATATTTGTTTTGCTGTATGATTATAATCACCATCAGCTTTTGTTATAACATAAGAATGACTATAAGATGAAATAATATCTAAAGAACTTATATTGGTTGGTGTATTAACAATAAAACCAGATTCACTATTATATAATAAACCTCGATCATATACATTATTAACTGAAACGTATTCATTACAATCAATAGTATCTTCCAATGAATATGTTACGAACTAAGGTTTATTTAAATTAACTTTATTTTCAATCATAGTAACATTAGGAATATCATACTATACGAATAATGAATTCCACATATTATGTCTATCAATAATACTTAATAATTTCTTATGGAAATTATTTTTCTTATGTGATAATATGCTGTTATTTGTTGATGATACTGTTTTAAAATCAATATCATATGGCGAATTTAATACCGCATAATCAACATAACTCTAATATTCATCATCTGTTAAATTCTTTATATTATTTGCACCTTCATGTTGATAATCAATATAGAACTAATGGTTTATTAATAATATAAATTTCTCTTTTAATGATATATAAAGTTCATTAGATTTTGTTAAATCATAATCAGTTAATACGAATGCTTCAAAACCCGAATAATCTTCAAGATGAATATAACTATTAACGATTTTTGTATTTAATTTAATATTAAATTTAATTCCAGAAAATATAAATTCAAGACTCTTTATATTTGAATTATAATATACTGAAGCTGTGTCTATATTTGTATTATCAATTAATAATTTTTTAATAGAATGCTATACAGAACCATTTAATATACTTTCTTTATATGTTGTCGATTCATTATTGATATATAATATATTATCTATCTTATTAGTTACATATTGATTTGTATCATAATCTGATGCTGTATAAATATTTTCACAGAAATTACCTTTTACTTCATATTTTTCATTTAATGTATTAACATCCAATATGTTATTATTATCATAATATTGGCCGTTTGATTTCCATAAACATTGTGTTAATGGAACAATAGGCCATAATAATTCACTGTTATTTGTATTTTTTGGATTTGCAAAATAATTAGTTGATTTTAATTCTGGAATTTCTGTATCATAATTATATGTCTGATATTTCTACTTATCTACAATCTTTAATACTGTATTATCTACAAATGAAATATAAGGTGTAGTTTTAGTCATTTGATTGGTTGTTGAACTAATATAGATATTTTTAGGAGTTACTAAGAATTTTGATCCTTTTTGGGCGTTACCTTTATTAAATTTCAATTTACCATTTATAACTTCATACATAATACCGTATTGTATTCTATAATCACTTTCATCTGTTGCAATAGAAGTTCCTGCAGGTATATTGATAATAAGATTATCTTCATTATGTAATGTTCTGCTTAAATCTATTGTTGTATCAATATCCTTGATATTCGTAATACCCATAATAGAAATAGAAACTGCTGTAGGTTTATATAAATGTATTTTATTAGTAATTAATAAAGATTCATTTATAGTAGAAATCATACAAGTATCAACATCATATGGGTTTGTAATAACACATACATTCTATACAGTATCAATTATTTGCTGTTGATCATTTATAGTATAGTTTTTATAAAGATCTGTTTCGAATATATTATTTCTTAAATAACCATTTATAATATTAAATGTATTTACTGTATCATAAATACCGTTTACATTATATACTAAAGGATATTTAACTTTATTAATTAAATCTGCTATATCGGTATTAATCTGATATGTATAATTTAATTTTTTTGTAGGTTCGAATTTAACTATATTGTTATATCTCCATCCTAATGTTTCAAATGAATAATTTGAAAATGCACAATAATAGTTATCAAAGAAATCTGATTGATTTGTTAATGAATGCATTTCATAAGTCATATTGTTATTAAAATATGAAATTGTATCAGATTTTATATTATTAATATCTGCACTCTCTACATAACAATGCCAACATTTAATATCTTTATTATCAACATATGTTATCCAATCATTTTCATCATCATGTGCCAAAGAATTATTTTCAATATGTTTAATTTCTTTATGTGGTAAGAAATCAAGACTATCTGTATATTCTTTATTTGTAGTATAAATAATACCATTAATACCGGTATATGCTGTATAATCATATGAGAAATCATCAAATTTCGATGGTAATATATGCTATACATACATACTGTCATATGATGATATTATAGAAATACTATTGTCATTATATGATTGAACTCTAATAATATCTGTATTGAATTTTTCAATACATTTGATGATACGATTTATCTGTACATCTAATGACGCTGTTATATCATTATATTCTGTATCCTGAGAATAGAATGATATTCTGTAGAAATATGTATTTTCAGAATATCTGCATTTTTGTTTACCTACATATGGATTAATGTTATAATCAGTTTCTAATAAACGCTCATCATTTGATGCAATAAGTTCATAAACAATATGTTCTGTCGTTAACTAATTTGTTTCATAAGTATTAGCAATATTAGTAAATGATTTATTAACAATAGGATAATCTAATGCTATGAATTTAATATGTTCACCACATTCAATAGGTTTATGAAAATGTAATATCATAAAGCTTTTATCATTTTCCTTATCAATATTAATTTCTGTTGAATCCAAACTTATTAAATTAGAATCAGGTGTATTAGTAACATAATTCTTAAAGAACTTCTATAAATCTATTTTTGTCTATACTCTACCAACATTATTATTAGTTATTGCAAAGAATAATCTATCATAATAATTTTTATTGAAAATTACATTGAATATATTCTCATCACCTTTATATATGTTTCCTTGCTCATCATATTTTGTCAATACTGTATTTCCTGTATTATTTTTAGATGAAACAATATAACCATAATTAATAAAATCATTCGCGGTTAAATATAATCCGAAATAACGATGCATTGAATATTCTTTCATGTCATCATCATTAAACATAAATTCAAGATTTATAATATTAGAATATATAAGATTATGTCGTTCAAACCCTGCAATAATATAATTATTAAACATTTCCTGTTTATTAGGAATATCAGAATTTAATATTTTAGAACCGAAATATGTTGTTTCTGACTGATTTACAAGAATACCGCGTTCTACTGAAATTCCTTTCCATATATTGTTACCTTGTCTGTAATAAGGCGAATTCTAATTATAATCCTATTCTATAAACTATAAATAACATTGACCATAATTAGATAACATATTCTTATAGTTATTGAGATATTGACCGATTGATGTTGTTGTTCTTAAATCATATGTCTTAATAACTTTAGAATCTTTAATTAATGTTTTGAATTTCTCTATATCATTAATATCTTTTCCTGAATATGTTTCTTCATTAAAGACATCATCATATCTAAATATTGCAAAGAATTCTGGTATATCATTTCCTATATGAAGAGGTGCAAGTATTTTCATATTTTCAGAATAAAGACTATCTGTATTTGTTTCTGCTCCATATTCATACATGGTTTCATATTGATCTTTATAATCATTATAAACCTTATGAGCTTTAAGTGAATTTTCTGGAAGTCCAAATAAATTCTTTATAGGAATATTTTTAAATACTTTCTTTATATCTCTTGGATAATTACCTTCTGATGAAATAGGATATTTTCTAAAATTCTTATTATTTAATGTAGGATTTGCTTTAAATGTATCAAGATATAATTTATAATCAGTATCAACTACCAATTTAACATTACCTGACAATTTTGGATTTGCACGTAACAACATAGATGAATGATGTTCTGTATTAAGTTCATATCCTTTATTATAATAATTTGTAAGATGTTTTTCATTTTCATCATTTGTAATTAATAATTCACCTGTTATCTCATCACCATCTTTATGTTTAATTGTTAAATTTATATTATCTGATTTTTCTATTGGATAATCATCATCTAAACTTAATGTAAATATACCTGGTTCAACATTTGACCGCAATGTTCCATCTGTCAAATCACTATATTTAACACCATTAATACGTAAATAATCACTAAAATCATTCCTATTGATTTTTATTTCATACTTATATGTATTACTTATATTTGATGCTGCATATAAATAATCATTATATTTTGTATTACCCAATAAATTATTAAGTCTATTATTGTTTATTATTGTACCATTTATATTTGTAGCAATATCATTAAATGGATTATTTGGACGAAATACTGCTTCTGTGAATTTATCTTTATTTATATTAATATCAATTTTACCTGTAATAAAATTAGATTTTTTATTAATAGTTAATAATCCATTTTTTCTATACATTAAATCATAAATAATATCAGTTGAATTATCACGATATTCAAATTCAACTTCGTCCTTGTTCTAATAATCATATACAGATGTATCAAATCCAATGTATCCAGAAAATACAGGATATACACCATATCTAGGAATTTGTACACTTATATCATTATTTAACAATGAATTAATACAATATTTTGTTTCTATACTATGTCCTGCCTCATCTTGAATAACTTTATAGTTATAAATTAAGGATGAACCATCTAAAACAGATATATCTATATTTCTAGAATATATAGCACTAATATCATAATCAAGTGAACTGTTAATATATGTATATTTTCCATTTAATGTATCTAATACAGGAATTTTTTTTCCTTTATCATTTTCTATAAATGAAGCATTTATTGGATAATAATTTTTATTATTAATATAATATTTTTGATATACAGCTCTATATGAAGAATCATATTCAACTTCATTTTCAGTTAAAGCTATATCAAATTTAGTGCCATATGCTGAAGTATCAGTTGAATTTATCTATGAAAATGAATATGGAGTACTATAATAACCGTTAAACACCTATAAACCTGGTTTTGAAATAGAATCAAATATTAATCCTTTACTATTTTTTTGTTTTAATATATTAGTTGAAGGCTTAACACTTGAATCATAAAAATCACCTAACTGTTTAGCTATAGAATAACATAAATTATATCTCTTTTCAAATGCGTCTTTATCTGATGAATTTAATATCTTTCCATTTATAACAGATGAATCTTCCAATGCATTTATACAATAGTTCTTTAATACAAATTTATCTATCGTAAAACGATTCTTATTTTTACTTACATCTAATGCACCATTAAAATATATTCCATCAGGAAAATATTTAGATTTATTTTCAATATAATTTTTAATATTAAATGAGCCGTTAACATAAAATGCATAATAATCCTATTTCGTATCTTTATCTATTTTATATGTAATATTTCTATCTTTATTATAACTAGCATATACGGTAGGAGACCAAATATCAACAGGTTTATAATCAATAAATTTAACATATGTATATTTTGTCTTATAACCTATATATGCATCTTGTTTTACAATTACTTCTTTATATGCACTAACTGACATTAATGATTTAGGATCTGTAAATGTTGCATCTATTTTAAATTTTACAATATTTCTTTCTTCCATTGTAAAATTATCAGGTACATTAAATATATTTGTATGAATATTCTGAACATTTTCATTAATAGTTGGTTCCAAGTTTGGCAGTAATAATTCTTTAGAGTTATTTTTATCAACTATATTTTCAGAGTTTTCAATATTATATAATTCTGGTACAAGTCTAAGAACGAAAGGGTAAGTATTTGTATTACTTACTTGCTTTCTCCATCCGTTTTCTTTTGATTCTACTGTTCCATTAGGTATATAATTTTCGTTTATATGTGATTTATTATCACTCCAATAAATTCTAACAGTTATTTTATAATTAGCTAATGTAAAATTATAATCATTATCTCTACTATCTCTTGCATTTATAAATACACCTTCATCATATGATGTATTCTACTAAAAATAATTATTATAGTAATCCGGATCACTCGAATACTCTGCAGCACCATTTGATTTTGATGGTTTTATTTCATTATATCTTATTTTATCTGTACTATATGCATTATTACAACCATAAAAAGGTAAATTTCCAAAATTTACCTCCATTTCCATACGTACAGGATATGGATAATCTACCTTTACATGTTCTTTATCTTTAAACTTAAATGTTGTCGGATCATATACATATCCCAATTTTTCCGTATCCATAATAGGAATAGGATATTCAACATCTTCATAACCATTCAATAAAACAGATGTATTAATAACAACATCTTTTTTATTAGGTGTTAACTTAAATAAATATTTCTTCTATTTTGCCATTTGTATCCTTAAATCAAATTCGTTTCATTATTTATTAGATGAAAAAAGAGATATTACTTTTTGAATTATGTAATATCTCTTTAATTTTATATTATTTTTATATTATTCATCTTCTGATACACTAATATCATAATTAATATAATTAATACTTGCAATATCACCCAAATATCCGACATTATCAAATTCTTTATCAATAGAATCTACTTTATCCTACAATGATATAGAAGTAATAACTTTTGTTCCTGTTGATTCATCTGTATTTTCATATGCAATATTCTTTGCAATATGTTTAAAATACAAACCATTGACAGAATTACTGTTTGGTATTGTATCATCTAAATGTGATGTTACCCCTGATGAACTTAATGTATTATTAATAGCAATAGTTAATGCGTCATCATTAACATCTTTAATTAAATCTGCAATTTCATTAGTTGATGAAAGATTATCAGGAAATGATATAATGATAGAATTAGACCAATCTGATCTTAAAGGATTTGATGGATAACCTGCTTCTGATATAGATCTTACTTTTATTTCTACACGTTCACCTTTCTATATAGGTATATCAATCTGATTAATATTTACTTCCGTAGAATCTGCAACATTTTCTGCTACCCACTTATATCCATTACCGTCATTTACTTTTGTTTTCATCTAAGACTATGAAATATTCCAATCAGAAAAAGTACCGGTAACACTTGATCCTGTATTCTAATCATTATAAGTAAATGTATTTAATAATACTGGTGTATTATCTTCTTTCACATAACGGTAGGCAATATCAAAACCTATAATTTCTTCATATAATCCTGAATTTCCAATACGTGTTTTCTATACAGGTACAGAGAAGAAACCTCTGATTCTATATTTCGGATCAGTTAATAAAGCACCATTAGATCTTACTTCTGACTAAAAAGCAGAAACATTACTTGAATAACTTGACTGAGCATTCTATAACTCTAATGTTTGCGTGTTTATTTGCTCCTGTTTCGCATTATAATCACTGATGTTAGTAATATTCTATAATTCAGATTTGAGGTCCGCTATGGCTGATTTAAGGCTATCTATCTTGGTCTTATCATCTGCTATAAGTGCAGCAGTATTCTTAATCGTTGTTGTATCAATTGCTGCATTAATCTGTGTATTAACCTGAACGACTCTCATATCTGATTCAGATAATGTAGGTGCATTTGGTTTCTGTCCGCTCCATGCAGTAACTGTTCTTTCTTTCGCTTCATCTATCATCTTTGCACCCCAGTCAACTACATAATTACTGTAATATTCTGTTAATGACGTTGATGTAACATTACCGTTACTATCTTCATATAAAAGATTATTTGTATCTACTCTTACCGGTGTTGACCATGTATTTGCCTATAAGTTATATGCTTCAGAAATTCCTTTTACATATATAATATCATATTCATTTGCACCTACTCTTACTGAAATTATTTTACTTCTAAACGGATCTTCATAATAGTTAAGAGTTGCATAAACACCTGGTAATGCTGCTCCTACAATTCGTTTTAATCTGACTTTACTTGAGTTCTAATTAATTGCAATAATTTCAAAAATAGAATCACTGTATGATAACTAATCACCAATAGATAATATATTATTCTTTCCCTAATCAATACCTTCACTTGAAATAGTAGAATATGTTATACTGTCTAATGTATACCATACATTTCCGTTAATAATATCAGGATCTTGTATAATCTGAAATGTTCCAGATTTTGTATTTCTTACTAAAGGCAACTATACTATTTCTTCATCTTCTGAATAAGAAATATTACTGTTTGCTAATAATGATTTTAATGAAAGATAATCATATGTTGTTGTAGATATTTGATTATTCCATAATGTTGTTGCTGCATCATCATTAGAATTAAGAATGACTCTAACAACTTTAACTCTATCAGCATCATCATCTATCTAGCCAGTTAAATCAATATCTACAGTTAAACCAGGAAACATTAAATCTTCAAAAAACCAATTTGTATCTAATTTAAATGTAGATGGGTCCTATAAGCCGTTTATCTAATCTGGCGTCTTTGGTATAGAACTTAATTTAATTGTTCTTCTTGAACCGTCATTAAGGTTAATTGTACCTTTACCAGTTGAAATTGTATTAAGAGATTCTTCAACAGATTTTAATCTATTAACAATAGATGCATAACTTGGTAACTAATATCTTGAATTTGTTCCCTATGTATCTTGATATTCATAAGTAACAAAAGTATCATTTGTTGTTAATGATCTTTGCATAGCGGATAATAATGAAAGTTCATTAGTTTGCTATGCAATCGTTTTTCGCATATTTTCTGCAAAACTGTTTATATTATTATTTGTACTCATTTTAAATATTATCCGTTATTTTTACTTTCTAATTTTTCTATCCTCTTATTTAAATCTTGAATATATTTTATCATTAATGGTATCAATGATTCATAATTCAAAAATGTAGTATCTTTTTCATTATCATTATTTGGATCACCAGTTCTGTATACTAACTTATCAAATCCGAATCCTTGCAATATATATTGTGGTAATTCTATACTTGGATATACATTATTGTTATATGTATAATAATTAACGTCTATGCCATTTATAATGTCATTTATATCTCCTGTATCTGAAGACCATTCTCCTAATGCGGTATCAGCTTGTGTACTTACATTAAAAATAGGTTTATATACTGTAGGAACATTATAAGTATATTCATCATTTAATATTTTAATAGGTGGTGTATAAGTTGAACCTTGATATTCTTCAGTGTTAATAAAATCAGTTAATTGCTTATTAAGTTGAATTTTAATTATATTATTACCATCACTAACACTTGAATCTATTGATGTATCAGTAATAGGTTGAATAATCTTTGTTCGTATATTCTATGAAACTATACCAGATGTTTTTGAACCATTTAAATAACCATCTAATTTAGCTTCTAATTCCTATAATTTCTGCTTATTTTCATCAGTCAACTTAAGTGTTGTCATATACGCATCTTGTATAGCCATTGTTGATTGTACATTCGTATTCATTACATCAATAGCTCTATTAAGATTACTAACAACATCAGAAAAATCAACACTGTTAATAGAAGACATTGTTGTATTATCCTAAATCATTGCATCTGTATTGTCATATACAGATAATGTTTTTATATTAACACGGAATGAATAACTATTACCAAAGAAATTTGCTTTATTTGCACCACCAAATGATTTCTTCTTAATTAAAGACGGTATTTTCGCCTATCCATTCTATACGCTTGATGGTGAATCTAAAAATACAATACCAAACAGATTTATAGCATATGCAGTTTTAGTAGTATCATTCTAATCATAAACACTATAATATAAAAGTATTGCATTAAAACCGAATTCACATGGATTTGATGTAATATCGCAGTATTTTCCGCTAAACTGTGTTTTCTAATCAATATTCACATCATCATATGAATTAATTTGAATATTTTTATCATTAGTAAATGATCTACATGCAGACTATATTTCATTAATATCTTTTACAATCTCATATGCATCATTCAATGTATATGAAGTACCACTATCATATTTTGGTTTTACATCTGATAATATTTTTAATGTATCTACATTATTTTTTCTTCCCTGTAAATGCTCTGAATCACCAGCATTATATGTTTTACCATATATATAATTTGTTTCTGATGTATCCTAAACCTATTTAAAAAATACAGGTCCATTTCCATAACTTGTAGGTATATTAACATATGTTTCATTAAACATACCGAATTCTGTACTTAATGAATTACCTGCATCTATTGCACCAAAACACTATACTACTCTATTTGTATTATCTGTCTCTTTATAATAAACATCATTACTATTTTGTGTTCGGTCTAAATTGAGTTTAGAATCTTTAATATGTCTTGTTCCGAAACTTTTTAACCAATGGAAAAATGCTCGTTCTGAAACAGTATGATATTCCTAATAATTATATGAATCTTGATTTAGTAATGTACATTCAAGATTCATCATATAATTCTATAAATCAGTTGCAATAGCAATAGATTCTGATTTTGGATCTGTATTACCAAACATTACAGGTAAATTAAGTAATGCATAATGTGACATTGCAACACCTGTTGCTCTGCTGTTTAAATTTAAACCAATATCTTCATTAGCAGATGGGAAAACATATAAAGTTGCACCATTATCTCTTAATGGTCTTAATAAAGGAGTTCTAATCATAATTTCTTAAACTAATAATTTTATTTTCTTTCAATCATAATATCATCAGCAGAACGAACAGAATAATCCAATACATCCCATGATGCTCCAAATTGTTCATCATTACTAATACACTTTAATGTAATTCTATTTAATTCATCTTTTGATATTCGTAAAAATTTCTTTTCTTCTCTTGATAATATAACTCTATAAAAACCTTTTGATTTAGTATCATTAAATCTTAATTTAACAATAGAACCAGGAATTCCTTTTATAGATGAAGTATTCTCATCATTTATAGTAACAGTATTTGCATAATCATAATATGTATAAATAAAGCCCTGAGTAATATCATTATATTGATACTATGGTAAATTCATTCTTTTTAACTATAATTTAGTAGCAAATAATAAACTCTAATCAAAAGTGAATGAATTTGAATTATTTACTGACTAATTATTTGTATTATTACTTGCACCATATAATCCAATATATCCTTCATCTTCTGAATAACTCTAACTAAATTGTTTCTTTAAACTATCAACACTATTAATAATCTATTCTAATGTATCTGCTAATGACTAAACAGTACCATTTCCTAATGTAACACCTATAGCACCAGAATTATGTGCATACTTATTCATATCAGGAGATATTTTATCATATGGAACTGTTTTCAATAATCCGCCATCATTATAAAGATAACGACCGTTTAATGCATCATGATTTATACCTTCATTATTAGAACCACCTGATCTAATAACTTGTTCTAAACTTTTTATATTTTTTGTTTCAAAATCTTCTACAATAAGTTTTTTAAACTAACCTAAATTAGATTTAACATATGATTTATTATCTGATACATTATCAACATTAACAGTTATACATACATTTGATGAATCATATATCTTATCAATATAATCACAAATCTTTGTATTATTATCATTAATAATTTTTGGAAGCTATCCGATCATTGTTCGAATAGATATATCATGTAACTATTCTTTTAAACCATTACTCATATCTTTTTATCAAATAAAGATTTTCATTTACTTATTTATTTAGTAAAAATATAACATATCAAATTAAAGTAATTATAATAAGTAAATATAAAACTTTATCATATATTTTACTAACAATTATTAATAATGTTTCATACATTATAAAATAAAAATATGATATAAAAATAAAAATTATTCTTATACCATATTTAAAAAATATTTACATTTCCGAAAGACTTACCTTACTAAATTCATTAAATTATTAAAAATTATATATAATTTTTTCATATATTATATATAATATCTATCACAACCTTAAATACTAACATATTTATTATACTTAACTTTTGAGAAAAAGTCTACATTTTTTCTAAATATTTTTAAATTCTATTAAAAATAATTTATAACTAATTGATAATCAATATTATTTATATATTAATTTTTAATTTATACAAATTCTAAATAATATTAACTTAATCAAAATTTCACTAATCAAAAATCTATATATTCTATCATTCTCAAATTACCAGTAATTATTTTACTTACTTTTGTGAAAAAAGTCTACGTTATTTTAATTTATTTTTAATACAATTTTTACTTAATTTTATTAAAAATAATAGACTTTTAAATAAGACTATTATATAATTATGCTATATAAATATTAAATAGTAAAAATATAACAGATAAGTAAATGAAAGTTGATATAACATTTGATAACAATTATTTTGTTATTAGTTCAGATTATATATTTGAATTGAATGTTATACGTAGAGCTTTTACAAGGGAAATACCTAATGCATGGATGTTAAAGAAGATTACCGACATACAAATTACAGATAGAGAATTTATGAATAAGTATAATATGATCTCTACTAATTTGTGGTTGGAAATTATTAAGGTTGCTAAAAAGTTCAATATAGCAATGGAAATGACTCCAGCTGCACAGAATTTTTTAAATTAGTTTACATTAAAGTTTGAAGATTTTAAGAGTTATATAGATGATATTTTTGAAGGTGCAGAAAATGAAGAAGGAAAAGAATTTAAACCATATGATTATCAAGTAAAGGCAGCGTATACATTATTGAAATATAAAAAGTGTTGTGGTGAGATTTCAACATCAGGTGGAAAGACTTTAATATCATTCATGATATTCAAATATCTTATTGATACACAGGGTATAGATAATATTCTATATATTGTACCATCTGTTGATTTGGCAAATCAATCAGCAGTTCAGTATGAACGTTATGAATCTTATTTAAAGAAACATAATCATAATTGGGAAATTGGTATTCTTCGCTCTGGCTTAACAAAGAAGCAGAAAGCTAAAGTAGAATCATGCAATATATTATTTGGAACTTTCCAAAGTTTATGTAAACGTAAAAAAGAATTCTTTGATAGATTTGGTGGGTGTATATGCGATGAGTGTTGTCATCCAGATACATTAATAACAATGGCAGATGGAAATAAGAAAAAAATATCTGAAGTTGTTAAAGGAGACAAAGTATTTACGTATAATGAAGAAACAAAACAAAAAGAAATACATGAAGTTGATTATGTATATAAAAATCTATCATCTCATGAAGTAATTTATGAGTTGGAAAAGGAAGATGGCACATTTATTAAATTAACTGGTAATCATAAAGTATTAACAAAGAATAGAGGTTATGTACGAGTTGATGATTTAAATATGGATGATGATATTCTAGAATTTTGAGTTTTTACTTCTAACATGATGAATAAATAATTAAAGCATCATGTTAGAAGATATGGGACTAAGAGAAGTAAATATAAATCAATTAATTGATAAATCTATATTAGAAAATGTGTTAAAAAATATAGATATGTCTATAAATGTTTTATATAAAAAAGATTTTATTATGGATAATAAAATTAATATAGACTTATATAATAATACATTTTTTAATTTTATTAAAAAAATAAGATTAGATGTTTATAATTTTTTAAAAGATAATTATACTATAAATTCAGTAGAAGAATTATATAATTTAATATATAATAAATCATCTATATGTGATAAATGTGGTGGAAAATTAGAATTTATAAGATTTAATAAAGGCTATAGAGAATGTGAAAACTGTTATAAAATAGAAGCAGAATCTTTAGATACAAAAGAAAAAATAATAGATTATATTAATAATGCTGTAAATACTATACCACTTACATAGTTTATATATAAGCATCCTGTTTTAAAAATAGTTTTTTCAAAATTTCCAAAAATTAATACAGAAGAAGAATTATATTTATTTTTGTATAATGATATACCTCATACATGTGAATATTGTGGTAAAAAAACAAAGTTTGTAAGATTTAGACCATTTCGAACATATTCTATGTGGCCTTATCATTAGTTTTGTTCTTCAGAATGCAGAAATAAATGGTGGTCATTAAAACAACGTGAAGATAACACAATTTATCGTGCAAATGAAGAAACATTAAATAGAGTAAAAAATGAAAATAGTATTAGAATGAAACAGAAAATTAAAAATGGTGATTTTACACCATGTTCAACTAATTCTTGGTGTCATTCTAAATATAAAATAAAATTTATATAGAATAATAAATTAATTTCTGTAACTGTACGTTCATCATGGGAAGCAATTTTTCAATTGTTAAATCCAACATTATTATATGAAAAACTAAGAGTTCAATATATAGGTGTTGATAACAAATTACATAATTATATTGTTGATTTTATTGATATTGATAATAAAATTGTATATGAAGTTAAACCGGATAGTTGTAAAGAATTAAAAAATAATATATTAAAGAATAAAGCATTAATTAATTGGTGTAAAGTAAATAATTATAATATGCAATATATAGATGAAAACTATTTTAAGACACATAATTTTAATATATCTTTATTAGATTATACAGATGATGAATATAAATAGAAGTTATTAAAATTAATTAAAAGATATAAAACATTTAATATTAGTTATGAGAATTAAAAATATTAAAGTATTAGAATATAAAGGTGATGTATATAATTTAAGAATAAAAAGTGATAACGATTTAAATCATAATTATTATGCTAATGATTTATGTATAAGTAATTGTCACCATCTTGGAAATGCGGCTTCAATAAAGAATATTTTATATAATATGTCTAATTTAAAATATTCAATTGGCGTAACAGGTACATTTCCAAAAGAAACAATGTATGAAAATCTTTATATACAATCTGTAGTAGGTCCAGTTGTTTATAAATTAACAGCAGATCAATTGATTAATACAGAGAAAAGAGGAACACCTATATATGCAGTAATTCAATATCTTAAATGGGCAGATCAGCAGACTAAAGAAACAATGTATATATATCGAGCAAATAAAAATCCGATGGATATAACAGCAGGAAGCAAAGTTCTTAAGATAGAAAGAAAAACTGTTAATGAATCATATACAAGATTGAAATATATTTGTGATCAGGTAATTAATACAAAGAAAAATGCATTAGTTTTATTTGGTGATATTAAATATGGATACGGTAAAAAAGTATATGATTATATAAAAGATAATTCATCTAAAGACGTTTATTATACAGACGGAAATACACCAAATAAAACAAGAGATTATTATAAGCAATGTATGGAAGAAGATACATCTGGTAATACAGTAATAGTTGCATCTATTAATACATTTGGTGAAGGTATTGATATTAAAAATCTTTGGTCTATATTTTTAGTTGATACTGCAAAATCAGAACGTCTTGTACGACAAATATGTGGTAGAGGAATTCGTTTGTATCCTGGAAAAGATAAAGTTGTTATATTTGATTTTGTCGATGATATAAGATATTCAGCAGATCCTAATAAACGTTATAAAGATAATTATCTCTGGAGACATGGACAAGAACGAAAGAAAATATATATGGAACAACATTTCCCTGTATATGAGCAAAAAGTTAATTTTTCATAAAATTAATATATATGTTTGAATTATCATTTAGTTAAATAAATAATTAAATGATAATTCAATTTTTATAAATTATGTTATTAAGTGAAGTTTTATATATAGCAAAAAATTTAAAACATATAAATGAATCATTAAATTCAGTAACACTTTCATCCTTACTACATAAATTTGACAGATCTAATTTAACATTAAGTCCATGTAGAGATGAAGGATATATGAAACGAAATGAAGGAGCAGATTTTTTTTATGTTGTTATGAAATATGATAGACTAGCATCTAAAGGTAAATTAACATAGGAAATGTGTGATACAGTTGAAGGAAGATAGTCTGTTATTAAATGTACATATAAGAGAATTCAGAAAACAAAACATTGGGATGGTTCATATACAGATAATAGTATTATTGGTATTATTAATCGTATGCTTAAAGCAAAAGCTGATCATAATTTAGGTATATCAGATATTACAGATACACAGTTATTAACAATAACACCAGAAGATGCAAAGAAAAAAATATACAAAACAGGTATATAGTTCTGGGTTGATTATGAAGATCAATTAAGAGCAGTAACAATAGATAATAAAATTATATTGTATATTACATCTGCAAATCCTTATAATTCTTGGTTGGAACCAAATAAAAATTATAATGAAAAAACAGATATAACTTATTTTGCAACAGATTCAAAGAAAGTTGAAGATTTTGTAAATAAAGCATTTACAAAGATTCCTGTATATGATGTTTTGACATCTTCTTCTGATATAAAAAAAGAATTAGGCGCTGATAATATAAAGTCATTACAGAAAATAACAGCTATAACAAAAGTTTATGTTGTTGATCCAAAATATATGGATAATATTGACATAACAAATAAATTAAATAATCGACGTGAATATAGAGATTTTGTACTTTCATAGACTAATTTAAACAAGAAAAATATAGAACGTTATAGACAAATATTAAAAGTCAGGAAACAGGAAAGTTTAGATTCAAAAGTTATAAAAAACGTTAATAACTTTATGGATATATGTTTTGATGTTAATATGGAATTACAGGATTTAGATAATGATATATTAACAAATAAAAAATTTGATGAATTTAAACTAGTAAGTTATTGGAATCAAGTAAATTGTGATGGTATTTATGCAAGTATGATAAGGCAAACATATGGTAGTGATACATCTTTATTATTTACTACTCGAGGACGTAGACCATACGGTAGAGGACATTATGATCAACTTGTATTTTCATTTAAATCAATTGCAGATTGTTTAATAGTATTAAATTTAAAAGTACAACGATGCATAGATTTATCAATTTCAGTAATAGAACAATATTAGAAATATATTGATAGAAAAAATAAATCGGGTGTTTCTCATGAAGTAATAGCATAGGAAATTGATAGTTTAAAATTCAGATTTACAAGTTTACGTACTTTTGTAGAACAAGATTACAGTAAAGTATATCAATCAGCAAAAGAACTTTTAGAAAAAAATGGTTTTAATATAACAAATATAACAGATAAAATAGATAATTTTAAATTTAATATATAATAAAAGAAAGAGATAAGAATATTGAATTCTTATCTCTTTTTATTTTTATTACTCATAACAATTAACGGCATTTGCTTAATTCCGTTAAATCCATGCTAAACTGGAGGTTTAGAATATATTTTCTTATTTTTATTTTTTGATTTACTACCAGGAGTCGTATCAAATCTATCACCTGAACCATATGAATTTATACCAAATGGAACTGGGTCTCCTACACCTATTGTATTCATAGGTGTATTATAAATTACACAATCACACATATTATTATTAAATTATTTTTTTAGATTAACCCCTATCTAACCAGGAACTCTTCTCGATAAAGACTGTAATTTATTAATCTTTACCTTAGATGAAATACCTGGATGTATTTTTGATGAATATTTAGAATCATCCAAATCAAGAAATTCACTATTTCCATCTTTATAAGGATCATATTCTTTAGATATTAATTCTCTTTCACCATTACCATTTCTAATATATACATCATAATAGTTATATACAAAAGACCATGTAAATGTATTAAACGAACCCATACGAGCTGCATATGACATAGATAAATCACCTATACTTGTCGGTGTTAATTGCTGATAACAGTATGTAACTGTTTCAAAACCGCCATCATCTAATAAAGAAACAGATATATTAGGAAGGTATAAAGGTGTTAACTATCCTAATCTTAAATATAAATCATATTGATGTCTTGCTACAAAATAACTTATATAACTTTCCGCTGTTTTAACAGTTAATGTTAATGTCTTTTCCAATAACATATCTTCCTACTTTCCAGATCTTTTCTGAATTTTATATTCTCTTCCTTGCTATATTACTGTACCTGAATTTAATCCTGGAAAATTTATAGATGCAATCTATGCATTGAAGAAATCTTCTAATGTCATGTATGGTAAATACATTCTATTTAATATTGGCATCCATTTTTCAGTAACATCAGGATAAAACCAATTGAAATCTAATGCAATAACAAAATTTTGATCAAGATTATTTAATAACATTTCTAATTAAACTAAATAATTGTTTGTATATTTATTGAAAATATTTTTTTCATTCAAATATTTTATGTATCTTTGTGATGTTAATAAAATATTGAAGTAAATTAAAATAATAAAATTATGGATATTACGTTATATAAAGTAAAAACGGATAGAGGTCTTTTCTTGGTGAATGCTATTGATGATGTAGAAGCACGTTCACTTATGGAAAAACATGGTGAGTATGTTCATACATGTGATACTATTGAAATTAAAGAGAATGAAATTGTACCATATGAGTTATTTTAGGTAAAATAATATAAAAATGAAAAAGAAAACTTATTCAGAAAAAGCGAAAGATTTATGTGATAATTTCTGGAACGATTATCAAGAAACAACAAACATTGAATACGTTGATAAAGTCATAAAATATTATATCGGTAGATTTAAATCTCTTGCGAGATCTGCTGATAAACAAATTGAAAAATTAACAGTATAAAGACTTTTTATCAAATATAAGTTATAAACATTATAAATCATATTAAATATTAAATTATGGGTAAGCAGAAAAGAAGTGAGAATACTTATCAAAAGATTAACACAATCTTTAAAAGAGATGCAAATAATGTAATCATGCCTTATGATGAATTTGCAGTACCTGAGTTGGAATGGTTGCGGGATTGCAAGTTTGATGCAGAGGAGAAAGTAGACGGAACTAATACTCGAATTGAAGTAACCCGTGAATTTATCAAATCAGATATTGGTAATAATATCGGTATTAAGTGGAATGTTACATATAAGGGAAAGACTGATAATGCACAGATCCCAAAGATGTTGTATGCATATCTTACAACTGAATTGACAGAAGATAAGGTATTGAATGCATTGGGTCTTTCTAAGGAAATGTATGTAACAGATGAACTAATGCAAGAAAAAACATGGTCTGTACTTAATACACAATTCAATGTATATGAACTTGATGAAACAAAAATTCCAAAGAGATATACATTGTATGGTGAAGGATTTGGTGCAGGAATTCAATCAGGTGGATACTATAGAAAAGATAATTCATTTATTGGATTTGATGTGAAGGTAGATGATATGTATTTGCTTCGTGAGAATCGAGATGAAATTTTTAAGAAACTCGGTGTCGATATTGTTCCATTTATGGGTACATTTACTATTGATGAAGCAATTGAATATGTAAAGAAAGGATTTAATTCTAATATTGCAGAAGAAACGCATCTTGCAGAAGGACTAGTTCTTCGTACACCTATGGGCTTGAAGACTCGTAAGGGTGAACGAATTATCTTCAAAGTTAAAACTTGTGATTTCCAGAAATATTTTAATACATATGGAACATATGATAAGGTTGATCAACCTAAAAATGAAAATTATTAAGTATGGTAACAGATTAGATTATATTAGATTATTTTATTAAATCTAATGGACATATAAATGTATAGCGATTAACTAATATTTCTGAGGAGTATAAGGAATATTTAGATAATCGCTATACTGATTCATAGTCATTAAGAGAAACAATTAAGAGAATACAGTATAATATAGAGGTTCGCCCTGTATGTGTTATTTGTGGAAAACCTGTTAAATTTTTGAATGGTAAAAAGAATCAATTATTTAATAAAACATGTTGTAAAGAACATGCAAATATGTTAGATGGTATAACAGTTAAAAAAGTATTAAAAGACATATATAGTGATGTAGATAAAAAGCAATAGATTAATAATAAAATAAGAGAAACATGTTTATTAAAATATGGAGATGAACATTATTCTAACAGAATTAAAGCAAAAGAAACATGTTTACAAAGATATGGAGTAACATCCCCTTTAAAATCTGAAATATTTAAACAAAAATCAAAAGAAACATGTTTACAAAAATATGGTGTTGAGTATACAGGTTAGATTCCTGAAAAAATAGAAAAAACTCATAAAGCATGTTTAGAAAAGTATGGTGTTGATTCTGTATTTAAAGTTCAAAAATTTCGAAATTAGTCATTAGATACATGTATTAAAAAATATGCTTCTAATGAAGATGATATTAATAGTATCGTAAATATTGGTCAACTTAAATATGTAAAAGATAAAATAAAAAATACATGTTTAGAAAAGTATGGTGTTGAAAATCCTATGTAGACACAATACTATAAAAATTTAATTTCATCTATATTAAGTAGTAATGAAATATAGGAAAAAATTTATAATACAAAATTATTAAATAATTCATTTAATATATCATATCAAGAAGATGTATGTTTTGATTTATTAAAAGAAAAATATTCAGATTGTATTAGACAATATAAATCAGAATTGTATCCATTTAATTGTGATTTTTATATACCATCATTAGATTTATATATTGAATATAACGGATCTCATTATCATCATTATCATCCATTTAATGAAAATAATGAATATGATTTAAATGAGCTGAATAACTTAAAAGAAAAAGCAGAAAATTCTAATGCACATAAAAATGGTAAGAAGTCACAATATGATAATATTATTTATACATGGACTATATTAGATTTGAAAAAAAGGAATATATCATAGTAGAATAATTTGAATTATATAGAATTTTGGAATATTAATGAAGTAAAAGAATGGATTAATAAACAATAATTATTTGACTATTATTTTTTTATTTAAAGAATAATGTGTATCTTTGTATTGTTAATGAAATAATAAACAATTAAAAATATAAAGATATGAAAAAGTATTTGTTAATTTTTGTAATGTTGATTGCAACTATTACGAATGTAAATGCTCAAACACGTAAAATTGTTGTTGATAAACAGGTAGATTCTGTGAGAACAATAGAAGCATTAGGCACATGTGTACGTAAATTTACTGATAGTAAAATTTTAAATATTGGTTTGCAAACATGGATTTCACCAAATGATACAAGTTTTTGTGTTATAACAAATGTGAATTCCTCATATCCATTAGGTGTATTTAATAATGCAAGAATGCTTGTAAAATTAATGGATGACGAAGTTATAGAATTGCATTCAGTTACATCAGAATATACAGAAACTACAATACAATATGCTAAACCTACTATAACATCAACAGTATGGAAGAATAGGATTACATCTACATATAATTCAAATTCTATAGATGTTTCTCGTAATATTAATTATTGGCATGTTACTCCTGAAATAATTAATAAATTTAGAAAGGGTGTAAAGAAAGTAAAAATTGAATTTACTGATGATAATTATGAAAAAGAATTTAAGAAAGATAAGTTTGGCGAAATTCTTTATGATTCATATATATCTGAATTAAATTATATTAATAGTGAACATAAAAAAGTAGATACTTTTAAAAAAGATTTTTAATATAAAATATAGACAATATTAATTTTTAATTATATACAAATAAGAATAACAAATTAAGTTTAATTTAAATTAATAATAAATTATGATTACACGTAAAGAGATTGTTGCTAAGTATAAGATTGCAGCAAAGAAGGTAAAGCAGCTTGAGGGTAAGAAGTATGAGTATAAGACTAATCGAGCATGTGAGCCTTTTGGTTTGGTACAGAATATGAATATTGACGATGTTGTTCGTGCAGGTGCATCTGTACATGATGGTGATGCAAATATTACAGCAAGAATTGAGCAGTATGGTGTTCGTCCAGATGATTTGAAGAATTGTTCAGCTCGTAAGTTTTTGGGTTTTACCATTGATACATGGGATAATGATTTTAAGCTTCGAGTTGAAGAGATTCATGATAAGAAGGATCTTGCGAAGTATAAGCTTGTAATGGATAAGTTCTTGAAGAACTTTAATGATGATGACCGTTTCGCTCTTGAGATGTCTGAGATTGATGATCTTGACATTGATTTGGATGATACTGTTGATGAGCCTGTTGATATGACAGAAGGAAATTAATAAGTTAATTTATTAATATTACTAAAGGTTACTTACCTACATTAAGGTAGGTAACCTTTTTATTTTTAGTTATTATGACATATGATGATTTTTTAAAAACTTTTATTGAAGAAAACAAAGATAAAGTAGAAAGGAATATATTCTTTAGTGGATATGATCTTCCTAAATATGATTATGATAGATTGACTGATAAATGTTATGAGTTTATTAGTGGTAAAATGAATTCTGAATTTCCTAGACCGGATATTAATTCAGAAGAATATCATGATTATTATAAAAATATGATGGTTATGAAAGCTTTCTGTGAGGCATTTCAAAGATATAATAATTATCTTATATATGATTTACCAAAACCACCTAGTACTGAAGTATATCATGGACAACGTGATTAATTTTATGATAAGCAGATGAATAGTTTTATTAAATTAGATAATGGTATTGTACTTAATATCTCACAGATTGAAATGTTTGGTCCTGTTTGGCCTTATGAATTATTGGAATACGACACAGCAGAAGCATGTGGCGAAAATATAGGTGATGCAGTAAAAAGACTTTGTCTTGATAAACGTTTAAAAGACAGTTGTCAAAATATTATATCATCTTCATTAGCAGTACCGCTTGAAATGAATAATGATATGAGGAAATATGGTGAAGATGAAGAATTAAATTATACTGTTATTTTGAAATCAGGAAATAAATTTTTTATAACTGAAGCTGAATATAATAATATTTTGGAAGTCATGAATTTATCTGCGAAATCTGTTTATTCAAATGTAGATAAAACATATACAAAATATGAAATTTAATATATGATATTTAATGAGAATTTGATTAATAATATATCAACTATATATAAAGTTTTTTATTATTGGAATAATGATGATGATACAATAAAAATATTTATATTTCGTTATACAAATGAAGATGAATATGCAGAGCAATTTGCAGAATATCTTGTACATGAATTTGTAGGAAATACAGGGTTCATTCGTAATATATTAACATATACTATTTGTGATGAAGATACTAATACATATAAAAAAATAAAAGAAGAAATATTTAATTATTTGAGAGATAATACATTATTAAGTGATATTATTGCTGTTAGATATTTTTCTACATATAGTAATAAATTTAATTCTAGATATAGTAATAAATTTAATTCTATTTGGAAACCTTTTGATAACACATATAATATATTTGAACCATTAGAATTTTCATATTGTAATAAATTCGGCAAAGCAATAATAGATACTAAAACAAATAATACTAAAAAGACAAATAAATTTATGAATTATGATATTTAATTATGGGATTAATAAAAACAGCAGATATTAAAACAAAATATAGTAGTCATTTTGACATTATATTACCTTGGTTTCCTATATATTTAAAGAAAATATGTATGGATAGAAATTTTGATGATATTTATATTCTTAAATATGTAAATCCAAATAATCATGAAGCTTTTTATTATAAAGTATCTGGTGAATGGGGATTCACAATAAGATATAATGGAATTGGATATTTTAGTGAATTAAATATTGGTAAAGGTGATTTTGTTTTAACTAATTTTGTACAGTCTTCACCAGAAGAATTTTTAAAATGTAATCCAAGTTGTAAGTTAGAAAGTACATGCGATATGTGTGTTGAAGTTTGGAATGATATTGTGTCAGATAATAATTTAGCAAAAGAACAAATTTGGGAATTTAGTAATGGAATGTATTATCATGAAGAATATTATTACAATAATAAGTATATGATGTATGAACTATAAAATAATAATTTAATGAATAATATAGATAAATTTGATATTAATGATAAAGAAAAGTCATTAGTAGAACTTCATAAGACAGATTATAATAATTATTCAGACTTAAGTCATTTTGTTGAAGAATATTATAAAGCACAAGCTCTTATAAATGAATGTCAAAATTTTTATAAATCGTTTTTCTTAAGTAAACTTTTGACATACTCAAAACTTACAAATACTTCATATAAAGAAAATGAATATAATTTCTTTAATATTAAGATAACAGGTCTACCACTACATGCAGATACATTTAATTTATACAATGAATTTGAAGGGTTAGATGATTCTTGTAATGGTACGTATAATTATAAATCACTTTTAGGATATGAAAGACTTGCATATTCTAGAGCAATGTTTAAGTTTAAAGAGCAATGTGATAAATCAAGAAAAAAGTTGTTTACTATACATATAACATTAGAACAACGTTATTGGATACCTTATTGTGATTGTAAAGAAAATGCTTATTATTTTTCATTTAATGGTTTTATTTTAAAGAAATATAAAAAAGAACATTTTATTACAACTTATGGAAAATTAGAGATATATCCTAAAAGTGAGAGTAAACGAATTGATAAAGATGGTACATTAAAATTATTATTATCTGATATTATTGGAGATAAATCAATATATGATTATATGAGAGAACTTACATCTTCATATAAAGAAGAGTTTTATAAAATATATAAAGAAGAATTAAAAACTGTTTTAAAGCAGATAAATGTGCCTATAATTCATATTGATATTAATAATGATTTAAAAGATGTTGCATATTCATGTTATAAATCATATATTAAATCTGTTAAGAAAGCAGATCTTAATGAAGAAATTGTGAAACTCAGTAAAACTTATGAATCCGATGGCGAATATGTTGATTTATTAATTTCTGAAATTTTTACAAATGATGAAATCGATAAGATGATTGATAATATAGCGATAACTCCATGGACAGGTTATCTTGATTATGATATTCTTGAATATATCAATAAAAACTATTATAATAAGATTATAGATTTAACAAAAACTAAGATGGCAGATGCAACTTATGCATATAGAACTATCATTAGAGAATGTTCAGAATATAATAAAAATCAAAAATTATATATTATTGGTAAACATAATCAATCACATTATTTTTGTGATCAGAAAGATGTTGATAAAATTAATATTAATTTAAATAATAGGAAACTTATATGTACATATACAAAGACATCAAAACATCTTAAATATCGTTGGCCTTCTGATGCTCCATATGTTGTTACTGAATTAACACGTCAGGTTATATTTGACGTAGATAATAACTCTGTATGTGATTTTAATGAAAGTGAAAATACATATGAAATTTCAAGAGATAAGTATTATTAAATATTAAATCAGTTATCTATTTTTTAGGTAACTGATTTTTTTATTTGAAATAAAATATGTATCTTTGTAATATAAATAAAGTATAAACAATTAAAAAATATAAAATTATGACAACATTATTTAAGTATATCTTTACATTTATTTTATTTTTGACAGTATTAGGTATCATTTGTTTACCATTTTATGCAATTTATCAAGGTTTTGTTATGGTTGCAAGTGGTTCACTATGGGGAATTCTTGTTGTTGCAGTAGGTTTAATTGTATTGAGATTGTTTAAACCTATTTCAAATTTATATGAAAATAAAGATTTTAAAATATTTTAAGAATTATGGTTTATATTGATATAAAAACAGTTTCATATAATGAACTTAAAAACTTAAAAGCTTCAGAAGTCTTACAGTTTGAAGAGTCCATTAATGAAAATATAGATAAGCAAAAACTTATTAATAAAATGTTTTTGCGAATTATGTGCAGAGATACATTTCAAATTAATGCATATAAAGATAATATTGGTAATATTCATTTGTTAAATGGACAAGATGAATTTCATGTTATTGCAGATTTAATTAATGAAAATATTTGTATAAAAGATTTCATAGGTTCATTTAAACAGTTTAACAATATATCATATAGTCATTGGCAAACATATAGTCAGAAATTGATTAAAATAACTCCTGTTTTTGAACTTCATATTTTGGAATGCCCAAGTGACGAAGAAAAACAGTTTTATTTAGATATGTTGAAGTAAACTTTTTGATTTTTCTATATATAAATAGTTGTAGAAAATAAAATTATTAATATATGGACGATCAAAAACAATATATACAGGATTGTAATGAGGTTGTATATAAGGTTATGCCATCTCATTATCTTAAACTTTCTCCATGGAATGATGGTGAAGATCGTCGTGTTATGGAGAAAGATATAAATGGGTATAAATACATATCTTATAAAAATGCATGTATGATTGTAAATACTCAATTTGCAAATAAAACAGAAAAGTGGAAACATAATGGTAAAGAATATGTTGCAACTAAAATCAATGAAGATAAATCGATTGATGAATATACAGCATTAATAAGTATGTTACCAAATCATAAAGCTATTATTCATGATAGTAAAAATATTATGAGAAATCTTCAAGATGAAATGTCTCTTACTATTTCATCAGAAGATAATAGTTCAGAATTAAAAATGATTAAACATAAAGGAAAGATATATTATATACTTTTATTGAATAAACCATGTTCAAGAGTAAAGGCATATAATCTTTTTGGCGAATTTGTTCAATGGGTTGGCATTAAAGATTGTAAACCTATTTTTTGTGAAACAGATAAAAAGTATATTTAACTATGAAATATAGAAGTGGCGTTGTTCATGCAAGAAATGCATGGTCTGATAAATATAAGTTTTGGGAAAGTAAATGTATACCTTACATTAATTGGTATAAAAAGAATAGATTAAAATCTATTCAAAAACGTGAACATAGAATACCAGATGAATATGATAAGAGAGATGTACAAACGCATCTCATGCATTTTCATACAGACTTGTATATGCAATTACGTATTGGACGTGTGAAAAAATCTGTTATTAGAAAAATGTTTAATTATTGGTATAAAGTACCGGGTGCATATCTTAATCCAACTGATTTTGTTGATTATGATATTTTAACAACATATTCTATGTATAATGGAAATAGAAATGATACTCATTTTCCAAATTGAGATCCTGGATGTTATATTCTTTATATTACTTTCTTCAAACGAAATAAGAAAGCACTTACAAGAAAGCAGCAAAAAATATTGAATACACTTCATTCTATTAGGGAGGATATAAATAATTAAAAAATATTTTATTATGAATAACTTTGATGATGCAATAAAAAAGAAATTATTAGAAGAAGTTGATAATTTCAATAATATAGCAATATATAATAATGAGTTAAATGAAAAATCACTTAACCGTATGATGTTATGGTTAAATAAATGTGATTGTGCATTTATTACTGCATTTAGATATAAGTTAATTGACATTGCAAATCCAGATAAAACTTATTATGGTCCAAATGATAATTGGGTGGACAAAAAAATATTTACTCATGAAGAAAATCGAGAAAAAAATAAATTATTAAAAGCAGAATTATTAAACTTAAAGTATGGTGTAACTACCGTAAAAGGAATATATCCAGAAGGAATGAATAATGAGTCATCAGAGGAAAGTTTTTTTGTTGTAAATAGATTTAATGATCCTAATTTCTTAAATAATCTTTTATCTTTAGCTGAATATTTTAACCAAGATTCAATTTATTATAAACCAAAAGATAAAACATATGGTTATCTTATAGGAACAAATGATGCTACATATCCTGGTTATCATAAAAAAGGTGATGAAAGTAAATTGAAACCTGGTTCTGCTTCTAATTTTATGTCACGTATCGGTAATAAAGCTTTTTCATTTATTCCTAATAATGCATTAAAAGTGAATAATAGAAAAGAAGGTATCGAAAATACTGATGCTCCACAAAGATATTGGACCGATTATGAAGGAACGTCATTTAAAGATAGAAAGAGAAGTAGAGTACAAGAAGCAACAGATTTTTGGAAATCGATATGTGTAAGACGTATGGAAGTTTTAGAAGAAATGGAACCAAGAGGACGTTGGGCAATGGGAGGCTATATGGATATGAATTTAAGAAATGCAAGGAATAAACCTAAATTATTGAAATGAATAAAGATAATTAGATAATATCAAAATATATAGATAATAATTCTATTAAAAAGAATTGTCAATATTGGAATCATATAGATACAGAAGATCAACTTTATTTAAAAGATAAATTTAAACATATCGAAAATATAAAGTTATCAGAATGTCTCTATATGATTCTTCATCATTTAGATAATAGACCTTTATGTCCAATATGTAATAACGAAATAAAGTTAGAAAGATTTTCATTAGGATATAAAACATTTTGTTCAAATAATTGTAAATATTCCGATAAAGGAAAACAATTTATCTTGGAAAAACAAAAGAATACTTGTTTAAAAAAGTATGGAGTTGATAATCCTATGAAAAATGACTCAATTAAAGAAAAATCAATATCTAATTGTAAATTATCTAATCAAAAAAATTATAATGTTAATTATAATTTACAACGAAAAGAAATAAGAGATAAAATTCGTAATACAATTAAAACTAAAACAGGTTATGAATATGCATTTTTAAATAAAGATAAAGTCTTAAAAACATTACATAATAAATATGGTTCTAATATAAACAATGTATTTCAATTAGATGATACTAAAAATAAATCAAATAAAACAAAAGAACGTAATAATACATTTAATACATCTAAATATGAAGATATTGCATATAATATATTAATTGAACATTATAATAAAGTAATAAGACAATATAAATCTGAAGAATATCCATTTAATTGTGATTTTTATATTGAAGATAAAAATACATATATAGAAATTAATGCAAGTTGGACACATGGAAAACATCCATTTAATGAAAACGATTTAGATGATATAAATTTATTTAATAAATGGATGAATAAATCAGACTATTATAAAAATGCAGCATATAATTGGAGATATAGAGATGTTAATAAAAGAAATATTGCTATTAATAATAAATTAAATTATTATGAAATATTTCCTATTAATATAAATGATATGAAAATAAAATTAGAAAAAATTATTAGAAAAATAGACAATTTATAATTTTTTCTATATAAATAAGTAGAATAAAAAATTAGGGATAATGCCTAAGAAAGTTTCATTTGAAGAATTTGAGTAGAGATTAAAAAATAAATTTGGTGATAAGTTTAAATATATTGATTTAAGTTTAATTGATAAAGAAAATTTTAATTATTTAGATAAGTATCCTATTAAATGTTTAATACATAATAAAATAGTATACAAAGAACCAAAAATATTTTTAAGATCTACATCATTAAATATATGTAGTGAATGTCAAAGAGAACAACAGATTAGTGATGCATATAAATTACATAAACATAATGAACGACATTATACATCAATAAATGAATTTTTAGAATAGTTATATTAGAAATTTGATACGAAAATAACCATAAATAAAGATGATATTTTATTGAATAAAAATGGTTCAGTAAATTTCTCAAAGAAGTAGAAATTTGTATGTTCAATACATGGTGAATTTTATTCTAAACCATCTGATATATTTCGTTCAATACACGGTTGTAGTAAATGTGCAAATGAATATATGAAATAGAAAAATATTCAATATGGTGTAGAAAGACGGCAAACATTTATAAATGACGCTATTAAAGTTCATGGAAATTAGTATGACTATTCAAAAGTTGATATTTCAGGTAAATTAAAAAAAGTTGAAATTATATGTAATGAACATGGTTCATTTTTTATGATGCCTTCTTTACATTTAAGAGGAGAAGGATGTAAATTATGTAATAAAACATCTTTATTAAATTGTGAACGACGCTTATATCAAATACTAATTGATAATTTTCCTAATGAAGAAATAATAAAGCAGTTTCATGATTTTTTAGGAAGACAAAGTTTAGATTTTTATTTTCCTAAATATAAAATAGGAATTGAATATCAAGGTAAACAACATTTTGCATCAGTTGAATATCTATAGTTAGATAATCGACATTCATTAAAACATTAGCAAGAACTTGATGAACAAAAGTTCAATAAATGCAAAGAACATAATGTTAAACTTTTATATTTTACATTTGATAAACAATATGAAAATATAGATTATTATTCAAAAATATATGTAAATATAAAAGACTTAATTGAAAAAATACAATATATAATAAATAATTACAATATCTGTATTGATAATAATATAGATATTGAGCAACAAAAATTAAATACATAATAAAATTATGAGCAACAAGAAAGTTATTGGTTTGGACCTAGGTACTGGAAACAGTGCGGTAGCCATCATCGAGGCAAACAAAGCTAAAGTAATTGAAAATGCAGATGGTTATAAGACAACGCCATCAGTAGTGTACATTAAAGGTGATGAAACAAAAATTGGTGCAGCTGCAAAGCGTGGTATGGTAATGAATCCAAAAAATACCATTTCATTTGTAAAACGTTTTATGGGTGCAAAATGGGATGATCCAGATGTACAGAAAATGTTGAAGATGGTAACATATGATGTTGTCGATGAAAATGGAAATCCTCGTCTAAAGATTGACGATAAAACATATTCACCTGAGCAAATTTCATCTATGATTCTTAAGAATATGTATGAAGTTGCAAAGGGATATTATGGAACAGATGATTGTAAAGATGCTGTAATTACTGTTCCTGCTTGGTTTAATGATATTCAGCGTAATGCTACTAAGGTAGCTGGACAGTTGGCAGGTTTGAATGTACTTCGTATTATTAATGAACCTACTGCAGCAGTTCTTTCTTCTAATATTGATACAAAGAACGGTGATAAGATTGTTCTTGTAAATGACCTTGGTTGTGGTACAGAAGATGTATCTATTGTAGAGATTTCTGATGGTATGATTGAGGTTCTTGCATCAGATGGTGATGTATTCCTTGGAGGACAGAATTATGATAATGCTATTGTTCAGTGGCTTATTGATGAGTTTAAGAATGATACAGGTATTGATTTGAGTAAGGATAAGATGGCATATGCTCGTCTTGTAGAAGCAGCAGAGAAAGCAAAGTGTGAGTTGTCTACAGCTACTCAGACAGAGATTAATCTTCCTTATATTACTGTTGCTGATGGTGTTCCACAGATGTTGATGAAGACACTTAATCGTGCAACATTTGAGAGACTTACTGAAGATTTGACAAATAAGGTTGTTGATATTGCACATCGTGCAGTAGAGAAGGCAGGTATTACAGAAGATCAGATTAGTGAGATTCTTTTGGTTGGTGGTTCTTCTCGTATTCCTTCAGTTCAGTCTGCATTGGAGAAGTCATTTAACAAGCCATTGAATAAGACTTGTAATTTTGATGAGGCTGTTGCCCTTGGTGCTGCAATTCAGGCAAATACACTTGCTGGTAATGCAACAGAAGATTCAGTTCTTCTTCTTGATGTAACACCAATTTCATTGGGTATTGAGGTAAATGGTTGTGAGATGGCAAAGTTGATTGATGCAAATACAACTATTCCTACACGTAAGTCACAGGTATTTACTACAGCAGTAGACAATCAGCCTGCAGTAACAATTAAGGTTCTTCAGGGTGAGCGTCCAATGTCAGCAGATAATAAGGTAATTGGTAATTTTAATTTGGAGGGTATTGCACCTGCACCAAAGGGTGTTCCTCAGATTGAAGTAACATTTGATATTAATGCAGATGGTATTCTTGAAGTAACAGCAACAGATAAGGGTACAAATAAAGAGCAGAAGGTAACAATTCAGTCTCCTAATGCACTTTCAGATGAAGAGATTGCACGTATTAAGGCAGATGCAGAGAAGTTTGCAGAAGCAGATAAGAAGAAGAAGGATGAAGTTGATAAGTTGAATGGTGCAGAGCAGTATGCAACACAGGTTCAGAAGTATATGGATGATGAGAAGACAGGTTCATCAATTCCTTCTGATAAGAAAGATACATTGAAGACAAAGATTAGTGCAGTACTTGATGCAGTTTCTAAGAAGGATGCTGTTGCAGCAGAATCTGCACGTGTAGAGCTTGAGACAGTATTTAAGCCAATTGTTGAAGAAATGTATAAGAATGCTGGTGGTTCTCAACCTCAGGAAAATTCTGCGCAAAACCCTAACGATATGTTTGCAAATGCAGGTTTTGGTGATGCAACTGCAAATAATTCAACATCTGAGAATTCAAAGACAGATGATAACGTTCAGGAAGCAGAATACGAAGAGGTCTAAAAAGATATAAAAGTTAGTCTATAAATTTATAGACTAACTTCTAAAAATTCTATAAAATAATAGAATACAATATTTTAATTTAGAATAAATGAAAACTATAAAAAGTGAGTAAAAGTATTTGAAGAAGGGAACGTATACAAGAGGATTGTATTCTGTTCCCTTTTTATTTTAAATGTTATTATATAGTTATTAAATATGGCAAAAGACTTATACGAAATTTTAGGTGTTTCTAGAGATTGTAATGAGAAAGACTTAAAGACAGCATATAGAAAACTTTCAAAGAAATATCATCCTGATATGCAGAAAGGTAAATCACCATCTGAAGTAAAAGAAGCTGAAGAGAAATTTAAGGATGTGAATCATGCATATGAAGTATTGAGTGATCCACAGAAGAAACAGAATTATGATACATATGGTGATGAAAATGGTCAGCAAAATCCATTTGGTGGTTCAGGTTTTGATCCATTTGGTGGTTCAGGTTTTGATCCATTTGGAGGATTTAATCCATTTGGAGGATTTAGTGGTTTTGGAGGTGCTAAACAACAGAGAAATCAAGTTCAACCTGGTAGAGATATTCAAATGAAAATTCCTGTTACTATTGAAGATATATTTAATGGTATTAAGAAGGTTGTTAAATATAAGAGAGATGTACGTTGTCCGTCATGTCATGGTGCTGGTGGAACTGGACAGAAAACATGTCCAAAGTGTCATGGTGCAGGAAAAATTATTCACCAGTCTCTTATAGGAAGAGGAACATTTTCGATTCAAGAAGAAATTTGTCCATTATGTCATGGAACAGGTTTCTATGTAGAAAATAAATGTAATCATTGTGGTGGTTCTGGATTTGAAAAGCAAGAAGTAAAGATTGAAATTGAATTTAATACAGGCATTCAGAATGGTGAATATAAAGTATATAGTGGTAAAGGTTCAGAATCAAAGAAATCAGTTGGACAGAATGGTAATTTTATTGCTATAGCTGATTATAAATTTGATACAAACAAATATCAAGTTGATGGTTTGAATGTAATAGAGCATATTCATGTACCTTATTATAAACTATTACTTGGTTGTTCATATACAGTTAATATACCTTCTGGTGTATCAAAAACAATAAAGTTACAGAGTTGCATTAAAGAAGGTACAGTTATGCGATTATCTGGTGAAGGTCTTAAACGACCTGATATGAATCAAAGAGGAGATTATTTTGTATGCGTACATTATTTGATTCCTGATAATTTAACACCTAATGAAAAAGAACATTTGGAAGCAATTAATAAATGAATTTATTAAAACTTTTTAGCTATTTCTTAGTAAAATAAGAAATAGCTATTTTTATTTAAAAACCATGGAAGATTTTAGTAAAGTAGAAGGTATTAAAACTAAAGGTGGAAAACCATATGTGTAGAATAAAGAGTTAATGAAAGAAATAGTTCTTTCAAAATAGAGAGATGAACTTACATATAATGCTGTTGTCATGCTTTAGTTAATTGCTGAAAATTTAGCAAAAAAGAAACATTATAAATGTCAAGAGGATAAGGAAGATTGTATACAGACAGCAATGTTGGATGTTGCAATGTATTGGCGAAGCTTTGATCCAGAACGATTTAGTAATCCATTCGCATATTATACCAGTATGTTATGTAATGGTTTATCAAAAGGATGGAATAAGATTTATGGTAAATTTAAAGCATCTGAAATGACAAGTCTTGATAATAATATACATTCATTTTAAATTAAAAAATACAACTAATAAATTATGCCCGCATATAGTAACACATTAAATAATTATATTACTGAAAATGGTTCAGTTATTGATAATGAAACATTAAATAAAATGTTGTTATCTAAAGATAAAGTACAAGATAGAATTGAAAGATCATATGCATATGATGATGGTAATACAGTAATTCCAGGTACACCTATTGATAATAATTTAGATAAGCAAGTAGAGACTTTAAATGAAGAATCTGGTATGAATACTCTTATTACACAAGCAGCTATTGCAAAAGCAAAATCAGAATCAGATATAAGAGAAAAAACAAAGCAAAAGCATGAGCAGAGAAAGCAGTTTATTGAATCTATGATGTATCAGCAAGGTGAACTTTATTATCAGCAGCATCATTATATGATGGATGGTAAAACAAAGCGTAGAGTTCGTAAAGCTATTGAACGAGCATATGATAAAGGTAAATATAATAAGAGTGGTATTTATTTTGAACAACCACAAGTGAAACAAATAGTAAGAAAACATAAAAATACCAATACAGAACCAGTTAATATGCAAGATATATTAAAAATGTAAAATGTATGCTCTAATAGATATTTTCAACATTTATCTATTAGAGTTTTTTATTATTATGGAAAAATTACAAGATGTATTAAAAGAAAAGTTTGATATATGTTATGTATTAAACTTAAGTGATCGGAAAGATCGCAGAAATAATATGGAAACACAATTTAAGGAAATGAATTTTGATAATATTAATGAAAGTACATGGTTACGTTATCATTATACGACAAAATTTCCTTATAATAGTTTAATAGCATCTGCATTTAATGAATCAGGGAAAGGTAGATTTACAAAAGCAAATGAATATGATTGTGCAAGAAATCATTATGCAATTGTAAAAGAATGTTATGATAGAGGATTTTCTAATATATTAGTAATGGAAGATGATATAAAATTTTTAAAAAATAATGAGACTTTTTTAACTTTTATTCATAATATACCTGTAGATTATGATATACTTCAATTTGGAGGATTTACTACAGATCCACGTGCAAAAAATATATTAGAAAAATATGATGATAATATATATTGGGTGACTCATAAAGATGTTGCATTATGGAATGCTTCTATGTATGCATTATCTAGAAAAGGCATGCAATATTATATTGCATTTATGGATAAGTTTTTCTGGGTTGCAGATGGACCATTATATAAAGCACCGATAAATGATAAAATAATTAATTCTTATATTTCTACAATTCCTTTGGTTATTCAAGCAGATAAGAAAGAAATTTTATCAGATATAAGAAATGATAAAAATGATAGAATTGATTATAAAAATGATAATGTATATGAATCACAAATTAAGTTATCTGACTACTATTAAAAATTAATTTTAGATTGTTGTATAAATAAACAAATTAAATTTATAAAATAATCTAACAACTATGTTTAACATGTACGACGAAGCTAATATAGATTTAGAAGAAATGATGTATCTTCAGGATGTAGAAAATGAAGATGATACTGAAGATACATCAAATGAAAATGAAGATGGCACATCAAATGAAGTTGAAGATGATTATGTATTAACTCAATCATTTTTAGATAGGCAATCTAGACTATTAGATAATGAAAAAATAAAAATGAAAGTTTTTCATAAACCTTCTGAAAAAATATTTAAAGGTGTTGTATTGGGGAAATGTCAAGGTTTTACTGATAAATATGTATTTTCTATGTATGAAGTAATAGATGGTAAAGAAGTTGAACCATTAAAGACTAAGATCTTCAACTTGAAGGATCTTACAAAAGAAAAATAAATATTTTAATAATTAAATTTTTAGAGGAAACTAATGGTAAAGAAAATGGCACCGCGACGGGTAAAGATTTGTCCTGGATGTCCTTCAAAAGGTTTGGATTTTGATGTGACTCCACAATTTAATTTCGTTCCTGAGAAAAAGAAGGATACGAAGAAAATTACAATTATTAGTGATGTTAAAAATCACATTAAAGGAAAGATTGCGTCTTTATTTTAAAAGAAACAAATAAAGGATTATAATTCATTTTTATTGAGTTATAATCCTTTATTATTTTAAACATCTAAATCATAATTATCTAAATCGATTACTTGTACATGTAATGTATCATGTTCTTTATCAAATTTCTATTCTATTTTTTTAATTCTACCTTCAATCTAAGACCAGTTTTTATTTGCATGATTAATAGTATCAACCATATTGTTAATTACCTTTTTGTGCATAACAACATCTTTATGCAAATGCTCTAGATCTCTATCGAGATCCTGACCACTTTTAAAAATAATATTTCCTGCTTTTTTTAAATTTCCAAATGCAGTTATTGCACTTATACCTATAATAGAATTTTCATCAAAATAATATGCAACAGCCTATTCTCCTGGTTTTAAATTTTTCTACATAATATTCTGAACTGCTTCTTCATAACATGTAAATGGATAACGGTTATATGCATTAATATTAGATTTTGCAGTTGGTAGTATTTCGTATTGATTATTGTTCATCTTCTTTAATTAAAATAAACTTTATATATTTATTAAAAATCAATAAATAGAATAAAGAAATAGTTACTTTAATAATGAGTGATATTATATTCGCAAAAGGAAATGTAAAGAATGTACTTAAACGTATTGGTGCATATAAAAGTAATTTATTCTGCTTTGGTGAAGATCCTATAACAAAATCAGGTGTTATTGTTTCAAATGGTGAAATAATATCATCTCGCATATTGGATATTAATTTAATAGCAGGCGGTGCATCTGGTAGTATGTTATCATATAGCAAAAATTATATTAATCATATAGATGTAAAATATGTAGATTATAATGACAAAGAAATAAAAACAATGTCATTTAATATATTAGATAATGATGCATTAATAGAGATTGTTAAATTTATTGCAGAAAAACAATAGGATAAAGAAAACATTGAAAAAATTGAGAAAAATTAGATAATTTTTGATGAAAAACTTAAAAAAATTCAACAATTTTTGATAGAAAACAAAGAGCAGATATAGTGTATTGGAGATTTGAAAACTCAAATTTTAGATATGAATAATAAGCTTGATGTTTTACTTTCTGAAAGAACATTAAGACATTAATATACTTTCTAAGTATAATATATAAAATTTATTTTATTGAATGAATAAAGATATACGTATTCACATAATTTCCATTATATAGGTAATAATTATGTTTGTAATTTTGGGATTAATATATATGTTACTGACATGTATATGATTTAAAATTTTTATATCAAAAGAATATGGACAGAGCAGAGAGACGTTATCGTCAGAAGAAAAAGTGGATTTCACGATTAAAGAAACTCTGGAATTCACATGTATTATGGAATTACATTTCTCCTATTAAGCAGAAGAAGCCAAGAACAATAAAATCTATACGTGAAAACCCTGCTGAATCATGGCAGAATTTTACAAAAGATAGATTTGGTGTATTGATAAAAAATACAGGAACTGTAATGACAGATAATAAACGTTTTGATATTAAAGAAGAACATAAAAAACGATTAAATGACAGGAAACTTTCAAAAGAAGATCAAGAAGAACTTGATGAATATATGGAAAATAAAGATAATCCATACAGATTTGAAGATTTCTGTTGTAATTGTGATAATTTTCCAGGTGATTTAACATCAGAAGGACATGAATATAATGGTAAAGGAATTTGTCCATTTTATGAAAAGTTTAAAACAGGAGAATTATCAGGTGATACTGAATGGAGGACAATAAATTGTAAATGTTTTAACGATTAATTAAATAACTTTGTGAATACGTTTAAATTCAGATACAAACATAATTTAATATAATAAACATAGGAGAATAACATTCGTTTGTTATTCTCCTATAATTTTTATATAACTTTTTATATAATTTATTGTATAAAAAGTAAGTTGAATTTATAATAAAAAAATTTATGATGAAATCAGATATTCAGATTGCTCAAGAAGCATCTATGCAAAGTATTGATTGTGTTTTTAATAAATTATTTCCTACAGGTAATATACCATCAAATGGAAATATTGAAATGTATGGAAAGTATATGGGAAAGATCCCTTTGGAATTAATGAAACCGTATACAAGTTATACAGATAAACATCTTATTCTTGTTACCTCTATTAGTCCTACTAAATCTGGTATTGGTAAAACAACTGTAAGTATTGGATTGAATGATGCACTTCGAAAACTCAAGAAAAATTCAATTGCGGTGTTACGCGAACCATCATTAGGACCTTGTTTCGGAATGAAAGGTGGTGCATGTGGCGGTGGTTATTCACAGATTGTTCCTATGGATAAAATTAATTTACATTTTACAGGAGATTTTCATGCTATAACAACTGCAAATAATATGATTGCAGCTGCTATTGATAATTATTTTTATCAGAATCCAGAAGAAGAATCAAAAATTAAAAATATTACATTTAGACGTTGTTTAGATATTAATGATCGTTCTCTTCGAACAATATATACAACACAGAAATATGGTAAATTAATTCAAACAGGATTTGATATTACACCCGCTTCTGAATTAATGGCAGTTTTCTGTATGGCACGTGATATTGATGATCTTCGCAGACGTATCAATAAGATTATTATTGCAGAACGTATAGATGGTAGTTTTATGTTCTGCAGTGAATTAGGTATAACAGGTTCTATTGTTGCTTTACTATCAGATGCAATTAAACCAAATCTTGTTCAAAGTTTGGATAATAATCCTGTTATTGTTCATGGTGGACCATTTGCTAATATTGCTCATGGTTGTAATTCTGTTATTGCGACACGTATGGGTTTATCATTATGTGATTATGTGGTTACTGAAGCAGGATTTGGTTCAGATCTTGGTGCAGAGAAATTTATAGATATTAAATGTAGAAAGAATGGTTTATGTCCAGATGTTGTAGTATTAGTTGCGACAATTCCAGGATTGAAAAATCAAGGTGGATGTACAGATCTATCTAAAGAAGATATTAAATCACTTGAAATTGGATTAAAGAATCTTGAACAACATATTACAAATATTAAGAAATTTGGTGTAAGAGTTGTTGTAACAAATAATGTATTTGATACTGATACAAATAATGAACAGCGTATTCTTGAGAATTTCTGTACATGTAGAAATGTAAAATGTATTAAGAATACAAGTTATTTAAATGGCAGTGATGGTGCTATTGATCTTGCAAAAGAGGTTGTTGATATTGTAGACAATAATAGGAAACCAATGTTACCTATTTTTGCATATCATACATTAGATAGTATGAAGGAAAAAATTGCGGATCTATGTAAAAATGTATATGGTATTAATCCAGATAATATAAGATATTCAAAAGATGCATTAAAATTTATTTCAAGATTTGATAGAACATATGAAAATCATGAAGATGAATTTATTAATGAAATTTATGAATATCCTATTTGCATGGCAAAAACACAATATTCATTCTCTGATAATCCTAATGTTATTCCATCTGTAAATAATAATACAATATTTAATATAGATGAAATAAAGATTAATAATGGTGCAGAATTTTTTGTTGTTATTGCAGGAAATATGATGCGTATGCCAGGATTACCGAAAGAACCAGCAGCTAAGCATATTGATTTTGTAGATGGAAAAGTAACAGGTTTGAATTGATTATATGGATAATAAAATCATAGATATAAATGAGTGGTTGAGATGGGTGATAAAGAAACATCCATCTCAAAAACAAATTACCACAATTAAAAAATATTGGAGTTGTCATACAATTAAAGATTATTGTACAAAATTTAAAAATGATATTCGTAAAGATATATATGATAACTTAAAACAAAATAATTTTGAAGCAGAGTGGAAAGATAATAGTTATTCATGGGATTTGGACCGTTTATTCGATATACAAAAATTCGTTAAAGATTGTCCACAATTAAGCAAAGTTAATATAGGATATTTTGCAATACAAGATACAATTAATTCTTTAAAATATAAGGAATATATACAAGTAATAAAGCAATATAATAAAGAAATAGCAAATAGACCTAATAATGGTCCATATACATTCAGAATTATTAAATTAGATTTTGGTGTATTTCAAGTATATTGTAGGCAATCCAGAATATTATGGAAGGAACATTCATATGTTATGAATTCTAATGAAGCTGATGAAGAATTAGAAAAACAAAACGGATATAATGTTGCCTGGGAAGATGACCAAGTTATTTTTATGTCAATTCCTATATTAAAGATTAATAAAGATTTATTAAATGGAAATACAATAGTTGAACTTCAAAAAACTAAACGTTTATATTGTTTAAATGATAATAAAGATAATAGATATAAAAGATATAAATTACCTGAATTATATTATCCAGCTAATATTAAAACATTTATTGATTATTGTATTGATAATAAGCTATTACCGTTTAATAAATCAAATATCAGAATATGGTCTAAAGCTGATAATTTTGAAATATATAATGGTGAAGATTATTTAGAAGAAGAAAAAAAATTATGTCGTTATCCTTTTCCCATGAAAAATATCAAAACAGAAAAAGAATTAGACTTATATATTAAAGAACAAAAAAAGAAGAAAGCATTAGAGAAAAGTTTAGGAATACCAGAATCAATGCAATTAATATATCGCAAAAATGATATATTTATACCAATTAATAATATTACACAGAAAGATTGTGACAATTTTATTAATAACTATAACAATAGAAATTTATATGAAATAATTAAGTATGAATAAACAATTACAAAATATTCTACATAAACCAGATATAACAGGAAATATAGAATATCTTCAGAAATTAGAGAATGAAACATATGAAAAAGCATATGAATATAAAACATTAAAAAATGAATTACTTATTTCCCAACGAGATTTGAGAGGTAAATATGTTCGTATATCAAAAGAACGTTCATATAATAATGCTGTTTATATTCATGTATATGAACAATTTGTAACGTGTGATAAACATGATACAAGAGTATATTTAAATGGATTGTCTTTTAAATATAATGATTCCTCATATCTTGATGATATATGGTTTGAATTTGATGCACATAAACAATTATCATATAATTTAAATGAGTTTCTTAATCTTACTATAATTGAATTATCCGCAGATGAATTTAAATCTAAATATATGAAAATGATTAGTGAAACAGAATCTCTATATGATAAATCAGAAAAGTTAATTAAAAATATAAAATAATAAAAATATTTTAGACATTATTAATATTTCATGTTATAATATATGTTAAATGCAAAAAATATTTTATATTACTTAGTTAAAAATATTTAAAAATAATTAAGAATATTTAAAACTTTTAACGCATTTTTTTATAAAATATATATGAATATTAAATGATTGAATTTTTATATAAAGGTCAAAAATGTTATACAAATAATCTTCCGAAGAAATTAAAGCGAATGAAGATTACAGAAAATGACATTGAAATTTTACGTGAATTTGATGAAACAGAAAAGAAAGTAAAAGTTGAAGAAGAAATTGATGATACTTGGACTTATTATGTATTTCAAAATTCAAAAGGTTATTATTTATGGGGTATAAATAAACCAGATATTACATATATACAAAAATTTGGATTTGATATTTCTGATTATAAATTAATTGATACATGTAGAGGTACTTTACCAAAAGAATATTATAAATGGAATCCTGAAATGGGAACAGGACGAAAAGATTATATTTAATTTTTATATTTTTATTGCCCTATGATGTAATGGTTTAAGCATTCGAAACTCTAACTTTCGCAGACTCAGTTCGAATCTGAGTGGGGCTACAAAATATGGTTATTAAATATTAAAAATTATTATGAGTAAAGATGATATTATAAATAATATACCATAGTGTCCAGGTATTTATATGATATAGAATGATATAAATAAAAAGTGTTATATTGGTTAGAGTATAAATCTACATAAAAGATTATTACATCACATTAATAATTCTGTTAATAATAGATATAATGCACCAATATATAAAGCATTTAAGAAATATGGTATAGATTCCTTTTCATTATATATTTTAAAAACATTTGATAATTATATCACATCTGATATAAAGCAACAATTAGATCTATTAGAAAAATAGTATATTCGTAAATATAATAGTTATGGAGCTACTGGTTATAATCAAACAAAAGGTGGTGATGGTGGTATTGATGGATATAAATTCACAGATGAATAGAAATTAATAGTTTAGAAAAAATCATATGAAAAATAGAATGATGGAAGGCATACAATATATTGTTATGATATAAATACAAAGAATATTGTTTCATCTACATCATTACAATAGTTAAAGCGTGATATGAATGTTAATTTTACTAGAGGTAGTGTCAGTAATCTTTTAGTTAAAAAACGATATATATTATCACGTGATAAACAAGAATTAATGTAGAAAATATCTAAATATAATGAGAAGATATAGTTATTTAATTCTAATGGTTGCAGTAAATTAACAGTAGATATGAAGAATGATATTGTAAATAATATATCAGAATCAGATTTTTTAACTAAATATAATGTATGTAAATCAACATATTATCATTACAAATAGAAATTAAGCGATTATATAGAATAATTAATAGTTATGTAAATTAAAATATAGTATTGGGGATTAGTATAGTGGTCAGTACAGGAGTCTCTAAAACTCTTAGGCCGAGTTCGAGTCTCGGATCCCCAACGACATGACATTAGTAATATTTTTAATTTTTTACAATTATGAAACAGAAGACAATTATAAAGACAGAATATTATGCAGATGATGGAAAAGTTTTTACTAATAAAACAGAATGTGAGTTATATGAAAGTAAAGTAAAAACACCAGAGATAAATCTATATTCAGTTATTGATAAATTAGATGCTAAAGCTGTTGTTAATTATATTGATCTTATAATAGGACAATATAATGTAATTAAAAATTCAGAAATTAGAGATGTTAAGATTAAACATATGTTAACAAAATTACAGGATGAGTTTAAACATTATATCTCTGATAATTAAACAACATAATATTTTGTCTTTTTCGAACAAAAAATTGTGAGAGAATTTAAATGATTAAAGAAGATATATTAAAGCAAGAATACACAGAAATTGCAGATTTAGCAATTAGAATGGAGAATAATGTAAAAGAAGCAATTACATTATATAATGAAGTTAAGAGACTTAATAATATGAAATTAGTAGAAGATAACTTATTCAATTTACAGTTTGTTATTAATTGGCAAGATGAATTAAATAAGGTATCTATTACAAATGTAGAAGATTGTTAAAAAATGATATTATACATTAAATGGAGATTATTCATATAGTCTCCATTTTTTATTTTAAAAACTTTTATGTATCTTTGAGATATAAATTAATGAAAGAAAAATAGAAATTATGAAAGCAAAATCATATACATTTATAAATTCATATGACCATAATAAATCATTATCAAATATTCCAGAGGAATATTATATTGATAATACAGATTTATATCTTGGTAATTATGAAGAAAGTGGGAGATCATCATACTATTTTAGTTTTAGTAGAACTATTTATGGATTTCTTATCAAGAAAGAAGTATTAGATAATGAATGTAAATCATTATATACAGTAGATCCTATATCAAAAGATAGTAGACGTATTGTATTTGTAAAGATTAATAAAGAAATTTCACCTGCAGTTAGAGGTGCTTCAGAAATTATAAGATATTCTTCTGCAGACAAATGGTCTGTATGTTTTGTAAGAGAAGCGGATGATAATTATAAAATTAGAGAGGGATATTATCTTCTTTCTGTGTGTGATGTACCACATGTTAATACAAGAAATCGTTGTTTTGAAACCGAAGAGGACGCTATTGCTGAATATAATAAGAGGCAAGAAAAGAATGCAGCAAGAAGAAAGGCAAAATGGGATGCAATTGATAATGCGCCAAACAATGGAGATATTTATTTAGCAACACCGAAATATATTGTTAAACGAATTCATATTAAGACAAATTATTTAAGTGATGTTAAAGAAGGTGATATTGTGTATGGTAGAATTACAGTTTTAGAGGAAGGTAAAAATAAATTGAATAAGTCATCATGTTATGCAAATTATATTGATTTGTATGTTAATGATAAATTTTCAAAAACGCTTCCAATGAATGTATTTGGAAATTTAATGTCAAAAAATATGGAATTAACTATATTCGTTTAATATAATAAGAATATTAATTATGAAATTATCTGATTATTTTACAAATATATTAAGTGCTATTTTTATGCCAAATAGTATAAAGGAAAAAGAAGATATATTTAAATCAATAATAAAAAACAAAGATGACATGATTAGAATACACGAAGATTTAACTCATGCATATGATAAAACGATTAAAGATTTTAATATATCATATAACACCTTATATAAAAAATATAATAGTATAATTAGTGAAAATCATAGACTTAATGAGATAAATACTGTATTAAATAATAAGTTACAGCGTTATTATAAAACAGGTAAAAAGTTAAAGAAAAAGTAAACTTTTTAATTAATTACATATATAAAATATGTAATTAATATTTAGGGGACATTTTTTGGTTTTGCTTATTAATTATGTGGTAATAAATCGTGTAGGAAAGTTAAAAGCCTTTTGTAGTAATACAAAGAAATTTAGCAAATAAATTTAAATGACAACGAAATTGATTTTCGTATGGCAGCTTAATCCGGTAGGATTGGTAATATAAACCCATTGAAGCATTTGCTCCTTACAAGGTAAGTTGAGCATCGCCACGGAGTTCAGTGAGTGTTTTCTCTGTTAAATAAAACTCACTATACTTTTTTGTCCAATAAGAGTGATTAAGACATTAAACTGTTTAACTCCTAAGAATGTATGATGAAAACTAATTAAGAAATACGCACGTAGATAGTTTATTATTGACAAGTTAGTAATACTCCGGTTCGACTCCGGATGTCTCCAGTCTTTCTATATGTAAATACCGCCACGAGGTGAAAGATGGGTAATGCTAAAATTTACATTTTTACTATGGTATACATAGTATAGATAATATGATATTTCATAATATATATATTTAATTGTTTAATTTTATTTAATAGGTAATATGTATTTTTCATAAACATATTACCTATTTTTTTATATAATAATAAATAATAAAACTAAATAAAAGCATAATAATGCCTACAAAATATATAGCAAGAAAGTTTAATCCAGGAAAAGCAGATCATAATAAAATCAATACACTTATTAATCTGTCTTCTCTTAGTTTAAATTCATCATAGAGTATTCTTAAAACATCATTAGCTTTAGGTTCCGCTCAAACAAATAATTATACAGGTGATTCATTATACCCATTTAACGATGGTTTAAATTAGGATCAAAATTCTTTTTCATAGTATGTTGATATTACTAAAAATACAAAACAATCTTATGCATATTATGATTTATCATATCAATAGAGACGTGAATAGTTAAGATAGTTCGCTTCACAACAAACAATTTCTTTTGTTCTTGATACTATTTCAGATGAAACTATAATATTAGATGAAAACAATTATTTTGCATAGTTAGATTTAAATCTTCTGAAATTAAAGCTTAACACTAATTATAAAGGTGCAAATGGTGAAACTGCAGATGATTTAATTAAAAATTGTCAAAAAGCATTTAAGATTATATATTCTACATATGGATGGGATAAATCAAATGATGCATGGAATTATTTTAAAAAATTCTTAGTTGAAGGATATTTGGCATTTGAAATTGTTGTTGATAATCTTATGAAACCTACACGTATTATAGGTATGAGAGAATTGGATGCAGCAACTCTTGAACCTGATATTGAAATAGATCCAGAAACAGGAAAGGAAGTAAAAGTATGGTATCAATATAGAGGTGATGCTTAGTTGGAAAGAAAAATACCAGATTCAAATATTGTATATATATCATGGTCAACAGGTATGTATGGTGAAAATTCACGTGTTTCTTATCTAGAAGGATTAATCAGATCATATACAATGTTAACACAACTTGAAACATCAAGAATGGTTTGGAATATTATGAATTCACAGAAACGTGTTAAAGTTGGTATTCCAGTAGGTAATATTTCATAGGACAAAGCTCGTGCAAAGGTTAATGAAGTAAAAGCAGATTGGAATGAAGAAACAACAGTCGATGAAATATCTGGTGAAATGGTTGTAAATGGTCAACCACGTTTTTCATTTTCCAAAACTCATTTCTTTCCAATTCGTGATGGTAATTCAATGACAATAGAAGAAATACCTACAGAAGGTTATGACTTAAGTGATATTACACCATTGAAATATTTTTGGAGACGTTTTATATTAGAAACAAAAGTTCCTGCAAATAGATTTATGATTGATCCTGCTGCTGATGGGGCGCATCCATTAGGTGGTGATGATGCAAGTATAACACGAGAGGAATATGCATTTAGTAGATTTATTAGTCGTATTCGCGTTATGTATCGTGAAATTTTGTTAAAACCTTTATGGGTGCAAATATGTTTAATGATGCCAGAATTAGCTAATTCTGAATTGCTTAAACAATGTATAGGTATTGTATTCAATGAGGAAAACTTATTTGTTAAAGCAAAAGAAAGAACAGCATTAAAATAGGGTGCAGAAATTATAGGTACTTTAGCACAAATTCAATTAGGTGAAAATAAACCATTCTTTAGTATGAAATTCCTTATTGAGAAATTTCTAGGTATGTCTGATGAAGATTTTGCACTTAATGAAAAATATAAGCAAGGCGAAATTATTGAACGATTAGAACAAGCCAAAACAATTAAACAACACCAAGAAATGGGAAAACAAGTTGGTGAACAGCAAGGTAATGGTGCACCAGGCGAAATGGATTTCGGTGGTGATTCTGGAGGTTCAGGATTTGATGATTCATTTGGTGCTGGAGGTGATACTGGTGGAGGTGACTTCGGTGGAGGAGGAGACTTCTCTGGTGGTGATGAAGCATTCTCTGGAGGTGATACTGGTATGGGATCTGGTGGTTCTGAAATTGCAGATACTGGTGGAGGAGATGCCGGTGGTGATTTCTCTTAATAAAAATATAAAAGAGTTAGATATTCGAATATCTAACTCTTTCTTTTATTATATAGAAAATAAATATTAAAAAATATCATAGTATGAATAATAAGTAGAAACATTTTTATGGTTGCATTCCGTCTAAATTAGATGGTACAGAACAAGTAGTAAATGTTGATTCAAAAATACCATTACCTGATGAATTTTCTTTAAGAGATGTTATGCCTCCTGTTCGTGATTAGGGTAATACATAGACTTGTGTATGTCAATCATTAACTGGTGTACTTGACTATCTTCATAACAGTAAAGTAGGAACTGATGGTAAATGTAATAATTTTTCTATTAATACATTATATAATTCTCGTTCAAATAAACCATAGGAAGGTATGTCTATAAAAGAAGCATTAAAATATCTTAAAACTAATGGTTTAAACGGAGAAAAAATTAATTCATATGCATTGGTTCCATCAGGAGAAGTTTTAAAACGTGCATTAATTATGTTTGGCCCGGTAGCTGCGGGGTTTCCAGTTTACACAGATAATGATCCATATTTTTGGAGAAAAGGTTCTAATTACGCAGGAGGACATTGTACATTAATAATTGGATTTAATAAGCAAGGATTTATTATTAGAAATTCCTGGGGAACATCATGGGCAGATCATGGATATATTACTATTCCATATGAAGAATATGATGATGCAGTATTTGAAGCATGGACAACAATTTTATAATTAAAACAAAATAAAGAATAAAGAGTATAATTTAAAAGTTATACTCTTTAATTTTATGGTAAATGATAATGATATAATTTAGTTATTTAATAATAATGGAAATCCCGATACGGGAATGTTAAAAAAATTTAATTATTTAGATAATGAAATTTAGGTATATGTAAAAAATAGATGGAATGATATACCAGAAAATTATTATACAAATAAAGAATCTATTTATAGAATTATTAATAATATTCAAATTAGACCTGTATGTAAATATTGTGGTAGACCAGTTAAATATATGGGAAAACAATATTTAGATAAAATGTGGAAAACAGTAAATGGGTATAGATAGTATTGTTCATTTGAATGTTCATGTAAAGATATAAACAGAATTAAAAAAAGATAGCAAACATGTTTACAGAAGTATGGTGTCTCTAATAGTTCTCAATGTAAAGAAATTTAGAAGAAAATACAGCAAACGTGTATTAAGAAATATGGAGTTAAAAATGCATTTCAAAATAAAAATGTTCGAGAAAAAGCATAGCGAACATGTTTGAAAAAATATGGTGTCATAAATCCATTTTAGTCTACTGAAATAAAAGATAAAATTAAATAGCATAATATAGAAAAATATGGTGTTGAATATGTATTATAGTCTCCCATAATAAGAGAAAAAATTAAGTATACATGTTTAAAAAAATATGGTGTTGATCATATATGGAAATCCGAAATAATAAAAAATAATATAAGAGAAACAAATTTAAAATTATATGGTACAGAGAATGTTGTTCAATCACAATATTATATAGATATATGTAAAGAACGTGGTGTATTTAATTATTCAAAACCAGAAAATGAATTATACGATATATTAACAAATTTATTTTCAGAACATGATTTAATAAGACAATATAAATCAGATGTATATCCATTTAAATGTGATTTTTATTTAAAACCATATAATTTATATATAGAATACCATGGTTCTTGGTATCATAATTATCATCCATTTAATGAAAATAATATTGTTGATTAGAAACTTTTAGAAAAGTTAAAAGAAAAAGAACAACAAAATAATAAGAAACAAAATGCTTATACAATGGCAATTAAAACATGGACATATTATGATGTTACAAAATTAAATTTAGCAATATAGAATAAATTAAATTATTTAGTAATATATCCAAATATTGATTTTAATATATTAACTAATAAATATATGTTTAAAATAAAAGGTATAAAAATAATGGGTGATTATATTAAACAATTATAACAAAATAAATATATAAAATAATTATTGATTTATTTTAAATGAGAACATTTATAAATGATATATTAAATGAAGCCCGTGTATAGAGAACTATTGATCCAAAAATTTGGGCTTCAATGAGTTCAATGTCAAGCCGTTTGCGTTCAACATTAGGTGAAGATGCAAAGGTAATGAAAAAAGATACGAAAGAAGTTCTTTTATAGAAATATGTTGCAGGGTTGCTTACTATGAAGGTTGGATGTCCACATAATAATGCAGATATTAATAAATTAAAGGCATATAAGAATATTGGTAATGCATATATAGATGCAGGCGGTAATATAGCAGATATTCAGAAATTATATGTTGAAAATGGTGGTGAATTCGATGGTAATATTTCTTAGGATGAACCTGTATAGGCTCCTGATTATCCTGATTATGATGATGTACAAACAGATGATAATACAATAGAAGATGAACCAGATATTTAGGATAAACCTGTAGTTTCACATGGCTTTGATGATAGTGTAAGTAAAAAGGTTGATGAACCTGAAGAAACTACATAGACAGATTATCCTGATTATGATGATGTAGATACATCAGATTCAGATGATGAAGATATAGATGATGAAATTGCTGAAGATGAACCATTTGGTGAAAAATATGCAGATTTAAAACCATATTTTAAAACAGTAGGTAATTCTTTGAAAAAAGCAAATGAAGGTATGTTCCTTAAATGGGATGAAACAAATGGTTTAGCTTTAAGTAATGATGCATAGGGATCATTTGCTAAATGTGTTATTTCTAGTTATTAGTCATTAGATAAAAAACCGGTATTTATGATATTGGATTCATAGGAATCAACATTGGGTAATCCAGGAAATAATAATGTATATGATTCATATTATTTTAAGAAAAAGTTAGTTGGTGCTAAATAGAAATTAGAGATTACACCAGGATCTAATTATTATTATCAAGAGGAAATTAAAGGAAATTTTTATACAAGTATTCTTGAAGATAATGGTAATAATGCCGCAAAACTTGCAAAGCAAATGTCAGTAAAGAAATTGCAGTTATCTGGGTTGAATAGCGAACAGATAAATGAAGTAAAATCACAAATTTTTGATCGTGCATATCTTCCAACATTACCAGAACTTAATAAAGTAAGAGATATTATTGGTACTGGACGATATTGGACATCTTCTGTTGCAGATAAAGGTGAAGCAAATATTATGTTATAGGTTAATCCTGATAAAGTATTTAAGATTGCAGATCCTAATGTTTCTGCAAAAGTGGTTTCATTTATTAGATTTTAATTTTTTAATATAAAAGAAAAGAGATTGAATATTTGGTTATTCAATCTCTTTATTATTTTAGATTAATTGTAATTTTCTTTTTATTGTTTTAGAAACATTTTTCATAATTGATTCATATAATGCACGTTTCTTTTTTGTTTGTGTAAATTTATATGCTAACATATGTAATGCTTCTGTAATTCCTAAACGTTGTCTAATAGTTGCAGGATCAGCTGTTGCTTTACCAGACATATCTATATTAAGAAGGTCACTTATTGATTTACCTTTAACATTGATATTTTCTATTGTACCATTAACATCAGTATCATCAAGTGAATACACAAGATTTTTAATAATGTTATTTAACTCAGTTGGATTAATAAAATCATATTTATTGACAACTGCTTTTGTATTAATCCATACAAATGGAATATTTTGAGAAATTCTTGCGTTCTTTGATGTGCGCGCAGTTGACTTCATAAATAAAATCTAATTACAACTAAGAGTCATTTCTGCTGTACTTGGGGTTTCATCAGTAATTTGTTTAAGTTTAGCGACAAATTCTCTTTCTTCCTATGTAGGATAAATTTCATCTTCTTTATTTTTCTTATATGCATATGTTAAGAATGTAACAAATGCTTTATTTAAAGGAAATAATGTTCCATCACCATTTACATAATAATAATCAGAATCTTTATGACTAGATCTTTGATTATATGCGAATCTAAATGCTACTTTATCAGGATCTGAAAGACTTGCATAAATACCCGGGAGGATAGTAGCATCTTTATATACATTACCATTATAATTCTTTTTTGTACGAGGTATTATATTTCTACCATCATGTGAATCTCTCCAGTTTACATCATCTTCATCCCTATCATAATTATCATCAAATCCATCTTCAAAACCATAATCTTGACGGAGTTTCCAAATAGCATCTCGCTACTTATCATAGAATTTTGCCAATGCTTTTGAATCTTTCCAGTTACATGTAAGATGACTTACTTTAATAATATGTTCTGTTGTTAAATTTAATTTACATGTCTTTAATTTACTGGTACCATTTAAAAAATCCTAATATTTCTTAGATTCTCTAAATTCTGTTAATAATTGTTTAATTCTATTATTAGGAAGATTGTCAATATATTCCATTAACTATGCATCTGTTTCTTCGTTAATATTATAACATTGTTTTTGAGAACCACTTCTTGCAATAGGATTACTTGATTCACCCTGTAAAACGTCTGATATATATGCAATAGAAACATAATCACCTGGTTTCATATTATATTTCATAAATATGTCAGCAGGATTATAAACAACTAATGGTTTTTGTTTTGCTTCAAATAATTTCTTCATTATATTAATATTTTTTTATTTTTATGACATTGATTTATTTGCATTCATAAAGAATAACTTATATTCTTCATTTCTTCTATTAGGATTATCTTTAATATTTTTAAAATAACTGAATGATACATTATAATCACCTGGATTAATTTTCTGATTTTTATAATCATATCTACATTTTGCAAGTCCTTTTGTTATAAATGAATACTTATCATGTTTAAGATTACCAGCATTATAACATAGTGATGTTAATCCATCTCTTATTTTTTGATTATATAACATATAGCATTTAACATTATCATCATCAGTAGGCATATCTTGCAATGCTTTATATGCTCTATCTTCTGCTATCTTAATATCTTTTAAAAATAATTTATTTGCTTGTGCTTTTGTAATAATTGGTTTGCAATGTTTAGGGTTTAATATAAGTTTTCCAGTTTTTTTATCACGAGTAAATGACTGCTTTATAAGACCTTTCTTTTTTAATTGCTGTATTTGCTGATATAATGCGCCATCAGTTTCCAATACAACATGTCCATAACCTATAGTTACTTTACCTTGTTTTTCTTCAGCTTCATTTGCATAATAAGGATAAAGTAGAAGCATTTCATGTTTTTTAATAAATTCACGGGCACTGTTACTCGATTTAAAATTGAAATTCTTGTCATGTTCAAATTTATTCGCAGGAGAATTATTAATATCTTCCTATGAAACATGTTTAACACTTAATGTCTATTTTGTTTCATCTTTCATATCGATTACAAAATCTTCTGGTTCATCAACAGTAATATTTTCCTATTGTACATCTGGAATATCTTCTGTTGTTTGCTCATATGTTTCTACATTATTTTGCAGTGATTTTATTAGTGATTTACAATCCTATACCATTGATACACCACCATATATTGTTAATACAGTAACTGTAATTTTTAACATACGACGAGGCGTAATCTTTTTATGTTCATTTATATATTTCTATATTTTCTGAACATATGCATTCATCATTTTTTCCGCTTGCTTATATTGATTTGTTTCTTGAAGTTTTTTAATAATATAAATAATAAATTTTTTAAGATGTGTATAAAAGATTTTTCCATCTTTTGTAGCTTCTTTCATTACATCATTAAATATATCTTTTGCACCATATTCTTCAAGAAGTTGATTATCATATGCTTCATTTATTCGATGTTTAACGATAACAGAAATATCCTGTATCATTTCTTCATATAGATAATTATTCTTTTTCATTTAGTTACGATAACTATTTCATTTATGATATTTATTTAAGTGAAATTATTTAAGAATAAAATAGACTTTGTATATTGTTTGATATATAAATAATGTAAATTGACTAAAGCATTAGCTTGATTACATTTAGCATAAACAAAATCCTAGATTTTAGCATTAGCATTGAGTCAAGAGCTTTAGTATTACAGTAAGTGTTAGATTGTCATAGTTCATTCGTGATACATCATGAATTTTACTGACCAACACGGGTTCGATTCCCGTATTGCCCTCAATTAAAACAAAAAACAATATATATGGGCGATTGGTGAAGTGGTTAACACGTCAGTATATTTACAAGCATTAGTTTAAGTACTATGAACACATATCTACAAAAATCTAAGGTCTTATTGCGTGGAAATTTAAAATAAGACCTTGGCCCTATAGCTCAATGGTAGAGCGCATAATATTTAATTGTGATGTTATAAGTTCGAATCTTATTAGGGCTGCAATCCTTGCGATATTTTTTAATATTGTTAAGCTAAAAACTTTTTAATCATGAATAGACATGTATCCCTATTAAATTAGGTTTAAGTGATTCAAGGATTAACTTATTATAGTAATATAGTAAGCAGATGTCACAATATCTGGGAAACGTACGAAATGTGATACTCAAGGTTTGGTAGTTAGACTGCATTCGGATAAGAAACTACCTTTTTATAGATGTATGGCGAAATGGGTAAACGCAACTCAATAATATTTTGAGTTTATTTCATGGTATTCTAGGTATGAAATTTGGGAGTTCAAGTCTCCCTACATCTACTATTTCATTGGCTAAAACGTTAAATCTTAATATATACATTCTTATTATGGAAATAATATATTAAGATTTTTCTTTTTTATTTTTTTAATTCAAATAATATGTGTATCTTTGTATTGTAAATAATAAACAATATTAATAAGATATTAAAATTATGACAGAATTTAAAATTGGAGATCTTGTATTTCTTCGCAGTAATACATCATATAATATAAATGTAGAAACAGGTAAGTCTGCATTGTTGATTCCTGGTATTCATTCATGTGAGAAAGATGAAATGAATACGAAACTTATTTGTATTATTCCTATATTTAAAAAAGAAATTCTTGTAGAACGATATATTTCTGATTATGGATTTAGAAAGCAAAAAGAAATTCATAATATGATTCGTGTTATGTCAACAGATACAAGAAAAGTATATGATATTGATGCGGATTGGGCAGATGCGATTAAATCAGAAGATGAATATAACGAACGCAGAGAATTTCAAATTTTGGATAATGCAATACAGGAAGAATTTTTAGATTTATGTGATGAAATAGATGATTATATGGGTTATTAATTACAAAAATTATGTCAATAAAATTAAAGAAAAAATATGATTATATTAAAACAACGGATGGTACAATCATACCAATAAGCAGTATTATTTCCATAAAAATAGATAGACCTACTGGTTATGCAAATCGTATGTATGATAGATATAAAATTTATTACAATAAACAAATTTTGTATAAACAACCAGATTCTTATTATGGGTTATCAAATAATAATACTGATTTTAAATTAAAATATGATTTTATTGAATTAAATTATGAGCAATATCAAGATTTTTTAAAACATTTTAAAAATAAAATTTATAATATTAAAGATGTCTAGAAGTTATCATCAGTCACACAAGATTAGTAAAAAAGGTTCATGTAGTTTTGTTATAGAAGGCGATAAAAAATATAAAATAAAAAATAAATATAAAGAGCTCCGAGATATTGAAGTACAACATGATAAAGTTGTTAAATGGAAAAAGAAGAAACATATTGCATACGGTGAACAACGAAATTTTAATTTTAAAGGTGAACCAACATATACAAATGAAAAATATATAAAAGGTATTGGTGAATACTGTTTCCCTTGTATTGAAAAGCAGAAAGAGAGGAAAAAGAATAAAATTTCTATATATGATAATTTTGATGATGATTAAATGAAATAAGATATATTGTAAATTATGAAACTTTTATTTTTAGATATAGATGGTGTTTTAAATTCCGAAGAATATGCAATATGGTGTACAGAGAACGACGAAGGAAAAGAATATATAAAAAATGGAGGAGATATTTTTATCGATAAAAAAGCAGTTTTTAAAATAAAAGAACTTTGTGAAAAGTATAATGTAAGATTAGTTATATCATCATCTTGGAGAATATTTACATTAGAAGCAACAAAATATGAATTTGAACGATATAAAGATTTAAAACCCTTAAACAAATATATAGTCGGAATAACACCAAATTATATAAATTTAGATAATATACCACGTGGAAAAGAAATAGATGATTTTTTAACGATTGTATTAGATAAAAGTGCACAAACATATAATATTGCATTATATGATATAAATTTTTTTAATAGTGATAATTTAAATATAGAGTATTGTATTATAGATGATGATAAAGATATGTTAGACAAACAAATGAATAATTTTGTGCACATTGATAATTATACGGGGATAACAGATAATGATATAGAAAAGATTAAACATATATTAAATATTGTACAGGATAACTAAATTATAATAGAGAATAGTTTGGATAACTATTCTCTATTTTTATATATTGATAAATATAATAAATTATTGAAATTAATTTATTAAATAAAATATGAGAGTAATTAATAAAAAGAAAGCATTGTATAATAGCCTTATGGAAGGTATTTCTCGTTCATTACGAAATACTCTTAATGAAGATAATAATGGAATGCATATGGATTTACATGATGATTTTACTATTACATAGGATGAAAATACAGCAAAATCATTTGTAGCATATTTAAAAGCAATTAATAAGAAACAAAAATTAACACATGAAGATGAATGCAAACTTGCAGATATTATTCAGCATTCACCAAATAAGAGACAGGTAGAAGCTGCAAAAAATAAATTAGTTTCTGCAAATCTTCCATTTGTAGTTTCTGTTGTTAATAAGTATAAAAATCTTAATATTCCTAAAGAAGATTTAATTCAATATGGTAATATTGGACTTATGAAAGCAGCTGAAACATATGATCCAAGTACACCAGAAAAAGATGTAAAATTTGTATCATATGCTATTTGGTATATTCGTCGTGAGATTATGATGGCAGTTGATGAAGTAGGTGGTCATATGGCAGTTCCTCGTAATATGGGTAGTATTGCTCGTGAAGCTGCTCGTGTAAAAGAACGTTTATTTAATAAGAATGGTTATGAACCTGATATTGATGATATTTATGATGTATTAGTTAAGAAACATCCTAATTTAACTTATGATTCATTTGTATAGACGATGAAAGCAAATGCTCGTGCAAATAGTTTAGATCAATCTGTTGGAGATGATGGAGATTCTAAAGTAACATTAGGCGATATGACAACAAATAATGTTTTCAATGAGCCTGGAAGTAACCTTGAAAATGAAGATTTAACAAGAGAACTTGAAGATAATATTAAGAGAGTTATGGGTAAAAGAAATGGTGAAATTGTTTGTGCATGCTACGCTATTAATGGTCGTCCAGAGAAAAATACCTGGCAAATTGCAGAAGAAAACAATATGACAGAAACACGAGTTAATTAGATTTTGAGAGAGGCTAATAAAAAACTCAGACAAGATGAAGAAACAAGAATGCTTTTACAATATATCATGTAATAATTAATAATAATTTTAAGAGAGATACTTTATATTTTAGTATCTCTCTTTTTTATTTAGAATAAAATATGTATCTTTGTATTATAATATAAAAATGAAATAATTATGAACAGAATAGCTTTAACGAAGAAACAGATGGATACTCTTATTAATGCAGGTCTTGATGTTTCAGATGCTTCCCTTGTTTATATGGGTAAGGGACAATATAATTTAAATAAAAATGAAAAGTATATTGATACTCTTATTAAATGTAAATTAGGTTTTTATACATATACATTAGAAGATATTTATAAACGTATTGATGATATTATAACATTAGATTATTTCCTTGTTATTACTCCTGTATGTATTCAATTACAATATATTAAAAATGATGATATTTATCATGCAGAAACTACGAAAGATGATAATATGTTAGAAACTGCATATAATATGTTATTATGGGTATTAAAGAATATTTTAGAAAGAGAAATTAAACAATAAGTAATATGAATAATAATATAAAGAGAAATAATTATATAGAAGAACGAATTTGGCGCCATATAATAAATTGGATAATATATTTAATTCTCCCATTTACATCTATAGATATAATTATGTTTTTTATATTAATGGGAAAACATGATAATAATACTATATTATGGATTATGTTTATTTTTATCCTTTGTGGATTATTTATAGTATTGCGTTTTCTATTAAAAGAAACAGAACGATTGGTTGATGACTTAAAAAATCAAAAATGATGAATAAAGAAAAAATTTCTAAATGGTTTTTAGATAACTTTAAAGTTCATACAGATTGGACGGGTAGTTATGTTGAAACACAATTTAAATGTAATTCTGTAAAAGATGTGATAGATAAGTTCATCAGAGATAATTTTAAATAAAATATAGTTTTTATCTCTATATATTTTTTTATTCAAAATAAAATGTGTATCTTTGTATTGTTAATGAAATAATAAACAATTAAAAATAAAGATTATGAATACAAATATTATCACATCAGTAGACGAGTTTATCAACATTATGGCAAATGCCAAGTGTAATGGTAAATATGTAACCGTTTATGGCGAATCAGATATTAAGTTGAATAAGTTCAACACCGATGGTCTTCCAAAGGAAAGAATCAAGGATGACTTTCATCCTCGTACAAGTTTCTCTGTAACTTTCCATTTTGGACAGGATTATGAGAAAACAATGAGTAAAATTCTTGGAGAAGATTATAAGGCAACTGATACAAATAGGCGTCATATTGTTAAGAATGTCATCATGCAGTATATCAGTACAGGTAATGTATGTTTGATTTACATTCCTAACAACTACTGCAAGAATAACATTATTCTTAATGATGAACCAATTTCTGTAGTTGACAAAGCATATATGGAAAGATTTATGCCAAAGAAAAAGGCAAGTACTGCAGTTATTGAATATCGTACATTGTCGCTTAAGAACATCAAATCTATTTCAATTAACAAAGAAAAGTATGATGTAGAAATCAGTGATTGGGAAGTACGTGAAGTTGCTTAATTAAATAATGACTTTTTTAAGGTTAAACATATAAAAATTAAATCTAATGATAACATCTTGTTTGCGAAAATAGGATGTTATTTTTTTAATGAAAAATATAGACTTTAAAGTTAACATAATATATAAATAACGATTACAGTTTAATCAAACAAACAGATTATTATTGTAATCAAATAATAAAAACAAATAAATTAATTTTATGACAGACGTAAAAGATTCTCAGCATGTAATGGTAGAAGACATACTTCTCAATGCAATGCTTATGACTGATGGCTACAAGCTTGGTCATCACTGTATGTACCCTAAGGGAATGACACAACTTTTTAGTAATTTTACACCTCGTAGTAATAAGTATTTTCCTGAGGCAACAGAAGGTGCAGTTGTATTTGGTATTCAGTATTTCATTAAGAAATATCTTATCAACACATTTAACAATTTCTTCTTTAACCTTGATGAAGATACTATTCGTAAAACTTATACAGATTTGACAACTACATTTCTTGGTGAATCAGTTGCACAAAAAGTAGGCGTAGAACATATTATAGCTTTGCATCGTTTGGGCTATCTACCCATTCGTATTAAGGCTCTTCCTGAAGGTTCATATTGTCCAATCGGATGTCCTATTTTGACAATCACAAATACACATCCTGATTTTGCTTGGCTCACAAATTATTTGGAGTCTCTTACATCTAATGTTCTTTGGCTTCCTATTACCTCAGCTACAACAGCAGATGTATTTAAACGTGAACTTGTTAGACATGCAATGAAGACAGGTTTTTACAATCCTGATGATATGTCTAATCTTGCATTTTTGTGTCACGATTTTTCAATGAGAGGCATGAGTTCATTCGAGGCAAGCGTTGTATCAGGTATGGCACATCTTACATCATTCTGTGGTTCTGAAACAGTACCAGCAATTAAGATGATTGAATATTATTATAATGCAGATCCTAAGAAAGAACTTATTGCAGGAACAGTACCAGCAACAGAGCACTCAATTGAATGCTCAAATGCAACAGATGAAAATGGTAATCCAAATGATGAAGTATACTTCAAAAATATGCTTGATGAATTTCCAGATGGTATTATTTCTATTGTAGCAGATGGATATGATTATTGGAAATTCTTGACAAAGATTGTTCCTAAGTATAAGGATCAAATTATGTCTCGTAATGGACGAGTAGTTATCCGTCCGGACAGTGGTGATCCTGTAAAGATTATTTGTGGTGATCCTGAAGCAGAAGATCCATTTGTGAAAATGGGTTCATATGAATTTTTATGGAATACATTTGGTGGAACATTTAATGATAAGGGATATAAGGTACTTGATACACATATTGGTCTTCTTTATGGTGATTCAATTAATATGAAACGTCAAAAAGATACATATGCACAACTTGAAGATAAAGGATTCGCTGCAACTAACCTTATCGAAGGTATCGGAAGCTTCACTTATAATGTTCGTAGTAGAGATTCTTTGGGTATAGCTTGTAAGTCGACATGGTGTAAAGTTGATGGTAAACCTATAGAAATTTTCAAGGATCCTAAGACAGTATGTGGTATGCCTAAGAAATCACATCGTGGACTTCTTATGGTTGTAAAGGATGAAAATGGAAAGTATAAACCAGTTGATCGTGTTTCTATCGAAGATGAAGCTTCAGATAAGAATGAATTGAAGACAGTGTTTGAAGACGGTAAGCTTGTAAAAGAGTTTACACTTGCAGAAATTCGTAAAACACGTCAAGATGCAGTTCATAAACTTCTTGATGGTACTATTGATTAAAAATAAACTTATAAATTATAATAGGTTATGATCAGTAAGTTTATGTATTTCGTAGGTTTACCGTGTTGCGGTAAATCTACGTTTATCTCAAATAATTATTCAGATGCAGGTCATTTATGTGATATGTTGTCAACTCTATTATCAACAACACATCCATTTGATGATTATTCATTTGAAGAAATTAATGAGACATTAGAGAATAATTTAATTGATAATTCTACATGGATTATTTCTGCCGATGAAATTAAACCTATGTTAGAAGGATATACTGATGAACATCCTGAAGTTGTTCATGAGGATTCTGTTCAATTAGCAAGACGAATGATTTTTGAAATTGCAAAATCAAAAAATCTAAACGTTAATATTATTCTTGATGGTGGTGGAATTAATAATCATTATAATCTTAGTATTATAGATTATTTGAGAGAACATAATGTAGATAAGATTACTTGCGTATTCTTCGATACTCCAGTAGAAGTTTGTATAAAGAGACTTCAAGGTCGAACTCGTAAAGTTCCAGTTGAAGATATTTATAAGAAAAACTTACGTATTGAAGCATGTAAGAATAAATACATTCCATTAGTAGATGAATTCATACGCGTTGATTATTTTACTAATAAGTATTTACTTCTTGACATGGATGGTACATTAGCCTGTTATGGCAAAGCAAAACTTGACATTCATGGTAATTCTGATTTTGTAAGTAGCGAACTATTTAAAAATCTGAAACCAGTGAAACATGTTATTGATTTTGTAAAGGAACATTATGACATGAATAATGTATATATTGTTACTGCATGTGCCAATTCAATTGCGTGGAAGGAGAAGAATGAATGGCTTGATAAATATTTTCCTGAAATTCCTGTTGAGAACCGAATGTTCGTTGGAAATAAAAATTTCAAGCACGTCTTTATTGAGCAGCTTGCTCATAAGATGAAGTGGGATCTTAAGGATGTATGTCTTATAGATGATTTTCATGATACATTAAGAAAATGCGATGAAATCGGCATTAATGCTGTGCATCCCTCTAATATTGATTCAATGTTTGACAAGTATTCTTATCAGGCATAAATAAGAAAATGGTTAGATTCTTAAACGAAATAAAGAATCTAACCATTTATTTTTATAATTTAACTTCTTTATAAAATTCTATACATTGTGGATCTATATTTTCGTATGTAAATACACCATACTATGATTTTGGATCTTCAAAAAAACGATACATTGTAGATTTATCATTTTCTTTATAACTTCTCTTATCCTTAAGATTAATTTTAAGAATTAACCATTCTTTTATACATGTATCACATGATAAATTTTTACATAATAAATCTAATTTATTTTTTTGATTACTTCTATAAAAATATATTCTATCAGGATAATTATCTAATCTATAATTTTTATATTTTGGAATTAATCCTTTCTATAAAATTTTCTTTTTATTCTATAACGGTGTTATATGATATAATATACCATCTTCTTTATATATTTCATCTGTAACTTCATATAAAAATTTCGGCATTATAACAATATTAATAATAGTTGATAATTCTTTCTTACCTGATACGAAATAACCTAAATTATTAATTAATGTTAATAATTCATTATAAGCTAATTTTCCATATTCTAAATCATAATAGTCTTCTTTATATATAAAAAAATCTATTACAGGCGTTTTCATATCTATCTATAATGGATTATAAACAATTCTTATATCATGTATAAAACCCATTGCATTTCTACTTAATATATCTTTTGTTTTATTTGGATCAGCTGAACATATTAATCCTTCATATAAATATTCCTATTCATATTCTTTATATAATAAATTATTTGTATTAGAATTTAAAGGATGATATTTTATTGTATTAAACGTTTCTTCATTTCTCCACCAATTATCTTTATTATTTGATTCAAATAATTTTGTTTTATTATTAAATTTTCCTAAATCTAAATTATATATTAACTTTCCTATCTATTTAGAATCCATGTATTAAAATATAATTAATTTTTCATTATTTATTAGATATGTAAAGTAACTTATTGTATTTCATAATTAGACGTAGATATAAAAATAAATTATAATTTTATGAAAGAATTTTAGAAATATACAGGTTCAACTAAGTTTTATTGCACAGATTCAGGTATATCTTCAGGTCTTCTTACTACAGGAATGGTTTCAATTGACATTAATTCTGATAGCAAACTTATATATTTTGGTTTAACAAATGGAACAAATTTTAAAAATAATTTAAAAGGAATAAATGATAAGCCTATATAGTTAACATGTGATTAGCCTGATTGTGATGCTTCTGTATATCATTATTGGGATCAGCCAGATAATGATACAGGTATGAATATAAATCTACATATACCCAAAAGTTATAAAAATAGAACTATTATATTTAGTTATAATGGTACACCGCTATTTACTATATTACAACAAAAGAAAAGCACATAAGTAACTTACACATATAAGGTATTTATAAGAAACATAGGTAGTAATGGTGTATATCCATCTATTGTCTCTAATGGTACATTAACAGACTCACCATCTTCTTGGAGTGCAATTAAAATTAAATCTTCTATATATCCTTTATGTACAATGGAATGTTATTATACTAATTCATCTGATCCATATCCTGACCATATATATATGAGTAATTTATATATTGCAGGAGAAAATAAAGCAATAAAATATTATGATGGAGAAACGTGGAATTATGGATATACTATAAAACTATTTTATTTTACTGGTCAAAATTGTAAATTACAAGGAACATATAATTTACCATTTGGTAAAACAAATGATGATCAACATTTTGATATTTAATTTTCATAATTAAAATATTTTATGTATCTTTGTAATATAAAAATATATGGTATTTCATATTAACAAATATGAATTTACCCATAGTATTTTTACATATACTAATATATAAATATTAAAAATTTTAAAGATATGAATAAGATTAAATATTTTTTGATTCTGTTAATTACTGTAATTACATTTGCATCTTGTTCAACTACATATGCATCTGCACAATCACCATATGAATATGATGATACATATATAACATCATCTGTTACATTTTCAACAGTTGTTAGATATGGAACACCATATTATATTGATAACGTTTTAAGTTACTATTTATATAGAGGTATATATTATTATCCATATAGATATAATAACTATTGGTATTTCTATCCATCTCATTATTGCAGACCTCATGGATATGTATATCATTACCGTCCAGGTTATAGACATTATATGAGACCAGGTCCACGTGATTATGAATTTAAACGTCCACCAATGAGACCGCATAGAAATCCAAATTATGGAAGACCACATGATAGTCGACCACCATTTAATTATGGTAAACCAAATTATAGACCATCATTTGGAAATCAGCAACGTCCACCAATGGATCGAAGACCAAATTTTAATAGTCAACCATCTAATAGGAGACCTAATGGTTTTGGTTCCAGAAGAAGTTCAACAAGAGTAACACAAGGACATTTCCCATCAAATAATAGAGGAACCGGACATTTTGGTGGTAGAAGATAAAAAATTAATATATTAAAGGATATTACACAACAATGTAATATCCTTTTTTATTTCAAACAAAAGTTAATTTCCTTTATATAACATATAAAGTTAAATTATAATAATAAATTAGATGGCAAACGAATTACAAACATTCAATTTATCTGACAGAGTATTTTATATTAATGATGATATAAATAATGATACATCATTTGATACTATTAAATTTTGTAATAACTTAATAATAAAAGATAATAAAATAATAAAAGAAAATACCAAAATATTAGAAGATACATTTCATCAAAAGTTAAAGGAAAAAATTACACCTCCTGATGTAAATGTATATCTTAATACTTTTGGGGGTGCATGTTATGATGGTTGGGCTATACATGATATGTTAAGAAACCTTAATAACCATTGTAAAGTCAATATATATGCAGTTGGTGCATGTTTATCCTCAGGCACATTTATTCTTCTCTCTGTTCCATATGAACAACGATTTGCATATAAAAATACAACATTTATGATTCATACAGTTTCATCTCTTGCTGTTGGTCAAGTCGCAGAACTTGAAGATTCTGTTAAAGAAGCAAAACGCTTAAATGATATGATATTTGATTTATTCATGAAAGAAACTGCAATTACAAAAGCAGATCTTGATGATATTTATGATAAGAAAAAAGACTGGGTAATAACAGCAGATGAAGCATTAAAACTTAAGTTAATCAGTAAAGTAATCTAAACTTATACTGATTAACTTACTATAATTATTAGCAAAATATATCATTAATATAAGTATGATTATTAATAAAGAATAGATAGATTTTATATTACCAGATGGAACACCTACAAAGAAATTACTTGTTTCATATGTAGATAAAAAAGGAGATGTTAAATTTTTACAATATCCTGTTCCTAAAGAATCAATGTTCGAATGGAAATATACAAATAAAGCAAATGCAGATAAACCATTTCAAGAATATGATTTTGCAACAAAACAATATAAGTTCAATCCAGATGGTACTCCTGTTATGCATCAATGGAAATCATATGATAATAAATGGGTTAGAAGAAATCCTGTAGATAAACTTCCAGAACTTCGTATAAATGAAATTCTAAATTCATTCGGAAAAGCAGTTGACCCATTATTTGAAATGAATATTCCACCAACATGGTGGTGCGATATTGAAACAGAAGTTTCTGAAGATGGTTTTCCTGATCCAGAAGAAGCATCTACAAGAATCAATACAATATCAATGACCAAATTTCCACAAACAATTATTTGGTCCAGGAAAAATCTAACAGAAGAAGAAAAAATTTGGGTTCAAGAACAAATAGAACAATATTCAGAAAAAAATAATGGTACCCATATAACTAAAGGATATAAATTCGAATTCAGATATTTTCCTACTGAGCGAGAAATGCTTGAAGACTTCATAGACTTCATCACACCAATTACTGCAATGTCTGGTTGGAATTTCCTTGGATTCGACTGGTTATATATCTATAATAGATGCAAAATCAATAATATTGATATTGAAAGAATATCTCCTACCAGAACATTTACAAACTTTAAAATTACACCACGCGCTGGAGGTAAAACAATTAATGTTAAAGTCCCAATGCACAAAATTATATATGACTACTTATTAGTATATAAAACATGGGATATGACAATTCAGCCTAAAGAAAATAATACACTTGACTTCGTTGCAGAAAAAGCATTAGGCATCAAAAAAGTTAATCACCCTTGGGGATTCAAAGAATTCTATGAAGAACATTTCAAAGAATATGTATTTTATAATTGCATCGATACAATATTGGTAGAACATATCGATAAATTCTTAAAAACTGCTGAAATCTGGTATATGCTCGCATGTGAACTCAGACTTGAATTAAATGTTGCATTCTCAACAATTCAACCTACACATGTCGTAATGTGCAACTTTGTGTATCCAAATTATAAAGTAATACCAGAGAAATCTTATAAAAAAACAGACAATTCAGAATCTGACTCATATAATGGAGCTTTTGTGTGGCCTACTAGACCCGGTATCTTCAAATACATAGGTGGACTGGATTTCGCTTCCCTATATCCGAGTATCATGAGGCAGTTCCAAATTTCACCAGAATCATTTTTGTTTAAAGATGAGAATTATATACCAAAATCTGATGAAATTAAAACATGTTCTGGTGCTGTTTATAAGAAAGACCCGAATGCAGTGGTTCCTGCAATTCTTACACATTATTTTGCATTGCGTAAAGCGGCAAAAATGGATAAGAAAATAGCGAATACAGAATATGAAGAATTGAAGCATATTCTTGAGCATCGAAAACAAAATATTTAATAATGTTATGGAATAGAATATAAATAATACTAATATACCTAAATGTCCTATATGTGGTAATATATGTAAATAGTCGCATGGACATTATAATAAAACTTGTGGAAATCAAAAATGTATATCTACATTATCTAAACAAACATTTTTTAATCGTTTTGGTGTTTCAAATCCCTTTCAATTAGAAAGTGTTAAAGAGAAGATAAAGAAAACATGTATAGAAAGATATGGTGTAGATAATCCCGCAAAATCATAGAAAGTTTGGGATAAAATTAAAGCAACAAATTTAGAACGTTATGGTACTGAAATGGCATTAGCTAGTGACTATGTAAAAGAAAAACGTAAAGAAACCGTATTAAAAAAATATGGAGTTGATAACGTTCAAAAATCAGAGTTAATTAAGCAAAGTACTATTGAACATAATTTAGAAAAATATGGTGTTGAATATCCTACACAATTACAATCAACAATAGACAAAATACATGAATCTAAGACGAAACATAAAACACATACATGTTCAAAAGAGGAAGATAAAGTATATGAACTTCTGAAAACAATGTATAATGATATTAGAAGACAATATAAGTCTGAAGATTATCCATTTGCGTGTGATTTTTATATTGCAGATAACGATTTATATATTGAATGTAATTTTCATTGGACACATGGTAAACATTGTTTTGATAAAAACAATCCTGACGATATTAAGAAATTAAATTTATGGAAAAAGAGATCGAAAGAAAAAGATTATTATATTTCTGCTATTGATGTATGGACAAATAGAGATATTATGAAAAGAAAAATTGCAGAAAAACATGGTTTAAATTATTTAGAATTCTTTTCATTTTCTGAATTAAAGAATTATTTTTATGCATTAAATAAAAAACAAGCATAATAAATTTAAGTCTATAACTTTGTATGGTTATAGACTTTTTTATTTTTAATTATTATAATAATTAATTTAAATATTACTATAATAGTATAATGAATAAAGAGATAAGAGATACGATGAATATATTATTTGAGACAACAAATAAAAGAGAGGAGCAAGCAAAGAGTTGTTTTAATCCAGTTAACTGGAAAGTATTTGTTACGTCAATGAATGATAATAGTCTTGTTAATAAATATCCTCGATATAAGGCATCAGATTTCATTTCTAAGGCACTTTTTAGTAAAATACTAGATGTTATTAAGGAAATGAAATTAAAAGTCATAGATGAGAAATATGACGATTATAATTGGTATTGTATATTTGGTAATTATAATAAGAATGTTACAAAAATCTTTGACATTGATAAATTTATAGATGAGTCAAAATGGATTAAATCATATGGTACAAGAGGTATAGGAGAGCAATATTACTATATCTATGCTTCTGATAATTGTATTGTTGGAAAATGTGGTTTAGCTGACGAAAAATATAGATGGATTCTTCTTGCAGATCAGAATGTATTTGATGATTTGAATATTTCTATTACTCGATAATTTTAATTATAATTATAATTTAATTTTAATAATGATTAAATTTAAAAAGAAAGATAAACCTATTAAAGATGAATTATCTGATATTTATGAGTTTTTAGATAATATCATGAATGATCAAAAACAAATAAAAGATAAAATTAAAAAGATATATTTAGATCTTACAAGGTTTAAAACTGCATATAACAGACATTCACATATTGTTGAGTGTGGTATGATTGAAACATGTTCACATAGAACAGATGAAAAGGTTGAATATAAAATGTAATATGATTTAAATTTTATGATTAGATTTAAGGAAAAGAAAAAAGAATTAACAATAGATGAATATAACAAATTCATTAGTTTAATTAATTCATATGATTCTAATATTAAAGCATTAGATCATAATACTGATTCATTAAGACAATTTTGTTTGAATCATAATCATTATACAAAAAGTCATATATCAGAAAAAGCAATGCAACAACACATTAGTTTTCATAAATTAATACCATATGATTAAATTTAAAGAAAAGAAAAAAGATCGTATATCTGTTATAGAAAATTCTATTGATAATATATTAGATACATTAAAAAATCTTACTGATACACAAGAAGATATAATTAAAAATTATGAATGTTTACGTAATAAATTTAATTCACATAGACATAGAATGTATACAAAATATTCAACTGGTAGTCCAATACTTTAATTATGATTAAATTTAAGAAAAAAACAAAGTTAAAACATGTTCAAGACAGATTAGATATATTAGAACAAAATATAGAAACACTTAATAATAATATTTTAAATTTGTATATATGTTTTAATATTCATAAACATGGTTTAAATATATATGGACAAGAACGGCTAACTGATATTCAAAAAAATACTAATTGTCAAATTAATAAATTACGTAAAATTTCCTCATAAAATTATTTATAATTATTTATGGATTTACAAAACAAACTTATTGTAGAAAAAAGGATTTCAGAAAAAGGTCCTTATATTGAAGGTATAGAATTAACGTTTAAAGATATTATAAAGCTGTTTATTAAACGTATTAAAGGAAATAAGATAAATATATCTGTATTTGATGAGAATGATGAGTATAAAACTCATGATGTTTATTTCTCATATGAATAATAAAATTGATAATTTAACATGGCAAAAGAAAAAGCATTAGAAATGAATGGCATTATTACAGAATGTCTTCCAAGTACAAGATTCAAAGTAGAGTTAGAAAACGGATTTGAAATTAGTTGTGTACTTGCAGGTAAACTTAGAATGAATTATATTAAACTTATTACTGGAGATAAGGTAAAGGTAGAGATGTCTCCATATGATTTGACGAAGGGACGTATTTCATATAGATATAAGTAAATTTAATAAATATATTAAATAACATTAGTTAATACAATGTTTAATAAATGTATTGTAAATAAAATACGAGAAATAATTCCTACATATAGATATAATTCATTAAAAGAATTTTATTCAAAATGCTCTTTAATTCATACAAAAATTGCAGATGAAGCTATTGATATTGCAATAGAAGAAAATTTTGAACATGAATTTGAATTATCAATTAAATATGAATTGAATTCAGAAAGTATGTATGCCATATATGGTTGTATGACACAAAATGGTGATACTGTTCCTATATATGTTCATTATTATGATGAAAATGATTATCAATATGTAGATATTAAATTAAATGATGATGGTATGTATATTTTTATAAATGTACATTATGTATCTACAGATATTAACAAATATAAACATTATCTAAGAACTCAATTATTTTATTTAGAATTCTGTTTAACACATAGAGTATATATAAAAGATAATATAACACTTGTACATTATTTGAAAAATGATATTAATATATCATCTGTAGATTTTTTATTTGCTACAAGAATGTTATCATTATTATCTCCATCAGAAAAATTGAATAGAATTGAATGTATACAAAATAAAGTAAATGCGTTAACACAACAGCAGATTGATTTAATATGTTACGGTAATCATGGATTTAAACGTGTATGTACATTAATTAATAATTTTATTGATTCTAATTATTATAATTTATTTTATTTCTTTTTATTCCATTTTATGGATGAAGATCCTAACGAAATAAGACCTGTATTTTATTTAGGTTATTTCTTAACAAAATTGAATGTAAGAGATTTTGGAATTGATAAAGATTATATTGAAAAGATAAAAAGGTTCGATTATAAATTAACAAGAAATGATAAGATAATTGCAAAGAAAATATATAATTTCTTTAATGATTATTTTAATCAATATATATATGACTTTTATAAAGTAATCGATGCTGAATTAGATAAGAAACATGAATATGATATGTAATAATAAAATCTGGGAATGGTGTGTTTCCAGATTTTATCGTTTTAAGAAATAGTTTAATATATTATTATATAAATTTATATTGTTTATTATGAATGACCGTTATATAAAATTTGAATCACAAAAGAAGAATGCAGATGATTGTGCAATACGTGCAATGATGAAATTGACTGATAGAGATTGGATAACATGTTATGATGAACTTTGTGATTTAGGTAGAAAAAAGAAACGTATGCCAAATGAATGGAAAATTATAGAACTTTGGTTAAAGAATCATGGTTATATTAAACGTTCATTTGGAAAACTGCATAAAGGACAACATCGTTTAACAGTAAGTGAATTTGTTAAACAACATAATAATGGTCATTTTTTATTAAATTTAAGGGGACATGTAGTAGCATGTATAAATGGATTTTATTATGATTCATGGGATTGTGGATATTGTAAAGTATTGACATATTATGAATTAACAGAATAAAAAATAAACATATTAAGAAAATAATTATATAATTTATATAATAGTAAATAATTATAAGATGGAAAATTTAAGTACAAAGCGAGATAAAATTATTAAATCATTATTTCAAAATGAGTTAAGTAATATACAGGAAGAACTTGATGCAATTAAAGAAGCTGGCACAAATCCTGAAAATGTATGTTCTCAAATTAATTGGGATGCAAAAGATCTTGAAGGTAAAACAAAAGAAGAAATAGATATAATTAATAGTATCAGAAAATTTATTCAAGATTTATTTAATGAATATCAAATAAGATCAACTGCAATTCTTGCAAAGAAAACACAAGAATATGAAGGTCTCGATTTCGATAATGACATTGATAGAAAAAATGCAATGTTAGTAGATTTGCAAAAAGAATCATCTATTCTCCTTATTGAAATGTTTGTTAAATGTATAAATCATTGTAATAAAGAAGAACATCAAAATGCATTCAATTATTATAAGCAAGATCTTGAACAAATTGAAAATCTTTATATCGACATTAAGAAGAAGAATAAAGAACTTGAAAATGAAAATACAGATCTTAAGCAAGAAATTGAAAAGATGAAACAGAAAAAATTTATGGGTTTATTTAAAGTTTTTAAATAATTATGATTAAATTCAGAGAAAAGAATAATAACATTAATAAGTTAATAGATCTTATTTATAAAATACTTAATGACTCATATAACAATTATATATCAGAAAAAGAAAAAGAAAAACTTAAACAAAATTTACAAAATAATTTTAAAAATAAAAGTAATTATATCAATATAGAACCATATTTAGATTTAAATAAAATGTTATCTGAATATATAAAAATTGATCCTTATTAAAATATGAGAAAAGTTTTTAATCGAAAAGTAATTTCTAATAAAAAGAAAGTTATTGATGAATCTATTGTCCGAAGTAAAAAACATTATAACGGTTTAATTCATGCAGGGATTCTAAGAGAAAATAGACTTCATAAAAAACAGATAAAAGAAGATGCTGAAAAGAAATTACCATTATTTATTAGAGACTTAAAATTTGGTAAATCACCAGCGTCTGTTAAAAAATTAAATAGGGAATTTGAGTGTTGGAATAAAGAAAGACAAATGAGAGAATCTGCATAAATAAATAATTAAAAATAATTAGTTTATATATGATTTCGATTGATTTCAGTAATATTAAAAGTATTGATACGGAAGATAAAAAGTGCAAACCTATTGATTTAAGCAAAACTGGTGTTCGTACAGAATATGTTTATGTTAAATCTGATAAAATTGAATTGACACAACGACAATTAATTGAATTATTGATTAAATATAAAATTCCAGTTGCACAGCAAACAGTAGATGCGATACAACAATATTCTGTATTTACATTATAAAAAATAAAGAGATAAACCTATTTATTAGATTTATCTCTTTTTCATTATATATTAATTAAAATCATTTTAAAAGTTTTCCGCGACGTGCTTGTTTTCTTTCATAAAGTACACGTGCTCTAGAACCTTTTGCATGTAAATATGCTTCATTGATAACAATATTACCGGTTCTTGTATTAGGTACAACAGACTCATTATAACATTTACGAACAAGTGCTACAACTTGATCTTCTGTATAATTCTTTGAAAGTCCTTTAACACCTTTCTGAATACCCCATACAAGTGCCTTATCTTTCTTATCAATAACAACATCCTTTGCTTTATCTGCAGCATCAGAAATTTTTGTACCTATTTCCTGAACTAATTCCTTAATATCATTCATCCAGTCTTCAAGTTTCTTTGCAACTTTATCATATGCATTACGAACTTTCTTATCCATTGCATTCCATGCTTCAATAACAGTCTTACGAATCTCACCACCTGTTTCAGTAATCCATGATTTAACTGCGTCTGATTTTGCCTGTAACCATGTCTTCACAAGAAGAACAGCTCCATCTTTCTTTGCCTTTGCATCTGCAAGAACTTGTTTAAAGAAATTACCTAATGTTTCAACTGCACCTTGAACCTTATTTGCACATGCCATAAGTGCACCAGAAATAACGCCAAGCCATACAGTTAATTTATCTGATGAATCCTAAGCCATCTTCTCTGCACCACCAGTAAAATTCTTATAAAATGTGGTAATACCTTGACTAATTGTTTTATATAATTGTGCAAGTGCTTCCTTTGCTTTCTCTATACCTGAAACTGTTAAACGTACCAACATAGAGATACTACCAAGAACAACGGCTGCAACTGTACCTACACCAAATACAGAACCTTTAATTGCCCCTGACATTAACTTAAGAATACCTTTTACAATCATCATAGGTGCTTTCTTAATAACATCACCAGAAGCTTTAAAAAATGCATCCATACCTTTCTTCGCGTCATTACTACATTTAGACATATAGTAAGCACACCAAGCGATAAATAAATCTGCATTTTCATCATCAGAATTTTCAAGAGATAATGCTTTCTCTGGTTTCTGTACAGATGAACCAAAACCAAAAAGTTCATTAAGTGCAGCTTCATCAACATCGTTTGATTCATTTTTCTCTGCATCCTTTACATCATCAGATGCTTTGTCTTCTTCCTCTGCTTCCTTTACTAATCTAGCAATTCGAGGAGTTACTGATTCCATAATAGCATTATAAAGTGCTTTCTGACTTCTCATGCTATTTACAGTTTTTGTTGTTTTTTTCATATTATAATTTTCGAAAATTATTTTTTACTTTTATAAAAACAATTCATATAGTTGAATTATCTTTTTATTATTTATTTAACTTATTTATTATTAAAAATAAATATCTTAAAATAAGCTAACTAAAATAATAACTATTATGAGTGAAAAATATAATAATTTATTTGAAGGTATTGATTTAAGTAATTATACGCCTAAGCAAATAATGGATAGTAAAAAAGTATATGATTATATTGTTGAAGCAAATGAAATTGCAAAAAAAGAAGGTGTTCCTTTGGATGATATAGTAGATGAAGGTTTATTTACTGCATTATTGGGAAGTGCAGTTTCATCAACAATTGGATAGAGTATTATGAAAGCTATATGTAAATGTTTAGGTATAGATGAAAAAGGTACATTAGGAAATTTACTAACATCAAGACTTGTATTAGCTGCAATGGGTGCAGAATTAGGTTATCATTGGTAATTATTAAAAAATACACATATTATTTTTATGATTAAAGAAATAAAGAAATTATTAGAATCGTTATTTGATGATGACGATGATGAATTATTTAATGATGATAACATAAGTATGACTAATGATTTATTAGAAGATGATGCTAAAAAAATACATGAACAATTATTAAAAGGTATGGTTGTATCTGATGATGATTTAGAATTAGTATGTTAGGATGCATTTAAATATAAAGTAAAAGATTTTAGTGAATTGGTTCATATAATAGCAGATATAAAACAACAATTATATAAAGATAAAGTTGATGCTTTTAATTTAAATTGGCTTGATATTTCTAATGTTACCATGTTAGACCAATTATTTAATGTTAGTACATTTAACAGACAGTATATATTTTGGAATGTTTCAGATTGGGATACATCTCATGTAACATCCATGGTTGGTACATTTAACGGATGTAAAGATATTTGCGATTTAAGTAAATGGGATACATCTAAAGTAACATCAATGGTAAATATGTTTTATGAATGTTCAACGTTCAACAGCAATATTAGTAATTGGAATGTAAGTAAAGTTACAAGATTTGATTCTATGTTTTATGGTTGTTCATCATTTAATTAGGATATAAGTAATTGGGATATATCTAGTGCAGAAAATTTATCATATATGTTTTATAATTGTAGAAAATTCAATTAGCCTATATAGAAATGGAATATAACAAAAAATATGGATATAAGTTATTTACTATATGGTTGTACATCATTTGATTAGGATTTATCTCTAATTGATTTACGATCATTTATGAACGGATATTTTGATTTATATGATACAGGTACAAAAACATAGAAAGAACATAAATCTGCAAGAGTATTGGATGAATGGGATTTCTTAAAACTTGGATTTGATAGGAGTACAGAACAATTTGACGTAGGTGAATTTGAATATGGTGATGGTGGTGATAACCATTATTATCCTAAAATATATAGGGTAAACATTGATATTGATGCAATTAATCATTTAACAGATGATGATTATTTTATGGATTTGGAAGATATTATCACATTAGAAGGATAGGATCCAGATACATATCAAAATGAAGATTTATTAACAATAGATGTATTAACATACAGTGAATTTGAATTATTATATGATATATGTTCAGAAGTTTCAGAAGATAATGTTAACAAAGGAGAAGGATTTCCACCTATGAAAATTCTTATAAAAAATAAAGTTGTTAATGACTTATATGATATAAAAGAAATTGTAGATAATACTAATATAGAATATTATATTAAACGAGAATTATTATCCTTAGATATTAAATATGAAGAGTTTAATTCATATACAGGATGGAATATCAATGAATTTAAGAAATTCTTGTTAAACATTAATAATGAGATTAATAAAATTAAACAAAATTAATTATGAGTAAATATTATTCATTATATAACAATATAAAATTAAGAAAAGGTGGTAGGAAAATTGCAAAATTAAGTGAAACTTAGTTTGTTGAAAAAGCTAAAGCATTTATATTAAATGTTTGTAAAGATGATACATATACAGTTGATAAAATAAACAATACAAATGCATCAAATAAAATTATTGCAACTTTACCACGTGCAGTCAGACAATCATATTATGATGATAAATCTACTATTCATAAAGACTTTAAAGATATTAAACCAGATTGGGAAAATTTTGAAATCAGTGGTAGTCTTAGAACAGTAAAAGGCTGTCCATATATTATTATGTATACAGGTGGTGACTGGGAATGTCCTATATGTATTATGGTATATTATGATGGTAAACAATTCAGATGTTATATACCAGAAAAAGGAAATGCATACAGAAAAGACGTAAAACGTTTATTTGGTAATTGTGATCCTAAATATGATCATAAATCTGAAACATATACAGATGAATGGAAGAAAGGTGGTAAAACTTTTATATCAGATGATAAGTATGCATTTGATCAATTAGTTAAAGATGGTATATTAGATAAAGAAAAAGACATTAATAAATTAAGGGGACTTGGTAGAAATATAGAATTTGATACAAAACAATGTATAGAAGATTTTTCTAGTAGAGTTGAACCTATATCGATTAAAGAATCTTATCATAAATTAACAAGTAATGATATTAAACTTATATATGAAAATATATTTCGTAAATAACAAAATTTAATAATTATAATAATGAGTTGTTATAATACAATACCAAGAAATTTAAGATTAAGATTATAGGAATCATTAATAGATGCAATATCAAATACATTATTAGAAGAATTTCATATTTTAAGAACATTTGATGATGTTGTTGATGATATATATGATACATTTATAAAAAACGGAGGACGTATGTATGGATTAATTTATACTGGATGGAAATTAAATATAGAAACGTCTGAATGTGTTAAATGTAAAGAAACCGAAAATGAAGACTTATATTCTATATTTGTATATTGGGAAGCAAATTGGAATAGTAATGCAAATGCTACAACTGATATTCGAGGAATTGATATAAATTTAAATGATCATATTGTAAAAATAAATGCAAATGTAGTAAAAGGTTTTAATATAAAAACAATTAAATCTATATTTCATCATGAATTTATACATGTAAAACATATGTATAAATTTAAAAATAAAAATATTATTTTAAATAATAAAAATATGGCAGATAATATTGATAATATTTTCAATATATCAGATGATTTATTTGATAAAGTTAAAGATATATTATATTTAATGTCTCCTACAGAAATTCAAGCGAGAGTAAATCAACAATATAGATTGATATGTGATTTAACAAATAAAGAAATTAATGAAATAATAAAAAATAATGATGCTATTGGTTCACTTATACAATATTTTAAAAATATTAATTTATACGACAAATATCTTCTTGATTTTAATATATTATTAAAGAATGATATTGTTTCTAATAATTATGAATATGTATTATTATTAAATATTATAGGTTATTATGGACATATTTAGAAATTATTAAAAAATGATATTAAGGAATCATCCATAAGAAAAATGTTATAGAATAATAAATATACATCATTAGATAAACAAAATGCAGATAAAGTTAAATATGATATTAATAAATTTATTTCAAACTATTTGTTAAAGTTACAAAAAGCTATTAATTATGCATTAAAAGAAAATAAGTTTGATGAATATTATCGAGAATCATTGTTTAGCAATATTTAATATACATAAATTTTTATGTGTCAATAAAAATATGTATCTTTGTATTGTAATATTTAAAATTAATATTTATATGAAAAAAATTTTCATAAAATTTAAAGAATGTTTTTGTAATTTCATCGGAGGTATGTTAGAAGATGAATATATTGATATGTGTATGAAACAAGAATTAGCAAATAAAGAGAAATAATTATGAGTAAGAATTATTGTAAGATTGGGAAAATTTGGTGTAAGAATTGTTCTCATCATGGTTGTAAATACAACTTAATTCAACCATCTATAAATAATATTAGACCATTGAATACATTAAATACATGTCCAAAAAGAAATAATGATCGTACTATTTCTTTTAAGGAATTAATAATGAATTCATCATTTAATGATATTATGAATGCAATGTATGTACATCATCATGATGAAAAGAAAAATATTGATGGTTATAAACAAGCATTTCATATTCTCAAAAATATGAAACCTATTAAACCATCATTTAATATGTACATCTGTTTAAATACAGTAATTGATGAATATTTAGGGAATCATGATGAATATATCAATGTATCTGGTTTTATTAAAGAAAGAGATGTTAGTTATGCAATAGATCTTATGGATTGGTGTAATGTTTTGTATTTGAATATTCACCCAGATACCTTAAAGAATTTCAATAAAAATACAATTATTGCTGAAGTTTTATGGGAAATTACATTTAATGGATATTCACCAGATGATATTGATTCATTTTGTACAAAACTTAAAAACTCATTTGATAATTGTAAACAAAAAATGGATAACTTATCTTGATGATAAGTTATCCATTTACTTTTTATTTAGTTGAAGACTTTAACTATTTCTATTTTCTTTTATATATATTAATTCGCCCTACATCTTTACTGATATGTCTTGAATCTGCCATATCATTATTAAATAATGACTTACTTAATAAGTTACTTCCTAATACTAAATCAATATCTGTAATAATTATTGCATTATCGTTTAAATCATAATTGCATAAAACATAAATAGGTGTTCCTATATTACTTATTTTCCTCTGATTATCTGTTAATGTAATATTACCGAATTCTTTATTATATGATTTAATTTCAAATGACTAATTATAAAAACCATCCTTATCTTCATTTTTAAACTATACTATAAAATCATGAACTCTACCTCTTTTAATAGTAATTTTATTATTTTCATCATCTTTATCTTCATCAAAAATTAAATTACCATTAAATTTAAATTTAGATTTAAACATATTAAGCATAAAATTCGCGACATAATATTCTATTAACTAACTCGCGATATTTATCATTACTGCTTTATAAAAATCATTATTTTTAATGTTTTCTTCTTTTATTTTAATATTTACTAAAATTTGAGGCTTGAAATTTGTTTTAAAATAAGTTATAATATTATTTAGAAAATCACCATTATTATTCAATTTATTAGTTAATTGTATATTTTCTTCGTTAACAATATATTCTAATAAATGTTTTATATTTTTATTCATTATAGTTATATCATATTTAAATATTTATTTTAAATTGCATTTTTAATAAATATATAGAATGAATAAATAATAAAAATAAGAATTATTTTGTTTATATGACAAAGAATAGTAAATTAATGATAAAAAGTAAGTCATTGCAGCCTCTTACTCTTAATGAAGCCTTTGACAGTACACCAAATAATAAGAAATATATATTCTCTGGTGTTTTTACTGCATGCTCTGTACCTGGACATGTTGTAATTAACAGAAACAATAGAAGTTATCCAGAAAAGGAAGTTTTACGTCATCTTGGATATTTACGTGAAATGATTAAACAAAGTGGTTCAATTCTTGGCGAATTAGATCATCCTGAAGGTCGTTTTGATATTCAATTAAAAGAAGCTTCTCATAAAATTACAGATCTTTGGTATGATTAGGAGAATCATAATGTAATGGGAAAACTTGAAATCCTTGATACACCAAACGGTAAAATCGCTCAGGAATTAGTTGAAGCTGGTTATCCTTTATTTGTATCTTCTCGCGCAGCAGGTGATGTAGATGAAAAAACACATGAAGTTGAAATCGCTCAAATATTCACATATGATATTGTATGTACACCTGGTTTTGCAGAAGCACGTCTTGATAGAATCAATGAATCACTCGGTGTAAATACTATGTCATATCTTAATGAATCTGTTTCTGCTCAAAAATCACAGAAAGAAACAACTAATAAGAAATATAAAGTTCTTATGGAAGGTGTTACTGTTAATGAATTAGAGCAAGAAGCACCAATTAATGAAAAATGTATGGAAATGAAAAACAAGCCAGTTAACTTAAAAGATTTATCTAAACCATTACTTGAGGAAGATGAAGAAGAATTCAAATTACCTGAAGCTGATGTAACACCTAATGGTGCAGATAATTCATCATCTGATAGTGATAATAAAGATGATAAATCAGATGATAATAAAAATAATGATTCAAAATCAGATGATAATAAATCTGAGCCAACAGATGAAGAGAAACAAAAGAAACGTGCATTAATTCTTGATATTACATCAGAAGATGCTGATGGTGAATCATCAGATGAAGATAGTGATGATAAAGATAAAAAGCGTGCGGATATTATCGACATTGAAGGTCAATCTGATGATGATAAAGCAGATGATGGTGAGGCAGACAAGTCAGATGATTCAGAAGATGTTTCTGATACAGATACTGCAAATGATGATGCAGATGATGCAGCTCCAGCTGATGAAGACTCAAAAACATCTACAGAAAAAGCAGAAAGAATTGCAGCAGAAACAGAAAAAGATATGGAAGAATTCCAGGATCTCCTTGATAATCTTGAAAAGAAAGAAAGTATTAAAGAACAAATTGTTTCACGTTATCCATTCTCTATTTCATTATCTCCTGAAAATTTTGCTAAATTTGCAGCTCTTAAACCTACACAGAAAAAGAAGTGTATGAAATATGTAGTTGAACATAATATCTATAAGATAGAAGATATTAACAATCAATGGAATGTTCCTCTACTTGCAGAAAAGCGTGTTCTCAAAAATTGGTTAAGATTAGCAGATCCTAAAGATATTGAACTTTATACAAAAGCACCACTTCAAGAGCAGGATGCTATTGAAAATATGGCTCGTTACTGGGTTCTTGAAAATAAACAAGATGTAGATGAATTCTGGGAGAAAACTGGTCTTCGTACCAGAGAAGCACAGCGAGTAATGAATGAAGAATTCGTTCGTCGTTATAAAGTTGCATAGAAACCTATTATGAAACCTGTACAGGAATCAGAACATCCACTTGGTTACCATATGGATTATGCAAAGATTCTTGAACAAACTTATGATAATATTTAATCAATATTAAATAAAATTATGTTAAATATATATAAAAGTCCTGATTAATTCGAATGTTAATCAGGACTTTTTATATTCATACATATATAAGAAAATATAATTTAAAAATAAATTAAAAAATGATTAATATAGATTATAATAAAGTATTTAATTATATTAATGGAAATGATAATTTAAAGAAAATATTTTCTTTCTATGTTAATAACTGTATAACACTTTCTAATCCATATCATAATGCTAATCATACATTATCAATGATGTATCATATATGTTGTATATATGAAGAAAGTCAAAAAGATGATTATGAATTTAAATTAGATTCAGAAGGTTTATATATTTTGCTTGTATCCGCAATATTTCATGATTTTAATCATAGTGCAGGAAGATTTACAGATGATATAAATGTAAGTAATGCATGTAAAATTATGGAAGATTATTTTACAAGAGAATTTCCTAATGATATAGATACAGTTGAACGAATTAAAGAAATTGTTCATGATAATATCATAGCAACATGTTATCCATATGTTATAGAAGATGATAAACTTAATTTATATCAACGTATATTAAGAGAATGTGATATACTCGTTTCATTTTCATCCGATTATTTTACACAATGTGCAGTAGGTCTAAAAGATGAATTACGTATTAATGATTGGAAATTATTTTTAGGAAACCATATTAAATTTCTTATGGATTCATGGAAAGATATGAAATTATCATATTCATTAAAATTAATTGATGAACATCAAGAAAGTTTATTTAATCAAATAGAAAATATTTTATCTATTATAAGTTAATAATATGAAAACATTCAATGAATTAAAAATTGGAGATTATATATTTCATAAATGTAAAGAATTTCCTTTACTAGTTGAACCAAAAAGAATATTAAACATATATGAATTCTATAATGAAACAATATTTGAAATATGTTGGTTTGGAAGTTATGCAAAATGTACAGTAACAAAATTGCATGTTGAAAAACAATATATGAATAAAGATAAAGTTCCAGATGAACATTATGATTTTAATGATTTTTGGTATACTACTGAACATATATGTGAATCAAAAACGGGTATAGGACATTATATATACAATAATGCAAAAGATTTTGATCATCGAGAATATGAAGTTATTCAAGAAAATATTTTATTTAAAGATCTTGATATTGAACCTGATTGTATTGATGGTGAATATATAGAAAGAAATAATTATTATTGGCGAAAAAATAATAATCTTATTCTTTATAAAGCATTATATGATGATTGTCCAGATGGACCATATTTTGTAAGACATGCAGAAGATTTTTATGATAATTTTACAAAAATTTATTAATTATGGATAATACTTTTTCATTTAAGCAGTATGTAGAAGATGATGATAAATTTGCAGACATCTTACGTAAATATAATGAACATATAAAATCTTTTAGTGTTGCATTTGAGAATATGAAATCATATAAATATTTCTTGAATAAACATAGAGATGATAAAGATATAGACGTATTTAATCAAAATATTTCATTTATTCAGTTATTAAGATACGGTGATATATTTTATATTCAATGGGATGATTCTTTTCTTGGTGAAACTGAATCATTCATGACTAAACCTTTAACAATAAAGCAGATTGATGACTTTTTCAAAAATGGTGATGAATATTATGAGAAAGTTAAAGAACGTTATGAACGTATTCAAAATGCAAAAAATAATGAATATATAGATCCAGATAAAGATGAAAGAGAATTATATGAACGTTTGAAAAAGAAATATGAGAAATCTTGAAGATAATACAACGTCTTTAAGTGTTTTCCATATTTTGTAAGATATGCATAAGATTTTTATAATAATTTTACTAAAATTTATTAAAATATGGATAATACTAATTTTTCATTTGAGAAATTTAATGAAATAGAAAAAGAATACAATAATTCATTACAGAAATACAAAGAATATAAACAGAAGTTTATAAAAGAATTTACAAGTAAAAAATCATATAAGCAGTTTCTTCATTCATTCTGTAATGATGATGTAGATGTAGAATCTTGTAATATAACATATATTGAAATATCTAAATTTAATGGGTTATATTATATTGAGTGGGATGATTATTATGGAAGAGGTGAGCATGATGATTATTCAACGCGAGGTTTAACAGCAAAACAACTTGAAGACTTTCTGAAAAATGGAGATGACTATTATAAAGAGCGTGATAAACGTTATAATAGATTCAAAACATATATCGAGGAAAAGAATAAAAAAGAAAATGAAGATAATGAACGTAAATTATATGAACAATTAAAAAAGAAATATGAGAAATCTTGAAGATAATATAAAATCTTCAAGATTTTTTTATTTGGTAATAAAAATGTATCTTTGTATTATAAATATGAATATCAGTAAATAGTATTAATTAAATATGGAAATATTAATCTTTTTAATTCCTATTGTTACAGTGGGAATACTTGCATTTAAATTTAGAGAAAAAACAGCATGGTGGGAATATGTAGTTGTACTTGTTCCTTCAATATTGTTATTTTTTGCTCTTAAATATTCATTTGTTTATATATCATCATTAGATAAAGAATATTTAAGCGATTTAGTAAGTAAAATAACATATTATGAAGATTGGGATGAAACTGTTATGGTAACACATACAAGAACGGTTTCATGTGGTAAAGGTAAAACTCGTACAGAAACATATGTAGTTCCGGAACGGCGTTATCATCCTAAACGATATGTATATGAAACAGTAACAGGTGAAACAAATGATGTATCTGAAGATGAATATAAATTAATTTGTTACAAATTAAATATGCCTGCTGTTTTTAAAGATATGCATAGATCATATAGATCAAAAGATGGCGATGCATATGTTACATCATGGAACAGAACAAGAGAAAACTCTTATCCTGTAACGTGGACACATTTATATCAAAATAAAGTTAAAGCTTCATCATATTCTATATTCAAATACGGAAATATGAGTGAAGAAGAAATTAAGGAAAATAAGTTATTTGATTATCCAGAAATTAAAAATAATGATCAAAATCCTATTCTTGGTTTCACTGCAACTGATACTGATATTGATGCAGTACGATATTTAAATGGTTATAGAGGTCCAAAAAATCAAATACATGTTTTTATTCTCTGCTTTAATAATCCATCATTAGAAGTTGCGGAAATGCAAAAAGCATATTGGCAAGGTGGAAATAAAAATGAATTTGTCGTATGTCTCGGTGTGAAAAATAATACAGTTATTTGGTGTAATCCATTCTCATGGAGTGATGAACCTATGCTTGAAGTTAAAACAAGAGATTATTTTATAAAACATCCTGATATTAATTTCAAAGATTATGCTGAATGGTTAGATACACAAATTGATAAAAATTGGCATAGAAAAGAATTTAATGATTTTAATTATCTAAGTATAGAATTAAGTATTGGTTGGTATATCGCAATTCTTATTATTATACTATGTTATAATGTCGGCATTTCATATTGGGTTATAACAAATGAGTTTACATTAGATAAGCCAAGTGGCAAATATGGAAGTTATTATTAAATAAATATTTTAAATATTAATATAGTATTAATGAATAAAAATATAAAAATACTTATGGAATCTTTATTTGATGAAGAAACTGATAATATTTTAGCATCAGATAAAGATTCAATAGATACGGTATTTGCCGAAAAAGTAACAGGTGTAACTATAGGAAAAGATAAAATTGAATATGAAGCTGTTGATTTAGATTTACCATCAGGAAACTTATGGTGTGATAGAAATATCGGAGCAACTAGACCAGCAAAAACTGGTGGCTATTTTAGACGAAAAGGATTTACATTAGATAAAATTTCACTAGATAGTGCAGCTGGTATTAACTGGGATTCTTATGTAGAGTTATTATATAGTCGATTGAAAAATAAAACGATAAAATATAATTCAGTTCCTGAATTTATATTAGGAACTGGTTGGGATATACCGTCCAAAAATGATATTGAAGAATTAATTAATAATACGGATGTATCACAAATACGAGTAGGAAGAAATGGTATTGCATTTAAAGTTTCATCATTAAAAAATCCTAATAAATTCATAATTATTCCTTCAACAGGTTTTGTTAAAGGAAAAAAAGTACAGGATAAAACAGATGCATGTTTCTGGAGTTCTACTGAGTATGATGGATATGATTTTAATTATGGATATAAAATATTAAATGCAAATAATGTTGGTATAACTATATATGATATGTTATCATCATTACCAATTAGAGCGATTCGTAAAAAATAAATATATTAAACATTAAATATTTTTAATAATGAAATTTAATAGATTATTCGAAGCACTTTCAACAACTGAACAAAAAGTTGTTAAATTTAATTTTGAAAATATTGCAAGTTTTGATGATATACCTTACAGAGGTAGTATTATAAAACTTATTGCTAATGGTACTACTGGTTATCCAGTATATTATTTGTATTTGGTTGATGAAACGCAAAAACAATCATATGTTCTACGTATTATTAAACAAGGTAGAAAATGTAAACTTGCGTCATTTGGTAATCCTAAATTAATCTGGACTTTTGTTGGTGAAGCTGAAGCAAAAATGCCTAAGCGTGATAATGCAACTATTGAAGCATTTACTAATTTATTTAGACGTAATACAGCAGATGCAAATAACGTTATTAATTGGGTTAATACTAAAATTGGAGGTACTATTACATTAAAAGATTTTGGTATTACAGATAAAAGTATGAATACATATAGTTCATCAAATACAAGAACTACATCAAAACCTCGTATATCATCAAATGATAAAGTAGGTATATTAAAAAAACTTATAAAGAAAGAAATTACTGAGCAGAAATCAAAAAAATCACCAGTAATTGAAATTAATATTGTTGATTTTTATTTTAAGAATGAAAAAGTATTATCTAAATTTTATCCTAACGGTGATGTTGATCAATTAGAGGAAGATATTTATAGATATGATCTTTATAAGGTGGATGTTCCAGGATATATACAAAAAACAGAGATACATAGTCCTAGTGGGTGGTTAAGAAGCGAACGTAGTACATATGTTGATATTATTCATTTTATTTCAAAACCATGTAAAGAATTTGAATCATTAAATAAGTATATTGTTAATGTATTGAAATGTAAACCATTAGAAATAACAACAGTATCAAGTGAAAGAGTTGCAGGAAAACGTGGTCAAATTTTTGAAAGATATGGATTACGATTACTTGCGCATGATGCAAAAAAATGTAAAGATTATAAAACAACATTACAATCTATAAAGAAGCCAAATTGGAAAGCAACTATTGAATTTAAATATAAGTTGGAAGATGGTGACCGTTATAATGGATATGGTGAAGACCGTGAATGTGAATGGGATGGTTATGAATATAATTATGCAATTATTACATTCAAAACACCAGGTGGAAAAGTAATGAACACAGTAAGATTAGTAATATATTAATATAATTATATGTCTATGAGAATTGAAATATATTCTTGTAGACATTTTTTTATTTGGAATAAAATATGTATCTTTGTATTATAAAATAATAATAAACAATTAAAAATTTAAAGAATATGAAATCAAATAAAAATTACTTATCAGAGTCACATAATACATTAATTAATGCATCTGCATCTGCTATTAATTCTTTCGAAGAATTAAATAAGTATCTTACTGATAAAGATATTGCAGAAAAAATTATTAATAATAGTATTGATGTATCTACTCTTAAATTAAGAGAAGATTATAATATTTGTTGGTATACGATTATTTTAAAGAGAAATAATCGTATTGTTAATAATTATATTGTACCTATACTTATTGTTAAGTATTATAATTGTATTAATACCCCTTACTATCATATGCATGCAATTCCAAAACGTGTTTTGGAATGTATATATCCTTCTATTCTTAGTAAGAATAAGAAGACAATTCGTACATTCTTTACACCTCGTGTATATTCATGTGATTTTTCTGACGTATTTTTTACAAAAAATTATCCAGCTAAAATTTTTAGCTCATTTGATATTGCTGAAACATACCGCAAGTCATTTGAAGAATATACACGTAATGCTATTAAAAAAGCAAAAGAAGGTTATTTTACAATTAAAGAGATCGCAGATGAATTAGGAGTTGAAACGTCTAATTTCAAGATAATTGATTCAATTGAAAATATGAATGTATTATTTGATTCTGCTGACCATATTTAAATAACTAGACACATTAGTAATTATTATACTAATAAGAGCTAAAAAAGTTTTAATATAAAAGAAGAATTATATGTTTAATAATATTAAAGATATTAAAGACTTAGATAAGTATCTTATTAATGATGATTTTACATATCGTCATTATGCAATTGGTTCACCAAATAATAATGATATTTTCCCTTATTCAAAAATTATATGGGGATGTGGTATATGTGAACATGATAAGAAAGTTCAAATGAATTATGTATTTCCATTGATGATTTATAATAATTCAAATGAAGGCTGTTATGTATTGTTTAGTCTTAATACATCTTTTAATGATAAGTATCATTATGTTGAAACTGCAAAAGAAATGTTTAATATTGCATGGTCTCATATAAGATATACATCTGGTTTATCAATATATAGTGAACTTCAATTTTTGAATATAAATGAAATTACAGATTTAACTAATTTTGATATTAAGTTATTTGATAGCCCTGGCGATGCAGAGTATTATCGTAAAGAAACTGAAAAGATTCTTAGAAAGAAGATTAAAGCAGATAAAGAATCGGATTCAGCTAACATGATTTCACTTGAAGATATTGCAAATAAGTTTAATATTGATATTGATAAACTTATTATTAAAGGAATTTGGAATGATCCATATAATAAGAAAAGAACAAAGGTTTAACAAATAATTTTAAAAATTAGATAAAATGGTTGCATATAAGAAATTAACAAAAGATGAGCGTCAGACTATTTCACGTAGAATGGAGACTATGAGACGTCGTAAGGAAATTGATGATCGAGTTGAAAAGATTTCAAAGGAGATTGAAGATGCACTTTGGAATGAAGTTCCAACAGAAGTAAAAGATCTTTATGATAAGTATCCTCAATATGTGAATGCAAGAGAATATAACATGTATGGTTATAACTTTTTTAGAAGTAACGAATTGGATAGTAATTTCAGATATTATTCTGCACCTGCATTTAAATTATCAAAACTTCTGAATAACTTTTATAATAATTTCAATGTTCATAATGGTTATTCATCAGATAATCATCCACTTGCAACATATTTAGAGATTCATTATCCTAAGTTGTATGCGGAATGTCGTGAAATTATATTGGATGCATATAAAATCAATAAATGGTCCAAAGAAGTTCTTTGTGTATTGAATAACATTACAACATTGAATAAGTTAAAAGATGAATTTCCCGAGGCATATGATGCATATATATCTATTTATGGCACTAATAATGACGATTGTACAAAGGTAGATCGTTCTACTGGTAAGAAGGTGAATATGTGTGATGCAATTGAGAAAGTTAGAGCAGAATTTAACAGTTCTACAAAGTAACGTTTTAGATACATAAAACTAATATTTTAAAGTATCACAGTATACTTCTACTGGTTTGAAAAATACTATCAAAAACATAAGAAAAATTGAGAAATTTTGAGTATTTTATATCATTTTTTCTCAATTTTCCTATAATTATTTTAATTAATAATAAAAATGAATAATATTATTAAAACAGATTCAATAGATAATATAAATACTGAATTAAAACTTCATATTCTTGAATTGAATATAGCATTTGCTAAAAGAAATGCATCATATCCAAAATATCCAGAAACATATGGTAATATTGTAGAAGAAATGAAACCTGGTAATTATGTAATATATGGTTCATTACCATGTGATACCAATAATATAACATATTTACAATTACTTAAATTTGCAAATTGTTTTGTAGATAAAAACGGATATGTTATTAAAAATAGATGGGGTGACGATGATAATATTAGAAAATAATCATTTAACATTTCTATAAAATGAATAAAAACTATAAAGAATATAAAATTTGGAGATTTGCATATGATTCATATGTAGATAAAATTCTTGTTCCAGATAATGTAAAATTATATTGTGTCAATAAAGACAGAATAGATGAAAAAAGTATTAATATCGATAAATTAGATAATCCTATATGGAATGAAACTTATATTGCAGTAATGCCATATAGTGAAGAACTATGGGAGTTAAGTAATGATAAACGTCAATCTTATAATCTATATCAATTTAATGTAAATAACATATATATTATTTGGGTATTAGATCAAGTTTATCCTTTATGTTCAGATTTTCCAGAAACAAATATTGTTCCTGTTGTTCCGACATCATATATACGTTATCGAACATTAAGGCTTAAATTTCATAAAGCAGAATATACAGAAAAACTAAATCAAATTAAAGAAATGAATCTTTCAAAAGATGATGAAGAATCATTGATAAAAGAAACATTTATGCCAATATATGAATATATTAAAATTCATGGGTTAGATAATGTATATAAAGGATATTTAGATATTACTCGAGTTATTGTTAAGACTTGGTCTGATGGTGAACCTGTATATAATATTAAACGAGAATATGCTGATATTAAAGAAATATTACAGGAACGTATATATTATGAAAAATTAGAGAGTTCATCAGAAGATGAATATAATAAAGCATTTAATGATGTAATGGAATACCTTAAATAATTATATATCAATTAGTTATAAATTATTTTTTAGAATTTATTAAAAATATTTTGTAAAAATGTAGACTTTTTCTTGAAACTTGAGTATAATAAATATGTTAGTATTTAAGGTTGAGATAGATATTATATATAATATTTAAATTTTTTATATTAGTTAAATTCAGATTTAATTTTTGATAATTAGATCTGAATTTTTATTTTATATTAATTTATATATATGAAAAATATTTTATTTAATCTATTGATTATTAATTAGTTATAAATTATTTTTTAATCAGATTAAAAAATAATTAAGATAAATGTAGACTTTTTGGTAAAACATTAGTATAATAAATATGTTAGTATTTAAGGTTGTGATAGATTTATATATAATATATGTAAAAAATTTAATTTATAAATCTAATTAAATATTGATTAAAAATTATTTTTCTTTGGTTCTTTCTTTTTTGAAGGTAGTTTTTTTCAAATATTAAAAATATATTAAATATTATATTCATATGACAATAGTACGGTTGGGATTAGGGCAGACTAGATCTGGAAAAATATTAGATAAACAAACACATTGGTATGTTTTAGAGAATGATAAGAATGAGATATTAAAAGATGTTAATATATCATTAAATAAACCTATTTTTATTAGTAGAAATAAAACAAAATATGAAGAGATAACATATAATGAATTAGTTGATTTAATAAATAAAGTTTAATTTTTAATTTATAATATAAAATGAAACATATTTTTTGGACATTTATTATAGGAATTATTGTAGGTGTTGCTATTCAGTATTTTTGGATTAATCCAAGATATGTAACAAATAATAAACCTATTCATGATACTATTAATATTACTAAAGATTCAATTCAGATAAGAGATAGTGTAGATACAATTGTAAAGATACCTAATATGTTTATTAAGAGTCTTGATTCTATTTCTATTGATACTATAAATACTGTTGTTAATGGTAAAGTAACTGATTCAAAAATCAAAGTTACAATTAAATAATGAAATAAATTGAAGAAAATGTATTATGGAAGAGTTATCTAAAGATGATTTAATAAATAAGTGGAAAACTGAAAGAAATAAATTATTATCTGAATTATCATTTTGTTCAGAACATAAATTTAATCTTGAAGCAGAACTTATTAGACATAAAATTGAATTATTAGGGAGTTTTATTTTTGATTTAGAATATTGTTTAAAATAATTTTTTAAATTTTTTCTATAAAATATAGACAATTATTCTATTATCATATATAATATTTAAATTTGAAACATATTGATAATCTAAATTATTAAGTTTTTAATTAAATTATATTTTATTAATTAAAAGAAGATAAAGACACATATAGTTAATAAAGTAATTAAAAAAAATAAAATATTTTTTGATTAAAATATAGACTTTTTAAATTATAGGTTATATAAATAATAACAATTTAATTTGAAGATTATTTCATTTTAAATGAGTTCTTTGAAATATGAAACCATGGTTTCGGTGGAGTTAAGGATAAAGCAGTGATGTAATAAAAATCAACAGTAGACATGTTGGTTGATGTTTATGAATAATGAGCATTCTACAGAAAACCAAACATAAATAACCTGTTTGAATGGGAAATCAAGGGAAAACTTTCTGAGATGAAGTTCAAATACATTGGAAGTGAAATATACAACTGATGTGAGTAGTAATACAATAGGTTTATGTTTATGGATATTCGGTGATCGGAATACCAATTCCCAGTGCTGATATTAATTGTTATAATGAATCTTATATGGATTATAAACCAAATAATTCATGCAAGCTGGTAACTTGTTCAGAAATGGTAAGATTACTACTGAAATATGTAGTTAAGTTATAAGAGTAGAATTATGATTGTATGGTGCAATGTAAATTCAGAAAGGCGATTTAGTGGGTTCTTCTCAAAAGGAAAAAATGCTATTGGTCGCACCTCGTCTTTCAAGTCTAATCAAATATAATATATAAAGAATAATAATATTAGGATAAATTATTAAAAGTATATAAATTATACAGAAGCAAAAGTGTGCGACACTTGGTGGTTAAAATACCCTTATTCTACTGAAATATGTAGACATGATTCGAGTACCGCAAGGAAAGACATGAGAATAGTAAAAGTAGTATCGTGCTAAATGTGGGGACACATTGAATCCTTCCAAGGAAGTTGGTATGAAATGAATTTCTATGAAACCTATCAAGTAAGAGTTTACGATTTTTCACAAAAGTCGTGGGTATGCTCTCTACCTCTTAGAAATAAGAGTTGTGTGAACATGTAACTCCAACGTTACAGTATAGAGAGTCGGTGTTGGTCAAGTTCTCAGCCATTTGTCCTCATGGACATAACAAAGTTCAGTATGAACATTCATTATAACGAGCAAACGTTAAAATGAATCATAAGGGGCAGAACCTTATGTTTGTACAAAAATCTAAAACATATTCCCTAAAAAGAATAGAATATTTTTAAGCAGTTTTTCATAAGTTCTTGATGTTATTAAATTTTCATAATTTAATAACATCTTTTTTATTTAAATTATAATAAAAAAATAAAATGAGTAATACATTAACAAATAACCAGATAAATTCATTAAAGGATGCAATTAATGATTTATCAGATAATATTTCAACAATAACATTACAAAATCCAGATTTATCTAATATGGAAATTGCATCTACATATGATGTTGCAGATTATGCAGTAAGAATGACAATTGCATATATGCTGAAATATGGATTATTAGATATAGATAATTTCATTAATTTACATGAATTACCTGAAGATGAAATGATTGAATTAAATAAAGAATTAAACAAGTAAAAAATAAAGGTGATATAAGAATTCAATAACTTATATCACCTTTATTCATTTTAAATCTTTATTAAAGAATGGATTATCTTTCATAATATTAATAATATTAATTTTTTCATTACATATATCTTTAAAATTAATTACATCATTCTATTCTAAATTAAACCATTCACCTTCAGAACGTTTTGAATCAAATGTTTTATGTAACATAGATTCTAACCTAAATGGATATTCACTATATACAGAATGAACTATATGTAATTTTGATGAATTTCCGGTCTATAACTATTTCAACCGTTTCTATGCTAAATCTCTTGTTACTCCAATTTTATAACAATTCTAATCAGGGTTACAAATAAGATATACAAAACCTGCCATTTATATTAAACAAAATCAATTTAATATTATATAAAAAATATATTATAATGTTTTTATACTATGATAAAGTTAAAGAATAATAAGACAAAATTTATATATACAAAAAGTGCAGGTTATATTAATATTTCATGTATAGTACGTTTTTATCTTGATAGATATGATAATTCTTACCATATAGATACTTGTAATACTTTGAGTTCTGCTCATTCATCTTCAGTTGTTAAATATGATATATCAAAAGATGAATATAAAAAATTAGAAGATATGTTTAAAGAATAATATATGAAGATATATACGAGTTATTTTGGAAATCTAAAGAAATTAAAAGAGAATAATATAGTTCCAATAGGAATATGCTGTTATCCACCAAAAGATTTTCATGGACCTAATTTAATAGCAATTGCTCCTACACCTGATATATTAAATAACTGTAGATCTAATCATCAGGAATTCAGAAAACGATATAAAAATGAAGTTTTATCTTTATTTAAAGAACCATCTATATTTGTAGATAGAATTAAATTTATATCTAATGGAAATGACTGCGCATTGTGTTGTTTTGAAAAACCAGATGAATTTTGTCATAGACATTTAATTGCAGAATGGTTAAATGAAACATTGAGATTAAATGTAACTGAATATTCTAAAACAGATGAAGTAAAAATTAATCCGTTATTTTAAATGGAAGATAAAGAAACATTTGAGAGATATAAGGCTAATATGGAAATATTAGATATACTGAAGAAATATCTCACTACATATAAAGATATAAGGTTTTCACAAGCATTATACAATCTTAATATTATCGATGATAATACAAAAGATTATTTTTATTATACAGAACCTAAACATATCTTAAGACGAATGAAAGAAAAATAATTTTTTTAAATTATATGACATATGATGAAAATAGAAAATATTTTATTGATAATGCAGCAACATTAATTAATAAATCGATTTTAAATTATTATGAAGATAAATTGAAAAATGTTCATATTAATTATGATATTAAAGAAACATTACATAGATTATATATGTGTTTATCATCTTTATATAAAGAAGAATTAGGTAATATGAATATACAAGATTTAATGTATGATATTTTAGATAAGACACATTTTAAATTAGAATTAAATGCTGATACATTTATTTCATATCAGATGATGTTTATTAATAAATTATTTAATGATTATCTTGATAAGAAGTTTAATATATGTAAGACATTTGGTTTGAAATCATTGGGAACTATTGTACATGAAGGAAAATACTGTTATGGACCTGTATTTTTTGAACTGAAAAATAAAGGTATATGTGGTTATCATGGTTCAGCATTAAATGAAGATACATATGAGTTATCTGTAATGTTAATTATAAATTCTATCAGAAATGATACAATATCTAATATTAATTTTAAAACTAAAGATACTTATAGTTATTTGAAAGAAACTGATATTAATACTATAAAGAAAGAAAAAGAGATATTAGAAGAATTTGAAATAAACGCTGAAATATTAAAAGGTCAACTTAGTAAATTTATTTGTGATATTAATAACGAATATTGTTTAGGTTTAGTCTTGTCTAATTTATAATGATTTAAAATATGAATATAGAAAAATTAAAAAATATTGCTGATCATAAATCAAGAGTTTCACTTATATCTTTATTTGGTGATGATAAAATTTCAGAAGATATAAAAACAGACATACCGGATAAATTAAAGAAGTTACATGAACATATGAAATCATTATATATGAAAGGTTATTTAGATTGTATGAGAAATGCAACTATAGGAATGTCTATGGATAATGAATAATTTTTAGGAAAATAATTAGATTTATATTTTTTATTTAGGAAAAATATATGTATCTTTGTATTGTAAATAAAATTAGAAAAGAATAATGGAAAAAAGAGAAATTATATTAACAAGGGGAATTCAAGCTTCTGGAAAGTCAACTTATGCAGAACAATGGGCAAAGGAAAAACCAACAGAACGAATTAGAATTAATTGGGATTCTCTTAGAAATATGTTTGGACAGTATTGGGTAGAGGAAAGAGAAAAATTAAACATTATTAAAGAAATGACAGATGCATTTTTTAAATCATCAATGGAAAACGGTTTAAATATTATTATGGATAATATGAACCTTAATCCAAAGGGTTGGAAAGAAATGCAGGATAGAATTGATAATTATAATAATACACATACTAAATATCAATATGAACTTGTATTTAAAGATTTCTTTGATGTTTCAGTTGAAGAGTGTATTAGGCGAGATTCAATGAGAACAAATCCAATTGGAGAATCTGTTATTAAGAGAACATATAGACAATATAGAAATTTTATAGCAACAGAGCTTAATAAGAAGCAATATAATAGTTTTGTTCCATATGATAAGGATAAGAAAGATTGTATTCTTGTAGATATGGATGCAACACTTTGTTTTAATTTACAAGGTAGACCATTTTATGGCAATGGCGCTTCTGATACAATGACAAATGATGTACCATGTGAACAAATTTGTAAGTTAGTTAATAAGTATATTAAGGATGATAATGTAAAAGTTATTATTTTAACAGGTAGAGAAGATACACCTGATATACGAAAAGCAACTGAAACATGGTTAAAAAATAATTTGGATGGTGATGTAGATATGGTTATGATGAGACCATATAAGAATTTTACAAAGGGTCCAGATTGTAAGTATAACCTATATAAAACATTTATTGAACCATATTATAATGTATTATTTGTTTTGGAAGATTCTTCAAAAGTAGTAAAAATGTGGAGAGAACATGGTATTATGTGTTTGCAGCCAAATGATGGATCAATGTAATATTTAAATAAAATTTATTATGGCAAAAGTAGATATAAAGAAAGAATTAGAAAATCTTAATGAAACTTTAGCAGAGGGTGTAAATAAGATGAATATTGATGTATACGGAAAGAAGTTTGTTGATTTAGCAAACCAATATATCAAAGATAACAAGAAGCACATAGAAGCTATTATTGATACATCTATTGTATTTGATGATATATCAGAAGATAAAAAAGAAACATTCATGCCTTCTTTAATGTCAGATATTAATAATCTTATATCAACTGCTTATTTGGATGGCTTATATCAAGGACATAAATTTAAAGGTGATCCATATGAACTTAGTGATAATAATATTATTGATAAGAGTTTCATGATTACCTTTGAATTTGGTGATAATGATTTTGGTGGATATATTGAAGATGCAATTAAAACATGGGTAGATACATGGAATTCTGTAACTCTTAATATTAAACGTTATAGAGATAGTGATTCAGAACATATGTTGAAATATGAATTTGAAAAACTCGAAAAACTTGAAGATACTACTAATATCTCTAAATTGTTAGCTAATGGTGTTGTTGCATCTATTATTAATAGAAATAATGAATATATAGATACTACATGTTTTAAGGATATTGATTCTTGTATGAAGAATGCAAGAGAGTATGTTGATTATTTGAAATTATTGAATACATCTGAATATCATAAGGGAAGTATTGAAGAGATTACAAACTTTATTCTTACTAAGTATAAAGATATGCAAAGTGAAGATGAAGGTTATGATCTTGAACATACATGGTTGAATGGTGAAGTCCTTATTATAAAAGTAGAAAATGGATATGCATCTGCATGGGTTCAATAAAAATATTAATTTTTTCTTCAATATATTTTTTTAATTCAAAAATAATGTGTATCTTTGTATTGTTATTAAAAACAAAGTGTTCTTTGAAATTTTTTCTTAATTAACATTAAGATAACATAATATTAATAATTTTGTTTATTAGATTATTAAACAATTTGTGTTTATATCTATATAAGTTATATAGAATAATTAAATACAAATGATGTGTTATAAATGTTAATACATAATAAATTCTGATGAGTGCTATAAACAACGCTTATTTAAAGTTTTAAATGAGTATGGATAAACCGCATGTTTCGGGAGAACCTATTTTAAATGAGTCCTCATTTAATTAGAAATAAGTTCCATAAAAGAATTTAGTGAATCGTTTATGATAAAGTCTGAGAAAATATTATCATTCTTTTGGTGATTATATTTTCAAGTCGTATAACTTTATCCACTTAATTTAAGTGTCCAACTTAATATTAAGAGATGTATCTTAATTTTGGAGTTAAATTCGTAGGAGTTGTAAGAAACGTTATTTGTCTTACTAGTTTTGTTTGTTTTATGATAAAAGGAGGCATGAGAGATGCACCATAAAAACAAAAGGACTTTATCTGGTAGTGCTTGAGGATAATAGTTATAGCCAATGACAGTGAGGCTTAAAGACCCTGATTTCTATATGAAAAGAAATGAATCGGTGATATACAGAGGGTTGTGAATATGGTTATAAAAGCATGATGAAATAAAGTAACTTTAATGTAAACGGTATGTAGATAAATTACATATGTCGAAGTTGCATATAAAAGTCTTTAGAGTAAAAGAGGGTATAAGTGGATTATCACTATAGTTGTAAAGTTCAATTGCAATGAAACTTATACTATAATAATTTTTCTGCAGTATAGATTAATACAAATGATTAAACTTCATATTTGTAGATTTGGTAAGTAGCAGCAAATTTTTGAAACGCAAATTTATGAAGTTTAATTTTTTCTTTTTCTGACATTACTAAAATTATATTTAAGATACAATGAGTAATAATTTTAAAGAGCAAGCTGCGTATGATTATATGCATGACAATAAAAGTAAAATTAAACCTAAGTATAAACGTTCTATTTTAAATAAATGGAGACGTTATAATTGTGAAATTGCAGAAGATCGAGTAATTAGAAATAGAAAGAGGGATACTCAGTTTCGTAAAGAAATGAAAGCAGATTTAATAAATTATTACAATAATTTTTAATATTTACATTATTTCAAAAATAATTTAGATAAATAATATATAAAATAAGTTTAAAACTTTGACGGGTTGAATTAAACTATTTTTATAATTTTGAATATAATATATAATTAAAGATATTTATAGATCGTTTATATTAATAATTTGTATCAACCCGTCAAATTTATACAAATTAAAATATAAACGATTTTTTATTATATTATGTTAAAAGCAATTAAAATAAGAATATATCCAGATAATGTTTAGGAGGATTTTATTTCTAAACAATTAGGTTGTTGTAGACTTATATATAATAAATTATTAGATTATAAGAAAATGTAGTATGAATAGAATAAGCAAACATGTTCTTTATCTCAATTAGGTAAATATCTTACTAATTTAAAGAAACAGGATGAATATTTATTTTTAAATGATGTATATTCTGTATGTTTATAGTAGTCATTAAATGATTTAATGGTTGCATATAATAATTTTTTTAAATTTAATAAAGGTTATCCTAAATTTAAATCAAAAAAAGATAAAAAATAGACTTGTAAATTTTCAAATACTATATTTAAATATAAACATGATAAAATAAAAGGTAATAGAATAACTTTAATAAAATAGTTAAAGAATATATTATTTAAATGCTCAAGGAAAAATGAGATATATTTAAATCATAATTAGAAATATATTTAGTCTATAACATTAGTAAAAACAACTACAAGAAAATATTACTTATCAATTCTCATAGATTGTAAGATACAATAGAAAGAATATTTAGATACAGTAATAGGTTTAGATTTAGGAATAAAAGATTTTATTGTAGATTCAAATGGAAATAGATATGAAAATAAACATTTTTATAAAAATCAAGAAAAGAAATTAAAAAAATTACAACGTTAGTTAAGTAAGAAACAAAAGGGAAGTAACAATAGAAATAAATTAAGAATTAAATTATCTAAAGTTCATGAAAAGATAAAGAATTAGAGACAGAATTATTTGCATCAAATCACTTCAAAACTAGTTAACGAGAACCAAGTTATCTGTATTGAAGATTTGAATGTGAAAGGTATGTTATAGAATCATAAATTAGCTAAATCTATATAGGAACTAAGTTTATTTGAATTTAGACGTTAGTTAGAATATAAATGTAAGTGGTATGGAAGGTAGTTAATAGTTATAGATAGATTCTATCCTTCATCCAAAGCATGTCATAATTGTGGATATATTTATAAAGATTTGAAATTAAGTGAAAGAGAATGGATATGTCCGCATTGTAAATCTTTAATTGATAGAGATTATAATGCTGCTTAGAATATTTTAGCAGAAGGATTAAGACAATTAAATATTTAATTAATATAAAATATAAATAGGGATGAATTTACCCGAATTTACGCTTGCGGAGATACCAACTATGGATGAAAGAAGTTAAATTATTTAACTATACTAAAAAGTAGCGTGTCTGTGAAACAAGAAATATAGGTTTTTATTTATAAAAACATTATTACAAGAGACTTTAGTTAAATCAAAAGGTAGATATGCTAAAAAACATTATAAAAGAAAAATTATATCTTCTATTTTATATTGTTTATTAAGTAACAAAACAAATAATAATCAAAAATAATAAGTAATATGAAGGAACATTTTTTTGAACTTATAGGAATGGTAATTATTTCAATTATTTGTATTATAATTGGTGCAATCTTTTTTATGATTTGCTGGAATTATGTAATGCCATTTGTTTTTGGTCTTCCAAAGATTACATATATTCATGCAATGTGTTTGATGGCAGTTTCACGACTATTGCTATCAGTTCATCAAATAACAAGTAAAGATTAAGCATTTGCGGATGCTTAATCTTTACTTTTGTTTAATTATTAAATTAAGTTAGTTATATGAAATACGAATATTATGAAATTCCTATAGATAATCTTGGAAATGAAAGGGTAACTAATTATATAAACTCACTACTTAAGTTACTACTTAATAAATTACATACATATCAAGATTTTTGTGCAAAAGAAGAAGTAACAATTCAGATAGGTAAAAATACATATACATTTAAACTAGTAAAACGACGTTATTTGAATGTGAATAATGAAGATATTAGATATATACCATTATATCGTTTAGAGTATATTGCAAATGAATGTCCTGTTACTGATTTTTCATCAAAGTACAATATAGAATTAAGAGATTATATTCTTCATAATTATATTGATACTGGTAAAGTAATAAGAGATGTTAATTGTATCTTTTATCATAATATAACACAAGGTGATAATTCATATGATGATAACTATTTTGATTTTGATGAAACATATATCATGTTAAAGTCAGTAGATATTAAAATGAATAGGGTGTGGATAAATTATGATGAATTCAGATTATGTGGTGATAATTGGGATCATATTGAATATAAATTTATAAACAATCATGATGCAGTTATTACAAAGTCATGGATGAATTCAGAAGAATCTATGGATTTTATTACAAAAACTGATTTGTATAATTATATTAATAAATGTGCAAAAGAAGCAATTTTTAATTTTACAATGAATGTAAATAATACATTAATTAATCTTAAAGATAAATTGAAGTAAATTATGGTAAGTTATGATGATTTAAAAACTTTATATAAACAGTTTTCTGATTTATGTAAAACAGAAGGAACTGAAAGGTATCCAAAAATTTTACTAGATATATTTGGTAGTTATAATTGTGATATATTAACAAATATTCCTGATTATTATATGGATTATAATATAACATTAGGAGATTATATATATGATTCAGAAGATTTATGTTTAGATATTTTTTATCAGCTTAATGATTTCTTTGATGATATTATAGATGATTCAAATAAAGATGATAATGAACCAAAAACATATGAACCTTCTATGTTACATTTAGTATTATCATGTTGTATATCTGGATTTATGTCAAAATGTGATGAATTAAATGATAAGTTACCATATATATTTGCTTGTGATATTACAGACACAAAAATATCTGAAATTTCACAGTGTGCAATTCAATTTAGAAATGCAGTTTTAAATATTTTTGCTGATTATGTAGATATTAAAAAACTTATTATTAGGTATTTGAATCAGAAATTAGATAAAAAGAAAAAGCAGATTAATAATATATTAGAAACTGTAAAAGAATATCAGAATGAATGTAATTTAATTGAAAAGGAAATAAAAAAGTATGAAGATATGGTGTGAATCCTTTAATGGATTTAAAAAATTAATGGAAAAGAATAATTGGAATAATCGCACTTTACCAAATAATGTAGCTATAATTTCTATATGTGAATCAAATGTTTCAGATGAATATCATATATTTAATTTAGCAGAAAATGTTATTAATTTAGATTTCTATGATATTACTGATTATGATTTAACATATGCATATGGAAATGATATTTCAGAAGAGGAAGCTGAATATGCTAAATCAATTAAAGGTTTATCAGATGAACAAGCATATGAATTATTTAATTTCATAGAAAGAAATTTAGGTAAAGATATTTATGTTCATTGTTCTGCAGGAATTTCAAGGTCACAAGGTGTTGTTAAATTTATATTAGATTGTTATCCTGATATATATACAGAAACAAATCCTAATAATCATTGTGATTATCCTAATATTCACGTAACATCATTATTGAAAAATTGTTATAGAAAGAAATATAAAAATATATGGTAAAAACAGATTTTGAAAAGTTTATGATTTCAAATGGTGTAAGTAGTTTATACTTACATGATTATATTAATAAATCTGGTATTTATAATGGTTATCAGAATCCTACAATTCTTGAAGAGCGTCAACTGAATGTTTCACAGATGGATGTTTTTTCAAGATTAATGATGGATAGAATTATTTTTCTTGGTAATCCAGTAACACCAGATAGTGCAAATATTATTGCATCTCAACTGTTATATCTTGACACAACAGATAAAAAGGCAGATATATATCTGTATATAAATTCTCCAGGTGGTGATGTTTATTCAGGACTTGAGATTTATGATACGATGCAACTTATACGACCAGATGTTTCAACTATTTGTGCTGGAATGGCAGCAAGTATGGCGAGTATCTTGTTATGTGCAGGTGCAGAAGGAAAGCGATGCGCATTGAAACATTCACGTGTGATGATTCATCAGCCAATGTCGTCTACTGGACCACATACGCAAGCTAGTGATATTGAGATTACATGCAAAGAAGTTAATAGACTTAAGAATGAATTATATGATATTATATCTACACATTCAGGACAAACACTTTCACGAATTAAGAAAGATGCTGATAGAGATTTTTGGATGAGTTCAGAAGAGGCTAAATCATACGGAACAAAAGGTATGATTGATAAGATATTAACTAGTAAATAATAAAACTAAAGTCTGTTTATATTGTATAAAATATAAACAGATTTTTTTATTTTATATGAAAAAATAGAAAGACGAATATTTAAATGCATATCATGAAGATTTAGTATGGATGTCATATAGATATGCAATAGGTAGACATACTATTGCTGCACACCAACATGCATTAAATATAGCAAAATATGAATTTGATAATTTTAATAAAGAACAAAGAAAACGTTTAGTAATTGATATAAGACAATGCATAGCAGATAATTTAAAGTTTGGTGAATATAATTTATCAATAGATTATTCTATAATTCCTGAAGAAAGAAAACCATTAGAATTTCTATTACAATACTTTATTGATAATCCGAATTGGCAAATTACTGGTGATTATAAAGGATTAACAGTATTGAAAGATAATAATGGGAATATTATATACGAAAAGAAAACAACGAATACAACATATATTACTATGCCATTTTCAATAATGATATTAGAAGATTTATTGGTATGGATGGATCTTGCAAGCTATTTCGATGAAGATAATTATAAAACATGTAAAGTTGAACATGATGGTAAAATAGAGGAAATAACATATTTTGATAGTTATATCTATTATCAAAGTAAAGATGATAAATTACCATATTGGAAAAAAGTAAAGAAACCAGTTAAAGAATATATCAAATATTTAGGTAGTGATTGTTATATACCAGATGATTTAAAAATTATAGAATAATTATATGAAAATAATAGATAAACTATTAAATAAAGGTAAACCAAAATTAGATCCAGAAATTGTAACCAGATCAGTTTCGAATATAGATATATTACCAGAATTTGAAGATGTATATCCTTTACAATGGTTATTTACATATGATGACTGGGCAGGCAAAACATATGTATATAAATTAAATTCACCATCTACACCATATCTATATGCGAAGATTTTTTTATCTCCTGTATTTAAATCTTATATTATACGATTATTTAGTTATATAAGTGATGTTCCGCTAACAGAAAATAATATTGATAAAGTAAAAAAAGGTGATACGAAATTACAATATGCTATATCACCAACAGATATGAAAGTATTCGGACCAGGTAATCCTTATGGATTTACATATGAACTTTTAATTAATAAGTTAATTGAACAATATTTTGAAGTAATGCGTGCACGTTAAATTTTTATATTTAAAAATAAATGTGTATCTTTGTATTAATAAAATATATAAATGGAAAGAATTGATTTAACGTTTTATAATAATAGATTTTCTATATATCGCTATATATTTAGTCATATGTGGAATTTATATTCAAAGAAACCAGAATATCATAATAATGATAAAAAAGATGATATATTAAGGTTATTTGAAAAATGTGATGAAATTATAGAATTGGTAGAAAATATTTGTAATAATAAACCAATTTCGCATGAACGTTATTATAATAATTTTGAACGTTTTGGTGATATGTTACAATTAAGAAATATTTTTGAAGATCTATTAGAATATTTTTCGTCATATAAATTTATTATATTTGAAAATACATCTAAAAAAGATGTTCAAAAATTAAAGAATGAACTGTTATATATTAATGCACGGTTTATTCTTGTTGATAATAAGAGAAATACATTATTAAATTCAGATGATATTAAATTATAAAGATAATGAAACATGTTGATTTTAATTTATCAGTAATTCTTAATAACTTAGGTTTTGATGAATATACTGAAGATTTATATTTAAAGACACCTGTAGGTATTAAAGCAGTTAAAGGAGATCCTAAAAACCCAACTGCTGAACGTGTATGGCATACAGGAGATTTGGAACCACATAATTCTGATTGGGGTATTACTTATCCATCTGCAAATTGGATTCCTGCACCGACTGTTTTTGAAGTTATTGATTGGTTTGAAAAATATATGGGTTTTATCATTCAACCAACATATAGTAAAGAAAATAAGGAATGGTCATATGTTATTATTCCTGTAAGCACTGTTGCAAACCAGCTATGGGAAAAACATGTTAATGAAGGCGAATCTTATTTATCTTTTAATACATTAGAAAATTGTTTTTCTGGTGCAATACGATATATCTGTAATATTGCAGATAATGAAAAATGGACTGATATTTTAAATAATTATATTAAAAACATAGGATAAAATGGGTGATTTTTGTGTATCCGGATTTTTTTCACGAGTTCCTATAAAACGAGGTGAAACAGCTGTAGCTATTATTTGTAAGAAAAATAAGAATATTTCAAATATTCCTTGTTATTTGGAAAGTCCATTAATTCCTATGCATATTCCTGTTATAGGTTCTATGAGCGATTATGGTGTATTTGATGATTACGATGAAGATGAAACTACAAGAATACTTAAAGGTAAACTTAATATGGATTTCATCAAAATTACAGAAATTATTTTATATAACTGGAATAAGTATAAAAAATATGATGAACAACCAGATGCAGTTAAAGATTTATTTACAAAATTAGATACAATAAGTAAAGCTCGATATGCACCTACTGAACAGAATGAATATACTGTTATATATGAGAAGTATTCAATATATAAATCAATGACATATGACATTGATTTAATGAAAGAAATTCTTCATAAAATAGGTACATATGATAATATATTTGATTATAATGTAAATGATCGTGTTAAGATTGAAGCAGATTTACAAGATGACAAATATCATGATTATATGCCAAATATGTATACATGGAATTTGTTATCTACATTACCAAGATCTATGGGATTTTATAATAATTCTGTAGTAAATTGGGATGTATTTGCAGATGCTACAATAGAGTGGTGTTCTTTTATTAATACATTAGCTTTATTGAATGGAACTTTTTGTAATTCAAGAAATGCTGGTCAATCCTGGCATTATGATGAACAATATATTACAGAAGGGAAAAAAGTATTACAAGCTATTATGGATTCATATGATAAATTAACAAGTCATGATGATGAGGATGATGATACATATGAAGAAGATATTTAATTAAAAATATATTTTAAAATGGATATAACAAAAGATTTATTAATCTTTCATAATTTTGAATATGATTATGATAGTGGATTTGGTGATTTTGAATCTATGGATGTTTTCACAAAAACAGTAGGTCCTATTAATCATACATTTACAATAACAATTAATAATGGTCATACCAATATGATTGGTAGAGATTGGAATTGTATTATTCAAAATGATGATATGGAAACTGTTGCTTCAGTAGAAGTTCAAACAACAGATCAATTAAATAAATTATTTGATTTAATGAATATTAATTTGTCACTATAAAAATAAAGAGGAATAACATCGTTTGTTATTCCTCTTTTCTTATTATTTAAATTTAGGTGTTGCTTCATAATCTAATGGTTTAGGATGAAGTAAATCATCTACTGTTACAGTAAATCCAGGTGTAAATTTATAATCAGATAATTGATATGCAACTGATTCTAAATCTATCTATGTATTAATAGGATCTATATGCATCCAACCAGGAATTTTCTCAACTTTAACTGGTTTTTCATTACATATCTATATATTGTCACCAGGAATTTCTGGATTTACATGTGTACTTGTAATATTATAAATAATTTTAGTCATAACCTAATTTAACATTTAACTTTATATATTTATTAAATACTTAAATTGTTAAAGTTCTTACCTTAATATTTTTCATTATAATATTCCAATCATCAACTTGCTTCTTATTCATGTATATACATTTACTATTATCTTTACCTCTTCTAAGATTTGCCAATAATACTTTAAATATACTTTTATATAATTCATTAGATTTACATAAATTCATTGTTATAATATCAGGTATATATTCATATCCCATATCAAATGATGTTCCTAATGTTGGTGATTGAATACTATTTATATCTATATTATTTTCAATATTATGATTCTGTTCTTCCCAATTTATTATATAATCATTAAATAATGCACATACTGTTTTTACATAACTATGATGAATCTTATCTTGATATTTTATACTTTTACAGTAAGAAACAAAATCACATAATAAATATTCATATTGTGTTTTCTCTGGATTTATACGTTCTCTGTTATTAAATATAAGTTGATAAAGATTTTTCTTCCATTTAAATATATATCCTTCAGGTTCTTTTGCTAATATGTCAGATTTATCTATTAACTCATAAAATAAATTCTTATAATCATAATTAAGTTTTGTATCACCATTAATATTTTGAATAAGATTTATTATATTATCATTAGTTAATAATTTTTTTAAATTATGTTTAATCGATATATTAAACTTATCTTTTAATCTAATTTTATTAATAAATGAATCAGGATTAATATTTTCATCATTATATGTAATTCTATCTATAAGATATTTAATATTATTAGGATATTCTGTTAATAAAGGTTTATTACTAGGGAAGTAAAACATTGATATATTATAACCTACATGTTCTTTAAATAAATCTTGATTTGCAAGTTTAATAAAATTCCAATCAGTTACAAGTTGACTCCACATATTATTAAGTATCATGTCAACTCTATCAACGACTTTTCCTGTTGCTTTTTTAATTGTTATAGTTTGTTTAGATGTTATCTCAACAATGACATAATGAGTATCTATTTTTTCTTCTATCGTACAATTATTAATAAATTCCTTTATAAAACTAACAGGTTTATTTCCTATTTGTGTTATATCCTTAATCATTATTAAAACAATGGTTCAGATTCATTTGAATCTTCATCACATTCATTATTGTCATTGTCATCGTTTGCTTCATCAATATAAGCTGAATTTGTTTCATATAGATTAATAATGTAATTATTATCACGTGATTTATAACGATCCCAACAATTCCATCCATTTCTACCATCATCTGGCATTATCTTAATAATAGAAAAGATCTTACCACTGATAGATAAATCACCATATTCATTAATAAGTTCTTTTCTATCAGATTCTGTACAATCTTCTGTAATTTCAGTAAGAAGCCTTACCATCATTTGCATCTTAACACCATCTAATGTAAATTTAACTACATGATATAAAGTATTACCAATAAAATCCTTTTTATCTTTACGATAATCTTTACACATAAATTTACCTGGAGCAGATGTTCGCCAACTATTGATGAATTGGGATGTAATATCACTATTATTAACCATAATAATAGGTTCACGCTCACCTTTTGAATTCTTTGTAAACTTTATATGAATTTCACATGAATTAATTTCTGGAATAAATTCATCATATGAATTGAATGTAGAAATTTCTACTTTACCTGAGTCAATTATTGTTTGTATTGACTTTACTAATTTTTCTGGGTATATCTTCATCATTTTTGTTTATTATGATTTATTTTGAAATATTTTTTTCTTGTTCTTTAATTGAAATTAATTTTTCATATCGTTTAACATCTGCTATAAGTTCATCATAATATAAAGATTTTAATGTCTCAAAATCTTTGAGATTAATTTTATAACGTTTACAATATTCCTTAATTAATTCTTTATCTATTTTATCAGTCTTTGATGATGTGCTAGCAGATTTTTTTGCACCTTTTGTATAAACAAAATAAGGCACACGTCCATATCCTTCTTTACTAGATATAAACATTGCCCATGATTTAATTACGCCTGCTGTATTAATTGTATTCTTATTAAATAATGCACCTTGTAAAGGATATTTAATACTAAATACTCTATTAATTAAAAAGAAATTTTTATCTAATATCGTATCAGATAATTTATTGAATCCTTCAAAATTAGTACACATCATAGAAATAATATCATATGGACCAATAGATTTAGGCGTTTTTATTTTTTCAACATCTTCATTATTGTCTTTCTTTTTTCTTCCCATATATGAATATATAATTTTACTTAATTTATTATAGTTATAAACATTGATATTGTCTATTTATAACTAATAAATATATTAAATATTTTAACTAATAATATTTAAATAATTATGAAAAGTTTGAAGTATATTTTATTAGGCTCTTTATTAAGCCTTACTTTTTCATTTAATTCTTGTGATTTAAAATAGAATACAGGAAACAATAAATCAAATGATTCTACATATTCTGTTTCTATTAAATCAGTAAAAACAATGAAAAATGATACATTAGATATTTTACAATTAGATTCATTAACAAAAGCAGATAAATTACCGGAATATAATAAATGGGTAAAAACACCTATTAAAGATGGTGATGATAATAATGTATATGAATATTCAACATTATATGATAAAACAACAGGTATTATATATACTGTTAAATAGATAAAACATAACCAATATGTTGTATAGAAAAAGAAAACAACATCTAAATAAAAATTAAACGATTTAAAACGATATGGCACAAATGTCTTCTGAAGAAGCACTTAACGGTATTTTTAACATTCTTGATACTATGGTAAATCAGCATGAAGAGAAAAAGAAAGAAACTCTTGAATAGAAAGCTGATAGTACTATAGTAAGTTTGTTATAGGGTATTGTTGAGACAGCTAAAGATGAATCAGCAGCAACAGTCGGTGAATAGTTAGAGAAACTGTCAAAAGGACTAGTTGCGATGGAATCAATAGATAATGACGTATTAAATAAAGTTGCCACATCTATAGGAAATGTAAATACTGTTTTATCAAGCCTTAAAGTTGATAATGATACATTTGATAATATTGATAGTTTTTTGAAAGCTATTAATAAAATGACAGAAATAAATGCAGAAGGTGCAAAGAATATTGTTGATTTTATTTAGGGACTAACATTATAGAATTCTAAATAGGTAGGTAGAAGTGTTGGTATTATAAAAGCTGTTGTTGAAACAATGTCTACATTAGTTGCTATAGATATGATTAAACTATAGAAGAATATAAACAAATTAGACGTAAAATCAGCAAAGCGAATGGGTAAATTTATTACCACATTAATTAATTCCATCAGTAAAGCAAATCCTAAATAGAAAGATATAGAAAAGCTTATTAAACCAATAGGAGATTTAATGGGTGGTATATCTAAATTAGTAGATTCTAATGTATTTAAAATGAAAATCAGTTTAAATCCAATTAGAGGCTGGTTATTAGGTAGACAATTAGGATAGTTTATTAAGTCAATTTCTAAATATCTTAAAGGTGATTTAAAAGTAGATGAAAGTATAAAGTATTTAGGCGGTATATTAGATCCACTTGTAAAACTTGCAGATCCAGATCAGAAATTCTCTGTTTTTAAATTAGCTAAAACATTAAATGGATTTACAGCAAAAATACTTGCAAATTTCTTTTCTACATTTATTAACGAAATACCAAGCGGTAAGCGAGTAGAGAATACAGTCAATAGTATGCTTGCAATATTAAACGCGTTATTTGATATTAAAAAAGTACAGATATTAAACTTTATATTTACTGTAAGTTCATTAACTGAAAAACGTGCAAAGAAATTGGTTGATTTCTTTAATACTATATTAGCTCAAAAATGGAATGTAAAACAAGTTAATGCTATATCTGTTTTTTTTAAAGCATGGGATGATGCAATGCGATCATTATTATTAGGTGTTATATTCATTGCATTAACTATAAAAGTTACATCATTTAAAGCAATAGTTGAATCTGTACTTGTTGTTCGTTATTTAATTAAATTCATGAAAACTACAGTAACAGATTTAGTAACAGATTTAAGTAAAAAAGATGTAAAAAATTCATGTGATATTATAAGAATGTTATCAATATCAATAGGAACTATTGGAGGTATATTAATAGCATTATCATTAGTAACTAAATTAGTTGGTATTGGTACAGTAGTAGTCAGTTTATTAATATTAAGATTTGCTGTAAATGGATTTAAGAATTTAATAAAAGATTTATCAGATCAGAAACTTGATAAAAGTTTAAAATATGCTCAAGGTGTATTAACTGGTATTGGTTTAATGGTAATGTCATTGTCTGTGTCTTTATTATTATTAGCATTAACAGTAAAGAATAATAGTGTTAAAACAATTATAGCATCATTAGGAATATTGACATTATTTGTTGCAGGTTCAGTTTATCTTGTGAATAAATTATCTTCTATAGATTCTAAAAATCTTAATGCATCAACAAATGCAATGTTAAAAATTGCAGGAGTATTTGCTATAATTGCTTTAGTATCTGCAACTTTATTAGCACCAATAGGTAATAGTTTAGGAGATGTTATGGCAGGTGGACTTGTTGTTTCATTAGTTATAGCATTGGGTATTTTTGCAGTTAAATATATAGCTAAAGCAAATAAAGATATAGAGCAAGGTGCATCTAATTTATTAAAAATATCATTAATTTTTGCATTAGTTTCAATTATATCATTAACATTATTAATACCTATAGGTAAAAAAGCAGATGATGTAATAGGTGGTGCAATTATAACACTTGCTATAATAGGTGGTTTAATATATGGTGTTCAATTATTAAATAAGGTAAATGGTAAACGTGCATTATGGGGATTAGCAGCAACTGCGATTCTTGCTGTTATCTATATGGGTATTGCATTAATATCTAAAGATATATTGGTTCCGATTGGTTAGAATTTTGGTGATATAATGATAGGTGCAATTGCAACAATGTTTATTGTTGCAGGATTAATATTTGGTGTATATATGTTATCAAAAATTAATGGTAAACATGCATTATGGAGTTTAGCAGCAACTGTTGTATTAGCTGTTATCTATATGGGTATTGCTTTAATTACAAAAGATTTATTAATACCAATTGGTTAGAATGGTAAAGAAGCTGGTATAGGTATGGGTATAACATTATTCATTATCGCAGCTCTTATATTTGGTACATATATATTATCTAAAGTTGATGGTAAAAAAGCAGGATACGCTATATTAGCAACTGCAGCTATGGCATTTATCTTATTGGGAATTTCCTTAATTACTAAAGATATATTGATTCCTATAGGTAAAATGTGGCCTGAAGCATTGATTGGTGTAGGTGTTGTGTTAGGTATTATTGCAATATTTGGTGCCGTATTATTCTTGATAGGAAAATTTGCAGATAAGTTCGCTGTTGAATTAGCAATAGGCGCAATTATTATGACTGCTGTTGCAGTTGTTATGTTAGCTACAGGAACCGCATGTTTATTATTTGCATATGAAGCAAAAAAGATAGATGACTTAAATAAAGGTGGTGCTGTATTCTTAGGTGCTGCAACAATGATAGGAACATTAGCATTAATGGGTGCAGTAATGTTTGGTATTTCTAAGTTAGAACAATTCTTACCAGATACTATTATCGGTGGTATTGTTATGACAGCGATAGGAGTATTAATGGATATTACCGGCGCAACTTTGTTATTATTTGCATATGAAGCGAAGAAAGTTGATGATTTGAACAAAGGAGGTGCAGTATTTTTAGGTGCTGCAACAATGATTGGATTATTCGCGATAATGGGAACAGTATTTACTGCTATTGGCGCATTAACACCATTACTTCCTTTAATTATTGCTGGTGGTGCAGTATTAACTGTAATAGGTGGTATTATGACAGTTGTATCAGGTGTTATGGTATTATTTATGAAAGCATTATCACTTGTTATGGTAATGAATGAATAGAAAATGAGAGAGACTGGTAAAACAGCGGTAGCATTATATGAAGTAATGTATGATGTTATAAAAGCTGCTGCACCGAACCCTATACAAATGGCATAGGCAATTGCCGCTGGCGCATTCGCTCCTATTATTATGGCAGTATTTGGTGTATTAACATTAACTGTTATGTAGATGAAATATATAACAGAGATTTGTGATTCAAAGATGATTCAAACATTTTCAGAAATAATGTTAGGCAAATCAAAAGATGATGTTAATAGTGTTCTTGGTTCAATGCAAGCAATTGTTAAAGCATTTAGCGATTTTGACGGAACTGCAATGGCATTAATAATTTCGATGGCATTACGTCCTATATTAACAACAATATCTGATTACATTGATATTATTATGAAAGTTGCAACAATGAATTATATTGCAGGCTATGATGATAATGGTAAACCTATGTATGAACATTTGTCTGCAACTGTATTTGCAGATGCGGCTTCTGCTGTTACAAAAGGATTTACAGAATTTTTAACAGGTTTAAGTGATGGTTTTAAAAAACTTGATGCATTATCAATATTAGGAATATCATTATTAATGTAGGTAATGGATCCTATTATGAAATAGGTTAGTACTTTTGTCGATATTGTGATGAAAGTTGCAACAGGTACATATATAATTGGTTATGATAATAATAAGAAACCTATATTTAGAAAAGTAACTGCTACCGATTTTAGTAAGGCTGCAACTGCAATTTCATCTCAGTTTAATATATTCTTATAGTCATTAAGTGATGCATTTGATAAGATGTCATTTAAAGCAATGTTTGCTATATCTACTGTTGGTTAGGTAATGGAACCTGTTATGGATGCAGTATCAAAATTTGTTGATACTGTTATTAAAGTTTCTACTATGTAGATTGTAACAGGTTATGATAAAAATGGTAAACCTGAATATGAATAGGTAGATCCTTCTATATTTTCTACATCTGCAACATTTGTTTCAGAACGTTTTGGTGATTTCATTGTTTAGTTAGGAAAATCTTTTAATCAATTACAACCTAATATGATATGGGCAATGGATGCAATGAAAGATTCTATTATGCCTATTATGGAAGGTGTAGGTAAATTTGTTGATGCTATTATGAAATTAGCAACGGGTACATATACAGATTATTATATGAAAGATAAAGATGGTAATTATACTGTACCACATCTTGCTAAAGTGACACCAATTGATTTTATAATGGCAGCAATTTCTGTTGCTACAACATTTTCTTATTTTGTAGATCAATTAGTAACAGTATTTGAACGACATGGTTCATTCTGGGGAAATAAAACGGAAGATGCATTAAATGCAATAGGTGGTTCTATTGGACCTGTTATGGAAGGAGTTGGTCAGTATGTTGATGCAATTCTTAAATTAGCAACAGGTGTATATGTAGATCATTATGTTAAAGATAAAGATGGTAAATTAATACCGATAACGAAGAAATTAAAACGTGGTGCATTTACTAACGCTGCAAGAGAAGTAGGCAGAATGTTTGTAGAATTTATAAATTACCTTGTAAAGAGTTTTGCAAATGAAGGTTTTATAGAGAAAGCAGAAAGTATTGCAGATATTATAAAGAATACTATTAATCCTATTATGAAAGCAGTAAAAGAGTTTTCAAATACATTAAAACCTTTCTTATCATTAACATCTAATAAAAAAGGAACTACTGCATAGTCAAAGGATTATTTATGTTTACAACCTAAATTCATAAGAACAATATCTCAAAACATTGCAAATGCGTTTGTTGATTTTATTACTATTATTTCTAATAATCTTTCTAAAAAAGAAAATATGGAAAAATATAATAAAATTCAATCAACCGCTAAAGTAGTCAATGCTGTAATGAAAACAATTAAAACATCTGTAGATAATCTTAAGAGAATAATAACAGCAATGACAGATGATAAGGGTAAAGTTTTATCACAAGGAAATGAGGTTGCATCTAAATTTACATCTGTATTAACATAGTTAGCTACATATTTTAGTATAAGTGGTAAAATATTTGAAACCTCAAAACCATCTGCTGATATTGCACAGAAATTTGTAGTTTCTGTATATAAAGTTGTTGGTGTATATAGGAAAATAATAAATCAATTATCATTTAATACTAAAGTTAAACCTATTACAGCAGTTACTAATTTTGGTAATGTATTAACAAAAATGCAACGACAGATGATAGGTGTTTCAAAAGCTTCTGATCGTATTGATTTCAGGAGAACATCACAATTTATGGATCTTTATTTAGAGATTGCAAAGAAAATGATTTATCTGTCAAGAGAAATGCAACGCCAGAAACAGTTAGGAATTCATATAAATATGTTTATTAATAATATAAAGAGATTAACATCTCCAGAAATTAATAGAAATATGAATGTTACTTCCGGTTCTATGCGTACATATACTGCAAGGTTAAAAACATTTACTGCATAGATACAAGTTACTACAAGTAAAGTTAAAATATATACAACTAAGCTTGAAGCTGCACGTAGAGCATTAAAATCATTAGATGATGAAATTATTAATAAGGAAAAAGCACGTAATAATGCATTATAGCAATTTGCTAATAAGATTAATAATATTGCAGTAGCAGTTGATAGAATGAAGAATTCATTTGATAGACTTGATGAGAATGCGATTCTTAATAGATTTGATGGTATTAGAGAATTATTAGATCTTATTACACCTAATACAGGTACGCCTGCTAATACTCAACAACATAATAATGTATAGCAACAAGCTCATCCTGTTGGTAATAGGGCTGTTCCTCAACAAAAAGGTATTCAACATCCATTACGTCAAGGTTAGACAAATCATAATTATTATGGTAATAATTTACCTACACAAGGTAGAGTCACTTTCTATTTTAAGAATAAAACAATCGATGGTTTCTTCAGAAACGCTTAATTATAAAAATTACATAGTTAATAAAATGGAATCTATTATTGTTATAGATTCCATTTTTTAATAAATATAAAAAGTGAATTATATTCCAGAAATGGCAACAACAAAGAATAAGAATTTATTTTATCAATTATATTCAAAAAATAATAATGTAGCAAATTCTGGTTATGCATGTACATCAACAATAAATGAAAAAGATACCTCATTTGATATATCTGGTTCTGAAGGACAAATAACAGATTCAAATGGAAATATTCTTGCATCTATTGATTTATCGACTATACATGCTGCCGGTATAACTTAGTATACAGTAGAAACTAAAATACTTCAACCAAATTCCGCATATCTTTTACAGGGTAATGAATACGGAGAAACATATAAATCACAGTTTTTCTTAATAAGCGATATTATTTCATCTATAGAAGATTATGAAAGTTATTGTAATATAGGATTTGATATTTTATATAAACAAAATAATAAGATTTGTAATGTTCATGTAGAGAGTGAGACCGTGAGAGAAACATACGGAACATTTGTAAATTTGGTCCAGAATCAATTAAATAAGTTGAAGGTACCTGTTTCTATATCCATTAAAAGTTATGACGATACAGAGAGTTCTAACAAGCAAATAGACTATATAAACTTTCAAAGTACAGACGAAGGATATGATTTTATAGTGAGGAATGTTAAGATTATTCCTATATTAAGAAATGATGAAAATAATAAGGGAGATATTGGTGAATTTGAAGATTCTCCATTTGTTGAACCTGTTATTACAAAAGATTTCATTATAAGTTTATTGGAAAAATATAAACCTAGATTGGTCGGTGATAAAACAGATAATTCTAAACTTAATAATTATAAAATTAATTGTGATATATACAGAGAGTTTTTAAAATTGAGTGATACTATAACAGATGATTTTAATACATTTGTTTATGAAATAGATGTTATCAAAAGATTTTTCTTACCATGTTTTGAATAGAATGGTGTTTTAATATTTTCAAAGAAATTCAATGATATTATAATACAAAAATATCCTTAGATTTATTAGAAATATTTTACAAAACCTTTATCATTGTATAATATATATGATATAGTTAAAATATTAGATGCTATCAAAGAATTTATATTTAAAATGATGAATTCGGTTGGACCATCTAATTGTTATGAAGATTTAAACAGACGTATAGGAAATGTAAAATATCCTAATGGAGCAATGCGTGGTATTGTATTAATTCCTAATTGGCCAAATGATGAAGAATATGACTCAAATGTATTATGGGTAAATCATGTTGCTGATTAGTTGGAAATATGTGTACCTGTATCAATTGAAAGATTAAGTAATTACTATGAAGGTAATATTATATCAAAAAAGAAAGCAACATTATTTGAAAAAGCATTAGCTACTGTATAGATAAATGCACTTATACCAGAAGAGAAACGTGCTTATATAGAAGATTATGATAATTTACCATTAAATGATATTTCATCAAATGACGGTTTTACAAACAGTTTTGATAATTTATATATACCTGCATATGACACAGATTGGAATATAAATGATGAGTTTTATAGATTACCTACAAGTCAAGAAAAAAGAGCATTTGATGATGAACCTATAAAATATCATGATCCTGATATGTATATAGATGCAAACAGAAATTCAGAAGATAATGATTTATGGGAAAATAATCCTAATAAAACAAATGTAAAATTTGTTGATTCACATGATGATACATCAGTTGAATGTGTAATAGGTTTATATAAATATATGGAATATTTGTCATCAAATGATTTATGGTTAAGAATAGGAGATGGATATATGATAATTGGTAAAGATGATGATAAACAATTAAAAGCTAAAAATTTATTATAGAGTTTATTAGTATATAATCCTAATGGGATTCCAATAAAAATTAAATACATAATATTTTCATAAAAAGAAAGAGAGATAGAACTTAACAATATTCTATCTCTCTTTTTATATTTAACCTTCAAATGTATATTCATATACACCTGTTGTTGAATCAGATTTTGATAATTTAAAACTATATAAATTATACTATGTCACTGTTTCTGTATATGTTTTAGAAGGTTTTATTGTTGTACCTCCTCCTGTTTCCCAATCAATTCTATCAATTTTCTAGTTTAAATTATATGAAGGACTTATGGCAGTTAATACATATTCACCATCTTTATTTTTTATAGGTGTATTTATAGAAGGCTAAAAATTAATCTTATAACCCCACACTTCACATACTACATTGAATATTTTTCCTTCATATGCACTTAAATCAGCATTAGATAATCGTGTTCCACAATAATGTTTATCAAGATTATTAGTAAATTCATACATATAAGATTTATATCCATTATAATCTAAGTTAATAATATTTTTTTTACCGTTTGTACCAACACTAAACTTATGTCCTGAATTATATTTAAAATATCTTTCTTCATTAAATATATTATTATCAGTTTCACACGAAGTTATTTCAGTTTGCTTTTTATTTTCATCATATAAGAATATTGGCGGACCATCTAGTTCAACTGTATTATTAGAAACTGGAGAAGTAAATATACTGTTATGAGTTGTTGATGAAACTTTAAATTTAGTAGATGCAAACGATGGTGTAGTTAACTAAATTTTACTAGAAATTGTATTAGTCTTATTTAGAATTAAACCATCTGTTATAATAATAAAAATACCACTAACTTTATTGTTTAATAAATTACTTGTTGACATTACCATATTTACTGTTTCTTTCCATGTTTCATAACATCTTAGAGTAGACTATAAGAAATATGCTTTATTTGGCATAACAATATTGTTTAACTTAAACTTATATAAACCAAAATTATCCTTACCATAACTATTCCCATTCTCTACAATATATGAATTTAATCGAGAACCATGCTTTGAAAAAATAGGTACATCTTTGGATATGTTCATACGTAACTCACAACTTATTATACTACCGGGACTTAATAACGTATATGTAATTTGTGGTATCATTTCATCTAAATTTATATTAATTTTACCTTCCCATAACTTTGATGTTGTATTATATCCATCAATTCTCTATATCACACAAGGTTGTGAAACTGAACCTAAATATATTACAAATGTATAAATACTATTATTATTTGTAATAGTACTAATTGTTCCAACATCGCCTTTAATAGAATTATCAGATTGATTATATTTAATAACTAAAGTTCCACCTAATTTATAATTATTTGTTGTGCCTACTCGTGTTAATGATAATGTTTGATTTCCATCAACACTAAATACAATATCATATTTTTTATTTGGATCTTCTGTTTCACCAGAACTTGTATCACCTCCACCTCCAGGTTCTGGTTGTATTTGAGAAGCATCGAGAACCTCGATATTTTCAATATCTTCGGTTGTTAATTTAGGTATAATAGTAAACATATAAGTATTTCCTCTTTTTACTACGTTTGTATTTTCATCATCACCTGTAGTATATTGTGATACATCCAATGTATATTTAAAATTTTCAATATAATATAATGTTATGAGATGTGTCAGCATATCATTACTTAAATATCCATTTATATTATATGTTTCACTGTTTATACTTATTGTAGGATTTTGGGGATCTTTTTGCTTATCTCTAATTGCAGAAGTATCAATGATTTTATCTTTAGTAAAGTCATATAGTTCTGTACCAGACGTTATATTTTTAATATATGTACTACCATCGTTAAAAATAATACTATTAGCGAAATTATAAGATGAATACTCTGTAACTGTTAAAGGAATAAATGCATATTCTTCTTGTTTACCTGTATATATTGTAAGTTTATTACTATCTTTTGTTGTTGCCATTTAATAAAATTATATTAAAATTGATTTAAATATTTATTTGTTTAAATAGTTGATATACATTTAATAAATATTATAAATATTTATACGTACATATAAATATGGCAGATATTGTTAATAATGAATATGAGAAAATATTAAATACATATACTAATATATTTGATTTTTCACGTTATGATAGGTTATCATATGATATTGAAAATAAAAAAGTTGCTGATATTGCATCAGATGAACATCAAATAAATAATGATTTTTATAGAAATTATGGCACATATAGACATGATATAAATGCCGAAGAATATCTTGTTAAAGAAAATGAAACATATTTTGATAATAATGAATTAAATGACTATTATTATGATTATGATTATTTTCAAAAATATAAAGATCCTAATAATAAAGGTAAAACATATAATTCAATGTAGTTTGCTGGATGTGTACTTAATCCTACATTTGCGACTAATGCAAATGAAGCATCATTGGAAGATATTTTTGTAGAATATGGATATGAATATTTAAAGGCATTAAATGATTCATATATAGCATAGGACGATTATAAAGGCTTATATTTTTTTGATAACAGCAGTGAAAACAGTTATTCTATAATGCCAATAGGATATGAATATATTAATTATGATAAAGAATAGAAAAATAAAGATGTCGAAGATAGAGGAGAAACAGTAGAATATGATGGAACATATGTACCTACTGTTTAGGAATTGTTATCTGGTAATTTATATATTGTTATTTCTAGTGGAAATTTGGGTTATTGTAGAAAGGTTTATTTCAATAATAAATATATGCCTACATTGTTTATAAATGATGATAAATTAAAATCAAAAACTGATCAATATGTCATAAATGATTAGCAACCATTAAAATTATGTGACATAATGTTATATTAGAAATTAGGTTGTTTAGTTAAATGGGAATCTCTTTTTGATATAAAAATAACAAAAGAATTTAAAACGTCCATTACATCTCTTATATCACATATATATAAAAAAAATATACCAGTCGACAAATTAGCAGACTATGCAGACTCAATATTTATAGTTCCATTTTATAATGTTTAGATAATAGTTAGAGATAAAGAAGATTATAATAATAAAGATAAAAAGCGAATAATAGATGTTGTCACTGGTTCAAATCATGATAATTTTTCATCTAAGAATATTCCTATATTATATAATACAGATGATGAAAAAAAATTAAATCAATTAGAAACACATATAATTACTCAAGATACTAATATTACAAATATAGAATCAGAAAACATAGCAAATTTATCATCTTATAAGACTCCTATATTTGAATTGACTATTAAAGCATCTTATGCATTAGCTGTAAAAGGATTTACAAATAAAGTTGAACAACAGAAATCAAATTATAATTTATATTGGTATAAGATCATTGAACAATAATACAGCTTATATAAAAATGACTTTATCTAAACAATACTAATAAATAATTATATAAAATAAAACGAGTTTCGTATTTTAGAGAAATGGAAAGTAAAAAAGTATTATTGGTATTGGATTGGTCTAACCTTTTATTCAGATCATTATTTATGAATAGTCTGTATGGTTAGGTTAATGGTTATAATAGAATTGAAGATGTACGTTCATTTATGTATAAATTTACAACGGATGTATGTTCAATTCTTAATATATTTAAACCAACAAACGTAATTATTGCAACAGATTCACAGCATGCATGGCGTAAAGATGTATTACCAGGCGATGATTTAAATCCTGGATATAAATCAAATAGAAAGAAATCAGAGTCAATTAACTGGGATAATATATTTCAGTGTTCTGATGATCTTCTTAAGATCTTATCAAAAAATTCTATGCATGTTGCTAAAGTTGAACATTGTGAAGCAGACGATATTGCAGCAATGTGTAAAGAAATTGTTTTTGAGAAATATCCAAACTACAATGTTATTATAGTAAGTGCAGATGCTGATATTAGATAGCTTATTGATTTTAATCCTATAACACATCAATATTGTATCGTCTATAATACAACCGGTAAAGGAAAAGGAAGTAAAAGACATATTTATGTTCCAGAATCATTTGAAACATGGTATAATACAGCAGATTCAAATTTTGATATTTTCTTTGAAAATGAAGATATGTCAAAAACATACATTAAACAATTACTTCAGGCAAATACAATAATGGAATTATCTGTACAGAACCCTAATGATGTTGTTCTTGATAAGATTTTCTGCGGTGATGATGGAGATTGTGTTCCTTCATTTTATAACTGGTATAAAGATGGACGTAAAGTAAGAATTACTCCTGGTAAGGAAAAGAAAGTCCGTGAAATAATCGGTATCAACACTGTACAGGATTTAGTAGATTCTGAATATAAATTGAAACCAGTATTTGAGAAGGTATGTAAACGTGATATAAATGATATTGATTTCAGTGAGCGATTAATGCGTCAACGTGTATTAGTAGAACTTAATAGTAAATTATTCCCTGAATATATACAAGATTATAAAGAATCATTGGATTATATGATTGGTGATATTCCATCTGAAAGCTTTTGGAATCTTAAATCACAAGTATTACTTAAGGGTACACAATATGAAGGATATGATAAGAAGAAAGCAATTGAAGCAGAAATATTTAAAGGTATGGACAAGTATATTAATACAGATGGAACAGTAAAAACAGCAAATGCATTATTTGAATAATTATGGATAACCTAGAATTAAATGAGGAGTTTTTTAAAAATAGAAAATTAAAATCATTTATAAGAGTCGGACAAACATTTGTTGATATAAAGCAAACAATTGGTTTTAGTTTTATTAATGATCCTGATGGATATATTATAATTCAGTTTGTTTATGATTCAGGAAGAGGATTAAATGCATTTCTTAGAGATAGAAATGATTTTGCACAATTTCTTTTGGAATTGGATCCTTTTATTGATGATCCAAGTGCTTTAGTATCAATAGATTCATTTATAGATGAAATTGAAAAAGACTTTGGTATTGATAAGCCAAAGAAAACAAAGAGAACAAGAAATAAAAAAGCAGAATAAAAATAAAGAGGTATAGAATTTTGATTTCTATACCTCTTTTATTATTTAATATTAATGAATTATTATTCATAAATGTAATAAGTCTTACTACCTTTATCTCCTAATGCTTCATATGCAGGTTTTGTAATCCACTATTCGTCAGATGATATAATATTAGTAACATTTCCACCAATGTTATTAGTAGTTATTGTACCTATACCTTCTAAATCAGCTAATGTTATACTTACATATGCATTTCCATGTTCATCAACTTTAACTGGTACATTTAATGTTGTACCATTCTTTGATAAAGTATAGCCAGTTTTAATACCACCTAATACACTTCCCGTTGCAGTTGGTAATACATAAGCTACTGGATTTCCCTATGCATCTGTTACCGGTTGTGATGGAGTATAACCTAACGCATTTGTAATTGCAGCTTTTGTAATCTCGACATAAGCATTATTACTACTCATATCAACTTTTACTTTTGAACCAGTATTACTAAATCCTGTACAAATACCACCAAGTGTAGAAGTACCTGCAGTTGGTAATGTATAGCTATATCCACCTTTAACTGCTGTTTCAGTAAGTGTTACATATGCATTTCCTGCGCCATCAACCTTTACATGTATGTTATTACCATTATCTCTATAACCTGTTTTAATACCACCAAGTTCAGATTGATTTGCAGTTGGTAATGTATATGAATATGCTCCAGTTACGGCAGAATTTGTAAGTGTTACATAAGCGGCACCATTTGTATCAACCGAAACAGGTAATTGCTTACTTGCATTTGCACCTGTTGGTGTATATCCTGTTTTAATACCACCTAATTTAATATCACTTGCAACAGTTAATGTATATGCTTCTCCATTTGCATTTTGTGCAGCTGGTGTGAAACCAAGAGCTTTCTTAATAGCAGTATCTGTAAGAGTAACATATGCTTTCTGATCTTCAAGTTTTACAGCAACATTCTTTTCAGAATCAACATAACCTAATTTAATACCTCCTAATGCTGTTGTTGTTGCAGCAGTTATTGCAGTTAAATATGTATTTGATTGCTATGTTAATTTTGTAACTTTAGATTCAATATTATTTACACTTCCGTTAATAGCATCAAATTTACTATTATATGAATTAAACTATGGTGTAATATAATTATTCTTAAAGTTATTAATACTTGTATTTGTATATTGATTAGCAGCATCAATAGCTTCTTTTTTATTAGTTGCTAATAGTGAAACTAATGTTGTTGTATCATTAATATTCTTTAAGAATTTTTCTACTTCCTTATATGTATTAATAGTACCGTCTACATTTTCTGATGTTAATGCTGTAAATTGATCTTTAAGATTTTTAAGATTTGCATTAGTAGTTGATAATCTTGTTGATAAATCATTAACAGAACCATCATACAATTTATCCTGAACATCTACATAATGTTTAATCTTTGTTTCAAATGTATTAAGAGCTTCATTACTTACAAAATTATCATTTAACTTATTATTAACAGTTGTTTCTAATGTTTTAATCTGTTGTGATAACTCAGATGTTTTTGTATCAACATAATTTGTAACCTTTTGCCAATATGTAGTATCTACATATGTTTTAAGCTCTTTAATAGAACTATTTACAGTAGAAATTTCTGATGTTATTTTCTAAGTTAATGTGGAATTTACATTATTAATTGCAGTTGATAATTTAGTAGATTCAGTATCAGTATAATTTGCTAATGATGAATTATATGAATCAATACGTTTAATAAGATTATTATTAACAGAATCAATATTACCTTGTAAAGTAGTATTTGTTGTTTCAATACTCTTTGTTAATGTATTGTTAACAGAAGTAATTCTATCATTTAATGTATTATATTTAGTTGTAATAGATTCTGATAATGTTGTATTAACACCGTCAATCTTACCATCTAATGTAGTATATTTTGTATTAATATCTTTTTTTAATGTTGTATTAACTGAATCGATTTTACCAGTAACTTCAATATAACTAGCATTAACATGAGTCATTATTTCTGTTTTAGTATTGTCAACTTTAGTATGAAGATCTGATACAGCTTTATTATTATCTCTAATATAATCAGTTAAAGTTTTATTAATACCATTTATATTATTAGTAATGCTATTTTTAAAGTCACCATTGAGATAATTATAAATCTATGTACTAGAATCATAATCAGCCTAAATGAAATCTTGTCTTAACTTACTGATAGAAGAATTAACATCTTTAAGATCTTTATTATATAAAGTAACAAACTTTTCATTATATTTTCTATCTACTTCAGTTACATTATCCTATACAACTTTAATTTCTTGTCTTAATGTATCAGTTGTATCAGAAATAGATTGATTAACATATCGTTGAACATTCTAAATATCTTCATTATGTTTCTTAATCGTGTCTCCAATAGAAGATGATAAATTATTATATTTAAGTGTTATTAACTTATATAAACCGTCTGAAACATCATTAAATTGGTGAACAATATAATCAGAAACATTATCAATTTTAGTGTTAAGCGTATTTGATCTAGTTTTGATATATTCAACAATAGCATCTGATGTATCATTTAAATAATGAACAATATAGTCAGAAGTATTATCAATACGAATATCTAATCTTCCTACTTCTGTTTCAAATCTAGTTACAATCTTATTAGAAACATCTTCATTGATATACTTAACAATCTTATTAGATGTATTATCAATATATTTAACAATGTTATTAGAAACATTATTTACATACGCAACAATCTTATTAGAAACATCATTATTAACATAATCTTTCAATAAATCAACTTTCTGATTAATATCTGTCTTATTTTGATCTACTGTATTTGTTAATGTTGTAATCTTTCTGTTTATTGCTGCATCCTGATCATCAACATAATCTTTTAAATCAGTAATATTACTATTTGTTGTATCAAGATCTGTTCTTAATGCAGTAATTTTTCCATCTAATTTACCGTCTTGAATATCAATATAAGACTTAAATTTATTTGAAACATCCTAAATAAAGTGAACAATATCATTTGATGTATTATATATCTTATTGATAATATCAGTAGAACCGTCTAATATATAATTCTCAATATATTCTTTAAAACGTTTTAAAATTGAATCTGCATATGCTTTATCAGTTTCTGAATTAGTTTGTAATAATGCTGATAATGAATCTTTATTACTGTATGCTTTTAAGAATTCTTCAATTTCCTTAAATGTATCTATAGCTGTAGTAACATCACCAGTACCCATAAGTTTATCTAATGCATTACTTACATCTATCAATTTAGAAGAAACATTTTCAATTCTTAATTTTAATTTATTATCTTCTATATCTGAATAATTTTTAAGCGATGTATCAGATATTTTAACATAATCAACAATAGCATTAGATGTATTATCAATATAACCCCAAATTAATGCAGATGTATCAGAAATAACATCATGAATATCAGAAGAAACATTAGCAATATGTTTTGTAATCATGTTAGATGAATCGACAACAAATTGTTTAAGATCTTTACTAGCGTCTGATATTTGCTATTGTAAATCATCATCGCGAGAATTCATATCTTGACGAATATCATGATTTACCTTTGTTATTTCTTCTCGTAATGCATTATCTGCAGTTTCAAAATCAGTTCTAATACTTCTTTCGGTAGCATCGATCTTATTATCTAATCTATCTACCTCATAATTCATATCAGTTCTAAGATTATTAATACCGGTAGTTGCACGTAAATCTACATCTGTAATTGTTTCAGTTAAATCATGATTAACTTTATCAATCTTTCTATCTAATGTGGCATCTTGCGTATTAACATAATTTGTTAAATCAGCTAATCTATTTGCAAATTCCTGTTTAATCTCAGTATCATTCTTATCAATATAACTTACTAATGATGAATTAACAGTATTAACCTTATTATTGATTTCAATTTTTGCATTTTCAATATCAGCTGCACATAATTTCTCATGTGTAGTAATACGAGTATTTACTTGATTATCTAATGTTGAAATATCATTTTTTAAAGTATTATAACGTGTTTCGTTTTTAATATCCTAACTGATATTTTCAGAATCAACATATGATTTGAAATCATTTAATTTATTGTCAACTTCTGTATTTAAATTAATAATATCATTATTAATTTCATTCTTAAATATTTCATTAGTTGCAATTAATTCAGTCTTTGCTTTGTCAAGAGTAATATCAACTTCAGTGAATTTATCTTTTATTGTATTATCAAGATCTGATTTAACTGTTTCTAATTTATTATTAAGAATTGTATCTGTTGCTGTTTTATAATTTTCAAATGCAACTGATAATGAAGAATTCTAATTATTGACTTTATTATCAATTTTAGAAATTTCATTTTCCAGATAATTAATAGTAGATGAATTTGTAACATTAATGCTTGTATTAACATTAGATATTAATTCATTCATTTCATTATGAAGCTTTGTATTGAATGAAGAGAATTTTGTTGAAACATCTGTTTTAAATTCACTTATAGCATTATTAACATTAGTTTCAAAATCAGTTCTCTTATTTTCATAATCTGTAATAGCTGAATTAATAGTATTATTTAATTCTGTCTTATTATTATCTAATTCATTATGAAGTTTAGTATCTAACTGTAATAAATTATTGTTTAAATCAGTATCAGATGCTTTAACATAATTAAGAATAGAAGTATCATTATCATGAACAGTATTACTTAAATCTGTTATCTTATTTGATAATGTATAATAAACTTCATTTGCCTTATCAATAACTTCTTGTTTTATTTCGGCATTCTGTGTATCTAATTTATTATTAAGATTACTGTTTACAATATCAATTTTATTATCAAGTTCTGAATCTTGTTTCTTAATAAAATTAACAATAGATGTATCTTGTGTATTAATATAGTTATAAACTTCCTTATTTGTTGTAATCATGTTTTCAATATCAGCATCATGTGCTTTAACATAATTAACAATAGAAGTATTATTTGTTTCTATAGTATTTTCAAGATCATTCTTTACAGAATCAATCTTATTATTAATATTTGAAACTGATTGATTAATACTTGTATTAAATCCAGAAAGTTGTGATTCTACATAGCTTACAATAGATGTATCTGCTAAATCTGATTTAGCTTGAATATTCGCATCTTGTAATGTAAAATGACTAAATGTAGAAGCATTGAACTTATCAACCTTGGAATTAATAGAAGAATCATTTGAATTAATTTTATTTGTTAATTCTGTATTGTATTTTTCTATTAAATTAATAATTGAAGCATCTGCAGATGTTAATGAATTAAGAATAGAACCATCTTTACTTTCAATAAGTGCTTTAAGTAATGTATCATTATTTGTTATATAATTAAATAATGAAGAATTCGCAGCAACATAATTAATAATTGATGTATTTGTATCATTAATCATATTAAGTAAATCCTACTTAACTGTACCATTAACATAATTAACAATAGATGAATCTTCCTTCTTAATAAAATTAACAACAGATGAATCATTTGCTTTACAATTATTTGTAGCCTTAGTAATTTCTGTATCAATATAAGAACCTAATTTATGATCATTAGTATTGATATAATTAACAATAGATGATTCAGTTACATCAACTTTTGTATTAAGTTTCTTAATATCAATTCTAAGTTCATTATTAATAGTGTCATTAATAATAGCTATATTATTCTTAATAGATGAATCAGCATTTAATACATAATTCAAAATTGATGAATCCTATGTTTCTAATTGTGTTTTTACTTTAGAAATTTCATTATTCAATTTTGTTTCAAGATCATGATCTTTACTGTTAACAGCACTTATAATAGAAACATCATTAGACTGTATATAAGACATCATTGAAGTATTATAAGAATTCATCTTATTATCAAGATTAATATTCGCAGAATCAATCTTTGAATTAACATTTGTCTTGAATACTTCCATATCATTTTGTAACTTTGTACCTGTATTTACAATAGTATTCTGTAAATCAGTATCTTTCTTTGTTACATAATTAAATAATGATGTATTAATAGACTTGAAATAATTATAAATTGAAGTATCACCAATAGCAATCCATCTCTTTATTTGTTCATCTCTATTCTTAATATAATTAAATAATGATGTATCTGTATTTTTAACATAATTTAATAAAGATGCATCAATATCTTTCTATTTACGAACAAATGCATTATAGTCTGCAATCATATTATTTCTGATTTCATCATCATGAATATATGCTTTCTTTAATGTATCTTCGTCCTGTTTTTTAACAAACTCTTCAATATTCTTTTTTGTTAATTTAATATAACTAACAACAGAAGAATCACCTTCATTAGAATATTTCTTAAGTTTCTCTTCTAATTCATCAATATAATTTTTTACTTCTTTATCTTTTAATTCAGCATACAACTTAACTTTTGAATCTTGATTATCAACATAAGTTATAATAGATGAATTTTCATTATCAACATATGTCTTTAAATTAGAAATTTCATCGTCTGTATATTGAATAGAATTGTTAATACTTGTATTAAGTAAATTTACAGTATTCTTTAATTGTGTGCGAAGAGATGCATTGAGTAAACGAGTTTCATTAACACCTTCCTATGCTTTATCGTCAATATAATTTACAAGACTTACATTTTGAACTTTAAGTTGGTTTTCGAGATCACTTACATGTTTACGTGTAAAGTTTTTAATTTCCTTATTATATTCATTAACAAGGATATTAAGATCTGTTGAAATATCATCAATAAGGTTATCGAGTCTTGATTCTACTGAACGATACATTGCCTGATGACGTGAATCTATTGCATCAATATCATCCTTTAACTTACTATCAGTTGAACGTACAATATTAAATAAAGAAGTATTAGCAGTTGCAATCCAAGATTTAATTTCAGAATCATGCTTATTGATATATGTCTTCTATGCAACTTCAAGTGCATTAACATAATTTAATAAAGATGCATCATTTGATGTAACATATGTTTTTAATTCTGAATATTTTGAATTTACATCTGTCTAAACTGTGGCAAGACTTGATTTAACAAAAGTTCTCATAGATGTATTGAATACAGCAATATCATTTTTAATATTATGCTGATATTCTTCTACTGTATTTGTTAAATCAATATTTTTAGATTTTACATTAAATTCAAGTTCATCAATCTTCTTATCGATTCTCTTATTAAATAATTCTGACTATTGATTAATATAATTAATAAGTGAAACATTAGCAACCTGTAAATCTTCTGTTAATTGTGTTGCTGTTTCAACAATAGTTCTATTTAATTCTGTTTCCTTTTTGTTATGTTTAATATCTACATCATTAACTGACGCATTTATAGATGCAACTGCTTTTTTCAAAACAGCATATTTTGCATTCATGTCAATAACTGCTTGTGTTGTTTCAGAATGAACAAACTGTTGCATTCCCAACATTTCATTATCAACATAATTACGAAGAGAAACATCAAGAGTATTATATACATCTTCACTTCTGTTAAGAATTTCTTCCGCTTTTACTTCAAATTCTTTCTGCATGTTATCTAATTTAGAAGATGCATCTAATATCATATCAGACATTGTGCCTTCATAATTATTAATCTTTTCCATTACAGAAGAATTAACATATTCAGTTAATTCATTAACTTTTGTATCAGTATATTCTTTTCCTACTGATTCTAATGATTCTAACTTTGTATATATTTCATCAAACTTTGGTTGCATATCTGGTAAGATATTATCAACCTTATTTGATAATTTAGTCTATTCATCTTCTAAAACAGAAAGTTTATTCATAACTTCCTTACGAATATATATTAAGCTAGTATCATAATCATCTAATGAATCATCTATAGAGTCAATTAACTAATTTATAGTTTCATAACTAACAAAAATATGATTGTCTTTCTCACCTTTTAATGTACCTACTGCTGCCATGACATTAACACCATTAGCTGAATCATTATCATAATAATATGCGAATGTAAGCTAACCTGGTAACAATGCCTTATTTAACAACATATTTTCTGCTTCTTTCTAATCAGTGAAACATATCTTATTAAATCCATTAAGGCCAACAGGTGGAACATTATGATGACCATATTTGTTATTATCCATAAATCCTGCCATGTTTATATTTGTTTAAAATTTCTTTTTATATTTATTATTAAAAAGAAAGAGACTATTTTTCGTGAATAGTCTCTTTATAATTGTTTATTTAATAAAATATTAAATCTGTGTTAACTGATAACGTTTACCACCAATTGTTAAAATACCATTATCATCAATAGTAAGGTTTGCTACTCCATTTTCAATAACAATACCTTTACCACCACTTATTTGTTTATGCATTTCATCTTTACGTGCATATATTTCATCATAATGAATTCTATCCTTAGAAATTGCGTCATCAAGATAGTTTCTCATATTTGTATTTAACTTAGCAATCTTATTATCAACTTGACCGTTTACTTCTGTTTTATATGTATCAAAATTTTGGTTAATCGTTGAAATTTGTGCTTCAACTGCAGAATGTTTTGTATTTGCTGTATTAATAAACTCTTCAAGTTTTGCCTATACTTTTCCACATTCTCTCTATATAGAATCATTTGTTGAAGCAGTATATTCATTCTTAAATCCGTCTATTGAATCTTTCAAAAATTGTTTTTGTGAATTAAGTTCTGCAGTAACTTCACCTTTAAATGTTGTATTTTCACCAGTAATATCTGTTTTAATTCCATCAATATATGTTTTTAATTCTTGATGTGCAGTAGTTGCATTAGTTGTTGATTCAGTAATAAGATCTGATAAATCATGAATATCATTCTTCATTTTTGTTAATGAAGTATTAATATCCTGCATTGTAGCTTCAATTTTTTGATCTGTATATTGTTTAGATTCTGTAACAGCTTCAACTTTTGTATCATCAATCTTTTTATCTAATACACCGTCTTTTACCTATAAATCATAAATATCATTTTTTAAAGGAGTTGTTGCAGCTTCAATTTCTGCAGTGATTGCAACTTTAAGATCGTCAAGACTACTTGAGTAATTAGTAGATAAATCATTGATTTGTTTTTCAAAGTCTGATTTAAGTTTAGCATGATCTGCTGTAGCCTATGTAAGAATGTCTTGCTTTGTTTGTTCAATCTTCTAATCTAACTCATTAAGTTTTCCATCAAGTCCGAGATTATCTACATCATCGCGAAGTTTCTTTACAGAGGCATCCAATGCCTGTGCAAATTCTTCATGAGTTTCTAAATATTCGCCAATCTGACTTACTTGAGAATCAATAGTATCAAGTCTTTCGAATATAGAAGAATCTGTATCCTTAAGATTTTCTATATCTTTTTTAATACCATCAAGTGAACCAGTAATAGTGGATGAATTAGATGAATCATTTTTAATAATATTATCTAATTTTGTTGAAATATCATCCAACATATCTAATTTGGTTTTGATAGAATCAAATTTCTCATTATTTGCAGAAACTGTATCCTATAATTTATCCATAAGTTGTTGAACTTTATCTGCATTATCATAGATAATATTAGTTCCACCTAATTTAATTGAGCCAACTGCAGCAATAGCATTAATTCCATAATCTGCTGTTTTATCAAAATAATAAGCAAATGCCATTTCGCCAGGAAGTAAATTCTTTACTTTTAATTTACTAACTGCTTCATCATAATTTTTAAAACATACTTTATTATAATGATTAATTATCTAATATGGTGGATGACAATGATGTGGAGGTTCACAACAAGGATCATGGAATGGATCATAACATGGACCATGATGAGGACCACAATGTGGAGGCATTGGTGGTGGAGGTGGACATGGGTGACATGTGTTTACTCCTGGTCTACGAGGAGGTAAATCATAAACATTCATATATATTAAAATCTATATTTTTTATATTTATCTGAAAACAATAAATGGTGATATAGCTTTTCATTTCTATATCACCATTATATTTATTTAATCATAGTTTAATGATTCATTATAAGCTTTTACACCACTATATAAATTTTCATGATCAACATTGATATTATTAAGTTTTGCTTTAATATCAGTAATATCACTAGACATTGTTGTTATCTAATTATATTTAGATTCAAGAACTTTAAGTCTATTTTCAATATCAGGATGTGTTGTACCTGTTGCTTCAAGTGATGTTATACGAGTATCTAACTAAGCAATAGATTGTTTAATATCTGTAATAGATTGATTTACATCTTTAAACATCTCAATAATATTTTTGTTATTATCTTTATCTACTGTTCCGATAAGATTACTTATGGTATTAACAGACTTCGTTAATAAATCAATATCAGTTTTTAATGATGAATCTGTTATCTTTCGTTCATTTGATTCAGCTGTTATTTTCTTATTATAATCTGTTTCAATAGAAGTCTTTAAACTTGGTAACTTTTTATCAATAATATCAGACTGATTAGTTGAAATATTTTGTTTAATTGTCTTTATTTCAGGATCATACTTATCTTCTAATGTTGTTTTAAGATCATTAACCTTTTTATCAATAGTAGTATTATTAATCTTATCTATTTCACCTTGTAAACGAGAATCTTCTGCTTTATAATTTGTATTTACAGTATCTATTTCTCTTGTAATTCTACCATCTAATACTTTATATACTTTATTATTAATAGAAGTATTCAATTCACTTAATTTAGTGTCATAATCAGTTTGTAATGTTGTTTTAAGATTATCTATATTACCTTGTAATTTAGTAGATTCACTTGTTATCTTACCGTTAATTGCCTTAATTTGTGGATCATATTTAGTACCAACTTCTGTTGTAATAGTTGTATGTAAATTAGGTATTGTAGTATTATTAATTGTATCAATACTAGTTTGTAACTTATTATCTTCAGTCTAACGTGTAGTTGTTTCTGTTCTTAAATTCTATTTAACTTCAGTAATAGTTTGATTAATAGTTTGAATTTCATTTGCATAATTATCATATTTCTATTTAGAATCAATAGATAAAAGACCATTATTTGTTGTAGTTGTTTCTGGAATTTCTGTATAACGAAGCTTTGTTGTTCCATTATTCCATGCACCTAAAACAAATTGAACCTTATTATCTTTTAAAACAACATTAGTCTATCCTGCACCAACAACACATTTATCAGAAGCATTATTACCGTCACTCCATACATATTTCAATGCTTCATATGTTGTAACAGCACCATCCTATGCTTTTGGAATTAAATTGCTTGCATCATTAATCTTTTTTAATAAATCACTATCTGCTTGCTTTAATTCATTGTATACTTTACCAATTGATGTATTAAAATCCGTAATAATATTATTTGTAATACCTGTATATTTAGTATCTAAATCACTATCAGCTTGTTTTAATTCATCATATACTTTACCAATAGATGTATTAAACGCAAAAACAATCTTTGTAGAAATATCATCAATTTTTCTTATTAACTCATCTTTATTATCTTTACATAACTTATCATATTTTGTAATGATAGCTTCATCTGCAGTTTCAAAATCTTTTCTAACATTATTAATTGCAGTAGTATTATCAGATGTTAATTTATCATACTTTGTAATAATAGCATCTCGATCTCTTGTATGTTGATCAGATAATTCTGTTTTTGTGTTAGTAATTAATGTTGTAAGATCTTCTTCTTTTTGCTTTAATTCATTAACATGTTTTGTTTCAAGATCGGTTATACGTTTATTTAAAATACCATCAGATGCATTCATCTCTCCAATAATTTTGGTGTATGTAGTATCAATCTTGTTATCTAACTCTACATCTTTCTGTTTAAGCAACTTATTAATATCATTAATTGAAACATTTAACGCATTAACAATCTTTGTGGAAATATCATCAATTTTTCCTATTAATTCTGATTTATCCTAACCTAATTTAATATTAATATTAGATATTGATGTATTTAATGCATCAACGATTTCTGTAGATGTATTTTCTATTTTCTGGAATAATGTATCATGTACGCTGTTAATTGATGTATTTAATTTGCTTGTTGTAGTTGTAATTAAATCATTTAATTCTTCACATTTAGTATTAAATTTATTAACAATCTTTGTAGAAATATCATCAATATTATTTTGAAGTTTTGTATCTTGATCATTTATATATCCAAGAAGACTGGAATCTGCATTTTTATATAATGAATTTAATGTACTTTCAGCTGTCTAAATATATGTAGATAAATCTTTCTATATAGTATTAATCTTTCCTAAAACACCTGTACTTACATTTCCTAAATTTGTATTAATTGTATCTGTTATATTTTTCCAATAATTATTAATACTTGTATTAAGAGCATTAATAGCAGTAGCAGTACTTGAATTATAAGAATTAACATAATTCATAATGGAAGTATTTGTTATCTTTACTTCATCATTATGTTTTGTTTCTAATGCATTAATAACTCCTTCTAAATAATCTGATGTATCCTCAATTTTTTGGTAAAGACCATCAGAAACGTCATTGAGTAATTTTGTTACTGTTTGATTATTAGTATTAATTGTACCAGAAAGATCTGTATTATATTTCTCAATATGATTATATAACCATGTATCATTACGTGAAACATCATCAATTACATTTTTAATTTCTGTTTTATAATCATTGATAATTCCATTTGAAACATTTGTAATTAATTCATGTGTATTTCTATTATAATCTTCTACTTTTTCATCAAGTGTTGTTATTGTATTATTAACTTTTTGAATTTCTCCATTTGTATAAATCTTTGCATCACTTAATGTTGCATTATCTCTGGTATCAATATAAGTTTTAAAATTATTAGAAAGGTCTTCAACAAAATTAATTATTTCTTTTTTCTTTGCATCTGTATAATCTTTCTATGCATTATCTTGCTTATCTATATATGCGACAATAGCATTAGATGTATTATCAATATATTTTACAATATCATTAGATGTATTATTAATATATGAAACAATATCATTAGATGTATTATCAACATAATTCCATATTAACTTTGATGTATCTTTAATATGGTCAACAATAGCATTTGAAGTATTATCAACATAATCACCTAATAATTTAGAAGTATCATCAATTTTTTTATCTAATACAGCATCAGCTTTTGCAAAATCTTCTCTTACTTTAATATCATTAATTAATATATGTTTTAATATCTCACTCTTAGTGTCATTAGTATATTTTAATGCATTTTCATATACTTTATTAATAGACGTATTTAACTGAGTTTTTGTAGAATCTACTAATGTTTTAACACTATTTACTCTATCAGTAACTCGTTCATCACACATTCTGATTTCATCATTTACATATGTAATTAATGATGCATTTTGTAATTTAAGATGTTTTTTTACATCATCATAACATTCTTTTGCATATAAACTTGTATTATGAATAGATTCTGATAATTCATTATCTAAATTTGATATTTCATCATCTGTATATTTCTTTGAATCAAGTTCTGCTTGTTTAATAGAAGCTTTAGTATATTCTTCTACTTCATCTGTATATGATTTTGCTTCTGTTAACATTTGATCTGCATAGCGCTTTGCTTCTGTTTTATTATCAGCAATAACTCTATTCATATCAATATGTTCCTGTGTTATTCTATCATTAAGTTTATGAACTTCTTCATCAATACGATAATGAATATGTTTTGATGTATCATTAATATTCCAGTTTATTTGTTCATCTTTAGAATCAACATATTTTCTAATGAGAGATTCACGTGTATCAACATAATTTTTATTATCATCAATACGAGAATTAAGTGTAGAAACATTAAATGCTAAAGATGTATTTAAACTTGTATTATAAACATTTATCTTATTATTTAATGTTGAAATATCATTATAAATTAATCTTGATGTATCATAAATAATATCTTCAAGTATACTTGTATTGGAATTTATTTTGGTACTAATTTCCTCGACTTTTGTATCAAAATTTGATGAAATATTATCAATTTTTTGATTAATTTTTATGTTTTCATTATCAACATAGTTTTTTAATGAAGTATCTGCTGCTAAATAATCTTTGGAAACAGAAGCTGCTGTATCAACAATAGATTTTGAAGCATCAGCAACAATTTTATTAATATTATCGATAATATTTGAAACATCCTTTTTCATATTATCAATAATGATATTGATTTCTTTTAATTTATCATCTATTGAAGAATTATTATTATTTGTATCTGCTGTTAATTTTTTTAACTATGTTTTTAAAACAGCAATATCTGCAATATTATTATTTACGTTTTCTTCTATTACACTTATATCAACTGAATTAGATTCGATTAATTCTTTAACGTTTTTTATAAGTTTATCTGTATATGCTGTATTCTTGAATATTTGATTTCCTCCCGGTAGAATATTACCAGTTGCTACAATAGCTCCAATTCCTCTTGTTTCAGTAGGGTCATTATAATATGCTATAGCAATTTCTCCGGCTCTTAATTCTTTGTTATTAAGAGCATAAATAGCAGTATCCATATTTTTAAACGGTTTAGGGTTAAAACTATGAATTATTGATTGACCTATAATGAGTTGAGAACATTTCTTATCCATTTATATTCATTAAAATTCTTTTTATATTTATTAAAAAAGAAGAGAGATACAAATCTCAGTTGTATCTCTCTTAATTATATTATTCAAATGTTGAATATTTATATTTTGTTTTATCTGTAAATATGAAGAATGAATCATACATATTTTTATAGAACTGTCTATTAGAATCAGTACCAAACATATCAATTAATGTATTAAATTTTGCATTTGCTGGTATATTTGTAAAATTCAATAATCGTTTTGTTATTTCACTAGTATTACTGCATATAGGGAATACTATATTACAAGATAACTAATAAGTTTGCCACTATGAATTAGCAGTTAATGAAATACAATATTTATTTTCAGTTAATATCATATTTGATACATTGTATGATTGATTAAATATATTTCCAAAATAACCATATAATATATTAATATGGCTTATTAAATTACTTACATTTAATTTTGTAAATATTTCCATATTTAACCCTGTACTGAATGCTTTTAAATATTTTAAATTATTATAATTCAAATTACCAAATATCTCTGATTTCTTATTTTCTGCGTAATCTTCTTCTAAATATGTACATTGTAAATTAAAATGAATTGATCTGTTTGAAGTATTATAATCAATTTGTGTTTCACCATATGACTACATATTATTAATTAAACTTTCAGGGAATGCATTCTCTAATGATGTAATATTAGAATCAAATGATTTACTTGTTGATAATACATAGAAATCATATGTTTGACAACCATTTTCCATTTGACCCTGTTTTGGCCAATGTATTTTGAATCTAAACATATTCTATAAATTAGTCATATCAGATGTTGTAAATTCTTCAGGAATAAATGAATATACGTTATAACGTAATTTACTTGTTCCATCTGCATTATAATCTAAATATGTACCTATATAATTTGGTATTACAAGACAATTTGTAAATACCGCATATGTACCACCACTTAATGTTTTCATTCTCTTATAAAAATGTTTAGGTAAAATACCACATAGCATATTTCTAGAAACGCCATCCTATGATAATAAATTCTATATTGTACATGAGCTTGTACAACCATACAATAAATCAGGTGCAACAATAAGACTATTTGTATAATTAGATATTGATTTGTCCATTGGTGCACTTTGTATTGATGATGTAACATCTTTAACACCAGTAGATGTTCCTGATTTTTTGAATTCACCTTCATAAAATACACCATTTAGATCTAATGTATCTATATATTCATATGATGGATGAATAGTTTCACTAGATGAACCTGTTTTTTTTGTTTTAACATTAATCGGTTCAGTTAAGTAGAATTTTTCATCTTCATTTATAACAGAATTATCTTCATTTACAAATTGATAATAATTTATACCAGCTTTCTTAATAATATCAACATTTTCATCATATCCATAATATCGGTTTATAATAGAACTTGGTGACATTGAATCTTTTGCTGCTGGTTTAAAATGTAAACCAGCAAAGCAATTGCTTATTTGGTTCATAACCTGTTTATAATCATATGATACATATTTTATACGTTTACGTATTTTTTGCGTATCATTTTCTGTTGCTATTTCACCTTTTTGATTTACTTCCAAATAATAATATACGTCATCACATTTATATCGTTTATTAAACATATTAAATGGGATAGCTGTATTCCAATAATTATTATAGAACGCACTTTCAACTGTAGTTATATTAGGAAGATATGTAAATAAATCTGTACCAAATTCCATATATTGTATATTTGCATCCTTTACTTCTTTACCTTTCACATATGCATGCATATTATAGAACAAACAATATATATTATGAATTTTTTCGTTTATTTTTACTACTTCTTCTCCACAATCTTCAAATATTTTTGAAACTCTAAAATCACAATTATTTTTTGCTTCTGCTTCACTAACAAATATATTACAATTTCTAAATAAATTAATAACACCGTGAGAATTACTAGCTTTAAATATTTCTACCATCCATTCTTTAAATAAATCTGATGAAATATATTTTGTAAAAATTAATCCAGTTGGACAATTTAAATCATCTCCATTACGTCTATTAAACAACGCATATTCTGGTGCAGATTCATTATAATTCTTAATTAATTTTTTGAAATCTAAAAATCTATTATAATCAACATCTGTAGTTTTAGAGAATGATGTACGTAAACTTGAACCAATATTTTTTAATTTGTTTGGTATAAATGCTGTATTAAATAAGTCTTCATACTCAACAGGATTATATAATGAGTTAACCTAGAAGCAATCAATAATTTCTATATTCCATTTTTTGCTAAATAATCCATATAAATCCCATATTACATTACTATTACATAATGATACACCACTAAAATTAGTTATTGCAACAGGATAAATGGCATTTTTATTATCTTCTGTGTCTACCGTATGACTTGTAGCATTTTCCTATACAAATAATGCACGTGCAGGAACAGGTGTATTTGTTATTATTTCTCCTATTGTACCATTAAATGTATATTGTTTTGCATAAATATCACTATTTAACCATGCAGATTCTTTCTTTTTCTGTTCAGTAAGAATTGTATATATATTAAATGTCTATGACTTACCTGAATATATAGGATATATATAACTTTCCCATTCTGCAGTAGCAAATAAATATTTAATTTTATTAATAATAGGGTATAAACAATCAATTGTCATGTAAACATTAAATGAACCTTGACCGAATAATTTGTTAATACTCGTAGCTCCAAATACTTGCGTTTTTGAACTATTATACCAAATCCATTTATTAATATAGATATTAGTACAACAGAATGCATCTATTAAGTCTGTACATCTTGCAAACTTTCCTAAATGTAATGTTGCTTTATCTGGTCCGTCTGCTATAAACTATTCTTTTGTTAATTGAATACCAGTCTATAGCATACAGAAATATCTAATATCTGTTATATTATTATTATCCGGAATATTATCTATAAAATTAGCAATTTTAGTTAAGTCTATATTTTCATGTTTAGTATCAAGTCCAAATAACCAGGCTAATGAAGTTACTGAAGAATCAACTCTTATAGGTGTTATAGAATTATCATTAATAGATCGCTCCATTTTAAATTCATAACAATTATAAAAACATGCTACATCTGGTACGAGATATGTATTAAAACCAACGTCACTCGAACTCTTTTCATTACAATATAATCTATATTGACTGTATCCTTTTATTATAATTTTACTTGCTTTTGAACCTGCATTTGTATGAACATCTACATATTTCAATGATTTACAATTACCAAATTCACTTCCATATAATCCCAATGTTTCTGGTAAAATAACCTATTCAAAATTCTATGTACCATTAAAACATACGCGAGCTAATTTACTGAACGAATGTAAATCTATTGTTTTCTATGTATTTGATTTTACTGTAAATGTTGTAACAGTTTTATCCGTACTACAATTAATTACTGCTAATTCAGTTAAATATATATCTTTTGTAGCATCACCAGAAATAATTTCGGAAATATTAATTCTCTCTAATTTTGGACAATTGAAAATTTTTACTTTTGCAAAACCAGATATTGTTAATTCCTTAAGTGTCTGGAATTTATTTTTTGAACCATCAATAACTAATGTATTATTTTGGTTTACAACAGAACTTGTTACTGTAAAATATTTTGTTTCAATTTCATTAAATAAAACATTACTTGCATAATTAACAGTTAATGTAAGTTGGTTAGATAATGTTAAACCGTTTAATTTTAATGTTTTTAATTTACTACATTTTGATATATCACAGTTTGTAGCATATACATTTGTTACATTAATTGACTGTACATTAATTTCAGTAGCAGTTAAGTTTATCTATGAATTTGATATATTAATTGTTGATAAGTTTACATATTTACTTGATTCTGTTAATGATAATGAACCTGAATATCTAGATCCTGTTAAATCAATACTTTGCAATGCAGGTGATTCTATTTTTGAAATAGCGACATTATAGTTTGGATTATTACCATATATAGTTGTAAGGTTATCTGATTTAATTATCATACTTGTAGGCGTATACCATGTAATATTACTCATATATGTTATCTAATTAGAACCGTATAATGCAAATGCGATATTACCAGAACCACTAAATGTTATCTAATACGTATTAGCAGAAGATCTCAACAAATATTTAGCTTTAATTGTACCACCAACATCAAACATAATAGGTGAATAATTCTATGCTTTAACTTGAAGTGTAATTGGTGTTGTAGGGAAATCAATTTTTGGATCACTATCACCACCAGATTTAAAGATCTGATCTTTAATGTTTATATCTTTAGCAGAATTTAATAATTTTGATAAAACATTAACTCTTGGATCTGTTAATCGTAATTGTACAAGCTACATATTATTCTCATTTTTAACTAGCTGATGTTCTTTTTCTACATCAGTTACAGATAAAAGTTCATATCCATCATATAAATTGAAATAAGCATCCAATATATGTAATCGTGAATTTAACCAATCATATACACGATATATTGATCTACCTCTGAATTTTTCTATATCACCATGGAATTTACTGTCGTATTCAGATTTATTACTAATAGTATATGTACCAATAAATTTATCTTTATTATTAGGATCAAATGTCCAATCCTCCTATATATTATATACAAGATATTTTGCCTTATAATTTAAATTAAATACCAATTCATTAACACCTTCCAAGTGTTTTTTATAATAAGTATTCATAAAATACTCCGCACTTTGTAATGAACCTGTACCAGGTTTATCATATGCTGCTGTATTACTAGCTCTATATCGTATCCATAATAATGTAGGTGTTGGGTATTCCAAATAATCCAAACTTAATTGTTCATCAGTATTGAATACTTCTGTTCCATACTTAGCAACACCAAATAAGAATGAAGAAGGTATATCATAACCAATTTCACCATTTTCCTTACCTGTAATAGGATCAATATTTGTAAAATAGTCTCTATACTAATTAATAGATGTAAGTACATGTATATCATTCTATTCAGTTTCAGATGATTGCCAATAATCAGAAAAACAGAATGTTGTAGTATCCTTTGAGTTATTATTAATACCTAAACATGTATCCATATCATAGAATGAAACATAGAATTTAGAACGTGTTAATTCTTTTTCATCCGGATCTGTTTCTTTAAGATTCTTTTTATTTAATGTCCATGTTTTTACGTTTAAGTTTTTCTATACAGAGTCAACCAAACCGAACGCCATACAAATAGTATAATATTCAACAGCAGATGTATAATCTAATCTAGAATATGATGTATTACCATTATATTCATAACCATCCTACATTGTACGTTGGAAAATTTGTTCCCATTTAGGGCCTTTATCTGGTACTTTAATATTTGGATTATATGAGGCATGATTAAGATCCTATGAATTTCTACTATATTGTCTACTAACATCTGGTACACATCCGATATAACCCCATTTGTTCTGATCCCATGTCTCATGGTCTATTGCTCCTTTACCTAAATAATCAAATATATAACCACCTGTAATAGCAATATCTCTTACAAAATATTTCAATGCAAGTTTAAATGCACCTTCCTGGCTTGTAACAATATCATCCCACATATATGAGTTACCAGACTCATTTTCAAATGGATATAATATAGTATCATCCCATTGAGAGAAATCAAATTTAGGGTCATTACCTGTAATTTCGGCACAACCAAAATCAGTTCTTAACTCATATTCATCTGTAGTAGTTTTAAAGAATAAGAAAGGTTTATTGTTTGAAACAGATTCCAATTTTGCGTTAAATATAGAATTGTTTACATATCCTAAGTTAGAATATGAACCACGACCTAAGTTGAAATTATATATACCTAAGAAATAATATTCTGATGTTGAACCAGCAATTTCATAGTCTACATTTAATATAACAACACATGGGAAACCTTCAAGACAGTTTTTAATATAATTCTTATATTGACCTTCTGAACCTGTATTAAACTTCTATGTATTTTCATTAATGAATTTACCCATTACAGTATTATTAGAGTGTCCAGAGTCGACAATATCGGCTTTTAATGTAAATTTGGATTCTGGTAAATATGTATCGCTATCATTTTCTTTAAAATTTGGTGAATATAATAACTTTGTATTTGTAACAGTATCTTTATTTACTAAACTCAAATCTAAGTTTTTACCATGGTTTTCTCGTGTTGATGAACCCTGAATATCTAATTTAAATAATGCCTGTGTATATGCATCATCATCTGGGAATTCTATTTCAACACCATCTTTCATATCTGGTGCAACATATGTAATACCAGTTTTATGTTTTCCATTAACACTAGTTGTTTGTATTGGCCATGATTCAATATTATCTGTTTCTTTATATGTTGCATTTAACCACTGGAAAATAGAAACAGTATTATCATTTTCACGAGTATGTGCAACATTAATTATATATATAGGTATCTATAAGTATGCTTTTAAATAGCTTACATAGTCTTTAGATAAACATAATTGATTATGCTTTCGTAATACAAGCTATTTCGCTAAATCATTTTTATTTTCAGTTGCATTATAGTCTAATGTTGATAATTGTGATATTAAACTAATATTTTTTTCAGATACTCCTGCACCTTTAGTTATTACATATTTATATGTATAGTAATATATACATGCATCAATGTCGTTAAAACTAAATTTATTATTTTTAAATTTACCAAGTTCAAATAAAGTATATGAAACATTTACATTTTTTAAATATATATACTAAATATTTGGGAATGTTACAACATACTAGTTAGTTACACCTTCTGTAATACCATCAATATATACTTCAATAACATATTGTTTTCCTTTTGTTGATGTATTAACATCAATATCATCTTTTAAATCATTTAAATAATATTGCATATCAACAGAGGAAGTGCTATTTACTGTTTTTGTTAATGTATATGGTTCAAGTTTTTTAATATGAATATCTACTAAGTGATATTTACTTAAATCTGATGGTACATAATTATTTTCCTTTGGAATATAAACTTTAATATCATTATCTTTTGTGAATTTAGTACATATAATAGAACTCTATGTTATCTAAAATAATGTATCATGAGCATTATCTTTTAATTCAAACAATACATCATTTGTATCATTAGATGCAGATAATTGTATACCAAATGCAAAATGGGTATCATTTAAATTGTTAATATTAATAGTTTTATTCTTATATAAATCTATAACTTTATCTGCTGCATTTATATCTCTTGTTAACTCTAAATAATTATTAACATATAACTATTTAAAATATGGATCATTTTTCATGTTTTCAGATATACTATCATAAAAACGTACATATGATACATCAACATCATTATATTTAGAGTTATCATTACCATCTCTATTATACCATTTTATATCTGCAGATACTTTTTTACCATAATAGTATTTTACAATATCATTATTAAGTATTAATTTATTCCAACCGGTATATATGTTAAACGTTTGAGATGTATAACGTCCTGCTTTTAAGTTAATAGTACTTGATGTATTAATACCATTATCTTCATTAATTAAAGTATAGTTAATTGTAATACTATCAGATGCGAAGTTAAATGGTCTTAATTTAAATGAAATATAATCACCTGCATAAAAAGCGTTAGCTTCTGCATCTTCTGTAGTAATTCCGGTTTTATCTGTATATACTTTACCATTAATAGATTCCGTCAAACAAATAACATATTGATTAGTATCTGGTACAATTGAGTATTCCTATAATACTTCATTATGTATAATCTAACCATTATTTAAGTTATTGATATTCGCAATAAATGTTTGAGAACCAAAGTTAAGTTCATCTTTTAATGTAGTATTAGTGATTAAATAATCTAATGTTATAGTAGTATCACTATTTGATAAATATCCACTGTTATCTGTTGCATCATAGTATGAACCTGCATTTTTATCAGTATTATATTTTGTATAATCCTGTTCATTAATAGATATAATTTTATAACTTATTGTATTAGTTACGTTATAATTAATTTGGAATCCACCAAAGTTATTAATCTTTAATCTATAAATAACACCTTGTGGAAATAAACTAGGTTTATAGTCAGTATCTTTAAGTTCATATAAATTACCGCTATTATTATATGTCATTGGTGTTAATGAATAATCGAGACCATAAATAAAGTATTTAAAAGTAGATTGCTTATAATTATTATCAATATCTGTAACCTTTATAACTAATTGTGAGTTCTTAGAAATTTTAAGGTTAAATGTTGCAGAATATGAATTCTCAGTATTTAAGAATGTTGGATATGTCTAAAATAATCCATCGTCATAACCATATTGCAATTTAAATTGATAACCACCTACAGAAGGATTCTTAATTGTTACTGATACTGTAACATGAGCTATATCACCAACCAAGTTCTTTGATAAATCTATTGTTGAATTGATATTCAATGGTATGTCATTAATATTTACATCAAATGACCATTTACCACTGGAACCAGATCCACTTCCTGAACCACCAGAGCCGCTTCCAACACCACCATACTTATAAATCCACTTAACGTTAGATTTCAAGGTGTCAATATCATATTGTTGTTCTTCAATAACTGTATGAAGATCCTTGTTACTTCCACTACCGGAAGTAACAAGAATATCATTATCAGTTATAATATTATCAGTTCCATTATATTTCATATTATTATATTAGAGTAATAATTTTTATTAAAGTGTTTTTAAATTCGTTGAATTTGATTGCCAACTTCCATATAAAGTTCCGGCATTGATCTTCATATATTTTAATTCACTATCTGCTTTTCCATATGTAAGTGGTGTAAATAAATATGCACTATCAAATACATTAGCAACACTTATTAATTTATAAGAAATAGTTGTATTATTCAATACAATATCTATAAACATTGGGAATTTCTATGTATTTGCAGGTTTTTCAGCTTCTGTTGTCTGTGGTATAAGTTCAGAGAATGCCTATGTATATGCAGGTAATTCCTTATTTGATGAATACTTATAACCAGTTGCCTGACACATTAAATATGTAATTGCATTTGTTGTATTCAATGTATTTAAATACTGATATGGTAAGAAACCATTTGCTGCTTTTGCTGCCTGTGCAATACTTGTAGAACCTTTATATGTCATAGATTTTACATCTGTTGGTATATATGGTAATTTACTTGTATTTACAACATTTGTACCAGAAGTACTTTCTGTAAATGTACATGTTTCAGCATTATATGTATATTTCTTTGTCCATTTTACAGATTTTTCAATTGCATTATTAAGCGTAGCAGACATAGGCATTGGAGTTGTCTTTGAATCTACAGATACACCATTATTTGTATATGTATAATTTTCTCTAATAGGGAATGTCATAGCATATGTATGTTTATGACCACCAATACATAACTTAGTTTTACTTTTACTTGCAAAATATTCAAGTAAACGTGAGAACCAGTTAAATCCATATCCAGTATCTTCAGCTGTTATTGAATTCATGTGAGAACCAACTAATGATGTACCAGATGCACTACGTTGTGCAGCAATTATTTTTGTATCATACTTAATATTTGCCTTAGTAATAACAGTAAATGGCATTTCATGAACTGCAGTAATAAATTGTTTACCAGTAAAGCTATTCATGATTGCAAATAATCTATCATAAATTGGTGTCCATGTATTATCTGTTTTATACGTATTACCAGTTGAACCAATAGTATAACCAGTGTATATATTATAATTACTAATACCGAACCAGTCACTACAACATTTAGTAGTAATTTCAGAATTAATCATAATAAATCTGTAATCATTTGTTCCGAAATAATATAAAGATGGAATATATTTCTTATTAACTATAGGATATGCAGTATTACCAAAATTATCTACTTCATAACAATAGAATACATGGAAATAGAATGAATTAGATTTACCAGAGTCATCACCATTTCCTAATAATGTAGGATCTATATTAGCTAAATCATTGTTACCAACAACATTCATCTATTCAAGATGATTGAATAAACATTTACCTGCTTCATAATAATCAAACCATTCTGAAATACGAGAACCAGATTGTGTCATATCACCAGTATTTACTAATACAGGCATATATTGTGTTCCCTTTGTAGAATCAATATATTCATTTAACTTTTTAGCAGCACCTGCCCAAACCTGATATTCAATCCAATGGAATCCCTATTGGTCTGATGTCTGATAAATACGTGGAACATATGCTGACGAATACATGGTAAATGTATAAAGTTCATTTACATTACTGTGTGCAGGATCAGGACTTCCATCAAGTAAAGCACGACCTACACAATATTCATATTCTGATGTACCAGATGAAGGTGTTGGTAAATTAATAATAACTTTATGTGCAGTATATTGTGTTGTTGTACCAGGGAATATTCCGGTTATTCTGTCATAAATATATGTTTTTGCTTCTTTCTATGCTGTATCACTTTCATTAAATGTTTTCTTTGTAATTTCACTTGTAGAACGCTCAGTTACAACACTACATTTTGAACTTGTATATGATTCATATCTTGCACAATCTTTCCATGCTGTATTACTTCCTTTCTTTCTAATCCAAATAAATTCATCAAAAATACCTCCAGAAATCCAGTTAAAGCAACGTGTTGTTAACATATTAATACCAAATGCACAAGTTATCATATTTGGCTTATTTAAATCGATATTACTCTTTTCAGTAATAACTGTTTTATGCTCAAATGATGCTCTTGGAGAATAATCGGAAACTGCTTTTACTGAATCAGATTTAGGGAATTCAATAAACTCATTAGCAAGAGATAACAAAGTAAAGTCTGTATTCTTCTCATGACGAGCTCTTGATGAATCCTTCTTATTAGAGCAAAGTGCCTAAAATCCTTGTTTAGCAGGATCAAGTAAGAAAGTTTCTCTGAATAAACTGTTAGATAATACATTATATCCAGAATTAAATATTGCCCATGTTCTATATGTATTTGGAATATTTGCAACTTTAAATGAATATATAATACCATCGATATAATTATCTCTATATTTGTAAGAGTTATCCACATCTATTTTTGCTAATGTTGTAACAGGTGAAATTTCTGTTTCTACACCATTATCAACAACAGTATTACCATATGTTAATGCTAATGCATATCCATTATATGTTGTATTTACAGTTAAATCAATAAGTTCATTTTTTTCACTGAACCATTCCATATCAAATGTACTTACTTTTATGAATACATTTGAATTCTTATAATCTGCATATTTTTTACCTCTGATTAAGAAAGTATTACCTGCGGGAATTACACCTTTTAATGGTAAATTATAATATGTTGTAACACCTGTATCACTAAGACTGAAGAAATGTAAATAACATCCATCTAACTAAAAATCAAAAGTAGATGTATTAGTTAATTCTATGAATGCATGAGAACATCCTATTTTTCCTTCTGCAATATCTGTTGATAATGGTGCATAGAACTAAGATATATGAATACGGTCTGATTCATTTAATATTGAACCTGTTGTACTTGCACTTAAATTATTATCAATTCCTAATTGTTCATTTTTTTCACCACATACTAAATTTGCAACAAATCCTCTTGGTGTAAATGTAGAACCAGGTTTAGTTGTTTCATATAAATTTCTGTTAGCAACTCTTGATTCAAGTGAAACTTTAGGAACAATAGTTGAATGTAAATTACCTTCAGAATCTATTGAATAAACATATTTGTCTGATAAATTAGAATTAATAAAAGTAATATCCTCAACTTTTGCCTATTCTAATTCTAATCCATTATTTGAATCATAAACAATACCCATTTCTTTAAGGGCTTTTATTAATTCTTCTTGTGTCATACTATCGCTATTATTGTTATTTTGATTTGAATTACTAGTACCGCCAATCTGTACTACTTTATCATTTGATTTTATCCATAAAACGCTATTTTTTTCTTCCCATATTAATTCATTATTAGGAAGATACTGCCTTATTTCTTTCAATTCAGCTTCATCTGAAACTGAACGAATTGTTATATGTGCAACTTTATATCTATAATCACTATCATTAGGTATATTAGGTTTAACAACTTTATCAGTTTCACCAATAAATTTAGTAAAGTCCTAATATCTTGAATATATGTTAAATTTATTTAATTTTAACATACCAAAATATACTTTACTAAAATAATATTGATCTCCTAAATCCTGTATATTTTTATAAAGTTTTCCATCAGTCTTATTATAATAACCTTCTATAATTACATCATTTGTATAATAATCACTAATAGATACATATAAATAATTATTTCCATACCATGTATATGTTTTCTTGTCACCTTCTGTTGTTTCCTTAACCATCTTACGATTAAGTAATAACATTACATTAACAGTTTCTACATAATTAGGCATTAAATTTGTGAAATTAATGTTATCTATTGGAGAACGCTACGCATCTAAGGATATGGACACGTCTCTTTTCGGCTCTATAAGTACGGAGAAATCCAATAAATAAGACTTTCCATTGTCTTTTTTATTGGTTATCGTCATATAAATAAACTATTTTGGATCACTCATACCTTCCAATGTACTTACATATTCTGGAAGATTTCCTTTGTCATCCTTATATATATTAATATCTTCTATATCCTCTTCATCTATCGGTTCCGTATTCTTATGTGTAAAATATACTTTCTGTTTATTAGTACTTGAAATATCATAATAAGTACCATTAACATTCTGAATTAAACCATTAATTTCCGATATGATATTGAATGTTGTTTTTGAAGCATCATCTTTATTATATCCATCTTTAAAATCTAACGCATATACATAAGATAAACCATCTTCTTCTATCGCCCATAAAGGTTCATCTGCTGGTGTTGCAACCATTTCATTAACAACATTAGAAACAGCCATTTCTTTATTTGTACAAGAATACATTCCGTATTTAAATGTATTTCTCATTTTAGCAACTTCTGTCTGTAACTATCTTATTGCTTGAAATAATATATCAACATAACTACCATTCTTTGAAGTTGTATATGTTTTATTTACAACACCTTCCTATTCTAAATCAATATCATCTTTAGAACGTATCCAAATGTAATTATCAGGTAAAACTCCTTGATTTTTTAATGATGTTATCTATGCAGTTGTAAGTAATGGAGTTCCAGAAGCAGAAGCAGAAGCAGATAATATAGACCATGTTCCATTTGTATATTTGTAATAACTCTTTGATTTTTCTACCCATACTAACATACCATTAGAAATCAAAGCATTATTTATTCTACTCAAATCTTCTACTGTCTAAACTCCACGAATACCGCCTTTTATTTCTTCTGAGACTGCAATAGCATATGTATCATTTGCAGTTCTCAGCGTATCTGGAAGTTTTATAGCCATATAAAATTATACTAATTAGTTTTATTATTTATTGTTAAAATTTAATGTCCCAATTACCATTAAGGACATTATTAGATCTATATAAGTAATATGTCTATGCAACATCATACTTCTATATTGTTATTGTTCCTAAATTTGTAATACCACCACCTAATGTTGGTGCACCACCATGTTCATATACAAAGAATTTTGATTCAACTAAATTCTTATCTGAAACAAAGAATATATATTTTGCTGCAGTACCATTATTTACATTTATACTATAATTACCAGAATTATATGTATATGTAGTATATCCTGCTGGCATATTAGCAGATGTATATGCTTTATTAAATGATGTTGATGTTGATGTCCAAACATATAATTCTAAATTAGCATATACTGTTAATGTTTTATTAAATGATGTTGGTCTAGCATCCTTACTGTCAACATAGTTAGAAACTACAGATAATGCTCTTGATACAGAATTACTTACTGTAATTGTTTCTGTAAATGTTCTTTCTGTTTTTGTAGCACCATTATATGTAATACTCTATATATTATTAGGATAATTATTAACAGTATATTTAAATGTAACACTTGTATTCTTACCTCTAATAAATGATGTAGGTGTTACTGTATATGTTACATTTACAGCTGCAGGTGCAGTATAATACATATCATTAATAATAAAATCTAAACAACCACCTATTGTATTAAATCCGTTTGTTGTATACTTATTCTTCTTGTTTATATATGAAGAATTTAATATATTACCAATACTTGAATTAATATTACTTAATTTTGTATTAATAGAAGCAATATTATTATTAACAGTTAATAAATTAGATGCAACTGCTTTTTCAGATTTATTAATTTCTTTTATAATATTACTGTTTACTAATTTCTATTCATATGTTTTTTCAACATTATTTTCTTTAGTTGTTAATACCTATTTGTTAATAACATATGAATCTTCATTTATACTGTCAGTTGTATCATTCCATAATTTTGTATTTGTACCGGTTGTTACCTTTGCAGCAGTTACATTATTTAATTCTAATTTTGCAACTCTACTTGTTGTTGAAGTTAATGAATCTGAAACTGTTTTTAATGATGAATCTAATTTAGATAGAATTGCTTTTAAAGATGTATCAACATTCTATTTAATTGTTGTATTTAAATCTTTTATTGATGAATTTATTTTACCAATTTCTGTAGATACATATGTCTATTGATCGGTTATTGACTATTTTAAACGTGTACTAATATCATTAATAGATGAATTAATTTCTGTAAGTTTTGTATTTACAGTTGTATTAATTGTTGTTTCTAACGCATTAACTCTATTATTAATATTTGTTCCTATTTCTTCTTTAACATTATCAATTGCATTTGATATATCTTTAATACTTGCATCAATGTGTGAATCTATTCCAGTTTTTAACTCAGATAACATACCAGTTAATGTTTTTTCATCTGATATATTAGATAAAAAATCTTCAACTTCTCTGAATGTATCTATAACACCATTAACATCTTCAGTATCAACTAATTTATCAAATGATTCACATAAACTAGCTAATGATGTATTTAATTTTTTCTAATTTGTTTCTAATGTTGTTACAGATGTATTTAATGTATTTAATGAGTTAGTAGTATCAAGATCTAAATTTCTAATAGATGTATTTAACTTTCTAATCTCTGCATCATATTTTCCTGTTATATCTATTTTTACATCTTCTATTGAACTTTTTAGTTTTGTAGATATATCATCTGTAATATTATATAAATCATTAGCAGATGTATTTAATGCTTTTACTATTGCTCTTGACGTCGTATTTAAGCGTATTGATATATCATCTATTGAAGTATTCTAATGTTCTAATTTTCTAGCAACTCTATCAAACTATAAATTAATAGAAGTATTTGTATTATCAATTTTACCATTTAAATTACTCTATATGGTAGATATATTAGAATTTAATTCCTATTTAGCTGTACTAATATCTCTTGTAATTTTATTACCAATTGAAGTTCCCTAACTAGAAATTAAATTAGTAACCTATATAAATGAACTGTCATGTTTCTATGATAAATTAGAAATACTTGTATCATATTTTGTATCAATTGTATTAACTTTCTGTGTTAACTTAGTTGATACATCTTTTATATTCTAACTTAACGTACTTGATAACTAACTATCAGCAATTTTATACTTCTAGTCAACATCATTTATCTTTCTTTCTAATTCATTTTTTAAACCAATAAGATATATAGATGTATCAGTTTTACCGTCATTAATAGATGTATTAATATTATAGTAAATCTATTCAATGGCGGTTTTAAGGTTTGTTGAAACACTCAAAATATCATGTGATATGGTATCAACAGTATTATTAATACTTGTATTTAAATCTCCTATTACTTTATCTGTTACTGTTTTTATAGATGTATTAAGTTCTTCAACCTATTTGTTTATATGACGAGTAATAGATGTATCATAACTCTTAACATAATCTTCTGTCTTCTTAATTCTTTTTTCAACAGCTTCAGAACGTTTGTCTAATATAGAAATTATCTAATTTAATAACGGACTTTTATATTCCATAATATAATATATTTTTAATTTTTATTAATAATCTAATGAATTTTTATATGAAGATAATTCATTTAACAATTCATTATGATATGTTTCATTTCCAGCAAATTTTGTTTCAAGTGCATTAATAGATGAATCTATCTTTGATAAGCGCTCACTTATATTAAAAAGTTGACTACTTATTTGACCAAATTTGTCCTATACTGTTCCCTCACTTGTACCTGTCTTTATTTTAATATTGTCAATACTTTCAATAATCTTTGATATAGATGTATTTATATCAGTTATATTTCCAGTTAATTGAACCATATCCATCTTAAAATGCTTTTCATATCGTCCTTCACATGTAGATAATCTACTTTCTAAATTATCAATAGCCTTAAGTTTTTCATGATCTACATTTGATTGTGTTGTTACAGTAGAAATCTTTGTATCAAATTCATGAAATTTGTTAGGTATGTCCAATCTTTCAAAATTCTATTTTAGTGTTGTAATACGTTCATCTAATGCATTATTTACATTATTAATACTTGTATTTAACTTTATTAAAGAACTATTATTCTATTGTATATACTGTGATAATGTAGTTGCATTCTCTGTTACTTTATCTTTTGCTTCATCAATTATTCTCTATAAACCTGTAATATCTCTATCATGTTTACCAGATAAATCAGAAATAGACTATTCTAAATTTAATTTTAATGTAGAAATTGCATTACCCAATGTCATTGATGTATCATCATTTTTCTATGTATAATCAGTAGTTACATTTCCTACTGCAAAAGAAACTGATCTATTAATATAATTAATAATAGCATTAGATGTATTATCAATATATTTAACTATATCATTTGATGTATCATTAATTTTATTAATAAGAATTGTTTTATCTTGAGACATCTATGCAGTTAATTGATTATTTACTTGATTAATCTTACTTGTTAATGTATCATTAGTATTAACTATATCAGATTTAATTGTAGATATATCTCTTTTTATACTAACTATATCATTGCTGTTTTTTTCTATTTTTGTTAATAAAGGTGTTTTGCATTCTTCAATGATTCCATCAACTTTAGTTTCCATATTAGATACACTTGCATTTATATCTGCAATAGTTTCATCTAAAACGTCTTTTACACTGTCAATATCATCAGCATTTTTAAATATAGTATTACAGCCAGCATCAGATAATGGTCCAACCGCAAAAATAACATTCTATCCATAAGGTACTTTTGAATCATAATAATAAGCAAATGTTACTTCGCCTGGTTTCATAACTTTCTATAATAACACTGTCTTTGCATGATTATAATCAGAAAAAAAGGATTTATTATAACTATGTATTAGTGTATCTTGAGAAGATTGATTACCTGAGCCATATTGTGCATTGTTTAAATATAAAGCCATATGTTTAATAAAAATTCTTTATTATATTTATCAAAAAAGGGGATCCATGTAAACGTAACATGGATCCCCTTAATATAACTAATATTTAATATGTATATAAATTGATTTGCGAGAAGATTTGAGATTACTCGAAATTATAATCTCTTGTACTGGCGTTGCAATTGCTTTATTTTTGTTGTAGATGCAATTGTATTATAATGTTTCTTAAGTTGATATTCATACTTAGGATTACCAGCATAACGATGACCGTTTTTATTAACATAATTATTTAATAAATGTTGTTCTGTACGGCCCTTTACTAAATAATTTGAAGTCAATACGTCTACATACGCATTAATTGCTTCTTTATATGTTTTATAGTATCTTTTCTCGATACCAAATAATGAACGTCTTGAACACGTTCTTCCTACACCTGCCTTGCCAAAGGTAGTTTCTAACTGTGTTTGAGCAAGCATAAAACAAATATCAATATTATTTGCTAAACCTGCTTTTACAATATAACTAGGAATTATATCTGGACAACCAGGATATAACGACTTGATATATGTTCTAGCCTCATCAACTAACGAATTTTCAATACTAGACTTTGTATGTTTAACTACTGTTGTCTTTGCATTTACTTCTCCATACGCATTATTATTACTATCAATAGTTGCAGCATTTATTGATATGAAAGGTAATAAAAACAATAGCGTAAATAATAAAATTTTCTTTAATATCACTTTTTTCTTCATAAATTAATTGTTTCTATGTTATTTTTTATTATTCGATGAAAAAGAAATAACATATACATATATCACATATGTGGTGTGTTAGATTCTTTATAACTTCATCTTAGCCTTCAAAAACCATATTCCAACTTTTATGGAATCAAAATTTGATTTTCAATACGACTTTATTATTCCGCGCTTATAGGCTTACTCCTTTAACCTATCAAAATTAAAATTAATTAAAATTGAACATTGCACGAAAAATACATGTGCTTTCCGTCAGACACATGTTTCACAAATTATCAATTCACATATTAAATAAAATCACTTCTATATTTATTCGAATTGATTTATATATTATATAAGAATAATGGTGAATTGTCTACTTACAAGAAACTCACCATTATTCTTTAACATATATAAGACATTTTACTTCTTCTTTGAAATAATCTCTACCAACTTATCCTTCTGATAAGAGCGGTATACACCATGTCGAACATCATAGAATACCTGAGTATTCTCATCCTTTGCAGTCTTACGTCCCTGAACCTCACGGTTTGTAGGAACCTTTGACATATCAAGAGTACCTGTAGTTGTAATCTTCTTACCCTTGTTATTGAAGAATACAAACTTAACGTTTCCGTTCTTCATCTTCTCTACCAACTCTGTATGCAAATTCATATTAGCTGGTGTCTCTACTACATTAGTAGGTGTTTCTACTACTGCTTCTGCAGCCTTCACTGCATTCTCTGCTTCTGCAATAAGCTGCGCCTTTGCTTCTGCGTATGCTTCCTTCATAGAGATGTGCTTTGCTGCACGAATCTTGTTAGCTACTGGGAAAACCTGTGCTGGAGAAATCTTAACTGTTGTATTCATAATCTTTATTTTTTAATTGTTTATTATTTGTTTATTATTTACATTACAAAGATACATGTTTTATTCCAAATAAAAAAATATTCTAGGAAAAAATTTCAAAAAATTATTTTCTATGTTGCCAACAATATCTATTGTTTATTATTACTCTTCAATTCTCTTCTGATATTCTTTCTGAATTTCATTACGAATATCACGAAGTAAATCTTCATTAAAATCTTCTTTATTTCTTATATCATAATAAGAGATAAATGGGAATCTTACAGTAATTCTATGCATAGCATAATTCAATGAATCCACCTTCATAAATCCACATGATTCTGCTAGATATAATCCATTTACAGTTTCAACTACAATATCACTATTAACAAATCCATCAAAATCAGATGTAGGTGTTAATGTAATATCATCTCGTTTAACAACTTGTCCATCAGACCATGTATGATCCCAACAATGAACATTACACATTTGCCATATATTTTCTGATATAATAACAGGATCATTTCTATCAGATGAAATCTCATATTCTGCAATAACTTTCATTTTTGCATCATATGATTCATGATAATCATCAATTATATTTTCGTTTTCTCTACGAAGTTGATATACTTTATATTTCTTCATTTTATTACTATTTTATTAATAACAATTCAAAGATACACATTATTTCCTAAATAAAAAAAGAGATATACCAAAAATGATATACCTCTTATAAAAATAAACAATCAAAAAATAATAGTAGCGAAAGTGTGATTTGAACACACGACCTCAGGGATATGAATCCTGCGCTCTGACCAACTAAGCTATCTCGCCATAAAAATTAATAAATAAAACGTTTTACAATGCCTTAGAACTACAATGGTTTCATTCAACCATCGCACGCATAGTAGACTTCAATAACAATGTTTCTATTTTAGCGTTAATGGAACTTATACTAAAGTTTACTTTACTATTATTGAAAACGCAATTATATGGTGGTGTCCATAGTCCATCTTTCTTCATACACTCTTATGTCCCTCACTCATTTATCTGCAGTTATGGTGAGTTGCTTCACTCATATAATGTTTTATCTAATTACCGAGATCTTTTTATTTATTAGGAAGTGTCGTTGGAATCGAACCAACATCATTATCAATAATGCGATTAATATGACTAACATTATGTTCTATCTGCGCACAGTCCTATTCAAAGGATGTTTTACCAATTAAACTACACACTTCATTAATTTGAGTTGATAAATGGAATCGAACCATCTAAAATCTTCTAATACCTATTTCAAAGTATCATCTCTTATCCCTGGGATTTGGGTGTTTTCCCATTAAACTATATCAACAAAAATACTCTCTTACTACAAGTTGTCCCCATTGTCTCAGAAAGATTTACATTTAACTGTTTTATCATTACTTCCACTATTATAAAAACTTCGTACGCCGTTTCCAAGCAACTAAAAATAATAGTCATTTCACAGTACCGTCGTTATATTCATTATATATTATGCATCTAATATCAGTGCAATTCAAAATTAACCTCAGTTAATGAACTCTTAATAGAACATGGTGTTTCACATGTACATCATATATATTATTATACAGTAGGTCTATAGAATATACAAGTCAACCTCTTTTTACGTGCTGTATACCACGGAAATATTTTATATTAGAGGGTAAAGTGTGATTCGAACACACGACGTATAATAATGATTTTGCAGATCATTCCCTTCGACCACTCAGGCATTTACCCAAATAAACAGGAGACAAGAATTTCATATTAAAAGTATGATCCTAAATAATAATTTGCTGTAATATCTCCCCTAATATAATTGATTCAAGAGTCTTATGTTATCCCAATAAACAATAGAACTAAATTTGCTGTTATGACTCTCATATATTATTATATCCAAAAAATGAGTGAAACGACGTAGAAAACACTCGTGGTACCATAAGTTTTTTAAACATATGTTTCAACTTAATTAAATGCTTAATTAAATATCTACCATACGGGCAGCGTGGTACATTCAACTTAAACGCCGAGTACGTTTTTATTAATATTCCGTTTGCTATAAATTGATTATAACTTACTACTAACATCACGGAATAACCATGTCAACGAACGATTTGAATATTACAACTAATGGTAATATAAAGCTTCGATACAAAATTATGTATACCTAATTTTATCTTTGAGCGGGTAATCGGAATCGAACCGACACTGCCAGTTTGGAAGACTGGAACACTACCATTGTGCTATACCCGCAAATTATAAATACTATTAATGTCCTTTTCTCGGCAAATTCTCTAAGGGTTATTATTTGCTTTGTTTCTATATGCATACGTACACCATACATATAATGCTACTTTCATTCTCTTACTCACACATAGAATAATCACGTTATTCCGACAACTTAATTCCATTTTCCTCTTGTAATTGTGGAACTTACAAATAATTATCTCCGACTCTTAATATCATATTGAGCAACCAGTAGGAAAATTCGTCATTTCAGACTAAAAACTGTACTCTCCAAGATTAATGCTTATGATTCCCTGAAGTTATACGAATGGATCCATGTACATCGTTACCATCACGCTTGACTACATTTCATCAGCTAAATGAAACTTAATGCTTTTACATACAATGTCTTCTTCTCGAAACTCTTTAAATGATGGGCACTCAAAACCCCACATTTTAATAGTATTTTTATTATTAATTATTAACTGTTCATTCAATTAACATAATGTATATATTGAAATCAAATAAAAGTCTATATATTTCTCTTATTTTTTATCAAAATAATTAATGTATCTCTAACTGGAATCAAACCAGTAACTGGAATTTAGGAAAATCCTATTTTATTCACTTAAACTATAGAGATATATATTTGTACTCTGTAAGAGAATTGAACTCCTAACCTATTCGTTCGTAGCGAATTACTCTAATCCAATTGAGCTAACAGAGTAAAATTATAATGTATAAATCTTCCCTTAGGCGTGAACTTCCATTATATAGATACCTTACTATCTAAAGTTTTAAATCTGATTAATTACGTAAGGATAATATCAGATTTATCGATTCTGTATGGTAGGCGGGGCACGATCCCGCAAACCACTAGTTCCCAAAACTAGCATTCTACCAATTGAACTACTACCATATATTAATAAAATATTCTTATAATTATGTTTATTATATAAGAAAATATATTAATTGTTTACTTTATATATAATATAAATTGGGTCACGTTAGGGACTCGAACCCTGTACTGCAGAACCACAATCTGCCATGTTACCAATTACACCAGACGGACCATAAAAAGAAAAACCTCAAGTAGAATTTTGATCAATTTTCTACTTGAGGTTAAATTTGTATATATGTTGAGTTAACCGGTTATGATTGCAACATACAAGAAAACTTTAAACACTCAAGTATAGACATAGGTCGACCACCTCCACATGGGAACATGTGAACCATACCACAAACTGGATGCATACCATATGTCATATTTAAAGTTTTCATAATCTCTTTACTTATTTTATTTTTTACTATATATTATATATATCTAAATTTTTTTGAAAAGTCTGTAATTTTGAGAACTTTTTTTCAAAAAATTTAAATTATCTATCAAACGTTACTGTATATTCACACCAAGCATGATCCTTAATATAATCCTGATGACAAATATAAATACTTTGTGACTTTCTCATCTTATTCTTTCTCAAACGACTTCTATCACAAAGAAACCAATGACCAAGATTAGTATCTGGATCATAGTAATATACAGCAATCATATCTGCAGATAAATCATCTTCTGTAAATGTAAAATTACCTCCAAAATTATATGCATCAGAACGACACTTTACACAAATAGTCTTACCATTAAAAAGTCCGCCATCACAATGATATTTTACTCTATCATTTGGATTATATACAAGTATACCTTTAAATGGTTCAATATTCTTTGCAGTAACCTTCTTGCAAATTGCATGATTTACATTAATAGAACCATCTAATGTATTAACATTATTCTTATGATGCATTAACACTTTACGGTTATTAATACGATTTGATGCTTTATCTTCCTTAATGATTTTTACATCATCCTTAATATCAAACTAATTAATTGTCTTTACTGTAATTTCTGTCATAATTATATATTTTAATTCTATTTTATTAATTATGATACAAAGATACATATATATTTTCAATAATAAAAATAATCATATATATTTTAATATTCATTAACATTAAAAAATAAATATATTATAATTAATATATAATTAATATGAATAGAAAATATCCAACTAATAGAGAATTTGTTAAAACATTACGTCATAATGGTAAAAACTATACACTCAGATCAATATTTGATACTGATAATCAATTTGATTTTGATAAAACAATAGCAAAATATAATAAATCTGAAAATAGATTTGATTTTGATATGAGTATATAGTAGAAGCAATTTCAACAATTAAATATTGATGATATATTTAATACTTCATATAACTATAATGATGATATTCTATTTTAATTAAATACAATTACTTTAGAATATCTGATAACTTTATCAAGTAACATATATCCCTTTGTTACACAATCTGCAATTGTGCCTTTCTGCTCATCTTCCATAGCAGGAACCACAGAAATTGCTTCATGAATATTCTCATTAAATTTATCACCTGGTTCTGCTGGAATAATAGTAACGTCATGTTTCTCTAATACAGAAATAAAATTCTTATAGATAAGCATAACACCATCTTTTGTTTCGGCATCCATATGCATAAATGCTCTATCAAAATCATCGATAATAGGTAGAATATCCTTAATTACTTTTTCATTACCATATTTCAATGTATTTTGTTTATCCTTCTGTGAATTTCTCTTATATGTTTCAAAATCAGATAATGCATACATATACTTATTCTTCCATGTATCAGCATCTTCTTTTGCTGTTTTCAATTCTGAAATAAGTTTATCTGCATACTCCTTTGATACATATTCATTATCATCCTCATCTGTGACAATATCATCCTCATTAATATCTGAACTAGTATCATCAATTATTTCATCTGGATTCAAAACATCATCCATCTCATCAATTTCGTTATTAAAATTCTTTTCCATGTATAATAATTTTTTCGTTATATATTGTTATATAATAAAAAATAAAAAAGTCTGAACAACTTTATAATAAAATTATTCAGACTATAAAATTTAAATTATGTTAAATGAATAATATGTACTTTCTTTTGTGCATTTAAAATAATTACTTTAGGTTCCCAATCCTTGTAAGAATCAGTAATATAAACATTATCAAATGAATTGATAAGTTTCTCAAGACCTACAGGATTTACCAGATGCTTAATAAAGATATTAAGCTTTACATCCTTCCCAAATCGTTCACGAAGAATGCTAGCAGCCCAACAGAAAGTACCTCCACCATCACACAAATCATCAATAATGGTAATTTGCTTTACTTCATCTTCAGTCATAAGTGGAAGATGAATTTCAGAAATTTCCATAGACTTAATAACACCCTTATTATCAAGGTCACGAACCTTATTCATACAAAGATATGCAGATGTAGGATAAAAATCCTTACTGTAACGCTCGTATGCTCCATGATCTGGATAACAAATAACAGAATTCTCAGATTCATACAAATCTTCACGCATCTTATTATAATCACTATTCATATTAAGTGCATAATAAGGTTCTGAATTCTTAATCAATTTAAATGTACGGTCAGAATGTGCTTCAAAAATGTACACATGTTCAGCTTCGAAACTGTTAATCATATTTGCAACAATTTCCAATGTAAATGCCTCATTGAAATTAATAACTCTATCCATTCGCATAGACATGAGATACAAAATAGTGAGATTAAACAATACGCCTTGTCGCTTCAAAATATGTCCAACCTGCATAACTACAAACAATTCTGTAGGATTTGTTATTCTACATACTACATTATAAGAATCCTTTCGATCAATATCTTCAAGGAACTTAATATGTGGTTCACCATCCGGAAATGTAGTAAGTTCATACTTCACTTCTGAATTATAACTATCAAGAAGATTAATATTTTTCATACTTTTCTAAATTATTTAATTAAACCTTTATCTTTTTCTATATAAGAAACAACATCAATTAATATAGAATATGCTTCAAATAATCCCGCACGGTCATCTAAAAGAATGTTATAATATATTTTACCATTCTTATAAGATTGCTTCAATACAGGTGATTTATTTACATAATGTGGTGTAAATCCAATATATTCTTTACACCAATTTATTTTCCATTTTATCTTATCTATATTTTCTTCACATGTATACAATACAAGTGTCATACCTAAATCATAACAATATTTAAGTAAGTCAATAACATCATCATATTCATATTGATTTCCTTCTTTATGATAATCAAATACAGTATTATCAAAATCAAATGCAATAATCAAATTCTTATGTTTATTATATTCTGTTATGAGACGTTGCACACATCTTTCAGTTGTAAACGGATGTGTTAATCCCCAATAATTTTTTTCCATATAGTTTTTATATGTAAATACCTTTAATTTGTCTGTTCAAAGATACACAAATATTTTTAAATCTACTATATGTCTTCAAATATTTTTGTATATATTTGATTTATTTCACTATCAGATAAAATATAATTAAAAATTGGTTAGTAACATCGAAATATTACTAACCAATTTAATGTATTTAAATTACTTATTATTAATCATATAATCTATTCGTGCTTTACCCTATTCAGTAGGTTTAAACATTATGTAATAATTATCGTCCGGTAAAACTTGTGGATATTTACCTTTATTTTCACCATATATAAATCTTACTAATTCAACATGATAATGTTCTTTATTCTAAACTAATTCATGAATAGAATCAGGTTCTGTATGTTCAGGTGTCCGTACATATAATGAAAAGCGTTCGCCATGATTATAAAAACGTTTCTATAATATTCTATATACACCTTCTGCATTACCTAGTCTACATGTTTCAACCATATATGGATAATTGTCATCATCAAATAATACAGTATAACTAAAACTTGGACCTAAACCACAATATTTATGTAACATCTTTAAAAATGTCTATTTTCTCTTTGCTTGTACTTTTGCCCTTTCTTTTAATTTCTTATTATAATCTTTATCACTTAAATCTTTATTATAATTTACATTACCTGTAAATGTTAAAATATAATTATAAATATCATCTGACATTCCTTTCATCTCTCGTTTAACAAGTAACATTACACCTGCATCAGGTGATAAATAAACTCTATATACAGATTCATCTTCTTCAAATAATTTCTTTACATAATCATTATTTATAGCATTAACCTGCTTTTTCCTATCTTTAACAAACTATCTATAAACCTGCATTCGCTCATCAACCATTTTTGTGATTTCTTCTGGCGATTTCTATTTGCTTGGTTCCTTCTTATTATTATAAAAATCAAAATATTTTTGCATCTAATCTCTAACTAAAGTATCTGTAAGATTTTCTATTTTAAATGATGATATTTGCCAATTAGTTGGTAAATTAACTTCATAACATGTCCAATTCTTTAGTTTGATTACTTTCATTACGTCTTTTACATATTTCTTATATCTCCATTCAAAATCAGGTGCACAATCTGCTGTCATATATTTCTCATACTCATCATTTGTATGTTTATAAAATTTCCAACCTCTTGGTTTATTTCCTAATTGTTGAATAAGAACAGTTGTTAAATCTGCATTTATATCTAAACCAACAATCTTCTATGTTAATTCTGAATTTGATATATCATCTGTATCATCACCAAATATGTCATCATCGTCAAATAATCCCATTCCACCATATGGATCTTTCTAAACAGGTTCATCTTTAACAATATTATCTTTTGATACAGGTTTATCAGTATATTCTTCTTTTTTCTATATAGGTTTCTTTTCTGTTCCTGATGGTATAATTCTTGTTTTACCTGTGTTTTTATTGTATAAATCCTATATTTCCTATAATGTTCCGCCTAATTGTAAATAACGTTTAGCAACTAATTTAAATGTCTTTAATGTATCAATATCATCCTCTGTTTCTGGACACGGCTTTCGCATAATTATAAGAGCAGCAACATATCTATTCAATAAATTTTCTTTATCTGAACCTATAGGTCTAATATTTTCAGCTTCAGTTGATTTATTTCTTGAACATGTTGATGCAACACTTAACCATAATTTCTTATCGATTGTTCTCTATACTGCTAATCTTGCCATCTCATTTATAGATTTCTATACAGCATATGATATTCCACTTATTAATGTTTCATATAAGTTCTAACTCATAATTAAATTAAGATAATTTATTACAATATTTATTTTACGAAATAAATAAAATAAAAAGTCTGAATTATAAACATAATATAATTCAGACTTTCTTATATATTAATACCACATACCTGGTATATTTTCATTTAACTTCTCGTTAACTGCATTATTTTCATTTTTACTTGTATTTACACTAAATCCTTTATAGATAGTCCATGGTAACTTCACGGAATTATCCATCTTATTAATCTGCTTCATTTTTGTTTTCATTTGATAGTTATTATGTGTATATTTTTAGTTTATTTACATATTATAATCAAATTCCTAAATAAAGTCTTATGATTTATAAGCACATGTTTTAAAATATTTTATTAATTCACATAATAAAGAATATTCTTGATATTTTTCACACTTCTGTGGAACAGCTAAACATCCTGTTAATCTTTCTGTTGTACTAAACTCACAATTCTTACAAGGAGGATTATCCAATATCTTAGCAATTTTATCCATTTTATCAGGTGCAATTATAAGATATTCACATTTACTCCACTTATCACGTTCTGCATGTCTGCCATCATGCCAACCTGCATTATATATATTTTCCAAAACATGATTTATACTCTTGTTAATATCTGGACTATACCTGCCTATAATTTCCTTACACTTCTTTTCTCTATCCATATTTCTATCTTATATCTATTATTAATTATTATAGATAATTAAATCACAAAAGTTTTACTTTATATTCAGTTATTCCAGAATTATAACATCTTACTACAAATTTATCATTCTTTTTTGCTAAAGCTGTATCATCTTTTCGTATAACAAAATCTTCATATGAATCTATATTTTTATAATAACAACAGTATTTCTTTATATTATAAATATCACCTATATCATTATTAACATCAATAATAATGTCTTTATCTGTATCTAAATAGTCAATAATGTATTTTACTACATCTTTAATGTAATAATTAAATCTTGAAACAATTTTTAATATATGAATATTTGTTTTATTTTCATTTAAACCAAATGTATAAATTAATTTATTTTCTATATATAATCCCAATTTTAAATTTACTCTTTTATCATTCCTATGTAAACTATATAAATTAATAAAATTTTTATATTCCTTATTGTCTATACATTTAATTTCATAATTAAAATTATCTGTATAATTATGTTCAATATTATTTGAATATATTTTTAAAATATTAGTAATAAAACTTTCATTATGTTTAATATCATATTCCCAAAATGATATTAATTGTATTCCTTTATCTCTACATATATTAAATTTATTAATGTGATAATCTTTATCTTTTTTCTATAAACTATGCCAATATGTTCCATTACATTCTATTGCTATTTTATAATTATTCAAATAAAAATCTAATTCTTTAGGACCAATTAATTTCCTATCATGTTGTATATATTCAATATTTAACTTATCTAATATATCCTTCATAATCGTTTCTATCGATGTTTGAGGATTTCGTTCAGGATTACATATAGGACATAAAACACTATACATATATCTTGTTGATGAACATCTATTATGAAACTAATCATGTGTTAAAATAAATTCTTTATGAATATCACAAACATTAATAAACTTATATTGATTACTATTTGTTAATTCAATATTAAATCCTGTTAATTTTTTAATTTTATTAATAGTTTTTAAGCGTGCAGCTATTGATTGACATTCATGGGAGCAATATTTCATAAATCTACTATTAAATTGTGATCTATCCTTTTTAAATAAAAGTATTTTTCCACAAACAGGACATTTTGGTAAGTGTTTCTTATTTTCTAAAATCATATAAATAGCTTCATCATATGATCTATACTCATCTTTAAATTTATTTTTTAAATATTGTTCTACTTTATCATGTCCATACCATGTATATTTAAATAATCCACCTTTCTTATCTAATGATTTAATATAATCATCTGTTATTTCTGGTAATAATGAAATACTTTTACAACGATCTGAACATACATCATCATAACCATCAGATAAATTTAAAAACCTAACGGGTTTACCACATTCTTTACATTTAGGTATATTATCAATATTATTACATATTCTGTAAATAACTTCACCAAAATTCACTGAATCATTATATCTATTTAATAAATATGATTCATAACCGTGCTCTTTAATGTATTTTATTTGTAACTTATTTTTTGTATTTAATTCGCCATTAAGTAAATAATCATTTTTTATTATATCATCTGTAATAATATTATCATTACTTTCTTTTATGTAATTTTTACTACAACTGGTAGAACAAAATTCTCTAAAACCATATCCTGATGTAAATTTAACATATTTTCCACAATTTGGACATATTGGGCGATTATCTATATTATACTATATTCTATATATTGTTTCACAGTAATCATTATTTCCATCCTTATAGCGATTATCTAAATATTCTTTTATCTATTGTTCCTTATTTATAATTTGCTTATAATGTGAATTAATCTTATTTTTATCAGTTATAAATTTTTGTATTATTAAATCATCATTCATATTTACAAAAATTAATATTTGTATATTATACACAAATATATGGAAAAAGTTATATAAAATAAAAAATAGGTTAGAATTCTAAATTCTAACCTATTTAATTATTATATTATTATAAATTATCTATCTTGTAATGTATCTCTACGATTCAACGTGATTCTTTGAACAATACGTTCTAAACCGTGAGACATTATAACGCTGATGTCGACTATTCCATAATCTTCAGCTATGATGTCCGGTGTGTTGTTTGACTCATCACAAATAATCTCATAACTTTCAATTGCGTTAGACAATTTCATTGTTTCGAGAATTGGTGTGAGCGCAGTAACAACTGAAGCACGAACAGCAGGTGTATTATATAAGAAGTTATATCTCTTAAGTACATCTTCACATGCAATTTCAAGAGTATTAAGGTTCTCACGAACATGTAACTTATTAAAGTCACTCTTAGTATTCTGATAACATGTTTGATTACCGTAAATAAGGATATTATTACTTTCCTGAATAATAGTATTAACACCGAATGGTTCAAGATAATCTCTATCTGTTGTATCTGCATTGAATTCAATACCAACAACATCAGAGTTTTTGATGATACCATTTCTATTAGCTGCAATTACATAAGGATCGCCACCATTAAATTTGCGAATAAGAACATCACAAACATCAGCTGCTGGTGGTACATTTATCTTACGTCCATTTACATTATATACTAAGTGAGGCCAGAATGCAGCAGCAAACTTAGAACCATCCTCTTCAGTAGGTAAGCTAAACATTGTAGTTGAGTACATGTCTGTATTACCGCCTTGTGGTATATATTTAGTATCAAATGAAGGTTTTGTATAAACACCTTGATCATATGTATCGCAGAAACAAGGATCAACTGAAAGTTCAAACTGTCTCTTAGATGGAAGATTAAGTAATGCGGTTGTTTTCATACGATCCATTGCAAGAATAGAAAGATATTTCTTACCACCCATTTCATTTGTTAAACCATATGACATTGAGTCAACGATATAACGGTAATCAACCATATTAGGATTACAAAGACCTCTATGAATTCCATCATCCTGAAGCATTGAGTAAATCTTTTCAATACCGCCTTCAATATCAAGTTTTCCATATTCATCAAATCCTGGACGGTGTTTTGCTGAAATATGCAAACCTTTAAGAGGAATAAACTTCAAATTATGTGAAATGCTATCATCTGTAATCGGTTTCTGACGAACAACATAATTAGTATCACTGATATAAACAGGATCTAATGTTGTGAACAAATAGAATCCTCTCTTACCTGCAGTTGTTTCAATTAAATTACCATCGCCAAGTGCTCCAATATTAATATGATATTTAGAACCCTTATAATAGAATTCATTACGAGCGTCAACATTAACGAATACCTTTGTAATAACTCGTGTAATACCAGGAATCAAATTATATTTTTCAGCTTCACCAACATTATTATAGAATGAAATATTATTTACATAATCGCCTACAGATATATTATTTGCTTCTGTTTCATTAGTAATAATGAATGAATTTAAATTTGTATCTGTTACTGGACATGTACCTTCATCATATAAATCAGTAGTTTGTAAATTAACTGCTGCTGCAACACTTGAAGTATTCTTATATCCATTAAAGTAATATGCATTATATGCATTTGTAATAACTTCACTTACATGTTCTGTAATATAGTTATAAGACATGAAGTTTACACCAAAATAAGTTGGGGTATCAGAATTAACAAGTTTATACATAGCTGTATAAATACCTCCTGCTTGTGGTATTGCGCTGATACCTCTGACAAAGTAATCATTTCCACCATAGCTGAATGTAAATCCTTGAGCTTTTGTACTAGTACCGGTATCTGCTTTTGAATCCTTATAATTTGTAATTTCAACAGGAATTAACTTATTAGTTGCAGTTGTAGTAGTAATTGTTCCTAAATCATGAATAATTGCATATGAATTTGCTTTTGTTCCTGCTATTACAGAGAATAACTTAACTTCTACCTTATCATTTGTATTATCAGTATCAGATGTTGCTTTAGAAACTGGTACTACAGGAATTGCGTATGTACCATAATACATAGTCTTATCCTCATATACATAGTTATCATTTGTATCAGATGTTACAGGTACTTCTTTAATATAAAGATATTTTGCATCATTTGAAATTACATCCGCGACTGTTGCTTGTTGTGTAGTAAACTTATTTTTATTATCAAGTTTATATACAACATCCTTTATATTATATGAAACCTTTAAATTAGGTTGAGCATATACAGGTAATGCCTTAAGTTTTGTAGTTATCGTCTCTAATGTTTTCTTTCCAGATTCATTAGTTAAATCAGTAAGAGGTTTTGTTAAACAGTTCTAAAGTTCTGCAGATAATGATGATTTCTTTTCATCAACATTATATTCTTCCATAATATAGAAGTTTGCACCATATTTAGAATTATTTGCTTTAACAGGTTGATTTGTTTCTGCATTATATACTGAATATGCCTTTACAAATTTCTTTGTATCAATTGATTGATTTTTACAATAAAGCACTCTGATTTTTGCTGCAGGAACTACATCATCTTCTGTTGATAATGTATCTCTACCATTAAATGACATACACCATGCATTTAAATCTTTTGTACAACTAGCCTGCGTTTTCTGGAAATAATATGTATAACATAAAACAGACTCATCTGGAAGTTTTTGTTCATTTGACAATGGATGTGCAAGATTTAAATAATAGTTATCTGCATAAATACCATTTTGTAAATTATGTCCAACCATATCAACAAGATAGCCTGATTCATTAATTGAACTTTCGCCGAGTTCTGATTCTGCTTGTTTATTTCCATCAAAATCAAATACCCATGTACCTGTACCGTTTTCATTACCTGTTTCAATATCAACACCATTCTTGTCATATGAAATAACCTGAAGAGCATCTTCATTTACAGACATCAAAAGACCTGTACGTTCTGTATTTGCATTTACCTTTGATTCAATATACATATAATTACCTTGTTTATCAACAAAATCAGGAATAATTGAACCTGTCCAAGAACCTATAAATGTTACACCTTCTGCTGAACATAATGATGAAACTTTATTCTTAATTACACCATTCTTATCGAAATACTTACTCCAAATAGGATCACTTGCAAGAACTGGATAATTTGTCCAATTACCTTTAATTGCAACAACGCGGATAAAGTAATCTGAAATATAATCAGATGGACGAATCCATCCATAAGGAATGTTTTCATCACCACCCCACCATTCTTTTGCAGTTACATTATAACCTGTAACATTTTCTGGTTTATAAACAAGAATTGAAATTTCATCAGTACCTGTATTAGCAAAATTAAGTAAATTAGTATGTTCATATGAACCCTGATCATTACTCAATAAACCATTAGCTGCAACAGCCTGAAGATTATTCTTAGAAGGAATCCAGAAACGTGCGCGGTCAAACAAACTTGCATATGGTGTTTTACCTACATAAGGAATTACATCACCCTGTTTTGAACCATATAACTTATTATTAATTGTTGCTGCCTGATAATCATATTCACCATAAGTTTTTCCTGCGCTTGTAACTTTAGGATTTGGCTTACATGAATCTAATGACATTGTAGCATAGTTTACCTGGTCTGGACCATCAATTGAATCATCAACTTTTAACAAATTAAGAGCCAATATAGGACCGTTCTTAAGCATTGTCTATGCCATTCTATTAAAGAAACAACCTTTCTACTCAAGCTTACTATCAATATCTCCAAAGATCTTCTGACGTTCAGATTCATACTGCATAAATACTGGACGGTTGAAAGGACCTTTATTATTAAAACCAGGTAACAAACGAAGTGAAGTAGGATTTGTTACCTCACGTTGTGAGTTATCGATTTCTATAGTATAAATACCTGCTGATTTTATAGTAGATAAGTCAATAGAAATTTTTCCCATATTATGTTTTATTAAATAAATTTTCTTTTTATTATTTATCTTATCAATAATTACATATAATTTTGATTTAGATAAAAATTATTTTTTATATTTATAATCAAAAACATAAATAAAAAAATGCTAATCTATTAGCAATAATAGATTAGCATTAAAATACAAAATTAAAAATATAATTATGAAAAATAATTAATCTTCCAACATACATATAATTCCTACAGAAACTGTATTATCATTATAAGTATCATCATTTTCCATCATATGTACATATACTTCTGGAAAACCATACTTATCCTTAATTGCATCTGCAACATCAGTAAGAATATTAAGATGTTCTCGTACACAACCACATACATCATCAAGTGTTACCTGTACAGATGCTGGTACATCACCTTCACGTGGATAAACTGTATAAGCATGTGTATTATCATCTTCAAGAATAGCTTCAATCTTATCAATAAGAACCTGCTTAATATCATCCAAATTAATCTTTGGTTCATTTACTTCATTCTCTTTTGCTTCAGCCTTAAGTCTATCAAGAATATTTGTAGTCTTTACAGAGCATTGAGTATCATCTGCAATCTGTTCTACATCAACAACAGGATGATTATCTCTAAACTTAATCTTATTACTAAGACGAACTTTCTTATTCTTTACTTTATTCTTTCTAGTAAACTTTGGTACATTATGTGGTTCCTCTGTCTGCTGATCATATGATACACCATCATTATCAATATCCAAATCAATATTATCAATATCTGAATCTACCGGCATTTGAACATCAATATAAATCTTATCATTATCAACCTTACATGACTTAATAAACTCATCAGAAATACCCAATTTATTCAATGTATCACGCGCAATTTCTGCAAGATTATCCTTTGATTCCTTAATAGAATCTTTGATATTTTCTGTAGTTTCCTTACACTTTTCTTTTGCATCATCAAACATTTCCTCTGTCAAATGATACTTATTTTCAACACCACAAATATCACAAAATGTCTCCATAAGTTTATTTGTACTATCAAGTACCTTCTTCTTTTCTACACTTGACAATTTATTAAATTTATCCTTTGTAGAATTCAATAATTCTTTATTAACTCCTGAAAAAATATCAGAAAGATTTTGCTTCATTTTTGCCATAACTTTTAAATTAATATTATTAAATAACTATTATATAATTTATATATAATATTCTATTAAATGTCTAATCCATCTAACATATCATTAGAAAAATATTTAGACCAATATATAGTTTGTTTATAATTATTATCTCTACACCATTTAATTACATCATTAATATCCCATTTTAATTTATTTGATGAATATGGATTTTTATCTGGTAATCCTAAATCTTTCTTTAGTTTTTCCCACATAAAAACATTATATCCTTCCTGTAACATTTTCATCGCATGTTCATTTCCTGTCTTATCTGAATCATATACAAACCAAAATGGTAAATCAATACCAATAGATTTAGATGCACCTGATGTTGCGATACAATTAGGCAGAAGGAATGCATCAAACGGTCCTTCTGTTACTAATACAGGTCTGTAAATATCAATATTAAATATATTAAATACAGTTGATAATGCTTCTACATTTACTGGTATTTCTATATTATCTTTTAATATTTTATGATGAATTTTTGATAATGACATTGTAAGATATTTAGCTTTTTTCTTACCTGTTATATCTCTAATCTGAATACCGAATACCTTATCATTATCAACTAAATTTAAAATAACAATATATTGTCCTTTTGGATCATACAAAAAATTATCAAAATTAAATTGGCATCTATTTACTAAATAAAGATACCCAGGTTTTGCATTAACATCATTAATTTCTAAAAGATTTAAATATTTTTTTATATAATCTTTTTTAACAGAATATTGAATAACAGATGTTTTATCTAATACTTCTGATGTAATTTCAGTTGAATTTGCATTATATGATGGTATATTAGTTACATGTTCATTTACATAAGTAATGGCAGATAATGACATAGGCACATCGAATGACTTAAAGAAATTATGAATTTTCATAAATTTTCCGCAGTTAAAGCATTTAAAGTTTCCTGCCCAATTTCCTTTAAGTATAAAATGTGCTCGTTTCTTTCGTATATCTGTTGCAGAATCACCACAAAACGGACATGCAAAATTAAGTCCATCAATAGTTTTCTTTATTTGCTGCTTATAAGGAATTCCTCTAAATTCATGTTGAAGAATTTCCTGTAACTTTGATGTAGTTTCCATGTAAAAATCATTATCCGACATTTTTTTAATCGTTAATGATGATGTGTCAAATATATTACTGTCCATATAAACATTATACTATGTATATTATTTTTAGTCTATTTTTATAATTATAATATGTTAACTAACATATTGTACTTCATAAAATTTTTTTTTCAGTATAAATATATAGAAAATAAAAAAAACTATTATGAATAAAATACAAAAAAGAAAACTCTATGAATCTATAATGAGAAGTGTTTCAAAAACTGTTAAAAGAAAACTAAATGAACATGAATATAGTGAGTCAGATTATGGTGAGGTAGTAATGTTGTTTTCACATGATGAATATGATGATGATAATTGGGAACCTTATTGTATTGTACATTTTAATAATGGCAATGATAGATACGTTAAAGATGCATTATATGATTATTTCAAAAATAATGATGAGGCATGCGGTTATCTTAGATATGATGGATTATATGAAATTGATGATAAGAAAATAGCAAAATTTTTAGGTACTATGTATGATCTTGAATATAGTGATTCTACAGACACTATAACACGTTATTAATAATTAAGGTGAAAAAATAACTACTTTATATGTTATTTTTTCACCTTTTATATTATTGTGATGTTAACATAACAGAAAATCTTGAAAATCCGTTATGTTTTTCAACTTCTATTATTTCATCAAAATTTTCCAAATATAAGTCTGTATGTGAAACTACAAAACAATTCAATTTATTATCTTTTGCAAAATTCTTTAAAAATTCCAATACTGCTCCTGAATTTGAATTGTCCAATGTAGAAATAACTTCATCCAATGTAAATGTATTAATTGATGGGTATCGTCTTTTAAGTAATTTAAATAAACTACATAAAACAACTATATCTACTCTTGTCATTTCTCCATCACTTAATGTAACTGGATCTAATTCATTACCTAAATCTTTAAGATGTGGATCAAATTTACTGTCAAATTCCAATCCATATGGAATATTCAACTATATTAAATTATCCTCAATTTCTTTATTTAATAAAGGTAAATAATTATTAATAACTTTTTGTTTTACACCATCTATTGAATATACTAAAGATAAATTCTGTAAATCTAACATCTATTGATTTTTATCTTCAATATTCTTTTTAATTACATTTAACTAATCAGTAGTTTTTTCAATAATATTTTGTACAGCTTTATATTCAGAATTAGACTTTAATTTCTCCTGTATCACAAGATTTTCTGAATTTAATGCATTTATACTCTAATTGATTTTCGTTACAGCAGACGCGATTTTATTAAGATAATCTGATACAATTTTACTGTTATCTGTAAGTGTTTTCATCTAACCTTGTAACTATGTATCAATATTCATTTTATCTTGCATTAACTTATTAAGATTTTCTCTTAATTCATTAAATTGTTCAGATGAAAAAGAACATCCGCATGTAGGGCATTTTTCCTATTTAAAAAGATTAATCTTTTCTTGAATCTATCGTATATTAACAGAATTTTCAATCTGCTAATTTTTAATAGAATTAAATTGATTTGTTATTTCTTGCTGTTTCTATACATATTGATTATAACCATCATTTAATGTTTTAAGTTTCTGATTATCTTCCTAAATTTTATTATTATTTTCTTCAATCTTATCTTTACTTTCTTTCGACTATATTTTCTGCTGAATTTGAATTAATTCATTATTTGCATTCTATATAGTTTGGTTTAAAGAAAATATGGTAGAATTATCTGCATTTATAGAAGAACCTAATTCTCTCATATCTTTTTTAAGATTTTCAAAAACAACATTGATAATTTCCAAATCAAAAACTCTGTCTATAATCTGTTTTCTATCTGCTGGTGACATTTTAAGAAATGATTTAAATGACTTCATTGAAATTGAAATCATGTTTGAATATGTTGCCTATGGAATATCTATAATTTCTGAATCAATAAATGACTATGCATCTTTTGTTCCATAATTTTCAATATTTTCATTATCTTTAAATACTGTTACACCATTTGGAGAAAACTTTCTTTCTATTACATATGTATGCTACCCCTGTTTAATTGTTCCTCTCATCCAACCATTTTTATTAATTCTATTTGCAATAGAAGTTTTTGGAACTTTTTCTATTTTTCCATATAATAATAAACATGGTAATGAAAGAATTGCAGATTTACCTGCACCACTCTAACCTTTTAAAAGTATAAGTTTTCCCGTATCATCATAATTTATTTCCTATACCTATTCACCATATGAAAATAAATTACGAAATTCAATCTTCTCTATCTTCATTTAAATTACGTGTTCTATTTAAAATTAAAACAAACAATTCTAATAGAATAACTAATGGGCTTGCCAAAATTGAAATTAAGAATATCTTTATTTTACATTCTAAAGTTAATTCAGCTTTATTAACTAAAGTAATAAAGTATATATATGTTATTAATCCTATTAAAAAATATATTGTTATAAATGTTATAGTATCCATTTAAAAATTAGTTTAATTAATTTTAACACAAACTTAATAATTTGTGATAATTTATTTATAATTAAACTTCATTTAATTCATTTTCTGCTTGTTTTAATCTGTCTCTACTAATATTCTTTAATCTGTCTTTTGTTTCATCATCAACATCTAATTGTGAAATTGATTCATTGATAAGTTCTTCTATAGATAATTCTTTATATTCTTCATTATCTATATTATCCAAATCATGATGAGATTTATTAACAATAATTTGCACTCTCTTTGCATTAGAAAGATTTGCCATATCATATATTGTTCCTGATTTATATTTTCTCAAATCAGATTCTTCTATAAGAATATCATTATAATTATTATTAAGAAATTCATCTCTTTCTTTAACACTTAGTTTCAGAAAATCTTCTACCTTTATTTTATGAAATATTGGACTATAATTATTTTCTTCAAATAATAATTCGTTATTAGTAAAATTTACTGTATAAACTCCTTTTGTATTTCCTATATCTGATCTTCTTAATTGATATGGAGAACCTACATAAATAACATTACCTAATTCCTGACGTTTATGAATATGTCCTGATAATATTTTTCCTTTAAATATTTTTGAATCAACTGCACCGATAATAGTCATACCATTATCAAATTTCATTTGTGAAATATCTGTATGCATCCATGCATAATTTGCTTTACCTGAATATTCAAGTAATACTTTATTTTCTTCTTCATGTGAACCCAAATATGGTATTGCTATAATATTTGATAATATCTTAGTTGACGGCTTAATCTTAATTAATGTCGGTTCTTTTATAACTGTAACATTTGGAATATTATCTAAATTTCTTAATGATGTATTTCCTTTGTTTGTTCTTTTAGATAGATCATGATTTCCGTTTATAATATAAACCGGTAATATAGAACCTAAAATTTCAAATATATCTATTGCTAAATCATTTACATTAATATCAATAGATTTTCTATCATCATATACATCACCTAAAATTGCTAAAAAATAAGTAGGATCTTTTTCCACTAATGATTTTATATATGGAATAAACCAATTATAAAAATATGATGAAATATTTTCTTGCCATTCTTCTGATGCAGATCTTACACCTAAATGAATATCAGCAAGAAAAATACATTTACTTGCTTTAATCTAAATTGTATTTTTTGTTGTTGTCATTATTTAAGTAATCTATTACTTTTACATTAATTATTATATTAAAAAAAGAGGAAATAGTTTTTTAACATTAAACTATTTCCTCTTTTATATTACTATTGATATGATTATAATATTCCTAAATCATATCATCATTCATATTATATGAATATCCATTAAGGATTAAATAACTTTCTAAAAATAAAGATGAATACATCACAAAACACTAAATAATTTTACTATTTATATGGAATCCAACCATAACCGAATCAAATGAGCCGTATTGCTCATTTGAATGTGTGTCAATAAAAATACTTCATCTTTGCTTAAAAAATTAAGCTACATATACAATACTAATATTACCACAACCACCGGCTAAATATGCAACTTTACCATTACCTAATTTAATAGTATTAGCTTCTGTATATGCTTTGCAGTATGCTTTACCAGCACGCTTCAATAAACTAAAAATTCTTTTCATAATCAACTAACGTAAATTTAATTTTAAAATTTTTCTAACTATCTTTTTTAACTATCAATTTTTTTAAATTACATAAGAATAAGTCCTGCTTCATAAACTGCCTTATTCATTTCGTAATTACCATTACAGTATGCTGTCCAAGCATTCTTAACTGCGTTCATAATTGTTCTCATAACGTAAATTTAATTTATTTTTAATTTTAGAAAACTGTTTGTGAAAACCGTTTTTTAATTTCTTTATATATTTGTAATTTATTTTAATAACTATCTATAATCAAATTCTTTAACTATCTTACATTTTATTTATCTAATTGTTTTCAAAAAACATGCTTTTCAGCATAAAAATGGATCATTTTCTGATCTAGATCTGTTAATTTACTCAAAACTATATGTAATTTGTAACATTTACCTTTCATTTTTACACATTGTCATTATTCTCCAAATAATCAGTTTCCCATGGTTTTGCTGACTGAAATGCTTTCTTTGTAATATCAACAAATATTGGATTATCTATACCACCATCTACTTTCATATACATAACCTGATTTGTCGTCTTTGATGTTAGCGGTCCACATTCTTCTTTCCATGGTCCTAATTTAATATAATCAAAAGTGCCATGATGTAATGGAAATACTTCCCTACCAGAATACCAACCTGTATGTAAATTTGGATATTTTTCTTTAACATACATAGATAATCTTACAACTTCTTTAGGATTATTATCACCGCCCATAAAACCTATACATGTAATACCTTTATTATCATTAATTAGTTTATCCAATACATCTTCTGTCAATTCAGTACCTATATCATTTGCTAAATATGATGAATGACAACCAGGACAATGATTAGGACAACCTGATATATTTAATGCCAATGTAACTTCATCTGGAAATTCTCTGAATACAACTTCATCAATTACATATTTAATATACTTTCTATCTGCCATATTAATAAAAAAGAAATGTTTAGATATTTATAGTCTAAACATTTCTTTTTGTTTTATATATTACTCATTTACATTCTTCAAATCATCCTCTTCACATGGACGAGATGCATTTTTATATTCATCTGGAAGATTAATCCATGTAGTATAAAGAATTGGTCGAGCCTCATAATAATTACAACCTGATTCATATGCATACATAGCTTTCACACTATCTGCAATATCTGTTGTCAATGCGCCTTTAATGGTATACATCAATGGGTCATGTGTACCATACTTTGTTCGTACAACAACACAACGTTCCAAATCTGAAAGTTTAGAGTCATTATCATCAGTTGGTGGTACAATTCCATTTCCATACTTCTTAATGTATGCCTTTGCTTTCTTTTCAAACTTTGATTCAATAACCAAACCTGAAAGATTCAACTTACATTCATTAATAAGAAATTCTTTATTATCAATAAATGCTGTTGCAAGTGATTCTTCAGAACCAATACCGAATTCTTTCAGATTCTTATTCACAATATCCAACATGAAATACTTGCTCATTGCATGATAAACTTCATTGTAGAAGCACTTCTTACCTGTCTTTGTAGTAAGATTATACTTTGTCTTACCACATGCAATCTTCACAAGCAGATTCTTAATAGCATCTGCTGTATAGATTGAATTACGAGTTTTCTTACCAACGAAAATATCTTTAATTGTACTCATATTTTTTATTTTTTAATTGTTATATCTTTTATTTTTTAATCACAATACAAAGATACACATATTTTTCCATAATAAAAAATAATATCTCAAAAAACTTATATTTTTCTTCAAAAAACATAAGAAAAACATAAGAAAACACTCAATTTTTTAATGTTTTTCTTGATTCAGTATAAGTATACTGTAACAATGAAAATATCTCATTCTAATACTATATAATATACATATACATTATTAAATATAAAGGATATGTTGATTCATTATTTTCTCTTTAGACCCAGAAACAGTAGCAGCACAAATACCAGATTTTGACTATCCTAATTTTGTATCTATATTTGTCGCCATTGTCTGTAACAATGTCATAAGTTGTGTCGCATTAACAGCACATGTATTCGGTGTTGTTCCTTTTATACGAACAGCAGATGTTCCATTTAAAGTTATAATCTTCCCTTCAATATTAACTTCATTGCCAGATGTTATATTAATCTGCTATGGTGCCTATATATAAACCTTTCCATCTGTTAACTAAATCTAAACACCTGTTGTTTCATCAGGTCCATAATGAATAGTTATAGTATTATCAGGTGTCATTTGCATATATGAACCTTTATAATAAAATGCCAATCCAGAACCAGGTTGAAACTTAATAGACAAATCATATTCAGAATCATAAAGAAGAACCTAAGAACCTTCATAATCCGAAGCAATTTCTTCTGATAATTTTCTATCTATTGAATTTGTACCATACCATTCCATTGCATTGACATCATCCTATGCAAATCTTACTCTTACTTTTGTTCCTACACGTGGTATTGAAATCTAACCGCCACCTGATCCTGAAAACATACCAGAACCAGCATAATTACACCATGGTAAATTCTCTGTTGCTATGTTATCATGTAATCCAGCAACTCTCACTTTCACACGTCCAGAACATGTAGGATCATCTATTGATTCAACTACACCTGTTTTTACTTGTTTTGTATTATTTTTACTAATGCTCATATATCTAAATTATTTGATTTTCAATTACTTATAAATTATTTTTAGAATTTATTAAAAATATTTCTCAAAAATGTAGACTTTTTCTCAAAAGCCCAGTATAATAAATATGTTAGTATTTAAGGTTGTGATAGATCTATATATAATATATGAAAAAATTTATTCTTAAATTTATAATTTTAATTTAATTTTTATTCTATTTATTTAATAGAATTTAGTAAGGTAAGTCTTTCGAAAATGTAAGTATTTTTTATTATATTATTTAGAATTTGTATAAATTAACATAAAAATAATATTGATTATCAATTAGTTATAAATTATTTTTAATTTTATTAAACTTTTTTCACAAAAATGTAGACTTTTTCACAAAACTCAAGTATAATTAATATTAAGATATTAAGGTAATGATAGATATTTAAAAAATTAAATAAAAATTTTATTTAAAATTGAAAAATTAATTTTCTTTTGGTTCTTTTCTTTTTGATTACTTTTTCTTTGATTCTTTCTTTTTCAGAAGGTATTTTCTTTCAGAGATTGAAATTATTTTTAAAATATGATTTTAATTAAATTATTCATTTAAGACTTTATTTTTTATTATATATATAATGTATAAAGAATAGTTCTTTAATTATATGAATGAAGAAAATACACAGCAAGATAATAATACAATAAATAATATAGATAATAATTCAATTCAAAATAATTCTGGTGTTAATAATACATCTGTACAAACAAATACACAACAGCAGAATTCTTTGGAAAATTCATTAACAAATTTACAGGATAAATGGACTGATATTATAAAGTCTCTTAATGAACGTATGAAAGATCTTAAATCTATAGATGGATTAATGAATGAAGTTTATTTGAAAAGACAAGAAGCAATAGATTTATTTTATGGAACAGCAAAAATTTTAAGTAAACAAACAAGAGATTATAAAACAAAAGCATCAAGTATATATTTAGCTTTGAAATCAGGATCATCTGGTATTCGTTATACAAATGAAAGTGCTATTAACTTACAAATAGAATCTCAGTTGTCAGCAGAAAAAGAATCAGTAGATTTATTAGATAATTTTTGTAAATATATGAAAGATACTATTTCAACTATTGATAATATTATTTATGGAATTAATAATAAGATTAAGGTTTTTGAAATGATGAATGGTTTAAAATTTTAATTATGAATTAATATATAAAATAAAAAGAAGATATAAGTTTTTCAAAATTAACTTATATCTTCTTTTTTATTACAATAATTTTTTATTATATGCATTTCCATAATTTCCATATGGATTGACTGAACATGCTTTTTGCATTGCCGTAAAAAATTTAATATTTTCTTTAGGAATTAAAACAGGACAGTTATCAATATAGTAACCACCTTCAGAACCTATTTTTCCTTTTATATTTTTATTTTTAATAGGAGACTTTTTATTATTTTTCATATATTTAATTATTAGATTATTTTTATTATTTATAGAATAAACAATTAACATATTTTTGACTATAATATATGTTGTTATTATAGTTATTTAAGTTTTAGTTTTTAATTATGGCAGTTAAGAAAGATAAAGATAAAGATACAAATAAAGAAAACAAATGTTCATTTTGTGGTAAGACGAAAAAAGATGTTGCATTACTATTTAATGGTGAATTTGGTAGTATATGTAATGAGTGTTGTGATCAAATATATAATATGAATCTTAGTATAATTAATCATAATACAAATTTTATATCAGAAGATGAATTTCATAAAGATGATGTAAAGAAACCTACAGAGATTAAAGAATTTTTAGATCAATATGTTATTGGACAAGATAAAGCAAAACAAAGATTAGCTGTTGCAGTTTATAACCATTATAAACGAATAAAGCAAAAAGGATTTGATGATGTTGAAATTGAGAAGTCAAATTGCATACTTTGTGGGGAAACTGGTGTTGGAAAAACGTTATTGGTTAAGTCTATAGCTAAAATGTTAGATGTGCCTATTAGTATAGTAGATTGCAATTCAATTACAGAAGCAGGTTATGTAGGTGATGATGTAGAAACTTCTATTACAAGACTTCTCCAAGCATGTGATTATGATGTTAAGAAAGCAGAACATGGCATAGTATTCTTAGATGAGCTGGATAAGATTGCAAGAAAGTCTGGTGGTAATCCGTCTATAACAAGAGATGTTTCAGGTGAAGGTGTTCAACAAGCGTTACTTAAGATTATTGAAGGTACTGTTGTAAATGTTCCACCAAAGGGAGGCAGAAAACATCCTGATGCAAAAATGGTTCAAGTTGATACAAAAAATATTTTGTTTATTTGTGGAGGAGCTTTTGTAGGTTTAGATAAAATTATTGAAAGACGTATGAATAAATCTTCATTAGGTTTTATATCTAAAGAAGAGAATAAACAATATATAGAAGATAAAGAAAATAATAATATTCTTAAATATGCAAATGCTGAAGATTTTAAGAATTTTGGTTTAATACCGGAATTAATTGGACGTCTTCCTATTATTACATATCTTAATCCATTATCAGAAGAAGATTTGAAAAGAATATTGATTGAACCTAAGAATGCAATTATAAAACAATTCAAAAAATTATTTGAATTAGATGGTATTGAACTTATTATTGATGATGATGTATATGATTATATTGTTAAATTATCAATAAAGAATAAATTAGGTGCAAGAGGTTTAAGAGGTATTGTAGAAGCATTATTATCTGATGATATGTATAAAATGCCGGCAACTGATGAAAAACAACTTCATATAACAATAGAATATGCTAAGGAAAAACTATTGGAGTATGAAAATACATATAATTAATTATTATTTTAAATTATCATTTTAAATCTTGGGTATTTTTTATCCAAGATTTTTTTATTTGAAATAAAATGTGTATCTTTGTATTGTTAATGAAATAATAAACAATTAAAAAATAAAGATTATGAATACAAATAATAATATAAAGTGGCATAAGGCATCAGAATATGTAGATAATATGTCTAAAGTAAAGGACTATTTAGGATTGCCAAAAGGTTATGGTGCTCCTGAATTTGTATCTGGCAATTGTAGTAAAGAATGGATATTAGAACATTATGAAGCTATTTGTCCAATTACAATTGAAGGTATGGATGAATTTCGTAGAGAAACTCATAATTATGGTGAATCTAAAACTGTTAAAGCTTCTGAACTTACAGTAGGTGATAAAATTTATTATGATTATAGTGTATTAACTGTAAAAAATATTAATAATAAAATAGAATTCGATGTTCAAGGAATTACTATAGATAATCTTGATACATTGGTAGAGAAACTTTAATAATGTTTAATTAAATATAAAATATTAATATGGTAATGATTGGTGATATTGTAAGATCTATTACAGAAGTAAAGAATACAAATGGTGTATATGAAATTCATCCATGTGGAGATAATACTATTTCTGGACATATTAAATCTACAGATGGAAAATTAACAGACTTTTCTAACGGAAAAGAATATACAGATTATGAGGTTTCTCAGATTGAAATGTTTGAGGAAGAAGGAAATGTATATTATCGAAAAGTAATGTAATTTTATTTTTATGAATATAAATGAGAAATTTGAAAAATTAAAAAAATTAGCGGATAATATGTATGTTGCTGCTCAGTATTTGTCTACTGATGCATCACAATTAAAAAAAGCAATGAATGAATATCATCATTTTGTTGTTTATGAATTAAATAAAAATAATACTAAATAATAATTTATTAAATAATTTATGAAAAAGATTGTAATTGTTATTATTGCCGTAATTATCGGTATTTTTGTAATCTCTGGTGTATCTATGTATTTTACATATAATAACCAGGAAATTTCATTGAGAAATGAAGCTGAAGCACAGCGTGGAAAGATTGAAGGTGTTCATGATAAACTTTGGAAAGTTATTGCACAGCAGGCGCAAATCAGTGATAAGTATGCATCTGATTTTGACAAGATTTACACACATATCATGAGTGAACGTTATGATGCAAATGATGGTTCATTGATGAAGTGGATTACTGAAGCAAATCCTCAGTTTGATGCAAGTCTTTATAAGAATATTATGCAAAGTGTAGAGGTATTGCGAACAGAGTTTCAGAAGAATCAGGAACGAATGTTAGATATTGTAAGAGAGCATAGAGATTTGTGTGCACGTTATCCAGGAAAGTGGTTTATTAGTAATACTGCAGATATTGAGTATACAATAGTTTCTTCAGGTCGTTCAAAGACAGTAATGAGTACTGGTTTGGATGATGATATTGATGTATTTAAAAAGTAAATGATAGACAAATATATAAACGTAGATAAGGTTATTTCTATTAAAATATTTGATAAGAAAGATGTTCTTAATGAAAGTTTTGTATGTACATTAATTCATCGTAAAGGTACTGTTAAGAGGCGGCGATTAAAATTTAATGGATTTAAAGTAGAAATTGAATGTGTATATTATAAAGATGATATATTTGAACAGTTATTTTCTGGTAAAATAACAAGAACAAAATTAAATGAATTGTATATGAAAGAATATATCGAAGATAATATAGAAAATAATTATATTATTGAAGATAATATTTTATATGAAAAACCATATATAGAAATAACACTTATTAATGATGAATTAGTTGTAGTTCATCGAGATTCTGTGATAGAATTATATAATTATTTAAATAATATAGGACTTTCAAAACATAAAAATATTAAGAAAGTTTAATTAAAAAGGTAAATTATGTTGATTCATAGTTTACCTTTTTATTTTTATTAATAAATAATTTAACTGAATAATACTATATATTTTCACAAGATAAATATAAAAAATAATTTTTTTGATTTTTAAATATGGTAAAAACTAGATTGAATATACCAGCAACTCTTGTACATAGTGTTAAAGGTACATAGTATAAGATTAATGGTATTCTTTTATCAATTAATGAATCAAATGATACATGTTCAATGCGTTTCGATGATAATTATGTCGAAAATAATATACCATTGAATAAGATTTTGATTAATGAAGGATTTATTGATAAGATTAAAGAATACGGAAAGAAAGTTGCTTCATATATTACTGATAAAGTAAGAGGTTTTATTGCACTTGTTGATGATGCAGCTAATTAGGTTGTTTCATGGTCATTAAATAATGTCGGTAATCTAGCAATTAAAGCATCAAAAGGTATGTTACCAAAGGGTGTTTATTTTGCACCATCTGCTTCATTAAAGAAAACTGCAGGTACTGGTGGTATGACTATTGATTAGGCATTTGCAGAAGGTATAGCAAAAGACCGCAGAGATATTGTTAATTTCTGGAGTCGTGTTATTAAACGTGCAGGAACAACAGATGAAACTATTTCTGAATCTATTAAATATGTTAATGAAACATATTATAAACCAACAAAATTATATAAAGCATTAAATGAAGCTGTATATTCATATGATGCAGTTAAAGATGGTAATGGATTCAGTCATTTTGGTGTTGCTATTAATTCTAAGCAATTAATTTCTAAACTTAAGACTAATATTCGTGAACAAATTTCTGGTCCTCTCGGTGGACACTCTGATGTTGTTCCATTCCTTATATGGGGTGCTCCTGGTATTGGTAAAACTGCAATCATTAAGCAAACTATTAAAGATATGGCTAATGCTAAATATAAAGCAATTAACTTGAATCTTGAAGTTATTATGCTTGCTGGTTATACAATAGAAAACTGGACATTACCTCGTGATGCTACCCGTGAAATTGGATGGGGTCTTGATTCTGGTTCAGCAAAAAAGAAATCACAAATGTATACACGTGAAGGATTTACAGATACGCCTAAGACTTGGTTACCAGTATATCTTAATACATCAGATCCAGAAGAGAATAAGAAACGTGATTATTTCTGTAATACATGTAGATTCCTTTCAACTGATAATACAGGAGAAATTACATCTGCTAATGGACATCCTTTTGAAGGCGGTGTTGTATTTATGGATGAGTATTCACGTGTTGAACCTAATGTTCAAAATATTATCATGGGTATTGTTAATGATCATAAATTTGGTGATAATTATGTTGTTGCATCTAAATGGGGATTTGTTCTTGCATCTAACCGTTCTATTGATGAGAATGAAGCAGAATCAGAAGATAGAAGATATTTCCCTACTGCTGCACAAACAAACCGTTTTACACATTATACATATGTTCCTTCAAAGACTGAATGGATTGAATGGGCACGTGAAGTTGATCCTTTGACACATGAAGCTAATGTACCACCATTTATTACAGATTTTATTGAAGCTTCAGATGATTATGTATGGTATTCTACTATTGTAAATGGTGGATATGATGATATGCTTGATAATCCAGAGGCAGATAAGAGAGCACATGAAGATCAGAATGATTCTTTATCTAAAATTAGTGATGTTCTTAATCAGGAAATTATTTTACGTACAAAACGTATGGTTACTCCTCGTACTTGGGCAAATACAATTGGACCATTCTATAAAGATGCTTTAATTGATTTGTTTGAAGAGAATCCTGATGGTATTTCTGGAAAAGAATATTATTAGAAATTAATTGATTCTTCTGTAGAAGAAAAAACAGATGATGAAGGAAATACATATAAAGAATATTATGGTGGAATTCTTCCAAATGTTTTAATTGATGCATTAAATGAACTTGATGATGATTATTGGGACTGGTGGGTTGATGAACACGGTGGTCTTGATGAATTGGATCCAACTGGTAATAGTTCAATTGGTATACGCGGACGTTATAATATTTTTATGACATATTTTACAGATAATATGCGTGATAAGATTGGTGATGATACCGGTACAAATGGTGCAACTGCTACAGGTCCTGTTATGAAGGCATGGCGTTCATATAATGAATATTCAAAGATATTTACTCCATAGGTAATGACAACTATTTGGGAAACTGGTAGTATGCCTTCTGAATATTAGGATGATGATGATAAGAAACCATTATCAGTTGATATGTATGCAACATCAGAATTCTCTAAATGGAAGTGTATTTCTAGTATTGCAAAAGAATTACCATTATAGGTATTAGCTGCATATCCTGGAGATCTTGAGGAGGATATAAAGAATGATATAGAAACATTAGAAAATGCTAAACCATTATCAGACAGTCAGGTTTCATCTGCTGCATAGAAACTTATTAAAGAATATTCATTTAATATTAATGGTAAGACACATAACTTATTATTTGATGATGCAGAATTACAAGATATTGATACATTACGTAATAAAGTAAATTCATTACTTAATTCACGTGTTGCTCAATTATATGCACACTTTGCATCATGGATTGCTAAGATTTCAATTCAAACTGAAATTGGTTCTATCGCACATAATATGAGAACTTCATTATTTGAAAAGTGTAATAATATTGATTCAGATTTACGTAAAGAATTCTATAATACGGTTGCAGTTAGAAAGACCCTTACTGCATATGAAGCTGCTCGTACAAAGAAAGATCCAAGTCTTCAATAGATTGCACATGTTCATCAGATTGAAGAATCTAAAGTTCCTATTTTACCTGCATTAAATATTCTTGCACGTTCAGAAAAGTTTGATTTCAATCAAACACGTAATGCAGTTAAGAGTAGAGTGAAAAAATAATAAACCTTAAATAAACAATATATATTAAGAGTGAATATAATTATTTGAATTATGTTCACTCTTTTTATTTTAATAAATATTAAAAAGATTTTTTTACTTCTAACATAATGGTAAAGGTAAAGTTAAAAACTAATAAAACTCGAGTATACGAAGCTTATTCTAAAAACACCGTACAGAATACAATGGGTGTTAAGATGAAGTCTGCTGAAGAGAATCAACGTGAATTAGCTGGTTTATGGGGAAGACTTATGAAGCAGAAAAGCTTAGATTTACGAAAGTTATATAAAGGTGCTACAATGAAAGATATGGGATATTCTATTCCTGTATCTAAAATGCGTGTACCTGTTAAGGTGAAGATTACTGACGCGATAACAGGAGAACAAACAGAAGAAGAAATTATTCCTGCTGAAATTGCATCTTTTTGTGAAATGGCAAAAACTCAAGCTGCATCAACCAGAGAATTAGGACCAATTTTAGGAAGATTTAATAAACCTATTTTGTGGTCATTTAATATTGATACAGCTGCATCAGATGGAGTACGTATAGCATTTAATCCTGTATTTGCTGAACAACTTTTATATAAAGGGAAAGGACAAGTAAAGGAATTAATGTCTCAAGGTAAACGTATGTCTCAATCTGATAGAGTTATTACAATGGCTAGATTAGTTCTTTATGTTATTTGTCATGAAGCATATCATCAGATATATAGACACAGAGAACAAGCAGAAAGAAAAACAGAAACACAAGGTGGAAAGAATCATCAATTAGCAAATATTGCAATGGATGCTGAGATAAATCGAGATCTTGAAAAACAAATTCCAAAATATTTTGCTGGAGCAACAGAAGAATGTGATGGAATTTTTGATGATAGATTTAGAATGGAACCATGGCAAATTATTTTTGATGCTTATTTCTATAATAAAGTTTCTACACCACAACAACCAATTAATCAAAATCCGGTAAATAATTCTCAACAGCAATCTGGACAACAAGGACAATCTGGTGATAGTCAGTCTTCACAAAGTCAGCAACAAGGTCAGAGTGGTCAGCAAGGTGATAATAGTCAATCACAAAGTCAAGGTGGTTCACAAGGTCAGCAGAGTGATTCATCTCAACAACAATCTGGAAATCAAGGATCACAGAATCAATCAGGTAATCAAAATAATCAATCTGATAGACAACAAGGTCAAGGAAGTGGTTCATATGATGATACAGATTTAAGTGCAGCAGATCCAGATACTATGAGCGATTATGGTATGGATGATATGCCAGATAATAGTGATAAATCTTCTGAGTATCAAGATGCATATAATGATGAGATACAGAAAGAATTAGATAAAGCTATGGGTAAAGGTTCAGGAACAGATTCTGATGAACAAGGTGATGATGATTCTCAATCTGGAAATGATTCACAATCTGGTAATAATGATTCTGAAAATTCAGATGAATATGGAAATTTAGGAAATGATGATGGTGATAATCAAGGACAATCTGGAAATGATTCTGGTGATTCACAAGATGGACAATCTGGTCAAAGCGGTGAAATGAGTCAATCATCTCAAGGTTCTATGGGAAATTCAAAAACTGGTAGAAATTCTGGTCAAATGTCTCCTACAGAAAAAGCTGCACGTGAACAAGCACGTAAAGATGTTAAGAAAGCAATTGATAAGATGAAATCACAAATCGATAAAGATATGAATTCTGTACCAGATGAAGATAAACTTCAAGAACAACTTGAAGGTAAGGAATTTGATACAACAACATCTTCTACATTTGGTGGTGCTGATATGTTATCACAAGAGCAAATGGCTGAAATTGCAAAAGAATCAGGTGATCCTTATACTGCAGAAGAATTAACATGTGATCCTGTAGAAATATCCAGAAGATATAATGAAGAAAATAAAGAAAGATTAAATCAAGTTTCACCAGATCTTGCAAATAAACTTAATGATATTGCAGATAAGTTAAAAAATATGGAATCTCTTGCTAATTGGAAGCAGAAGATGAAGAAACATTTTACAGCTGCGATGGAAGCAGGAACACAGATGAAACGATCAAAACGTACAATGTCACAATCATGGCGTGATGATAGATATAATCCATATAAAAAAGTTCCATTTGCTGAGAATAATGCAGCAAATATATTTTATCTTATTGATAATTCAGGTTCTATGTATAGTAATGGTAATGGTATATTCTATCAGATATTTAAAGAAATTGTAACATTAGAAAAACAATGTAAAGTATTAAATTCTGCTAGGGCTTATTTTACAACAGGTGCTATACATCCTGAAGATGTTGAAATGTGGAATATTAAAACACCTATTTCAAAACGTCTTGAACTTCTTGGAGAACGAGGTGGTTCTGGAGGTACAGATATTCCAGGAAATACTATAAGTGTTACTAAGCTTAAGAAACCATATTATTATGATAATGGTGAAAAACATACAACTATTATGGTATTTACAGATGGTGAAGATTCTGGTTGGGAACAATTAAAACAGATACCTTCAAAAATAAGGAAAGACATTGTATTTGTTGTATTTAATCCAGATGTTAAATTTATATTAAAAACATTCCATGAAATGCAAACACTTGGAGGTATTTCACTTAAAAATTTAATAGGTATTGATACATCTAAATTTGGAATTAAGTCAGTTTAAAAATAAGAAATAAATGAGTAAAAATATATTATTATTCCCTGGTGGTTTTAAACCATTTCATGATGGACATTTATCGATATTGAAATCACACATATTCAATATCGATAATGTTCATATTGATGAAGTACGTATTTATATATCATCTAAAAATAGAGATAATATTACGGCAGATAGTTCATTATGGTTTTTAAATAATATTAAAGATAAGTTAAGTGAACTATATAATGTAAATATTAATGTTGGTATATCAGAATATCCTGCACCTATACGTAAATGTTATAATGATGTTGGAAGTTCAATTAATGATGAGAAATTCTGTTTAGTTACATCAAATAAAGGTAATGATATTAAACGAAAAGATGAATTTTTTCAATTATATTCAGAAAACGGAAAATATTATGATTCAACTAAAGGTGTAAAAACAATATATATAAATGCTAATATTGAACCAGTACATTATATTAATAGAAATGATGAATATAATAATGAATGTGTTTCATCTACTATTATAAGAAATGATATATATAATCATAATTATGATATGTTTAAGACTGCATATATAAATATGTTAAGTAATAATATACTGGATGAAAAAATATTGAAAAAATATTATGAAAAATTAATCGATTTAAGTTAATTTATAGTGTTTTTTCAAAAAGATAAATAATAAAAAAGAAAATAATTCTATTTATAATAATATGAAAAGAAAACTTAATGAAAGTCTTACATTTCCTGTAAAGATTGATGTTGTACGACTTGTAAACGAAAATCCTGAACTTAATGGTTAGATGGATAAAATCGCTTCATAGATAGAAGATACAACAGATGCAACAATTACTAAGGAAGAGTCTGATGGTACTGTTTATATGGTAATTGATGGTCTTACACAAGATGATATTATCGACATATTTGAAAATGATTATTATATTGATGACGTTGATAATTTCTTTGTATATGACGATGCAGATGATGAACTTGATGACGTTGAATCAGATGATGATGCTCGCGCTGCAGCTGAAGATGATATGAGAGATGAATATGGTGATGATTATATTGATGAATCATGTGACGATGATGCAAGAGATTGCGCTATCGAAGATATGAAGGATGAATATGGTGATGATTATATTGATATGGATGAAGATTATGGTCTTGATGATGAAGGTGAATGGATTGATACAGAGGATGATGATTATGATGATATGATTCCTGATTATGATGAAGTTGATCCTGACGATCCTGATGCATTAGATGCACGAGATGCTGCATATGCAGATATGGAAGATGATGGTATTTATGATGAAACATATGAAGATGCTGATGAGGAATTTGCTGGTGATGATGCATTAAATGATTCAGATGATGATTCAGATGATGAATTTGATGAATGTATGGAAGACAGTGAATTTGAATGCTATGAATCATTAAATAATCGTAAACTTAGAAATAGAAGAAGACTTCTTGAAAAGAAAAAGGGATGTTGTCCACCAAAGAAAGGTAAAAAACTTGTTAACCTTTCAGAAGCATTAAAAATGCGTAAAGCTGGTTTGACAACAAGAGATATTGTTCGTTCTGCTAAAAAAACATATCTTAATGAATCTATTATTAATAACGCAATTAATAAAGCAAAGGTAGAACCACGTAATGATAAGAAAATGAAACTTATCATGAAGAAAAAGGAGATTATGCAATTAAAGGAATCACTTGGTACTGAGAAGTTCAATATGATTTGTGAAGCTATGAAATCTGGTAAGAAAACATTATATTCTAAGAAAACAATCAATGGTAAGAATATTACAGAATATTCAGCTAAAGAACTTCTTGAAATGTTAAATACTGTTAAGAAACAGCATACAAATCTTATGAAATCATATAAGTCATTGAATGAGTCTGCTACAAAATCAACAAAGAGAGAACTTCGTACAGCTATTGAAAATAAAGAGCGATTAATGTTAATTCTTGATGAAGAACTTACATATCGTTTGACTTTCAAAAAGTTGAATAAGTCTAAAGCAATTAATGAAGATGAAGAGAATCCATTAGAACCATTATCAGTAGACCCTACTGATGGAGATGATAAAGATGATAATGCAGATACTGAATCAGGTGACGATACGGATGAAACACCAGATAATGATGAAGAAGTTGAATTATCACGAGTTGTAATTACAGTTGCAAATCAAGATGCTGCAGATGAACTTAAACAATCACTTGTAGATGCTGGTGTTCCAGATGATGCTATTGAATTTGAAGATGATGATGAAACAGATGACAGTGAAGATTCTGATGATACAGATTCAGAAGCAGATGAAAACTCAGATGAAAATACAGATACTGATGATACTGCAGATGAAACACCTAATGAGTCTTTACATTATAATAAGTTTAAGAAATTGTTAGAAGATGATGATCCTGAAAGTGATACAGCAGATGATTCTACAGATGATAATGCAACAGATGGTGAAGATTCAGATGCAAGTTCAGATGATAATTCAGATGATTCTTCCGACAGTGAAGATAAACCTATTAAAGTTGTTTTAACAAATACAGATTATGTAAATGATCTTGCAGATGTTTTAAATAATGAATATGGTATTTCTAAAGAAGAATTTGAAGAAATGATTGGTGGTCAGATTGTTGATGATTCAGATAGTTCAGATGACTCTGATGAATCAAGTGATTCAGATGATGAAAATAAAGATGATGAAAATAAAGATGATGAACAATCAACAAATGGTGATGATGCAGTAGATGCAATGTCACAGGAAGAACTTGATAAATTATTCGGCGGAAACTAATTTAAAAAATTATTTTTCAAACATAGATAAATAAAAAGATATAGAAAAACTAAGAAAAAACGTTTGCTCGTTTTTCAATTAGTTTTCATTTTTCTAAATTATTTAGATTAAAGAGGAACAGTACGTGATGTATAGTTCCTCTTATTTTTTAAGACTATTTTATATAAATATCGTATAATAATTAAAATAAGTTTTTCGAATATTACTATGTTTACGTTTATACAGATTTTAAGCACAAATTCAGATGGAATTCATATATACTCCTTTAAAGAAATAAAAAAACTTTATAGGTTTTACCTGTATTTATTTCGTCCTCATGTTTGGACTATATACAAAATCTTACATAAAACACGGAAAAATATAGTCAAACGAATTACTAACTTATTTTAATAAATTAAGGGAAATAACTCATAACAGTTATTTCCCTTTTATTATATATTATTTTTATAACCAATACATATGTGGGTTTGGTCCCACATTATAATACTTATATTTAAAATCTTTACCATTACCATTCTTATAAAAATATTTAACAATATCACCACGGAATTTTATTGCACGCTATTTTATTTTATCATTAAGTAATTGTACATTATATATTTTTGTATTATGATTTGGTAATATTAATGTATCTGTATTAATATTAGGACATTTATCAATTTTTAATTTTAATAAAGAAACATATTTAGAATTATCCTATATATTAACATTTTTCAATGACTTACAATTTTTTATCACTAATGAATTATCATCTACTAAATCACATTTATATATAAGATTTAAATCTGTTAACTAATTACAATTCATTATTTCAAAACAAAAATCCTAAGTTATTGTTATATTTAATGATTTTAATGTTACTTTATTTAAATTAACATATTTTATTCGTTTATAACTAAAATCAGTAGAACTTAATAAATGTTCTAATTCATTTTCTATTATATTACAGTTATTAAAAATTAATCCAGGTGTATATGCTCTGACTACATATGAATCTTTATATAGTGAAAAATTATTTAAAAAGTTTTCAGGAATATTAATATTATCAAAAATATAAGTTATATATGTTTCCTAATATTTACTGTGTAATGAAATTGGACACTATATAATTATATTATATTTCATGATAAAATCAATTAATTCCTGTGAATTAATTATATATGAAAACGCACCACTACGTTTTACACCCTTAGGATAACCTAATGTATAATGTCCGCATGATTCTACACTATCTACAAATCTATAATCTATTCCATTTATATTCTATATATTAAAATTATTGAATTTAGGATATTCTATTATACTATATTTTGATAAATCCTATTCATTATATAATTCTTTAAATCTTTCAAAAATATATTCATCATCTATATATAAATCAGAATGATCAATTTCACTATTATTTAATATGTCATCTGTATCATCAAATAATGATTCATATAGTTTTTTATATGCTGAGTCAAAACCAAAATGTTTCATTTAAATTAATAATTAATTAAATTTTGTATATGATATTTATAAAAATAAATAATTAAATGAAAAATAATTAAAAACAAATGAATACATAGAAAACAAATGATGACGACGTAATTTGTGGCGTACCTATTTTTAATGCACATAAGTTTTCACCTGTTGAAATATTTTCAAATAATAATGGAAAAACAAGTTCAACAAAGGTTGTAGGTTTTATTGCATCATGTGTATGCTTATTTTTATTCCTTATTCTTGTATTATATTATTTTATAAATCCAGGAGAATGCGGGAATATTTTAGAATTTATAGATAGAACAATTACTTACTTTAGTGTATCAGCAGGTTTAATGGGTATTAAATCGATTACAAGTTCATTTGGTAAAAATAGAATAGAAATTACTGAAGCACCTTGTAGAAAAAAACCTGTTAATAAACCAGAAGTTGAAGATGAAAATCAATCAAATGGAAGTGCAGATACATGTGAATAATAAAGTAAACTAAACTTATTATATTTAATATAAAATATTAGAGTAAAACTAATATTGTGTAATAACTTCATGATTCAATTTATTAAACGATGTTGGTATTGGTTCATGGGTTTATTTACCAATAAGTTTAAAAATATACCCGGAAAAAATACCAATATAAATAAATTAGAAAATAATTTAGAAAACAATAATATTAATATCGTATCAGTAAAAGTACGATATGTAAAAGAAAAAGAAAACTAATTATAAAATATGGCAAAGTTTTATTAGCATATGCAACCAGGAGAAACTCTTGGTAAAATTACAAAATTGAAATATATCGATGATATATCTGATGATGAATTAACCCTTTATGTATTTGAGGATAATACGAAATGTGATGAATCATATATTGCTGAAGTAAACAATATGAATGCATTTAATGGTAGATATATGATGACTGAACTTTCAGGTCCTACAAATAAATGGTCATTCAAAACAGTAGAGTTTAATCTTAATGAAACAAAAACAGTAACAGGAGACAATGGAGAAGTGTATGAAGTTCCTCAACCAGGTATAAGTGTTAATGGAGAACATATGAGTTTATCATTAACAGAAGATGGCAAATCTTCATCTAGACCTATAAGTAATGCAGGTAAGAGAACCGATGCGACACCACCTGTTACAGTTAAAACTACAAATATTGAACCAAAAGAAAATTATTTACTTTCTTTACACCCTGAATTATTAGATCCATCATTAAAGCAGAATACTAATATTTCTGAATCAACTGATAATTTAATTTTAGGTAAAACTGTAAAGAAACCAGAAATTAAAGTAGAGTCTCCAGAAATTGTAGCAGATATAATTGCAAAAGTTCCAAATCCTCAAATTACTCAATATAATAGTAAGCAAGTTAATACAACTAAATCACCTATTTCTACTGCGGTAATTGAAACTGTACGTCATGCAAGTATTACTATTAATCTTGATGATATTTTGTCTAATTCAGAATATGATTCTATTAATATAGTTTCTAATGGAGAAACTGTAACATTATCTACAGAACAATTTGCAAAACGATTACGTAATGAAGTAATTGACCAAGTTTCAGAAGATAAGAAAATATCACCATATGAAGATCCAGATTATAAAGAGGATATTCTTATTACTAATATGATTGATAAGAGTAAGAAGAAAGTATATAATATTGGTGTTGATATTGAACTTGAATTACCTCCAAAGGAAGTTTATAAAACTATAAAGGATGTGTATCCAGAAGGAATGTCAGAACATTTTGTTACAAGTATTTCAAGACGTATGAATAATAATACGTTGAAAGAAGCGTTAGCGAAAGGTTTAACTGATTATTATGAATCAACATTATCAGATAATACAAAACAAGAAGGTTGATAATTTCAATAATAAATAATTGGTAACTATAATTAAAAACTAACGAGTAATTAATATAAATGAATGTATACGTAACAACTGAATCTGAAAATAAACTAAGAATGTTATTTACTAACATTAAAAGTTTTTTTATTCTTGATGTATAGTCGTTCGTAAGTAGTTTTAAACTAGATCTCAGCAAATAGTCGAATGTATATTTCATTAATACTGAAATATTGAATCAAATTCAATAGGTGTCTAAATTAAAGAAATATCAAGGAATTATTTACATAAATAAAAATTTGGATGAAACTTTATTGTTTAACCTTTAGAATAAATTTAAGAAGATTAAGGAAATAAACAAAATTGTACTTTTAGATAATGGCATATTACCTAAACATACAGACCTGTATAATTTGTGTGAGGAAGTATTTTTCTATGAACGTTTTTATAAGAATAAAATAATAGAATGTTAGGGAATTAAAAAAGATGATAGAGGTAAACCATCTTTGATTATGGACGATAATAATTAAAAAATAAATAATATAAATTATTATTTAATAACTAATTATGATTATTTCCGTTCCAGAATATAAAAAAATAAACAAATACAATAAAAGAAATATATCTACGTTAAACGAATCAATGTTTGATGATTTTGATGATGATTTTGATGATATATTAGGTGATGATGATTATGTATCAACAAATATATCTTCAGAGTATGAAGAAAATGAATTAAAACCAAGAGTCGAAAGAATGCTAAATGAATTAGACGTAGATAATTACGAAATTAAATGTACAGGTCATGGTATATTAGTAGATGTCCATGATAATTTATATCTTTCCAATAAAGGATTGAATCGTATGGGAATGCAGTTATTTAAATTCAATGAGGTAGATGGCTCTTGTAATATGACAGGAAATAATTTATCTGATTGGACTGCATTCCCATATATTATTCATGGTAATTGTTATGCAAATTTCAATAATATAAAAACATTTGATGGAGCACCTAAAGTATTAGGTAAAATGATTGCAAATAAACAAAATAAGAAACCAAAATACCCACTTACAAATGATAATTATTTGAAATTTAAATCAAATCAATTACATGAAAATGATGTATATGTTATTAAGAATAATAAATTCGGTGCATTATATTCTATATAGGAAAATGTTAATACATGTATTGTAAAATTTAATGACAATACAAAACAAAAATTTAATCTAAATGAAGTTGAATATTTAGGAAATATTGAAAACTTAATTATTTGATAATGGAAACAATTACATCTAAAACTGGTGTTATATATTATAACTATGATGACGATGATCTTTAGTATGATGAGAATAAAAAATATTATATTGAATCTTTAAGATATAAAACATATTATGTAGGAGATCCAAGAAATGAAATACGAGTAACATGGTATGTTTATTATGAAGTAGATAAAGATGGAAATGTAACTAATAATCTGATTGATGTTGAACGGGTATATAGTATTAAAAATTTAACAACTGGTGAAAGATTAAAAAATAAATCTGGTGCTGAAACAACAGAATATATTAATTCTTTTACACAGAAATAGTTAGAAGAACAAGAAGATAATAATGAAGAATTTGTAAATACAACTGGACATACTGAACAATCAGAAGAAGATCTAGAGGAATATACAGGAGCATCATTATTTGATGAATCTAATATCATAGAAGAAGATATGTATGGTGTTTCTGTATAGGATAATGAATATCATCAAGGAAAGGAAACAGATGTTAATCAGCAGATAAAAGATACAGTTGCATTATAGGATGTAACAACATTAGCAGCTTCTTCTGTACAAAATGCAGAAGATGAAGATATAGTTAAGAATGTTACAAATACTGTAACAGAAGATGAAGATGGAACAAGAACAAGTAAAAATACATTAGATGCTGCAATAGGATTAGCGTCTGCAGTCGATCAGTTTGGACATTATCTTACAAAAGGTGGAACATGCCCTGTTTGTGGTAAACATATTGATTTTATGCCAGGAAACGGTTATTGTTCACTTACATGTGCTGCAAAAGATTTACTTATAAAAATTTCAGAAACATTAAAAGGCGAATATAGAACAGAGACACCAGAAATAATAGATCGTATTAAAAATATTTTAGATTATTTCAATCTCGTATTAAATGTAGTATAGAAAGTACCTGATATTTTAGCAGGTACAGCAACTATGCCAAAAGAATATAGAGATTATGTAACTGCTAAAGTAAACCTTGTATTTATAGAGATAAAAAAGATAATTAATTTACTTCTAATAAAGAAAAATGAGTTAATTATAAAATTACTAAGGCGTATTAAATTCGGTACAGTAGATGAGAAATTAGCACCGTTATTTGCAGTTATTAATCAGATTATTAGAGCAGTACAATTAGCAAAGGAAGCTTTAGAAAAAGCATTAGCAGTTGCCTATAATGCAATTACAAATGCAAGTGGTCCATTCTATATAGGTCCATAGGAATATGGTTTCTTCTTTACTGCAAAGTCAAATATGGCAATTTGTCCTTTTTATAAAACTGATCCAACTGTATATAAAGCTGGATAGTTAGGTAAACCATTTTGGGGAATGGGTGTTATGAATATTGCATTTGATATGAGTAAGTGTCAATTTAAACTTGATATTGGTGCAAAGTCCGCATTATAGAATGTTGATTTCCAGAAAATCAACACAATAATCAGAAAAGCATTTCCACCGATTCAAACACCTGAATATTTAATGGATCCTGATTTATTTGATGTACGATTAGCATTGAGTGACCAAAATGCACCTGCAATAGAAAAATTAGTAAGATTATTAGAATGGACTATTGTCATTGGAGGTGATTTCTTACCTACATATGAACGATTAAAATTAACAAATATTTGGTTCGTTGTCGCTATATTGACAACATGGGGACCAACAACTAGATCAATTTATGGTGATTTTATATTCCATGGATTTATTTAATTTATAAAACTAATTTGCATATAAAGCGATGAGCAATAATAAATTTCATAAAATTTTATCAGATACTATTATATTACCGTTATTACCTGCATCTAATTTTAAAGAAAATAATACCGGTTATTATGCTGTATTAGAAAAGAATTATATACCTATTACATCAGATATTGAATGTATATATAAACCTGATTGGATTACAGGGTATAAATTTATAAAAGAAGGTGAAAAAGATAGCGAAACAAATGAGGCTTTAAAATATTACAATAAATTAATCATTACATCTATTAGTGATAATACAACAGAAAAATTACGTAAAGATGTAATGGAATTTGCCGTACATAATAATGTAAGTAGTTTAATGCCTATAAATCATATATATGCAAAAGTTTCATAGGTACCAAAAGAAAATATTGAAGTTCATTTGGAGTTTATTCCTACAGAAGTGTAGAATGAACATTTAAATAAAGATGGCGGTGTAATATCTGGTGATGAATAGGAAATCCATATAAAATATTGGGCAGTATTAAATAAAAGAAATTAGTCTAATGTAACATTAAATTTAAATGGTAATTTATTAGATAAAAATAAAATAAAGTCATTAAAAATTAATTCATCTGACAATACAGTAGAATTAGTATATTTAATAGATGAGAATATAAGTAGTTAGAAGACGTTAGAATTTGAAGCAATATTTAAAACTCAATATAATGAAGTTAATCAACAAAAATCAATAATATAGAATGTTAATACATATACTATTACGTTAGATATAGATAAACCGAATCCTGTAATTTTTAATGGTGATAATAGAATATTAACATATAAATGTACATATACAGATGGTATTAATGTTACACCAAAAGAAGTTAAAGATAATTTATAGTTAGAGTTTTCATATAGTAATACATAGAATTAGATTAATTATAGTGTAATTAAAACTATATATGTTGATGGTGAATTTAAAACAACTATAAATGTATATGAAAATTATACAAGTGAGCAAAGATATTTAAATGTTAACGTAGTATATGATAATGGTTCTAATAAATTAAAAAGTACAGTAAAACAAATAATTCAAGATAAATCAAGTATAAAATTATAGTATTACGTAGAATATTTAGATAGAAATACAGCAGAAACTCCTTCTACCAATGGAACATATAATGTTTCTGCATTTGGTGAAATAATAAGATTACATTATTATGGTATAATAGAGATTGATAAAAAGAATTCTGTAAAGATTACAAATGTTACAAATATAAAAAATAATATTTCTACGACATATACAATAAATGCATTAGTTGACAGTGTATTATATAATAATGTTACATTAAATGATGATGAATATATATTAGATATTAATTTTGATAGAAATGAACGTGCTTCTATTACAAAGACTATAAATTTTAATATGGATAATAATTTTGATATTCCACAAGCTTCATGTGAATTAACATAGGGCGTACTTTCTATTGATTTGACAATTAAACAAGAAGAATGTACAAAAATAATTGGAGGTATACCAGAATATAATAATATAATTTTAGCATTTAGAGCGTTTGATAACGAAAAAGGAATTACAATAGAAGATGTAAATTTATATACAATTACATGCGATAATGATGATGTTAATTTATTAGATATACAATATGAAATTATAACATATGGAAATATTAATTATGTAGTTACAAGTAATATAAGATGTAAAAATATATATGATAAAAATGTAGATAGACGTTTAACATTTACAGTAAAATATAATTCAAAAACAGTTTCTCATGTTGTAACATAGAAATCAGTAGTATATGCATGTGAAATCAGACCAAGATCAAATTATGTATCAGCATTAGGTGAAGATAGATTTGAAGTAATAAGTGTAGGTATTATTAAAGATGGTTATTTAGATAAACATTTAGAAACAGCAGTTGATAATGTATATTTTACATATACAACTAATGATAATACACCAGGTTATATACATGTGATACAAGGTAATAGAAAATTACTTAATAAATCATAGTCTATTATAAAAGTTGATCCATAGACAATGAGTGGAGATGTTATAACTACTATTAAAAATATTATATTTCGTATTAAAGTAAAATATCATGATTCAACAAATTATTATGATATTAAACAACTATATTTATAGATATATGTAGAATTATATAAAGACAGTAGCTATTCAACTTTATTAGAGTATGAACAAAAAAAATTATATATATCACCATTTATTAATAATATACTTTATTATAAATGTTATGTATGCGAAATTAATAAAGATGATGGCTCACTTAAAAAAGTAGATTTATCAAAATTTTAGGTAAAAAAGTTTTCAATTAGTGTAGCTAATTGGGTTGATGTATAGCCATATGCAGATGAAAATCCAACATATAATAAAGAAGATTATACATATAGAGGTAAAATTACAATACCAAGATATATATGTCCGGGTATGGTAACATATGCGTTTATGTATAAGTAGGGTTATAGTACTATAAATACCAATTTATATATTTACAAAATATTAAATATTTATAAGCCTGAAATTAAAGCAACACCAGATAATAAAAATACATTAAACGGTACATATATTCAATATAGATCTGATAACGATTCATCATATAACAATAATAAAAGTATATTAAAAATAGGTACTACTGATAAAGGAATACCAGCAACAGGTTATCCGGTAACTTTATATTATAGAACTGTATTTATGATAGTGTTACCAGATGATGCTAATTATATTTACGGTAATAGTTACAAAACATATATAGATTTAGATAAAACACATTTTTGGGGTTTTGTAAATATTAGTGATATAATTATTGATAATAATAATGCATTTTCAAATGCAGAAGAAGTACAATATAATAATTCATCATATTTGAAAATTACATTTGATGTAAATAAAAATAATGGATTAACAAAAAGGCCTATATATAAATCTATAACATATCAATTTACTGATGATACAATAGACGGAACTGATTATCATTATACATGGAATCCATTTACTAATTATACGGATAATGATAATAATAGAATTGAAATATATTAGGATGGAGCTTCACTTGATTTGTCTGCATTTTTTGATAATAATAATGCAGGTGTACTATCAGATAGTAGTAGAATAATAACTTATAATGCAAAACAATAGTTAAAACAAAATTTACATGTTAGAGTTTTATTAAATGGTGAATTACAACCAACATAGTCTGAATATTTTAAATTTAAAGATAATAATAATACTTTTTAGATTGATAGAGGTACATTAGATTCAAGTTTAAATACATATAAATCAGAGTATAATTTAACTGATCTTTATAATGAACTAGATAATAAAACATATAAATTTTATTATTGTTATAACGGTATTGATAAAAATAACACAAAGACAAATGATTTAACAGTAATAAGAACATCATTTGGTAGAGATGAAAAATGCGAATTAAAAGCATATATAGATAAGACTGAAATAAGCAATAATGGTGACACAGTAAAAATTACATTTTATCTACAATACAATAATGGTGAAATAATAGATTTAGGGGAAGGAGCAATAAAAAAATTTAATTATGATTTAATTATAAATATAAGTACTCAGTTGATACCAGGTAAAACTATTAATGTTACATACGATAGTGAATCAAAAAAATATTCATTTGATTATAAAATTGATGTTAATCCTACTACAGAAGAAAAGACATATACATTTAGTATTCGATTTGGTGCCGAAGATTCTATACATAAAAAAACATTAACATGTACATAGGGTAGTTCAAGTTATAAGTTAAACGCGAAATTTGATTCTCTTACATTATCACCATTACCACCATTATCACCATCACATATAACTATTATATGTAGTGTAGAAAAAGATAATGATAACAAAATTTATACAGATGTATAGAAACGTAATTTTAGTATAATACAGACAAATAAAGATAAAACTAAAGATGAAAATGGAAATAGTAGATTAACTGTATTATCAACACCGCCTTCTGGATTATTACAAGGCGAATATGGAAAAGTATATACAGTTAAAGATAATAAAACTAAAGATCCTATAACATATGAATTTGAATGTAGTTATAATTTAAATGGACAAAATTTTCCAGCGAAATTATCAATAACATAGGAAGGAGCAACATTTGATGTATCTATATATGATGGAGAAACTGATTAGTCAAAACAAAATATTGTTAATCCTGTAGGTGAAACAAAAACAATAATATATTTTGGACGCATAAATGGTAAAAATGTAACTGAAAATGTAGAATTTAAAAATGAGACAGTTGGAGATGGTTTGGACCTTATGAACGAAGAAGGAGAAGTAACTCCAGATAATGAAAATAAAATATTAAGTAGAAAATATAAATTTGGATTAAATAATACTGCAAATACTATTACATATAAATTTACTGTAACATATCAAGATATATCAAAATCTATAAGTTTTACACAAAAACCTGGTGATATAAAATTAATATTAAAAAATGAGCCAGACCCTATACCTAAATCAGGTGGTTAGTGTAAAATAATATATTATGGTTATGTAGGAACAGATCCTAATATAAAGGAAAACCATATTATAACAGATTTAAAATTAAATGAATCTACGGAAGTAGATGGATTTATGAGTTATACTCCAACAAAGGTTTCTGGACCTACGATAACAGATTATTAGATTGAATATATATTTAGCGTTCCTGCAAGAGTAGAAGATATATATATAGACAAATTATTTATGCGAAATTGGTCTGTTACATATAAAAATGGAGATATTCAAAAAACAATAGACAAAGATATTGTTCAAAATGGTGATAGTGAGTTTTTCCCTGCATTTGATATATTTGGATTAGTATATGAATGGAGCGGCGGCAAAGATTTGGATACTGCGACATTATTAACTAGATCTGATAATGGTTCATTAATAATAGCAGATACAGATGTAGATTTATGTAAAAATTCATTGGGTTATGCTCAACCAAATGATAATGAGAGTAGTAAAGTATATAACTATATAGCATTTAATAGTGATAATACACATGGTTGTGGGTATGAGTCAATTGCAATTAATTTTAAAAAATTATTAGCAGATTTTAGTTTAAGTAAATTAAATATAACATTAAATTTTGATATATGGATGACATGGTTTAGTGGTAGATGGGATGGAAAAGTAACTATTAAATTTGTACGTTATAATGATATAAAATTTCAAACAAAATATAACGGTAATATAGCATTTATACCTATAAAGCCATTTTATCCATAGTCTAGTAATTTATATTTATTAGATCCTAGTATAAAACAATTAGATACAGCAAATTCATCTATAAGCATCACAGAAAAATATACATATGTAGATTCAAAAGGTTATGCATTAAAGTATAAAACAACGTACGCAAAAGTTGGTACTTTGAAATATAATACAAAACAAAAAACAGCAATATTATCTATAAATTCGGTGGCGAATTCATCAACTAGAGCGTCTATCGAGCATACTAGAGTTGAATTAAATATAACTGATTTTTATAATGATATATGTTACGATGCAACATATTCACTGGATGATATAATTTCAACAAATTCTAGTATATAGAATGGTGTAACTATAAATATGAAAATGTTTTATAGAGATTCTAGTGTAGCTACACCAGTACAAAAAGATTTAATTTATGTAGATTGCTCAATTTATGATATAGATTTATACAGTAGTAGTGATCATACAACACCATCAACATTACCACATACTCATAAATATTATAATGAAATATTATCAAAGAACATATATACTCCAACAATTACTAGTGCAAATAAATTTTAGATTCCGTCGTTAGATCTTAATGGTATTAAGTTACCAGCACCAACATCTTTTGATGGTAAAACATATTATGGTTTAAGTAGTTTCTATATTAGATATATGTATAAATATAATATATCTAGTAATAATAGTGATACTTTTACTTTTACTAGATATATAAAAGTATAAAAATAATATTAAAAATGAATAAATTAATAAAGCGTTTAATAGAAAGTTTATTTGATGATATTGATGATATTGTGGATAATAATGCAACATAGTCTGTATTTACATAGAAGGTTATCGATGATGAATTAAATACATTAAAAAATAAGTCATGGAATAAAACAGAATATCCATCAGGTTATTCAGATTTAGATAAAGCAGAAAATTTGTATAAAATAGGAGAATTATATATATCATCTATTACACAATTAGTTTCATATAAGAGATTAGATTATTATGAAATTAGATGTAAATTTGCAGGTTATAATATAAATGATTCATATGATTGTGTAGATATATCTATAGGAAACCATAAAATATGTTCAATATATGTAACTGATAATATTATTCATAGAATTATAATATATGCAAATGATGATAATGACTGCGAATATGTTACATATGGTACAAAAAAACGTTTTGTATATATTAATACATATTTTTTGATGAATGTATATATAAAAAATAATTATACTGTTGAAAAAGTATTTATTGATTTTGAAGATGGTATTCCATCAAAAATAAAAGATATTATTATGAGTTCAACAGATGATTATCCAATTACATCTGATAATATAAATTCATATGCAAATACATTTGTTATATCAGAATCTGATAATTATTTTGATAATATAAATTCAGATGTCATACAAGAAACATCAACACAAAAATCTATATCTATATCAAAAGTATGGAAAACATCATATATAACATTTGAATATCCAAATGTATTTGATACTTTGAAATCATTCGATGATTTCTTGAATTTCCTTAAAAAATTAGGATTTAAGAAATATAGAATGAATTCACAACCATCTATATTACAACCATCTAAATATAAAGGATTTGAATATGGTGAAGATTTATTTAAACAATTTGTAATAGATAATAATTTTGAACAATATACATTTAAAGATTCGATTAAAATTGAAACTATTATAAATAAAGAAACAATTCTTTATCTGCAAAATAAAGGCTATAATGTTCCAACCTATGGTTATATGACATCTATATACTATGGATCTAAAGATAAAGGTGAACAAGGAAAAGATGAACATGGTAATTATATGAAAGTAAGATATATGTTTGAATTTGATGATAAAGAAACAAGTAAACATATATATACTATAAATATATGGAAATTTTATAAATCAGGTTTATGCTTATTAGATAAAGAATTAAGATAATATTAAAATGTGACTTATATTTCGATATATAAGTCACATTTTTTATTTAATAAATATTGAAACTATATTTTAGTTTATTATGTCAAAAACACAATTAACACCTAAATAGCTTTTTGAAATAAGAAACACAACAGATGTTTTTGATAGAGCTATTCTCGTAGGTTTATTAAAAGTATTTAATAGAAGATTATTTTACGAATAGAGATGGGATGATACAGAAGAAGGAATAGAAAATGTTTGTGTTCCATTTTTTTATGATTTCGGTGGTTCAAATCAAAATTCAGAAAAGTTTATTCAAGATAATTATACGAATTTTACAAGTGATGAATGTACCGATATAGGTTTACAAAAAATAGACGGTAATTTTGATTTTTATCCTTAGGGACGTTTATCAATGTCAAGTGTATAGATAGAATCAGGAAACATTACAAACAGATTTGTAATGGGTAAATATACGCGCAGAGAAAATGGTAAGCTTAAATCATATGTTTCATATCTATATTCTATGCCGTTAACATATAGTTTTAATGTAGAAATTCGTTGTTCAACAATGAATGAAGCAATGAAAATAAATCAGGCATATCGAGAATTCTTTTATAAAAATTTAACATTTCATATAAACTATAAAGGAACTGTTGTACCTGTACGCGTAGGATTTCCAGAATCTTCATATCAACCTACTGCAGGTGGTACTTATACATTCGGACAGTTACCATCTGATACGATGATAAAGGTTCCATTTACAATATAGTGTGAAACATATCAACCTATATTTGACAGATATAATGAAAGACCTGCAGATAATACTATTAATAATATGGGGTATGCTATATGGGTAAATAGACAACATCCAGAAAAAATAACAGGTCCATTACGTTGGGTAACAGATTTTGAAGATATGATTCTAGTTTCTGGGCAAGATCTTCTTGTGGAATGGAAATATTCATATCAAGATAGAGATCTTCTTCAAGTTGATATTTTATATGAAGATGATAAAGGTGAACAGTTTCTTTTAGATTCAGTCGATAATCATAATTTCTATCATTGGAGAATACCATTAGATTTTATTGAGAATCCATCTCGTATTGATATTTTAGTACCTAATACAGATGAATGTACAGTTTATACAAATCCTGAAATTTATATGTATCCGGATCCAGAAACACGTATTGTTGATGAATCTACTGTTTATGTATTAAATAAAGGATATTTTATAACAGCAAAACCACAAGTTGACTGTATAATATCATATGAAGATAATAAAGGATAGTTAAAGGAAGTTCCAGCTAAATTAAATCTTAAAAATTTCATGATAGATGAAAATAATCCTATAGAATTTGAATGTTTCGTTTATCCAAGAAAGGTTAATACAAAAACAGTAAAATTAATTTTAAGAGATCACTATAATACTGAAAATAAATGTGTAAGTGATTCAATACTAATAGTTTAAGCATATTTTCGGAAATATGCTTAATTTTTTCGATAATAAATAATAAAAATAAAAATACATATTTAAACTTTAATGGGAAAATTAAATAAAAACGAGCTTTTAGAAGGTGTTCGTAATATTATTCAAGAAAGTTTTAATCGAGATACAGAAAACTTCGATGGTACCACTAAGTTCAATATTCATAGATATGTAAATGGACTTATTGAAGAGGGACATAAGAACCCCGAATTAATGAGCTATTTGGTTAACTATAATAATGCACTTGCAAATGGTGCTCAGGATTTTATGCTTTTTGAGCAGTTTGGACAAGGACTTGCTAAATACGCAAAAGGTAATAAATCTATTAAGACTGTAATTGAACAGATGAATAATACATTGGCAACTGATGGAGCAAATCTTGTCGGTTATCAACTTATTGAACAGATTGAGAATCCTTTAACAAAAGATAATATCAAATATTTGTATAATCAATATGTTGCAAATAAATGTCAAGAAACAAAGGATAATCTTGTTGAAGCATTGTCACAACTCGTAGAAGATGGTGACCCAGTTGCAACTAAATTAAATATTCTTCTTACTGAAGAATCTTCTATGTCTGCTAATTTTATCCATGCAGATTATGTTAATGAGTCTGAAGTAAAGAATTTTGAAAAGAAACTTCAGGAACAGCGTGATAAGAAAACAATGGATCAGATTTTCTCAAAGGTTCAGCGTTATATTGATGAGAAACTTGATGAAGATGAAAAAGCGCGTTTAACAGAAAAAGATGATTTCTGTTTAAATGCTATTGCAAATAATCAAGGAATTAATCTTTCCGAACATATTAATAACATTCGTCATTCAGATGCTTCATCTAATCAGCGTCTTATGGAAGTTATTAATCTTTATTCTAATGCTATTAATCAGGGTGCATATGAAGAGAGACTTTATGAAACATTCCTTCAGAACGTATCTAAATTTAATTATTTGCTTCCTGTTAGTAAGGCAATGAAGTCTATTACAGAAAAGGTAGATTCAAAACGTGAAGAAATTACACTTACTAAGATTTTAGAGGAAATGAAGGATGATCATTCTTCATTCATTTATGTAGACCTTATTCAAGAAGATGTTGCTCGTTATGTAAAAGAACCTAATGCTATTAACAGAGTTCAATTACGTAATGCGTTAATGCCATATGCTTCTGATCCTTATATCAATGAAATGTTTAATGTTATCTATTCAGATAATTCTCGCAGAGCAAATGAACTTACAGAAAAAGCATTAAATATTAAAGATCAGATTAATATTATTAGAGAAAATGCATCAGTTTCTAATATCTATACACCTGTTCAGTATGTTAAAGAAAATGAAGCAATTTTCAATGTTAACGGCCAGTTCTATGTAAAGAAAGGAAATAACATTGCTGTATTAGAAGATAAACTTGTTGATCAACTTGATGAGAGATTTGTTGAACTTTGTCGTCTTGTAAATGATCCACATGTTGAAATAAATGAAGATCATATTATCCTTCATAGTAATGATAAGTATGCAACAATTTTTGAAGGTTATGTTGATATTTATGGACATAAAGAATCAAAAGAAACACTTCGTAATCTTCGTGAAATGTGTATGAAGTATGATGATTATGATACAAATTTCTATATTATGTGTTCTTGTTTATTGGAGAATTTCAATAATATTGCAAAGATTGATTGGGCTAAGCATGTAACTCTTAATGAGAATAATAATATTAATGCAGACTTGTTTAAACTTGATCAGAATATATTCATTGCAACACATAATGATGCGATTGGTCAGCATACATTCTACAGAAACGTAAATCCTATTTTCTGTAAGAATAAGTTAAATGAACATATGGGTATTAATGTATCATCATTATTCAGTGATTTACTTCCATCTCAAGATAAGATTATTCTTAAACTTAATGAGACAAAGAACCAATATGAAGATTCTATTGAGAAGTATGAAGATATGATTGAAAAACTTAATAAAGCTCTTGAATCAGCATCTGATGAAAATAAAGAGAAACTTGAAAAAGCTATTGCAGATGCAGAAGAGAAACTTGATGATATTAAGGCAGAATATAAGGAATGGCAGAAACAAGCAGATGATGTAACAGGTGAAGATAATTCTGATGATACAGATGATGATGAAACAACAGATGACGATTCAACAGATGATGGTACAGTAACAAAGGAAAATCCAAATGAACCAATGTCTGATGAAGAAGTTGATGCATCAAAAGATGAACTTTCACAACCATTAAGTGGTGAAGACGGTGATTCTGAAGCAACCGATAATTTTGATGATGAAGAGTCAGATGAAGGTGTTACTGATGATGAATTTGCAAAATTCCTTGGTAGTGATTCAGATGATGATTCAGATGATGATGAAGATTCAGAAGGTACTGGATTTGATGATGCAGCAGCTAATGCAATTGATGTAGACAGCGATTCAGATGAAGATGAAACCGATTTTGACGATTCTGATGATGACTATGATTCAGATGATGTATTTGGTTCTGAAGAAGATTCAGATGAAGATGATGAAGAAGCATTTAAGGAAGTTAATTTTGATGATGATTCAGATGATTCAGATTCTACTGATGATGAAGATATATTTGAACCAGAAGATTCTGATGAAACTGAAACAGATGATGAAGATGAATTTGGAAATTCTGATGATGATGAAGAAACTGCATCAGAAGATAATGATGAAGATACATATAATTCAATGACAACTGTTGATATGGGTGATAATTCAGATAATGACGAAACTGCTGAACCTGGTGATGAAGCAACAGATGTATTTGGTGGTGATACAGAAGATCCACTTGGAACAAATTCTGAAATTGAAGATATTCCAGCTAATACACCTAAAACAGTTGAAGATGAGAAAGAAGAAACATATCAACCTAAATTCTCATATAAAATTGCAGATGTAATGTTTGATGAGAATGTTAAGGATGGTAAGAAAGAAAAATCAGGTTCTGTTATTGTAATTGTTCCTATGATTGATGGCACAGGTAAGAAGTATGTGGAGAACAAGACAATTGATTTCTACTTGGATGATGATAATAATCCTATTCTTGATAACGAACCTATGACAAATGAACTTTATGCAGCTGTTATTGATGCAATTAAGAATCATCCTGATTATAGTGATGTTTGTGAAACTGCTGAACCAGCAAATGAAGAAGTAGGTCCAACTGTTGCTGCACAACTTGCAGATGATGATGACGACGATGATGATTGGGAAGCAGCATATTTAAGAGATGGAAATGATGAAGATCGTGAAGAATATTCTCAGAAATTAGATTCAGATGATGATGACGATTGGGATTATCCATTAACAAAGTTATCTGATGAGGACGATGATGATAATTCAGATAATGATTCTGACGATGATATGTTCGGTTTTAAAATGTCTGATATAACTGATGATGAAGATGATGATTCAGATGAGGATGATGATTCAGATGATAAAGAAACTGTAATTATTCCTACATATAAATCAGGAAAAACAGAGATCGAATTACCAGCACCTTCTGCAGATGGAACAGAAATTCCAGAATCAAAAGAGGTTAAGGTAAAGAAACCACTTAAAGAACATAAGTCTATTAAGATTACTCCTGTATTTAAAAATAAGGCAGGTAAAAGTTTTTTCTTAAATGAAGCTACCATCAAGGCTTCTAAATCAAAGGATTAGAAAGGTACTCCTCTCACAGAAGAGATAATTGATGGAAGTACCGCAAACGAGATTTCTACATCCGATTCTACTGGTAATAATCCAATAGAAGATTATAATGAAGAAACAGATTATGATACATTAAGTAAAATGCAGGTAAAGGCAATAAAATCTGCAGAAAAAGCGAATGAAGACGGAAATAATGTTATAGTTACTGATTTAACAACAGAAGGACATGATTCTGATACAGTAAAGTATTTTATTATTTCTGATAATTATGAATCTGGTGATTCTGAATCATATGCAATTTACCAAATTGGTGCAGATATTTATTACCGTGATGCAAAAGAATTTTATCAAATAATTGAAGATTTCAAAGATGAAGTTCCTGGACAAACAATAGAATCATTAAAAGTCGATTATGCAGATAAAGGTGAACAACTTACATCTTATAGTATAACAGATAGTGATGATTGTATGTTTATCATATCTTCTATATTCAGTGCATTAACTGGAAAATCTTATGATAGTAATAATAAGTATATAAATGAAAATTGTAAGATTAAACGTTCTACAAAAGTAGATTCCGATAATGATATAGATAATTCTAAAGTGGCGAATGACGCTAAATATGGAACAAAAGAAGAAAATGATTTTAAACAGGAAATTGAAGATAAACAAAAGAAAGATGGTTTAGTCGGTGCATTAGATCCACAACAGGATGAAAATGAAGCAGTAAAACCAAAACTTCCTAATGTAAATCTTGTTACTGAACATAACAAAAATCCTTTCTTAGAAGAAGGAGCTGTTATTGAATATGAAGTAAACGATAAAGTTCTTTATAAAAATGAACCATGGACTGTATTTGCAGTAGATGAAGAAACTGGTGATAAACAAAATTTGAAAATTACAAAGAATGGTAAAACAATTGATGTAACTTCAAAGGATATTAAACCAGATCCTTCACAATTTAAGGATATTGACAATACACCAGATCAATTTGAATTCGATAAGAATAATTTAAATAAAACACCAGAAAATCCTAAAGCTGAAAAAATGGCAGATTTAAATGGGAAAACAGTTGAATGTAATATTGTAGTAGATTCAATGGTTTTGAAAAATACATTGAATGGTGAAAGATTTAAAGCAAATCTTAAAGATATTCTAGAAGGTGTAGATGACGTAAGAGTTTATGTAGGTGATAAAGAAGAAACATGGCATAAAGACAATATAGACATTGATGTTGAAGATTGGATTCCTGCTGTAATTGCTTCTGAAAATGATGAACCATTACGTAAGATTAAAGTAAATCCTAAGTCATATGTAGATACTACAGATGATACAGACCTTGTAGATTGTACAGTTGCAGGTAAAGTAACACAATTACCAAAACATGCAATTCGTATTTTAGTTTAATTCTAATTAGACTTTTTAATATTTAATATATATGATAAAGAGTAGGTACATAAAAACAATATGTATCTACTCTTTTTTAATTATAATAATATGAGAACGTGGTTAACAGAAAGTGAGCAAAAGAAAATAAATGATGTATATGGCGGATATTCTCCATCATATAAACATGTTCATATGTGTTTTTCACATACTAATTCGCTTGATAATATAAGTTATGAATTTGATTTAGTATTGACACAGCGTACAACATCATACAATGATTTACATTTTGGTACTTCTAATTATTATAGAGTTAATACAAAATTATCATATAGAAGTTGGACACTTGAACAAATGATAGATTTACTCCCATCAACTATATATTGTGATAATGAATATAATGCAGTTAATATAGACGAAACAAAAAATTATCATACATTAAAATTACATATAATTAAGCAAAAAGACGAAAATAAAGATATTGATTATATGTATAAAGTGTTATATAAACCTATTAATACAAAAGGTATATATAAACACATTAAAATAAAAAAACATGAATTTAAAGATCCTGAACTTGAAGGTGATGAACTTATTTCACTTGTATATGATTTAATGTTATGGTGTATTTCACATGGACATTTACCAAGTGCAAATAAAAATTAAAAATATTCGTTAAATAGACAAAATACATATTTGTTCATATAAAAAATACATGAGAGTCAAAACAGCAAATTAATTAGAAAATATATTATTTGTAAGATAATCCTTGATATGGTAAATAGACTCTTGTTTGTTATTAAAAATGAAAGTTAAGTCCGCAATTTTTAATTTAATATAATTTTTTTGTAATTAATATTTAAACAACTTTTGTAATAACAAAATTTAAAAAGAAAAGATTATGACATTGGAAGAAATTTTTGCAAAGAAGACTACAGAGAATGGTGATAATGCATATAACACTACAATGAATCCTATGTTGGATATTCTCTTTATGGCAGAATATTATGGTAAGCATCTTGATGAAATTCCATATATTGGAACTTCAATGACTGCAAAATTGTTTGCTATGATGATGAGAGATCCTCGTTTTGGATTGGGCAGACGTGAACTTGGTCGTCGTCTTATGCTATTGACAGAGGTAACACCATCTGATGTAGTAAAAGCTGGTCGTTTCGATGATTTGTTTATTGGATGGGAATCGATGGGAGAAATTTCATTTGCAAAAATGTGCGAATTTTTGTATAGTGAAATTAAGTCAGGAAATGAACTTTGTAAGAAGTGGATGCCTAGATATTCATCTAAGAATCTTATGCTTGCTCGTAAGATTGCAAAGCAGTTTCATATGAATAAGCAGACTTATGGACATTTTATTAAGTCTGATACAACAGAAAATAAGTTGTCACGACATAGAACGGAAGAGATTATTTTCTCACAGGTTCCATCACTTGCAATGATTAAGTACTTTAATCGTTTTTCAACAGGTGAAGATACAAAGGTAAGATTTCAGAAGTATCTGGAAGATGTTCGTTCAGGTAAGCAGGAATTGAAGATTTCTACTACAAATGTTTATGACATTTATAAGAATCGTGATAAGATTGATCCTGATTTGTTCTTTTCAAAGATTGAAAAGATTTCAGGAAGTTGGATTCCTGTTGTAGATTCTTCTGGTTCAATGCAAGATAGTAATGATAGTTATGGAAAGGCTTTAGCTGTAGGTCATTATCTTGCAAAGTGTTCAACATATGCACCTGATACGGTTTTGAGTTTTTCTTCAGAACCTGCATTGTTAAAATTGGGTGTTGAAAATACATATACACGCCATGGATATTGGAGAACATCTGAATTTACAAGACAACGTCTTCTCGAGAAGGAATCTCAGTATAAGAGAGAACTTGAATCAATGTATACAGGTGATTGCTCTAATACAGACTTTGGCGCTGTATGCGCAAAGTTGAAGGAACTTGATTCAAAGAATGCACCAGATTGGATTGTCGTATTATCAGATATGGAGTTTGATGAAGGATCAAATCAATCAAAAGAAGATATGATGAATATCTTTAAGAGGAATGGAATGCATACAAAGCTTGTTTGGTGGAGTTTTAATAATAGAAATAAAACTGTTCCATTTGAACATGATTCATATGGTAATGTATATTTGTCTGGTTATTCACCAATGTTGTTAAAATATTTGAGCGTAGGCTTTAATAGTACTATGTTCTTGAATAAGTTGATTAATGAATATTCAGAAAAAATAAAATAATTAATGTGTTTTATTTTTATATTTAGATAAATAATAAAAAGTATTATCTAATATGAAGTGAGACGCATATTAAATAATTTTTTATAGAATTAAAAATTTGTGGTTATTGTTATGCAGTATCGTCTCACATTATATACTCATAACTTTAACCATTTTTTATTTTTAATATGGAAGTAGTATATAAAGACACAGCATTTATCGGAGATAATTAGAAATATAATTATTTTTATAAAATTATTAATATGAAAAATAATAATTATTATTTTGGAGTACATAGTACAAATAATATTAATGATAATTATTATGGAAGTGGATTAATTATTAAAAAATTATATAAAAAATATGGTTATTCTATATTTAAAAAAGAAATTTTAAAATTTTTTAATAATGATGTAGAAATGTATGAATATGAATAGATGCATGTAAACAAAAATATAATTAATGATGAAAATTGTTATAATTTATGTGTTGGCGGAAAAGGTGGTAGAAAAGATACAATAATTGTATTTGATGAAAATAATAATAAAATAGTTATAACAAATAATAATGAAAAATATTTGCAAGGTATATATAAAAGTATAAATGTCGGAGAAAATAATCCTATGTATAATAAATAGCATACAAAAGAATATAAATAGAAAATGTCTATTTTTATGAAAGAATATCGTAAGACACATAAGAGAATTATGTCGGAAGAAGAAAAAGAAAAACATAAATTAGCAAATATTAATAGAATTACTATATTTAAATATATAGATAATAAAACAAAAATAAAAAGAGTTTATGAAGAAGAACTTAATACTTATTTATTAAACGGATGGATAAAAAGTAAAGGTAAAATTTATATTAATAAAAATAAAATTAATAAACTAATAGGTCATACGAAAATATTTAATTATTTAAACGATGGATGGAAAGAAGGGAAATATATAAAAACTAAGGAAGAAATATCTCTAGAAAAAAGTAGATCATTAAAAGAATATTATAAAAAACATCCGTAGACAATAAAAGAATCGGTAAAATTAAAAATAAGTGAAACATTAAAAAATAGATTTAAAGATAAAACAAATTGTTTTAATTATAATAAAAAATTAATGAATAATGGTATTATAACTAAATGGATTGATAAATAGGATGTAGATGAATATCTTAATAAAAATTGGGTATTTGGAAAAATAAAATAATTCTCGAAATACGACATCACCAGAGACAGATAAGTATGGAAATATCTTTATGTCTGGTTATTCACCAATGTTATTGAAGTTCCTTAATGTTGGATTTGATAGCCAGAAGTTCTTGAATACACTTATTGAAGAGTATTCAAAGAATATTTCAAAATAATTTTATATTAGTACCATAATATAAATATTAATGTTATTTAAAGGTTAAGATCTCTTTTAAGATCTTAACCTTTTTTTCTTATGTATATATTTTTGATAAATATTAAAATAACATAATTAAATAAATTAAAAATGTATATATTTTAGATTCTTTCCTATTTTTTCAAAAAAGTTGGAGACCAGGAAGCAATTAAAGAGTTTATTGATTAGTTGTTTAAGATTCCAAAAGCTTTAAGAAATTTACTGGGTATCGTCATTTTACTGGGTGTAATATATTTTAGTTATTCTAAGATATATACAAATGAAATATAGGAATTAAGAACAGAAGTAAAAAATGTAAAAGTTGTAGTTGAAGATGCGGTAGATAAAGATGATTATGCAGATGATATTTACTATCTTTTAGAGGTGATAAATATAGAGGAAGAAATTAATCGATATGCATATCAAACAATGCAATTAGAACTTGATTTAGTTTATCGATTTGTTTCATAGAATCATCCAGCAGATCCAATGCTATTAGATATTAAAGCTTTAAAAGAACGTAATGAATATACATATAATTTTTTTGGCGAAAAATATAAGAGAGCAATGGAACGTTGTAATAATAGTGCAAAATATAAAAAAATTGAAGTTGCAGATTCATTAGAATTTAAAGATAAATAATTAAAGAGTTAATACAGTGGAAATAATAAATTAAAATTAAATCTCTTTAATGAAAAATGATTGATACTAATTAGACACAAAAATGTTATAATTCATTTAGTTGCATAGGTTCTATATTGATAATTTTATTCGTGCTTGGTTCTATTATATGGGATATTTGTGTAACTAAACCTGCTATACGAGAATCAATAGAAGATATTCGTGTAGAAGTAAAAGATATACATAAAAAACTAAATACTAAATTTGCAAGTGATACTATTAGTTTTTATGATGCTTATATGAAAGTTCAACAAGATAGATCACTTGCAAAAAAAGATTCAATTTCAAAGTAAATTTCTTTTTTAATTATTTTAATATAGATAAATAATTAGATAAATAACATATATACAACAGAATACTTAATAAATTAATTATTATAATTAATTCTACTGAATTAACCATAATAAATTAAAATGGTTATATTTAAAGACTAGATTTTAATAAGATATACTTATAAATAAAAAAGTGTAATTATATGGAAATCAAACGTTTAATATAGTGATTTCGTTATGTAAATAATTTGATTTAGTAATCTGAGTTAACAATTACACTGGTAAATTCAAATATTTACCTTTATTATATTGAATAAATATTTAAACATAAGTTTTAAATCAAATTTTTTATAAAAATAACTTAGATAAATATTTTAAGAAATTCAATATAAAATTTAACAAAAAATTAATAAACAAAATTTTAATATGAAAATCAAAAGTAATAAGTCTGTTGCATAGGCTTACGAATCATATGTAAATCGTGCAACTGCTAAGAATAGCGACAAAGCTATCTATGAATCATGGGCACCTACTATTAAGAAGATTACAGGTGTTGAAGATGCTGATAAACTTGCTTGGATGTCTCAGCTTGCACATAATACAGCTAAGTTGAATGAGGATGCATTTGTAATGCCATCTAATGCATATTCACAGTTCGGTGGAACATATCAACCATATAATAACCTTTATAACACACTTGGTGTTGGTGATCCAGTTCCTGCTGGCAAACCTGCTTTAACTGGTGCTGACTACGCAGATAATAAGAACCTTGGTTCTGGTGATAAGTATCCTACTTTGTTACCTCTTGCTCTTAAGGTTGCTGCTAAGACTATCGGTTTCGAGCTTGTAAATACAACTCCACTTGACGGTCCTACTGGTGTTCTTCCTTATATGGATTATGTATATTCTGGTTCAAAGCAGCCATTTGGTGCTACACCTGCATATTCTGCTAAAACTCAGAATCCTATGGCAAATTCACAGTCAAATGCTCCTTTTGAGATGTATGGTCTTCCTCATGCATTCAAGGCTTCTATCGCTCCTGGTGAGGCTACAATTGTTGATGGTTCTACAACTGATTCATCTGCTGCTGTTAAGCTTTCTCCTGCACAGATTAAGCGTATGTTAAAGGGTGCTTCTGCAATGCCTGCAGGTACAACTCTTGTATCAAAGATGGATACACTTGATGATGATGCTCATAATGCAGCCAAACTTGTTGTTGAGTTCGTTGGTTGGTCTCGTATTGATGGTGATCCTATGTTCAAGGTTGTTTCTGGTTCACAGTCACTTGGTGCATATTTCAATGGCGGTGCACTTGATTTTGAGGCAGTTTATACTCCTGTAGGTTCTGCTGAAGAAGTAAATGTAGTTCTTACACTTCACGCTCCTCGTCTTATCTCAATGCTTGAGGATCAGATCCAGGGATTCACTGGTGCTGGTGAACGTGATCGTGATGCATGGTATGGTACATATCAGGATGGTACTACACTTTATGAACCAATGAGTCGTGGTACTGGTGAGCAGACAATGGCTCGTCAACTTTCACTTCAGTTGTTTACAAAGCATGTACAGGTTGGTACAATCATGGTTGGTTGCGCTGTAACTCAGGAACAGGTAACAGACCTTCAGAAACAGTGGGGTATTGATGTTATTAAGATGGTAGAAAATGCTGGTATCAATGAGCTTTCTGCAACTATTAACCGTCATATCACATCTCGTTTGTTCGCTCTTGGTTGGAAGAACCACTACAAGCTCGTTGAGGTTGAAGGTCCTGCAGCTAACTTGAACTTGAGTTTTGACCCATCTTATACTGCAACTTCTGGTGTTCGTATGACTCCTGCTCTTGCAATTCCTCAGTCAGAACAGAATGATCCTACTGGTGTTGCTTATAAGAGCTATGTAAATGTTGCACTTCCTTACAAGCCAATGTATATTCCTTCTGGTGCTGCTTTCGAAAACCGTGATACTCTTCTTAAGAGATTAGCAGTTAACTTCCTTGCAGCTTCTAACTGGATTCTTCAGAGAGGTCGTTATGGTGCAGCTACATTCGCAGTAACTAACATTACAATTGCAACTCTTCTTCAGAGTAATGCTAACTATACATTCTCTCCTGTTGCTAACACAATTTCACAGAATGGTGGTTCACTTTATCCTATCGGTGGAATGTTCGGTTTGACAATCTATGTAGATCCTCTTATGGGTGGTTCTGATAACCGTGTACTTGTTGGTCGTAAGGGTGGTAAAGATGAGCCAGGTGTTCATTTCTGTCCATACGTAATGGCTGAATCAGTTCAGATTATCGCAGAGGGTACAATGTCTCCAAAGTTAATGATAAAATCAAGATATGCTCTTGTTGACGCAGGTTTCTATCCTGAAACTCAGTATATTACATTCTGTGTTGACGTTGCTGGACTTTGATAATTTTATCAAAACAATATTATATAATAAAGTCTCTAAGATTAGTTTCTTAGAGACTTTTCTTTTTATATATAAATTTTAAATTTCCAGGACCAAATATTCTATAATACTTTAAAGAATGCATTATTTCAATTTCTGTTAAATGCTTATCATACCCTAATGATACTAATTTACTCTTTGTATAATTCAATCGATTCTCTCGTATATTGTTTACAACCCACCAATATTCATTATCAATAATTTTATTCATATAAAATCCACTATTAATGTATGATGTTCCTTTTAAATCTATCCAAGATAAATCTGCATAACTATATATTGAATTTATATTAAATTTATTAATAACATAATTCATTAATTTAGAAAAACCACCTATAACGTTAATATATTTCTTTGTACATAAACGTAATAATTCATATGAAACTTCATCTTTATTATTACCAATTAATTTACGAGATTTACCTAAACCTACGACTTCAACTAACTCATCATTAAAAAATAATCCTACTTTTATTGAAGCATTAACAGATCCATGTAAATGATTTTCATTACAGAAATCTCTATATAATTTAGGAGTCAATTCTTTAATTAAACATTTTCTTGCATATATATGTTTATTTAATTTTAATTTACTAGATATACGACTTAATATAATATCCTTCTTATGAATATCATTCCAATCATCTTCCCATATATAAATTAAAGAATAACCACATTTTTCAATAAATTCTTTCTTCTTATAATGATAAAAATTATCTTCTTTCTGTAATTCTGAATGCCAATATAATCCATTACAGTCTATTGCTAAATTTAACTCAGGAATTAATATATCAACTTCAAAATGTTCTTTACCATTATAAATATGTTTATTTGTTATAATAGAATAGTTAGTTTCTTTTATAATATTTCCTATTTCTTTAACAACATCTTTTTCAAAATTACTTCTAAATGTTAATTCTTTATATTCACATTTATTACAATATATATGATTACTATTCCTATAGTAATAGTTTATTGCTTGTCTTGTAATTTCATTTATATGCCCACATTTATTACATTTAATTTTAAATAAATTATTATTATTTGAAATATATGTATAATTTAATTCTTCAATCTTTTTAATAATGTCATTTAATGTATTTTCTTTCCGTGTATCAGTAGCGATTTTTGCAAATTTAATTTTTGCATCATTACCATATTTTTCATATATTTTATCTCTTACATCTTTAGATGATAAAGCATATTTACAACCATATTTTTCTAATGTTGTGTTCTCTCTGTTTTGTTTTGCTAAATCAGTCTGAACACCACATGATATACCATTATGTTTCTTTTTAAACTCATCAAAAAACTTCTTTTTAAATTCTGGATCTTGCATATTATGCGTATAACCATTATGGTTTTTTGCATAAGTTTCTCTCATTTTCTTTTGTATTTCTACAAAATTATGATTAAACTTATTTCCATATACAACTGATTTTGCACGACATTCTTTTGAACCACATGTAGGAAAATATCCATATGTAAATTTATGAAATTTTCTGGATTTTCCACAATAAGGACATTTCTGAATTTCTGTTATATTATTATACCAGCAATATACACGTTCCGAATTAGAAGGATTATGTTCATCTAAAAAAGAAGTTTTCTTCTTTAATATATCCAATAAATCTTCATGGTATCGTAATAAATTATTAAATTGCCTTATATTAAAATCTTTTCTATAGTCATCTAAATTCATTTTATGTATAGATATAATTATGGTTTATTAATTATATATATGTTTAATATGAAAGTCTTTAAAAACAAATCCATTAATATTATAAAACAAATGAGTTTTTTTAACATATAAATATTATTAGAAATAATAAAGTATTATTATGCAATTAAATGATTATTTAAAACAATATAATAATAAAGAAATAAGTTTAAGACAGTTAATTTATATAGTTAAAAATAATGAAGATGTAAATAAAGAAGTTTATGATTTCACCGATTTTTTAACACATCATGAAGATATATTAGAGAGGTTATATTATGTTATTCATGATTTGCATTCTGTTGTAACATGTAAGTTTTGTGGTAAGAAAGCAAGATGGAGTGGAAGAATAGGAAACGGTTATAAAGAAACATGTGATTCATCTATATGTAAGTCAAAGTATAATTCATTATGTAGAGAACAATATAAAGACAGTTTTAAAATTGCAGAACATCGAGATGATAGATTTAAGGAATGGCAGAAGTCTATAGATAATTCTGAATATATGAATGATTATGTTGTTATTAATCATATTATATATGACAAATATGTTGAACTTATAGATAATCCTATTATATTAGATTATTTGAATAATAGATTTGATGATTCATCTTCTATTCTTGAGACTGTTCAGCGAATAAGGAAAGGTGTTTATGAGAAACCTAAATGCCCTGTTTGCGGTAAACCTGTTATTTGGATTGGAAAGAATACAAAATTGTATACGAAATATTGTTCTACAAGTTGTGCCAGTAAAGCACCGCGTTTTAAATATAAACCTGTTTTGTTAGTTAAATATACTGTTGATGATAATATAAATAAAATCATTGAAAAACAGGATTTAGTAGAAACCAGTATTCAAGAAGTATTTCCAGTTAAAGAACAAAAGAAAGTTAAAGAGACTAAACATAAAGAGGTTAAAAAAGAAGATAAACCTGAAGAAAAGAAGAAAGAGAAAGAGAAATCTGTTAACAAATATACTAATATTTCTGAATTATTAAGTAAACCTAAATATAAACCGGTTATTGTAAACGGTGAAGAAGAGACAGAAGATAATTTATGTAAGAGTGCGAATTGCACGACTGCACATTGTAATGAAGTTGTTGATAAGTATTTAGACAGAGAGTTTGAAAAGATTCAAGATATATATTTTCCTCCTTCTACCGTACATCCTGTTACTGATGAAGAATGTATTAAAGAATTTGAATATATTAAATCAAAAGATAGAGATTTGCGAACACCTTCTAAAATTATAAAGAAGTTTCATAAGTCTATTATATATGCACATATTGATAACAGTATATCACCATATGAAGGATGGAATAAAATTAAGTCAGATAAGGAATTATTTAGGAAACTTCTTGTTAACAGATTGAAATTTGCAGATTGGTATAAATCAGAAGGAAGGAAACATTTTATTGATGAATGTTATGTTCCTGATTTTATTTATGGAATAGGGTTGAATGCATCAAGGATGTTTCAGACAGTTACTTATTTTAAACCTGATCTTGCAAAATATCTTATAAAGAAATATCTTAATGAGTTTGATACAATATTTGATCCGTTTTCCGGATATAGCGGTAGAATGATAGGAACATTGGCATGTTGTAAATCATATATAGGTAGGGATTTATGTGAATCGAGTGTAAAGGAAAGTAAAGAAATATATGAATTCTTGAAACCTGTTATTGATTCTGATTTATTATGTAATGTTACATGCGATTTAGATATTGCTGATTGTTGTACGAATACAGGTAAGTATCAGTGTTTATTGACATGTTCACCATATGGGAATATTGAGAATTGGCCTGGCGTTGAGTCTGTTAATAGGGATTGTGATGGTTGGATAGATATTTGTTTGAAGAATTATGATTGTGAGAAATATTTATTTGTGACAGATGATTTGATTACTAAATATGTTCCATATATTAAAGAAACATTGACAAACAGATCTCATTTTGGTTCTAATAAAGAATTTGTTATTATAATAACAAAAGAGGAAAGAGATAAAATTATAGAGAAGCTATAATATGAAAAGAGTGAATAGTATTTGGATTACTATTCACTCTTTATTGTTTTTTCTAAATATGAATTTTTATATACATTATTAAATATTTTCTTTGCTCGTATTTTTACTTTTTGAATTCTTTTTAAATATATTTTTAATACTTGCTGTATAGTATTCACACCATATATATCTTTAAAATTTCGCTGATATTTTTTATTTATAATATTTAAATTTAATTCTAATATATCATTAATATAATTTTCAATATTATAATATATTAATAAGTAATTACCTGATTGAATATTGAAATACATAAACTTTTTAATTTGTATATATGGGTATTTCTCTTTTAAAAATTTTATTCTTTTAACATTATTTAGTTCATGTTTATAACTATTATCAATATTTTCTAAATATGCTGTCCATTCTGAAGATGCAACATAATCAATAAAAGAACTAAAATATTCCATAATAGAACTTTCATTATTTTGTATTAAATTTTTATTATATGATGTGAATGTTATTTCTGGTTTATCGTATAACTAATATTCTTGTACCAAATAATCTCTAAATAATACTTCTTTCTATTGAATATCATTTGTAATTGTTATTGTATGATCAAATATATGTTTTATTTCATGAAATATTGCAGATACAAGAGAATCTATATTATAAAATTTTAATGGATTTATAAATATTGCTGCATGTTCAACTATATGATTCTAATAATTATATTTAAATTCAACTTCAGGAGTAAATACTGATAAAAAATTAAATGTTGAATCTACGACAATATTTAATTTCCATATAAAGTTATATACATTTTTTACATAAAATTCTTTATAATATGGTTTAGTTGCATTTTTTGTAGTATTATATATTTCTGTAGCAATTACTTCAATTTTTAAACGAAATGTCGGATCTTCATAATTTAATATACCATACTATTCATATAAATCTGCATTATATAATTTATGAAAATTATCAATACATGCGCCATGTAAAATTGGATATTTCTTTATCATCTATGAAATATTATTTTCATTATTTATATTAAACTTTAATGATATTATCTTATAAAAATAATGATATATTAGACATATAAAATTCGGTTAATAAATAATATGAATTTTCATATGCTAATTTTTGTTTAACTAATAAAGATTTTATAATTATGGTTTATACAGAAGTTGAGAATAAGGATTTTAAGAGGGTTCAGAAACTTATCGATACCAATGATGATGGTTCAACGATGTGCAAGCTTATTAAGGATTCCAGTAAAGCTATTAGAAGATATGTTGCTGGTCGGATATTAACAGGTGAAGGAGCTTTATCTATTGAAGATTATAGGAAAAGGAATTTCGGGAGATTTAGTTCATTTGCGAATAGGGCTATTGAGTTGAACGGAACATATTTTGATATTATTGTTACTTTTCTTAAGAAAGATGATATTGATAATGTTGTTGATTGGCTTATTGATGATTATCTGAATGAAAATCAGGTTTATGATTTGATGATGTATAAGAGTAAGAAAAAGAAAGAATATTCTAAAAGTGTAATGTTTAATTATATTATTAATAATTATATTGAGGTTGGAGATAGAGAAGGATTAGCATGTGATATTGTAAAAATATTCCTTTAAACAAATATATAAATGATAGATTTTTATGGTCTATCATTTTTTTATTTAGGAAATAATGTGTATCTTTGTATCGTTAATGAAATAATAAACAATTAAAAAATAAAGATTATGAATACAACAAATAATAAAATGCAATTTTTGATTGATAAGTATAATAGTAAGACATTAGATTATATTCTTAACGATACTGGATATAGATTTGGTACTGTGTGTATGCCTACAGGCTCTGGAAAATCTGCTGTTGTATATTCTGATATTATTAATACAATTGATACAAATACATATGGTCAAAAATTAGTATTTAATATATCATGCCCAATCTTAAAACTGTCTCAACAGTTTATTTCAGATTTAATGGATATTATGAATATTATTTATAAAAACAAAAGGATCGTATTATTTATAAATTCATCTGATACTGGTATTAATTATCAAAAATTAGACTCTAATATTCCGGTTAAATCATTTAGTCAGTTTAAAAAAACATTTATAGAGAAAGATACATTTAATATTGCTATTATTGCAAGTTGTCATAAATCATTATCAAAATATGTTAATAGATTAAAAGATTATACATCAAATAATATAAAATATATTACATATATTGATGAATCTCATTTATTATCTATAATGCATAATAATGAAGATGATAATAAGCCATATATTGATATTAAAAAATTATGTAAATTTTCATATAAAGTGTATTCATTTTCAGCAACGCCCGATATGGATATTGTTAAAAAGTTGAATAATGAATCAAAAGATATTAAAAAGTTGGATGGCAGTTATATATATCATATGAAACCAATAAAGGCTATAAATGACAATATAATTTTACCACCATATATTAATTATATAAAAACATCTACTGAATGCATAACGGTTAATATGTTATTTAAAATTATGGATGATGCTATTAATAAAAATCCTAATATTAATCATAAAATTTTAGTTACATTAACATCATCTGAACAGTTAAAAAATATTCGTGAAGAATTAGAGTCAGAAAATTCTAATATAAAAGTTTTTTCTACTTGTTCTGAATATGGATATGATATAGATGAATCAAAAAGTAACTATAGTGACATAACAGAATTTATTCATGACATAGATACATATGACGGAAATTGTTTTGTATTACATATAAGACAACTTATTCAAGGAATTGATATAAAATCATTAACAGATTGTGTAATCTGGAGTGCAAATAATGGTAGTAATAAACATTATAGACATACAATTCAAACTATTGGTAGAGTATTACGTCCGTTAGCAGGTGAACGAGGAGTTATTAAATCTAAAAGAAAAAAACCTGTTGGAAATGTATATTTTATATCACCAATTGATAATGATGATGTAGAAAAAAATATGACAAATTTCTTATGTAATTATTATGGATTTGATAATATTGAATATTCTATTTCTGAATATAAGCAAGGTGGTCAGAAAAATGATGATTTATTTAAAACATTAGGTCAATCAAAAAAATATGATTGGGATAATGCAGAAATTAAAACATTATTGATTAATATTGAAAATTACATTAATGAACAGATTGCACCGAAATTTTATATTAGTCAAAAATATGAAGGAAAATTTGATATTTCAAGTGAGGCTAATATGATCTTAAGAAAATTTAATGTACTTAATACTGAATGGGATAGTTCAGAATTATTAGATAATAAAACATTATTAGATAAAATATTTGAATTATTTAAAAAACATAATATTGAACTAAAATGAATAATGAGGAAAGATTTATAGAATATAGAAATAATTATAGTAATATATGGTTAGATCATTTTATATGGAAAGGATTGACCGGATTATATCCACAACCTCATATATCTATTGTTAATTTTGCGAATGAAACAGATGTATTTAGTAATATAAGTAAATTACATAATGTAAATGATTTATTTAATATTGTAACAAAATTAAGTGATACTTATGTTAATTGGTGTAATACAAAAGATAATTTTACAAAAGATGAAAAAATAAAAATAAAAGATTTTTTTATCGGTGCATTAGGAGAATATTTTTTTACATATGTATTAGATGAATTAAAATGTATGTTAATACCAAATATAAAAAATGGTAAGCTTGAACGCTATGATTTTAAATATATATGTCCAAGATTATTAAAAGAACAAGATTTTGGTATTGATTTAACAGGAATGTTATCTTATAATAATAAATATTATCCTGTTGCATTACAAGTTAAATTTTGGAATCCAATGACAGATACTCCTATTACAAATGAAATTGCGCAAAAAGCGCATAGTGATGCAATCTGTAATAATTTTATAAATCAAAATGATAATAAGAATATTGTTATCTGTTGGTTGGGGAATACAAAAAAAGTATCAAAGTATTTAATATTAAATAATAAATTATATGAGCATATAATTTTTATTGATATGCATGTATTAGATAATTGTATAAATAATAATATGCCAAATTTTTGGGATACTTTTTTATATAAATTAATTAATATAAAAGATTTAAAATAAAAAATTAGGTAATTAATATTAATTTATTAGTTACCTAATTTTTTATTTTAGGAAATAATGTGTATCTTTGTAATATAAAAAAACAATATATAAATAAAATAATATAAATTATGAAAAAGAATAATATTCCTGAAGTTTCTAACGAATATACAATTAATATAGAGTTTGATAAGAACATCAAACCTAATAGTAATATTCTTTTATTTGGTTATATTAAAGGTATATTTGGACATTATAAAAATTATGGAAAACAACATGTAGAATTAGTAACTCATAATAATTATAATGTAAATATTATTGATAATATTATTGATTGGTTTGCGTATGTATTATCAATCAATTGTACTATATATATTATTTCAACTAAGGAAACTATTGAATATATTAAAGATTTTAAAGACTTTTTGGGTAGTTTAAAAAAAATTAAATTTAATAAAAATAATTTTAAATATGTTAATTTAGATGAAAAAAAATATAGAAAATATAAAATAAATAGGAATGGAAAAGAAACAAATACATTAGATTATTCTGAATGGCTAAATGTATTGAAAAAAGTAGAAGGTAGAAATATGAAATTTGATTATATTATACAAAATCCTCCATATGCAGGTACAACGCATACACAATTCTTTAACAAAGGTTTAGATATGTTAAGTGATACTGGTAAAATGACTATTATTGAACCAAGTACATGGCTTATTAATTTACGTAAAGGTAAAGGTAATGAACCAAAAATATATAAACCTATGAAAGAACGTGTTAATAAACATGTGAAAAAGATTGTTATTGAAAACTATAACAAAGCATTTAATATTTCAATGTATGTTCCATGCTCAATTACATATATTGATAAGTCAAAAGAGTATGATAATATTGAATTTATTAATTGTGGTGATAAGCAAATTGTTAATAATATTAATGATTGTAATCTTATAGGCAATTATGAATTAATTCAGAGTATATTAACAAAATGTAAGAATTATGGAGATATGATGAAGGATCATATTTACAAACAAGGAAAAACAAAAACTGATGAAAATACAAAATTTTTATTTTATGCAAATATAGTAGGGCAAGGAGGTTGTGGTGGACATGGTTATGGCATATTTAGAAACATGGATTCTGATTTTCAACATACAAAAAATGGAGAATTTCAAAATTCTGTAATTGATGTATTATGTCGAAAAACAAATACTGATACATATAAACTATATGGTACAAGAGAAGAGTTAGAAAATTGGAAATATTTTGTTTTTAATAATAAATTACCATTGTTTCTTGGTATTTCATTAATTACAGATCAAAATAATACAGTTAAACAATATATTCCATGGATAGTTAATAAGCAATATACAGATGATGAAATATATAATATATTAAATATTAATAAAGATGAGCAATTATTAATTAATTTAGTTATTAAGAAATTTGAAAGGAATTCTAAATGGTTCAAACGATATATGGTTGGTGAATAAAAAATGAAAGGGTTATAAGTTATAACCCTTTCATATATCTTTTAAACCAATTTGAGTTTCTCTCATATTTTAGTATCGTTTTATTAATTAAGTCCTCCTCATTTTTGTTAATATTTAATATACTATATATTTCATTATCTGTATAATGTTTATTTGTAATCCAAGGAGCATAATCATATGAATTATTATGTTGATCAATAGTTAATATAATATTCAAAAACAATGGTAATTTATTATTAAAAACAAAATATTTCCAATTTTCTAACTCTTCTCTTGTACCATATAAACAATCTGCAATTTTATCTGTCGGCTTATTTCCTGAATTTACAGTAAATAATAGTTTATTATTTATGCAATTTTGATTATTATGATATAAAACACTTAATACTGATATTTGATAATCACCTAATTTATGATGAGTATATACATTATTACTTTCTAAATTTCCGCCATGATGACATATTGTACATCCACCAGTACCAACAATTTTCGCATATTTTGTAAACCATGTATTTTCATCAGTTTTTGTTTTTCCTTGTTTGTAAATATGATCCTTCATCATATCTCCATAATTCTTACATTTTGTTAATATACAAACAAATCATAAAAATATCAATATAAATAAGAAGAAATAAAAATATAACAATGTATGTTAGAACAAGATATATCAGAAAAAAGAAAAGAACGACACCATATAACTCAAGAAGATTTTACACCTAAACATATAGTAGAACTTTTATGTGAAAATTCAGATGATTTATTTACAAATTTTTCAAAAACATTTTTAGATCCATGTGCAGGTATTGGTAATATACTTTTACATGTAATAGAAGAAAGATTAAAGCATTGCAATAATGATAATGACGTAATTAATGCAATATCTACATGTTATGGAACTGAATTAATGGAAGATAATACAGAAGAATTAAAAGAAAGATTATATAAATTATTAACATCTTATAATTTTAATATTACTGATGAAATTAAAAATATTGTAAATAATAATATCGTTTGCACAGATTTTTTCAAATGGGATTATGAAAATTGGTGTCCGATAAAAGAGAATAAATGTGATGCATTATTCTGAATAATAATTAAAAAATGAGAATTAATAAAATATATACGAAATTTTATTAATTCTCATTTTTATTTAATTTTTTATAGTTTTATCTTACTTTTTCTTCATTTTTTCCTGAAGAAAAGTTCATTTTTTTAACCCTTTTATTTTTCCAGGTATCTAATACTGCATCAACAGTTTGTCTACCGGAAACCAAATCAGAATATAACTGCTAATCCAACTGATTGAGACTCATACCGGCATATGACAAATGTCCACCCAACATCTTATATCGCATACTCGCGGTCGGATCAACATAAACTTCACGCCCAATAGGAAATGACAATGTATCTTCCAATAACCTGCTGTCTTTAATCTCATCTTTCAATTCCCTCAATTTATCTTCCATTGAAGCACCAAAAGATTTTCGCATAGTTTCTTCTGATAAAGGTCTTATATTAATAATCCGTTTCATTTATTTAAACATCATAATCTTCTTCATCCTCATAATCATCAAATGCATCATCCATATCATCAGAATCTTCATCATCATCTGAAGGTCCCAATGGATCTACATCCTCATAATCACCAGACTGTGTTTCCCACTGATAATTATCTTCAATAGCTGAAACCAATGCATCTTCATCCTCAGGATCAACATCATCATGAACTTCACATACATAATCATCATTATCATCATGAACCTCATAATATGAATTTCCATCCTCATCATTACAAAGAATACATTTACACTCACAGCCAACCAATGGAACATATACGGTAATATCATCATCCATTGGTTCGTCATCAACGATTTCATCTTCTGCATCAATACCGTCACCATATTCATTGATAGCTTTCTTAACCATCTTTGATACATTCATCATGATGGATTCATATAATGCTTTCTTATCTTTAACTTTCATCTTTACAATTAAAAATATATTTTTATTTGTTATATTTATTTAAATATAAAACTTATATTTAATCATTTAAATATTTATTAATAAAATATATTAGTTATTACTTTATCATATTTCAAATTCTTTATGTATCGCGTTATTTTTTCTTTGATATACATTTTATCATGTTTACGAATATAACTCAATACAGAGAGATTCTGTATTGTTTCTGGAGATTCTATAATTTCATATCCGCCGACACATGACGACATTTTAATATTTCTGTCTTTATCCATATACATATAGTAATAATCTTCTATTGTAGATGTCGCACAAATCAAAAATCCAATATCATCATTATCAAATTTTATATACTTTCCACCATCTCTGTTTACTTCATTAACAATAATATTATAATTTGAATTAGGATTCTTCTTTACATCTTCTAAATGTTTATTCACTATATAATCATAATTAGATTTCAAATATTTACATGATATACATTTATCTTTCTTATTAATAGAATATTCATTAAACAATATATTTGGATCACATAATTCTTTACTGTATGGACATTTCGGATATGATTCCTTATTTATATCTATAGACTTATTTACTGTTATCATTATTTAAATTATTTAGTTTATATATCTTAACTTTATTATATACACTATTTAATGTTGAGTCGTCTATGTTATAATTATATAAAACGCATGTTTTTAAGACATCTATATTCGGTATATAGAAATTAATTAAATCATTTGTTAATTCAATATTAAATTCATTTTTAATATCTATATCATCATTTAAATATAATTTATGAATTATAATATCTTTTACATAATCAAAATACAAATATAATATTTCACTATGAATAAGGTAAAATAAATTATCATACTTATATTTCTATATATTTTTTATAGCTTCATTTTTATCTATATATACATCATCTATAAAATTAATAATATCATCATTTACCATAATTATTTACATATTCATTTTTATTATAAGCATATAGTCTATTAACATGCTTATAGATTTTTTTAATCTTATTAAATAATTTAGAATATATCTAATTTAATGACATTCTATTTCTATTATAAATTGTTTTTACTTTATTTAATAAAGTTTTCTATAACATTTTATTCTACATATCATCTAAATTATCTTTATAAAAATGTAATATCTTATCTATGTTATAATATGTTTTTAATGTTTGTGATAATTCTGTTATATCAGATATATTTTTACAATTTAAATTATTCTATACATTATCATGTATTTCACTATATATATCTTCTATATGTGCTTTAATTTCAGATTCATTTAACCAATATAAACAATCAAGAAATACCTATCTAATAAAACCGAAATTTGTTAAATTATCTTGTATATATTCATAATTAGTAAAATCTATCTAACTATTAGATAATTTAATATTTAATTCTAAATCTCCATATACATTAAATATAGATGTTGTTTTATATCTATTAAATTCTGAATAATAATGGTTTAATTCATGTGTAATTTTATTTTTTGTAAATCTTTCTCTTTTTGGATTAATAATAACAATAGTAGCATATATAATTTTCTCATTAGAAAAAGTTGTATAATTATCGTAATCTAATAAAGCAGCTGCATTTGTAGAATTATATGAATTATTTTCTATAATAATTATTTCTAAATGTTCTAACCATGGTAATATATTATCATACTATAAGTTATATAATGTATCAGATGAATCTGCAATCTATTGATAATCTTTATATGATAGTTTATTATTTTTATATTTTTCTGTATCAATATCATTAAATATTTTATCTACTATACTTTTCTCTTTATCATTTAAATATAAACTTCCTAATGTTTCATCTAATATTTGTTTTAATGAATATGATACATCTTTCATTATACTATTATATAAATAACTCTTTCGTAAATACATAAATTAATTATCTTATTTTATTCTATTTATAATTAGACTTTTCTCTATAACACATGTATATATAATAAATTTAGTTTTAACATTAACATTTAATTTTAGTAAATTATGGCAAAAGTAGAAAAGATGAATGTCGTCCTTGCAAAGGTCGACCATTCTGCATCAGTGTATGCAAAAGAGGTAAATGAGTATGCACAGTATTTTAAGAATGCACAGGGCGCATTCCGCGGAGAGAAGAAGACATATATCCCACGTGAGGGTTATCCAGATGATCCTACAAAGAAGGGTGTAACAGCAGTTCAGACAACTGTATCAGAACAGCTTGATTGGTTTAAGAATATTGCAACAAATTATCTTAATGAGGTATTCTCTGTTGAGGCTACAAACTCTATGGGTGCTCGTAAGGTTGAGCTTGTTGTAGATGGTCATTCATTCGGTGAGTTGACTGCTCTTGATCTTATGCGTCTTAAGAGTATTCTTACATCAAAAGAACTCGTAACAATGTATGAGAGAATCCCTGTTTATTCAGATTCTGAAATTTGGAAACCTACAAATAATGCAGAATATGGTAATCGTGAGATTCTTGAGAATGAACTTGTAAAGGGTGTTTCTCGTACAACAGAAACAACAGAGGAAATTCTTCGAGATCCTAATATCGACCCTGCTAATATTCCTGCAAACTATCGTGCTGCAGTTGTTCAGCGTAAGAAGACAGTTGAGGTTGGTGATTATACACATCAGCGTTTTACTGGTGAGTGGTCACAGAAGCAGCGTGCAGACCTTCTTGCTCGTCGTAGTAAGCTGCTTAAGGCTGTTATTGCAGCTCTTAAGGAAGTTAACGATCAGGAGGCAATTGAGTCTAATCTTGATACAAATGCACTTATTGATTACATCCACTATGGAAAGTAATTAATATATTAACAAAATAATAATGAGGAATTAAACACTTCAAAAATGTTTAATTCCTCATTTCTTTTTTATAAATCAGTCTTTATTTTTATATCTTTGTATTTCATCTTAGGTAATCCCTTTAATCTTTTTAAGCTATCATTATTATAACAATGAAATGCAGTCTCATGTCCCGTCATAACTGTATCTTGTGCATTTAAACGTTTCAAATTTGGATTAGTATTGCAATAATAATTACCTTCTATCTCTTTTGGACCATTACTTAAATCAACTAAGCCTGAGCGTGAAACACCTAATCCACCTTTCCCTATTAAAGGAGAAATATATTTTAATGATTTTAATTTTTCACAACTACATATATCCAATCCATCTAATTGTTTTGGACATCCTTCTAAACTTGAAAAATTTTCTAAATTTAACAAATCTATTTTTTCAATAGTTTCTGGACATCCTATAAGGTTTTCAAGTTTATTACATTCTTGTATGTTTAAAACATTTAATTGTTTTGGACATCCTTTTAAATTTGGAAAATTGCAATAAGTCAACTATAAATAGTTGACAGAATCTGGTAAACCTGTTAAATCTTGTAAATTCAAACTATTATCTATATATAATTTACCAATAGAAACACAATTATCATTAAGGCCTTTTAATGACTTTAATTTTGGGCACTTTATACATAAGACTTTAATTTTTTGTGGGAAAGGACCAATAATTTTTGTCTCATTACTTTTTATACACATAGTTCCTTCTATTTCTTTTGGTAAATTATATGAACTCTTAAATGTAATGTGACCGTGACCTTTAATTTTATTAATCTTTACATAATCTGGTATTGGACTTTTAAATTTTGTTATAGAATCAATAAACTCTAAATTGCAATAAAGTATACCGTCAATATATTCAAATGTAACGTATTTATCTATATTATTAAGAAACACTTCATATTTGTTAGTTGAGATATTATTACAAAGCCATTCTTTTACTTTCTACTACTCTTCCTCTTTTAACTTTTTAGCTATAAGATCATCTCCAATATCATCATTATCATTCTATATTATATCGTCATAATCATCAAATAGATTTTCTAATAATTTTCTAATAAGTTTATTCATATATAAATTGTTTAATATAATTTTTATATTTATCAAATAGTTTACTTATAACATATATATTATTTGTATGACGTATTTAATTTTTATAAATCTGTATTTACTATTATATCTCCTTTAATCATCATAGGTAATCCCTATAATGTTTTTAGTCTTCTATTTTTCGTACAATCAAATGTTTTCTTATATCCAGACATAAGTGTATCTTGTGCATTTAAACATGTCAATTTTGGGTTATATGCGCAATCATAATTACCTCTTACATCTTCTGGTCCATTACTTAAATCAACTAACTTATTATTAGAAACATTAAAGTCTCCTATAACTCTTGTATTTGATTCAGTCATATCAAGATGTTCTATACCTGTATACGTAACAGAACAATCTCCTATGATTAAAGATGAAATATATTTTAATGATAATAATTTTTTACAATCTGTTATACGTAAATCTCCTTTTAACTCTTTTGGACATCCTTCTAAACTTGAAAATTTCCTTAAATCTGTTAACTCTATATCATCAACAGATTCTGGTAATCCTATTAAATTTTGAAGTTTATTACATTCTTGTATAGAAACACGTCCTACATTTTCTGGAATACCCATAAAATATTGGAAATTATTGCATGCCTCAATCTCTAATGATTCAATAGAATCACAATTATCATTGAGTCCTTCCAATGATTTTATTTTTGAATTCCATATCTTTAAACAACCTATTTTTTCAGGGAAATTACCAATTAATTTCGTATGATTATAACCATCTATAAGCATATCTCCATCTATTTCCTTCGGTAAATTATATAAACTATTAAATTTAATATCTTTACATGTAATTTTATTAATCTTTACATAATCAGGTATTTCACTCATAAATACTGTCATATAACCATTAAAATGTAAATTACAATAAAGTATGTCATCAATATATTCAAAAGTAAGATTTCTATCTATATTATTATTTTCTGGACTTGATGCAATATTATAACGCAACCATTCTTTTACTTTTTTCTTTATATCTTCATCAGTTATTTTCTTACCTATGGAATCTTTTTCAATATTATCATTATCATCCTATATTAAGTCATCATAATCATCAAATAAATTTTCTAACAATTGCTTGATTTGTTTATTCATATATAAGTATTAATCCTATTTTTATATTTATAATAAAAGAAGGATGTTATTTAACCGTCTAAATAACATCCTTCTAATTTTATTTTTTAATATTAATAATCCAACCGTAATTGAAATATCTATTTAATACCTTAACTTGTGAGCCGGCAGGTAAATCCCATTTCTTAATCATTCTGATGATAGCATGAATATTAAGATTCTTCCTCTTTATATCCAGCATATTACTGTTAAATGGAAGTCCTTCATCTGAATTTGTCCAATAATTATAATCAGTATTTGCCCACCATGAAATTGGATGATCTGTTTTAGTATCTTCAATAGTGATAAGCCACCAAGGTTTTTGATTTTCCTTATAATACTTATCATTATTAAAACGATCAATATAAGGAAAATTATAACGTGGTTTCCAATTTGGTTTACGAATTACTTTATAATGAAAATTCTTACCAAGACCTGTTCTCTTATATGTATCATATGCAGATGTTCCATTTTTAATCTGCTCATATTCATCATCATATTGGTATTTAAGTCTATCCTGTATAAATTGTATAGGACAATTCTTTATGAGCCATCTATCGAAGTAAAATGGTGTATTCCACAATGGAATTTCTGCATTTTTATATGCTTTTTCATATGTCTCACCATAATTCCTCATACGATTTTCAATAACCTCTTTCTTCCAATTATTGAAATACTCTTCGGTCATATCTTTATCAATTAAGAAATCCTCTGCATGGTATTTAAGACCATTATCAGTTTCAACAATCTTACCTTTACACCAGTCTCGAACTTCCTTAAACTGCTGATAATCAACTATATATGTTTTGTCTATATAACTCATGTTAACTTATAAATTAATATATTAATTACTTTGTTTTATTATTAAACGCATCTTTTGATATATCACCTCTTAAAAAACATGCATTAGAATCAATATTACGCGCATGCTTTATTTCATATGCAAATACACAAATAGAAATGGTTGAAATAATACCATATGCAATTAAAAAATATGTAAGGAAACTCATATTAAATAAAATTAAATTTTATAAAGTGAATTAATAATAAACTCTAATGATTGAATATGATCTTTAATCATCATTCTTTCATTATCTGTAAGTGTTTCAAGTTTCAAGAATTCTGTAAGATATTTTAATTTAGGATTAATATATTTTTCTATAATTGAATTCTCATTTACCTTATACTTATTACAAAAAGTTAATTCATCATTTAATAAGTCAAGTTTAATGAGTTTATTATCAATTACGGTAAAATATCCTCGTTCAGTTCCTCTAATACCTTCTTCTACAAAATAATATTTGTCTGAACCTTCTGGTGTTACTCTATATCCACAAAACGTTCCTTTGAATAATTTTCCTTCGAGACGTTTCAAAAAATATGCATCCTTATTTGCTTCAATAAAAGTATCACTATAACAATTTTCTTTTTGATGTTCTTTCAACCAATCAAAAACTTCAAAATTTGTTCTTTCTGTTTTCATATATTAATTGCTATTAAATGTTTTTCTATCAATTCTTGATTTTAAACTCTGACCATCTAACTTATTAATTCGTTCTTCAAGCAAATCTACTCTATCAATCAAAAGTTTCATTCTTGACTTTAATTTCTTAACATCAGATGAATCTGAATGATCACCCCAAAATGCTTTACTTTCTTCTGCATTATGTTTAGATGCCATAATACCATATACAGTTAAGCAAATAACTATTACTATAATAACAAATGTCATATTATTTTATTTTTATTATTTCCATTTTCTATAACCATATATGCAATTCATTGTCCAAAATATAAATTGAATAACCATTATCCAATTATCAGCAAACATCCACATGAATATAGAAACAACATCAATTATAATCCAGAATATCCATTGTTCTCTATATCGTAACATTAACAATGTTTGTGCTATAAATGCTGGTACTGTTGAAAATGAATCCATAAATGGTTGTGTATTATCTGTAAAGTATTTCATATAATAACCAAATAATACACAGATAAACACCATTATACTACATATTATATAGAATAACCTATCAGAAAGTCTTTTAGATTCTACTATTTGTTCTTCAGTATTATAATTTTTTAACCATACTACAATACCTATTAACATAGTAATAATATAAAATACATTCTCTATTAATTCACCATAAAATCTTTGCTGCCATGCAAGATACATATATGTTCCTAATTGTATAAAGCCGAAGAAATAAAATGAAATCTTTCTTTGTGAACATAATATAACAGATATAATACCAGTTACACCCGATATTAAAGAAATCAATGAATCTTTAGTTATATACCATGCAATTAATTGAAGGAAAATACCAATGAGCATAAACAAATGTTCATTAATATTTCGACCTTCAATAAACTCTGAATATAATATATTATTAATTTTCTTTATCATATAATTTTGTGATATAATCCTTAACATAATTAAAATGGTCCATATAAGAACCATTCAATTCAATTACTTTATCAAGTAAACCAAACTCTTCAAGCAATGACACTAGAATTTCATAATTCTTCATTCTCTCATCTATTGAAGATTGATTCATGTAACGTGTTCCATCATCAACAAATTTATTATGCGGTTTGATAAGATAAATTACATCCCATGAAACACCTGTTTGTAATGATTTTGCAAGTGGTTTCAATATATTGTTATATTCATCTTCAGTAATTTGCATATTATTATCAGATACATATGCTTTTGCATACATAAGTGTAACAAGATTATCAGTATCTGAAATGATAATGCCCTTATTTCCTTTATCATTCAAAGCATCAAAATAGTATTGTCTCTGCCCAATAAGGAATTCAACAAAATCATTTACAGTAATATCAGGATCTAACATACAATGTTTCTCCATATAATCTCTACCAAATTCTGTTGTATATGGTATATTAAAATAATTACCAATATCTTTAACAAGTGTTGATTTCCCTTCTGATGCTGTACCTAATACAAGAATTTTCTTTGTTAATGCAGGTTTAAATGTTGATACAATCTTATCCCAATAATATTGAGGATTTTGCCTAATATATGTTGCTGATATATCATTACTTCTATTAGATGGTGAATTCTCATCGTAACCAACTAACACTGCATTAATATTTAATTTATTCAATGATTCAACATAGAACTTTTCACCAACATAGAATGTAAGTTTCAATTCATGCGCTTCAATCCTTTCATCTGGACTAAATGGAAATGTCGGACCTCCACCCAAAAGATCATCTGTAATTTGATATTTTACATAATCTGTCCATACTTTCCAATTATGTTCAGACATACTTTCATCAATACCTAATTCTGTATCATTTACAGTAAGAACTCGAATAAGTTCATCATTTTTAAAAAACTCTTTAATAAGTCTTTTTCTATTATTAATATTAAGACCTAATTCATTACCTCGTGGTTCATCTGTATAACCACAAACAACCACATAACAAATATCATTTTCTTTCTTTGCTTTCATTATAAGGTCAAGATGTCCCTGATGCATAGGACAATAACCGCCAAAACAAATTCCTATATTCTTAATCATTTAATTATTTAATTATTATTTAATATATTACAAAGATACATATTTTTTATGAATTAAAAAAATCCGATACTTATCACAAGCATCGGATTTAATATTAAATTCAAAATTTTAAAGTTATAAAAAATGTAAAGTCTGTGAGGACTAATATTTTTTAAATACATAATGCTAACATTACCATACGTTTGTTCTTTTTCAGCTCCTACGTCACCGTATTTCTGTTAGAAATCAATTTAATATGATCACTCTTAAATATCTTTCTAAATTGCTCACCTTCCGATGCTCGCTCTTCGTGAGAACATTATGTAATTTAATTGTTTATAAGCGGGAGTCGAACCCCTAATATGCTTTCAAACATAAACCCTTCCCGTTTTACCAACGGGCGTGCGAACCGCTACACTATTATAATTTTATCATTTAATGCCATGCATAAGTATATCGGCAAATATAAAATATACACTTCATTAAACGCCAAGTACTAACATAATTGCCGTTATGTGTTCCCCTCGATTTGTAAATTTCTATAATTTACAATAATCTCTTATTTAACAAAATTAAAACATATAATCAACAGTACATTAAAATGTTTTTTATATTTTGTTAAGTGCAGACTTTTCATCATTAATAAGTCGTGTCTGTATGTGGATTCGAACCACAACCGCAATACATATAAACATATATTTTCAGCGCTGTACTTACTATTATTCTATAGCTTAGTTGAACGTTATCTTAATCATAATATGTCTATAATGATTCTTCCAAATCACTTTTCATGTACCTCATTGACCATTGTGAAATACAGACAAATTTAGATACGAATTTTAACAGTTTCTATTTTTATTTGCAACTTATTATATAGACTTGTACTGACGCCGTATCTTGCACTTCACTACTTTACATAGAACACTACTTTACGTAGAATAGTCAGATTTAAAAACTGTGCCTCTAAAAATGTAAACACGTCGACTCTGTTACAATACTCCTGACGCTCATATAAGACATGTAGTATATTCTTATATAAATGTTAAAATAATGACATGTTCCTATTATGCGGACTATTCGATATTACTACTTACGAACCGTAGGGTTTCCATACCTATGTTACTTAACACTTATAGGTGTTCATTATTTACAATACAAAGATACATATTTTATTTCAAATAAAAAAATAATTATGAATCTTTTTTATCTTTATTTTCTAATTCTTTAATTCGTTCAAATGTTTCAACCAAAGTATTAGCTATATCATAATGAGGAAATAGATAATTAAATCCCTCAATAAAGCCTTCAACTAAAATATCATATCGTTCTTTACCTTCATATGATTTATTGAAGTAACGTTCTGCAATTTCTCTTGGTGTTTTACCTAAGAATTTAATTTCTTCTTTCATAATGTTATATGTTTATTAGTCAGTACGTGTGGAATCGAACCACAGAAGTTATATTGTTTATATCATCTTATTATAGTTACTGTAAATGCTATTCTTCACTATAATCTCATAAATGACATATATAGTTTCATATAAAATTGTCTTCGCATTATAACAATTAAATTACTTCTATATAACTAAATATTGTATATTCTCTTAGTAAAGATTAACTTACGAACAAATCTTCGTCATCATTAGTCATAAATGATGCTCTCTCCTTTAGAGCCGTACCGATATATTTTTAATCTTTTGAAACTTCCTTTACAGAAAATTCTTGATTTCTTAATTGAAATTTGTCAAGAGACTTCCTAAATTTCTTATTTACTAATGTTTTGTAATATTCATTCATATTTACATTAATAGGACAAAACTTAGAATTAACTCTATATACTTTCCAATGACAATTATTATAATGTTTTTTATTAAGATTGTCTACAATATCTCGCAAATAAAAATAAATCCATTGATTTGGTGAATTAGGATTCATCTTTGCATCGATAATATAATCACGAGCATAATTACATCTATATCCATGTTTCTTCAAATATGCTTTCGCTATTCGTTTTCTCTCTGGAAATGATCTATCTTTCCAAGGATAATCTGCTCTACATGTAGAAAATGTTCTAATTCTATTTTTATCTGCACCCATAGAAAAAGAATGTTCTACATATCCATACCAGGCTTCTGTTTCTGTATTATAACCTAATATAACATAAAATTTAGTTCCTTTCTTCATGCTCTTCTTTTTCTATTCGTTTAATAAAATTATTCATATAATTATAACCTATAAAATAACCACCAAACATAGGTACTAAATATAATAGTGCAAGACTATATATTTCGTCTTCAAATGTATTAAGAAATTCCATCATAGGTAAAGGGCTAATAAACATAATTCCTATAATATGTTGAAATACAAAACAACATACAAATAATAAAAGAATTCCTAACCATCCGAATGGTGTACAACATACAAGTATAATTTTATCACACCGAGATGCTATATTAAATAACAAACATCTCTTGATTATTTTATCTTCTTTAATAGGTATTTCAGAATCACCAAATGATCCTAAAGTACCTATTAAAATTCCAAGAAATAATCCTACAATAATTAATACTATTGATAGAATAATTAACATAAATTAATCTCCTTCATGAATAATATATGTTTCACCCTCATACTTAATAACTGAATTCTCTGAATAATCATCGAAATCAATCATCTCTGGATCTACCACATGCTCAAGGTAAATACCGCTCCAACCATCAGGACCAATCCATCCCCACAATGCATTTGTCAAATTATATGTTTCTATGACAGTCTTAAGGTCTTTCTTCTCAGATTCACTCAACATATTCTTTGAATTATATTTAGAACAAATGTCAATTACAAATGTCTTAGTTTCCTCTGGAAGATTTGTTCCACTAATAGCGGTCTTAATCTTTTCGAGTGTTTCTGGTTTAAATCCATTATATTCAACACCTGTTGCGCTCTTAGCATGCTCCTGATTACATACCTTAAGAAGAGAATCCTCTGTAGAATCACGCTTAATCAATGAATTGAAACCAATTTCATGATTAACCCAGAACAGATTATCAATTTCATCATTATCCCACTTACCAGTAGAACGAAGAACATTTCTTACAAGCTCAAGCTCATATGAATCAACAATCTCAATTCCTTCATCCTCATAAACATCACGAGGATCATTCTTATTAAATTCATCAAACTGTGACTTAAGTTCCTTGAGGAAATCCTCCTCAGTATCATACAGCTCTTCTACATCAGGAAGTTCACACAAAATGTATGTACCATTATTATTAACATAATTAATGTTGACTGAAACAACATCATTCCACATAAGGTCCATACATGGATAATGTGTATCTGCTGTAAAGGCACCTAGATATGTCTGCAGTGGTCCCTTCTTAAAATTCTTGCCGAATGTAGAATTCTTCCATTTATGCTGCCAATTTCTGTTACCAACATATGCAAGAAACAACAACACAAAATTATTCATGCGATCTGCCTCTACATTAATAATATTTGTTTCCAATGGTTGATAATCTTTATACCTACCTGTTACTGTAATAACATAAGTATTTAACTTTGGAGTTATCTTCTTACTCTTAAACATTAATTCACTCATATTCTTTATTATTTAAATTATTATTTAATTACAATACAAAGATACATATAATTCTTTATATAAAAAAATATCCACTAAGTTTTTTTTTCTTAATGGATATTATTTTTATTTCATTTATTTAAATTTTTAGGTCTTGATGAGAAATCTAACATAATTTGTCCTTTCTCATTTTTCTTAAATTCTAATTTCTTTGTTGCAACAGGTGTTGTTATAATAGATGTATTCGACTTCATATATGGAACTTCTTCAGGTTCTTGTTCTGATTCTAATGTTAATGACTATATAGCTGAATATACCATAGGTTTTACTGATACATCTGTTACATCAATAATAGGTTCATCTTGTTTAATAACAGCTTTTAATTTTTCTTTATTATTATAATCATCTATTTTTAATTCTGTATCAATACCATTTTTCTCTTTAGTAACATATGCGGTTATTTTATAATTTTCTATCTATAAATGTTCTTCATATGGTCCTGATGTCATAATAAGTTTAAAAAATGTAGGTGTAACTTCTATAATAATGAATAACATTGTTATCATGAATGATACCATTGCTAATGAATTATTTGCTTCTTTAAGATTTGAAAAAGCTTCATACCTTGCACTGAAACCATCTTCCCTTAAACCATCTATTTTACCTTCAAATTTTTCAATATGTTTATTAACTTCATCAATACGTTTCTATACAGTTGTCAACCGTTCTTTATGAAGAAGATCCCATTCCTGTAATGATTGTTTACATTGATTAACATATGTTTCTTTATCTCTATATATAGTCCCATGTCCCGCAATACCAGATAATGCATTTCCTTCTGCTTCTTCTTTCAGTTCTTTCTATGCTTTCTGTAAATCATCTACCAGTTGTTTTCGATCTTTTGTCAATTGGTTCTATTCTGCTTGTAATAATGATATTGTCTTATAATCTGATGATTCATTCTTTGCTGAATTTATTCGTTCTATATTATCTTTTAATAACTATGATTCTATTCTATCATTAAATATCTTCATTTCAAGTGGTGTTGAAATAACAATACCTAAAAATATAGCCATAATTATACGTGGCATTGTCGTTTGAATTTTTTTCCAACTTAATGTGTCTTTACCATCAGTATGCATTGAATTAACAATAAATCTATCAAGATTAAATATAAGTAATGCCCAGAATATACCAAAGATCAGTGATAATATAGCATTACTGAATACAAAAAACATTGCATAACTACCTGATATAAATGCCATCATAGCAGTAAATAAAATAGTTCCACCACTACCTGCATATTTTGCATATTCACTCGGATATAATCTTAATATATTCTTATTAACACCTGCACATGTCCATAAAAATTCGTTTATACTATTTTCATTTAATTTCCATTTACTCATTTTTCTAAATAAATCATTCTTTATATTTTCATTATCTTATTTATAATTAATTTATAATTATTGATAAATATGAAATAATTAATGGGTGATTAAATATCAGGAATATTTAATCACCCATTTTTATTTAAAAGTGAAACTTAGCTGTTGCAAACATATTAAATGGCGAATCAACCAAATAATATGCTGTATCTGATGGAATATCAACTGATCCATTAGAGAAATTCAAACGATTCGTAATATTATTAAGATTCAAACTAAGTTCTACAATCTTTGATACTCGTGCATTAACATATGCATTAAGTGTAAGGTTTTCCTTAAGTTGATGTTTATTATAAATATCCATATACATAGATGAACGGAAATTCGTATTTACACCGAACTTAATCTTATTAACAGAATAATTTGCTTCAGCAAACAATGTAGATGATGGTGAGAATGTATGATTCATTTCCTTTCCATTAATGTTCTTCAACTTATTCTCCGACCATGAAGCATTTGCAATAAGATGCAATGTATTAACAGGATTATAATCCATAGCAAGCTCCAAACCAAGTCGATATGAATCATGCTGCTTATGAAGAGGAAGTCCATTCATTGATGAAAGTTCACCTGTTGCAACAAGTTCATTACTAAAATTCATATAAAAACCATTAATATTAAAATTAATCTTATTATTACGAATTTCATAACCAAGTTCAACATCATGTACACGTTCTGACTGTGTATTCATTTCAGATTCATCTGTACGATATTCACCGCCGAACATATCAGTTCTGGAAGGCTCGCGGTTTGTGACTGCATAACGTGCATATACCTTTGAATACTTATCAATATCATATGTAAGTCCAAAACTGTAATTCATAAAATTCCAGTCATGATTAAAATCAGAATCACCATTAATACCAATAGCTGGTGTATTTACACGATAATGAAGTGATGTATAACGATATTGAAGTGCAGCATCAATAGTAAACTTATTAATTGGTTGATACTTTACATTTGCAAATACATTTACATCTGGTTTTGTTCCTGCATTATCATAATAAGGAGTAAGTCCTGGATTCTTCCATGCTGTAATAATACTATCAGAGTTTGCAATATCATATCCCTTATGACGTCTATGATAAACATATGCATTTACTCCAGTTGTAAGTGAAAGATTATTAGCAGGATAATACTTAATTACAGTGTTAAATCCAGTAAGATTATAATTAAGATGATAATTATTCAATACACTTCCAGTAGGTCGTGAAGGATCATCCCATCCAATACGATAATTACCAGTCTGATGTTGCCAATACAATGATGATGACAAGAAGACCTTATCTGATAGAATTCCCTTATATTGAAATCTATTATAAGTTGTCAAGAAATCATCTGTTTCCTGCTGACGATTACCAGACTTCATTTGCTTAAATGGTGTAGGATGCTTAGGAATCATATCTTCTGTAAGACCCATAAAACCTTGACCATTACGATGATAACCGGTCATTGTCAAGAAATCGAGTGAATGCTTATCATTAAAGAAATAACCAGTCTTAAGTGTAATTGACTTTGAATTATTATATGTATTTTCCTTATAACCATCAGTTTGCTGTGATGTTGCACGAACATGCAATCCCCAATGGTTCTTCAAACCCATATTATAAACACCACTTACACGTGATGAATTAAATGAACCATAACCAATATCAAACCATGAATCTATATCTTTCTTCAAATCAACAGATTCCAAAGAAACATTACCTGTATATGCAGCTGTACCGTTATTGGTTACTGAAGCACCTTTTTCTACCTTAATAGAATGCAAACTAGACATAAGATCAGGAGAATTACTGAAATAACAACCAAAATCTTCAGCTTCATTCCAAGGCATTCCATCCAATGTAACATTCATACGTTCCTGACCCATACCACGCATACGGAAATAACAATAACCCATTTGCGTACCATTGTCATTATATGCATAAATATTAGGCAATGTAGAAAGTACATAATCTGTACCCTGACCATGATTCATCATCTTAATAGTAGATGTATTAATCATACTACCGGTCTGTACATTATTTCGATACAAAGAAGTTACGGTAACTTCCTTCAACTTCAATGCAGTCAATGTATCTGTTACAGTGTCCGCATAAGAATTAAAAACACTCATCAATGAAATGAGCAAACACAAAATAAAATTCTTCATTTTTTATTTTTTTTATTAAAATTAATAATTATTAAATATATTTCTTTTTACTTTATTATTTTACTTCTTTCCAAATAATTTTATGAGATTTCATATTTGAATCATATACTTCTATTGAATTCCATGAATTTTGACTAATATTTTCAAGAAATACATTATCAATATATTTGTCTCTCAATATCATTTTAAATTTTGTTTCTATATCTTTATTTGTAATTACAGATTCTCTTGAACATGCAGCAGGATAAACTGTTATTGCATATACAACTGCCGTAATTACAGTAATGATAAAAAATATAATTAAACTATTATAACCTGATGTACTATCATGTATTTTATTTTCTGATACATTATTAATATTACATTTTTCTGCTTTATGTATAACCATACGTATTCAATTTTAATAATTATTCAAATAATCTGAAAACCATATGATACCTGCATATGTTAAAATAATAAGAAATACCATAGCAAGAAATACCAATGAATTCTTGCAAGTTTCTATATTATTTAAATTAGATAAAAATTTTTTACTCTTCATTCTTATATGATTCTTTATTAAATAAGAAATTATATGATGGACCAAAACGCTGTTTAAAATCAAGACCTATCGATATTTCAAAATCATATTTACCTATATAGATAATATGTCCTGTTTTAATATGTGATAAACAAAATACACATTTATTATCTTCAAAATGACAATACTTAAAACTTTTATTTGTACATTTTTCCTTTGCTTTTTCAATTACCTTATTATAAAAGGATTCTAACTTTTTATAACGAAGCTGCTCACGAGGATTATCATCTATTGATGACACTTCATTAATACGAGCATTTATAGGTATTAGACTTGTATACCCATAAAATTTCAATACTTCAAAATCGTCTATATTTAATACCATATTATATTATTCATTAATTATTATGTGACTCAAAGATACATATAATATTTTAATTAAAAAAATATTTCATGAATTATTATCTAAAAATAAATAATAAAATACATTTTAATTATTATATGAATAAGAATATAAAGAAATTACTCGAAAGTTTATTTGATGATGATTTCAATGATATATATGTTGATGATACAGATTCTGATACATAGGAAGTTTCTCAAATGATTAATGATAATGTCAAAATTACATCATTAGCACAATGTGATAATATAGATGAAGTAAATGAATATTTCATCAATAAATACGATCTTGTTAATAATGTATTAAATACTATTACTGATATAATGTATGCTGTTCAGAAACATAGCGAACTTCCTTTTACTATTGATTGTGATTAGTTTAATAATGAACAACGTAATATATCAGTTCAAAGGGCGAACAGTTGTTATTTTAAATGTGTTATTGGTGGTAGTTTCACATTTGAAATTTATATAATTCCATACGAAGCAGTATATAGAAATAAATCTAGAGAATTTCGTGCATGGTGTGTTAAATTTCCTGATGTTAATGATAAAATAGTTTTACGTATTAATCAAAGTTCTTCTTATACTGCACCAGTTAATAAATTTATTGAATCTTATAATAAGACATATTTTGATATTAATGAGTATCAAAAATAGATAGGTGAAGTATTAATGGAATCTGTTGAACAAGTATTTAATACATAGAGAATTACAGATGAATTAACATGTACAGGAAAAGTATATAAAGTAGTTCAGAAAGATATTGACCGTATGAATAAATGTATAGATACAAGAAATTTCAGTGGTTTTGATAAGATTACAAAGGCAGATAAGATGGTTGCACGATTAGCAGCTTTATTTATATGTGCGAAGAATAGAAATATAAAAGATTTACAATTATAGTTTAATGATGACATATTATTAACTATTATATTAGGACGTAAAATATATAATAAAACTTATACACGTCAATATGGAAGATATGGTAGTTATCGTATTAATATGAGTAGTAAGGAAGATTTTATTAATATATTAAGAAAGTTACAGAAATTCCCAACTATTCATTTGAAAGATGTTATTGCAACATATAATGCGTATAAAGATTAGTTCTAAAAATTAATTATTTATTAGTAAACATGATTATAAAAAATAATAATAAAGCTGTTGATGTATAGAAAAAACAACGTGTGTGTTGGGAAGGTCAGAAAACTTCCAGACGTTTCTATGTAAAGAAAACAGTTTCATATGGAAAATGGACTACACATAAAGAGCCTCAAACAATACCATCTATATCATGGGAAGGTGGAACAACAGTCAACTGTAAATGTTGGGTTGAAAGAACTAATACAGTTAGAGAAGGATTTGTTATATCACCTGTTACTGAAAAACATTATTTGATACCATCATTTAGCGGAATAGCATCTGATTGTAGAGTAAATACAACAGGAAATAAAGAAGATGGATTTACATTTACTTTTGGAAAACGTGATAATGCAACATCTGACAGAACATATACAGATACTGCACAATATACAGATGAAACTGGAAGCTATTCTATAACAGTTACTGTAACGCAAACAAAACGTGATAAGTATGTAACTAAATTAGATAATGCAAGTATTACTACAAATTTAATTCCTGCAAGCGGAGGAAATATAAGTTCGGGTACATTAACTTTTAGGAAAACATATAATACTGGTGAATCTGAAAATGTTACAGAAAATATAACCTTTTCTACAGTAAGTGCTACAACAAAAGGCACTACAGAATCTGGTGTCACTGATGTTAAAACTATAGCAGCAGGAGGTACAACACAGAAACAAACAACAATTGATGGAGTTACATTAACACATCCTAGTTTTACAGTTAAGCAAGCAGCAAACACTAAGACAATTAAAACACCAGAATCAAAGAAAACCACCAGCGTAATATTATCTGTAAGTCCTACAACAGTATATAGTTCAGGAGGAACTGTAACATTTACATTATAGAGAAAGTATACATTAAATAAAGTTGTTTATTAGTATACATCTGGTTCAACATCTGGTGGTGGAAGTGATGCAAATCAAGGTCCTGAAGCAGTTAATGCTAATTAGACATATACAATAACTGGAATAACTGGTGTTTCATCAACTAAAGGAACATCATATAAAATTCCTGCATCTACTTCAGCAAGAACAATAAAGTTCAAAACAACGTATGATGGTATAACATCAAATGAAGTATCAGTTTCATAGAAATTAGATGGTCCAAATGAATCAAAAGCATTTATATATTCTAATCTGAAAATTACAGAATATAGCTATACTAAAGATAAATCTGGTTATCATTTTCCTGCATCTGGTAAAACTATAACTGCAACAGACTGTACATTGAAAGGTACTTATGACTGGACTTATACGTCTATGGAAAATAAGACAGTAACAGAAACAGTTACATGGACATTTAATGATTTAACTGCTGCCATGTATACATTTACACCAACATCTTTTACTGCAGATTCATTAGGAACTACGCCAAAAGCTGCAGATATTTAGTATACAAATTTTACAGTTGATATTAAAAATTTAAAGCATACATATAATGGAAAATAGCATGACGTTAAAAATTCAAGTGGTAAGTTTTTAGAAGCATCATCAAAAGTTACATTAACAAGATAGGGAAATAGTGGTACACAAGCATCAAATCCAACAAGTACAAACTTATCTGTTTCAGTAAGTCCAACTTCATTTGACTATAAAGGTGGTTCTGCTACTTTAACTGCAACATTAATAAAAAAATTTAATGTAACATGGACATCCGGTGCAACAAGTACAAATCCTACAAATACAAATGTAACAAGTTCAACAACATTTTCTGGTACATATATAGAATATGGACAAACACAACAGAACACATTTTCGTTTACAGGTAACAAACCGACAATACCGAATATATAGTCAAGTAAAACCAGTAGAACATATACATTTACTGGAAAATATAGTAGTTATTCAGATACTGCAACAGCATCACAAACAGGTAATACAACATTATATATAGTAACATTTCATAAAAACAATACATACGCGAAATGGAGTAAAACTACTGGTAATGAATCAATTACAAAGAAATTTAGTAAAGATACACCATATACGGGATTAATACCAGATGAAACACCTACATGGACGGAAGGTAGTAATTTAAAATATGTATTTCTTGGTAACTATTCAACAACAACAACAGGTGCAGCAGTAACAAGTGGATCTTTATTAACTGGTGATATAAATTTATATGCTCGTTGGAGCACTGCTTCTACTGGTTATGTAAAAGTTTCTTGGGATCCAAATGGTGGACAACTTTCACCAACATCAGGTGGAACATCAACAAGTAATTCAATATATGATTATCATAATCCTGGAGCGATTAAATGTTAGCCATCTGATATAGGTTATAAGAATACTCCTAGTAAAACAGGTAATACATTTCTTGGTTGGTATTATAATAGTACATATTATAAAACATTTCCTGTAAGCATTACATTAAGTACGACACCTATACTATTTAATGCAATGTATACAGTTACTCAAAAAACTGTATATTGGAATTCAAACGGTGGTACTTTCAGTGATGGTTCTATATAGAAATCAGAAAAGAAAAATTATGGAGATTCTATTTCTGCATATTCATCAAGTCCATCAAAACCAGCAACTACCACAACAACTTATAAATTTAAAGGTTGGTCTTTAACTACAAATGGTACCGTAGTTACATTTCCATATACATTAACTACAACAAATACAACATTTAATTTTTATGCCATATATACAAGTTCAGCTAATACATATACAGTAACATGGGCAAATACTGATGCTTCAATTGCGATTTGGGCAGATGGCACAACTACTAATAAAACATCTATTGTTACACATGGTACACAATATAAAGCTTTAACAGCACCTGCTAAATTTGCAAATCCAATTAAAAATAGTGGAGATACTATAAGATATACAGCAGCATGGTATACGTTTCCTACTAACGGAGTATTGTTATCTTCGTCAACAACACAGGTAACAAGAGATATAAATGTATATGCAGTATTAACTATTTATGCATATAAAGTAACTTTTAATCCAAATAACGGTACATTAACTGTTAATGATAAAGCATATACTTCATCAAGTCCATATATTACATATACAAAAGGCACATTTAGTTTTAGATATAAACCTACACGTACGGGTTATGAATTTAATGGATGGAGCAGCACTCCTACTCCTAGTGAAAGTTATGTTGGTTTTTTTGATGATAGTATTACAATAAATAGTTCAATTACATATTATGCATTATGGAAACAATTATTTACAGTAACATGGGCAAATACTGATGCTTCAATTGCGATTTGGGCAGATGGCACAACTACTAATAAAACATCTATTGTTACACATGGTACACAATATAAAGCTTTAACAGCACCTGCTAAATTTGCAAATCCAATTAAAAATAGTGGAGATACTATAAGATATACAGCAGCATGGTATACGTTTCCTACTAACGGAGTATTGTTATCTTCGTCAACAACACAGGTAACAAAAGATATAACTGTATATGCAGTATTAACTATTTATGAGCTACATTAACTCCTATCTTATTAGTACTTGCATAATAAATATATCATAATAGAATAATTAAAAATATGAAAAAGAATATATATAATTTATTGAAATTATTTGAATCATTTTCTGATTTATTTGATGATGATATATTATCCGATGAAACTACAGGTTCAATCGATACTGATTTATCTGCTCGATTCGCAGAAAATGATTTAAAACCAATTGTGGTAGATCTTCTCGGTATCGATAAACCACGTAGTTGGAAATATGAAAAGATTAATAACAAAGAGGTTCTTGTACATAGAGGCAGAAAGGGTTCTTTATATCCAGATAAAGCATTAGAAGATATGATGGATGCATTAAAAAAGAAAAAATTTAATGTATATAGAGTATCAAATTGTCCTTATGCTTTTGTCAATAATTTATCATTTTATGATGGCAAATGTAAAGAAAAGGAATCTCTTGGACTTACACGAGGATTACCGCCTAAAGATAGTGAATTATATGCAAGTTGTGGTTATTTAAAATTAGAACATGAATATGACAATTGGGTTAATAAAATATTTCCAGCAATGCCTGAAATTGTTCAAGAGTGTTTTAGAAATGATCCAACATATAAAACGATTTTATTATCTGAAGATGAAGGTATAATGTTATCATATCAGTCACCTTCTGGATGTGGTATTCCATATAATTATAATGAATCAACATTTACTGCAATTCTTAAATTAACAGGTAAAGTTATATATGAAGAAAAAGATGATAATAATCAGAAAGATATTATTATTAAAACAAAAGATATAAATAAACGTATATCATTTTTAAAATCACGTTATAAAAAACTAGGAACTTTAAATGTTATTAGAGATAATAGTTTTTATATTGATGATAAAAATGAACCATATGGTATAGTTTATTTTAATTGGAAACGTCAAGTAAATTTATGTAAAAATTCAAAAGAATATAATATACCTACGTTTTTAATTTGGTTATTACAGAAAAATATATATCCGTTAAACGATATAGAAAAAGATGATGATAATGCTGTATATGAATTAACAAAAAATGGGTTAACATTTTATTTCTATAAAAATATTAATTCTGAGATTCTTAGTAAATGTAATAATGAAAATACTGATAGATATAGTATAGGTAATAAAATTGATTCATGTGTAATTGTTAGGTTAACAGATGAAACATTAGAACATTTTCATGATATTTTTGATTAAAATAATAAAAGGAAGATCAATCTTTTTGATCTTCCTTTTTTACTTCTATAATATAAACTGCTTTCTTTTCTACTTTAACACATATAATATTTGTTATAACTTCATTACGAGTACCTATAATACTTCCAACTGAAATATATGGACCACCATCTGGATCTATAAACTCTATATTAGTATAATCCGTACGAGCTTTACCTAAATCCTTAAATCCAACTCTCATAAATGTATAAATATTTTCTGGACCAATTAATTGATATGAATCTTCTGAAATCGGTTCTAAATATATTTTCCCATAATAACGATTAAATAATTCTATTTTCTCTTTTCCTGTATATGTATTAAATAATTGTCGAGTTTTAACTTTTTTCATTACTTTTTATAATCTTTTCGTTAATTTAACTATATAATTTATAAATAATTTAAATAAAATGTTTTATAAAATATACTATATTCATATTAATAATGTATCTGACTTAAATAAACTATTATCTAAACTCCATAACATTGGTTATCAAGAATCATATTTATCTGAATTTAGTTTTTGTCCATATATTATTATTCATAAAGATTTTGAAAAAAATAAAATTCCTATTTATGAAAATATTAATAAAGGATATTTAGATATGTTACAAACAAAAGTTATCCTTTCAGAAGATACTGATATTGATTCATTTATTTCTCATGCATATGAAATTGTTGATAATAATGTTAATTCGAATTCTTTATTTTAATATCTCAAATCTTTAAGTATTGAAAATATATTAAATGTAATATTATCACAATCATCAAAATCCGGATATGTATTAGCAAATAATGAAATTTGCATATCTTGTTGAACTTGTTTATATTTAGCAATAATATTATCTGGTAGATGTATTTTACAATCTCCTGTTATTTGAATTTTTATATTAGATGGTAATAAATTATTAAGTTTTTTAATTGATTCAAATTCAAATACAACATTTTCAAATACTAATTCATAATATATGTTATTATCTTTAAAATTTAATATAAACTCTTTTATATTCTCAATAAATTCATCATCTATTAAATTACTTTTATTTTTATCACTATATTTTGATAATGTCATGAATATTAAAAATTTCGTACATTTTTCATTTACTTCATAAAAATCATATAAAGGTTCTATATTAATATTTGTAATATGTGGTATAGCTTTAATTATATTAGTATCTATAACACCTAATAAACAATTCTTATAATGTCTACAGTGATATTTTTCACCTAATAATCCCTTTATATTCAATGAAATACTATAAGGACTATTAACATCAAATGTCACAACGTCAAAATAATTTTTATATTGTCCATAGCCTTCAAATGAATCCATATAAGCATAAAAAGCATTATGTCGTTTATAAATATCATTATTTATATAACTATTGAATTTAAGATAATTCAAATTATCATTAACTAAATTAGATAATGATGTTACCGCAGTATCACCAAACACTGAAGTAACATCATTATCATCATTTAATAAAATATCGTCATCAAATAAATTTTCCATTAACAAAATTCAGTTTCAAGAGTCTTTCTTAAATTTCTCAAATCATCAAGATACATATCCTTTATGGTTGTTTTCTTAATATACTTAAGCTCTTTTTCTATCTCTTTGTTTTTCTTAATTAATTCCTTTTTCTCTTCATCAGTTAACTTAGAAATTTGAATTTGTAAAACAGAATCAGGTAAATCATATTTCTTCAAATCTGCTACAACATCCTTTCTCTTTCTGTTAGAAATAACCAAATCTCCATTATTAACCAATTCAATGAATCTACAAAGATTGTTGTTATCTTCATATCGTTTCTCCATAACAGTAACTAACCGATCTTTTCGATCATTATACTTATTGAGACGAATATTAACAAAATACTTTATAAGTTCTTCTTTATTAATGAAATGTTTTACCTTCTTATTTTCATCAAGAACATATAACAAATCATCTGGTACATATGTATATAGTCCTATTTTCTTAAAAAGTTTATCTTTCCGATCTGGTTTCATCTCACGCTCAAGCTGTTTCTTAGGGAAAATTAACCAATAATTCAACTTATCATCCTGTGAATAATTCTTCCAATCTTTAAGAAATCCTTTCTCAACCATATCATTAAGACGTTTCTCAAACTTATCAAAACCTGTATCATATGGCAAATCAGTTACCTGAAATATATCATTCTTAATATCTACTTTATATACACCAGAATTTAACCATTTATTTACGTCTGTATCAAATGTAAACCTATCTTCACTAATACCTCTAACATATGGTCTAATCACAGTTTCTTTAATATCACCAGTATTCAACATTTCAATACAAGCATCAATAACATCAACAGGATTATATGAAAATGAACTGAATTTATAACCAGGTGCCATACCTTCTGATCTTGATGTAATTACAGTAGGAATAATTGGCCAATAATTTACAGGCTCAAGATATGTACCTTCATCAAACACATATTCCAAAAGATCCTCATCTGCTTTATATAAATTTGCATATGGTGATAACTTACAGAAAAGATAACGAGGAGCTGAAACAGCTTTTTCATCTCGTAATGAACCATGCTGACCTGTTATAGTAATAGGATTAAGATTATCACGAAATTCTGCTGCAAGGGTGAATATAGTGTTTGTTAAACTAGCATCGCCATGCATGTACAGAGTTAGATTATAAACATCACCTACAAGATTTAAATTCTTAATTTCCTTTCCGTTTTTCATTCCTCCATGGAAAGCAGCATGCATAATTTTTCTTGCACCAACTTTAAAACCGTCTAGTAAACTAGGTAATGCTCGTGTTGCAATTACATACTTTGTATAATCTTTATAATCTGTATTTAAAAAATCTGTTATAGTTCTTACTATTTTTTTATTACTATCATTAATAATATGTGCATCTAAACCTTTAGCTTTCTTTGTTGTTACTTTCATTTAATAATTAAAATTTTATTTCTTATATTTATAATTAAATTTCTAAATATTGTTTTAATTCGTCTAATGAATAAAATGCTTTATAATTTAAATTATTATCTTTTGCAGTTTTTATTTTTAATTGATCTCGTTTAGTCCATACTTCTATAGCATTATTATAAAATTTTGTATTCTTTTGCTTCCATTTATTTAATTTTTCAATATCATTTATATTATCTTTATTAAATATATGTCCCCCATGTGTCCAATGATAATTACATTCAATATATAAATCTAAATTTTTAATATAGAAATCACAATAAAATGAATATAAATCAGATTTATATTGTTCAATTACATTATTCACACCAAATTTTTCGATTAATAATGTTTTAGAAGCTTTCTCTGTATTTGATGAATTAAATGTTCCATTTATACGTTTAGTATTATTTGCTTTTTGTAAAATAATATCTATCTTATCTCTAACTTTATTTTGTATATCAGATGACATGAATGGTTTTTCAACACCATATTTCTCTATATTCGTTTTCTTTACTTTTTCAGGGTTAAAAACACCACCATATTTTTTAATTTGCGTATTTATAGTCTTTTGATTTATTTCTTTATTTTGTGCAGACCATTCGACACCATATCGTTTAATATTAGTTTCTTTAATTTTATTTTTTACTGAATCTAATAACATGGGACTATCAACACCATATTTTTCTAAACATGTTTGTCTACATTTATTTCGATTATTATAGTGTGAATCACCATATCGTTCAAGAAGAGTTCTTTTTGTTTTTTCTTTTATTTCATCAATTTTCTGTTTCCTTTTTTCTTGTATTCGTTTAATGTTTTCTGGATTACTCATGTATGATGTATAATCCATTTTACTTTGGAACTCTTCTGTTTTCATATATTCATATTGACATTTTCGAGAACATGTTTTACCATATAGCATAGAAGAAAGACCATAATATTTTAATGGTTTACCACATATAGGACATTTTGGTATTTCTTCTATTTTATATTTTATTCTGTGTAAAACTTCTTTAAAATCATTTCTGAAATCAGGAAACCTATTTATAAGATAATTTTTTATATCATCATTATTATCTATAATGTATGATGTTGTTTTCCTTATTCTATTTGGATTTGTTTTACTTGTAAAAAATAAAGAAACTATATAATCATCATTTATCTATTGATTATCATTCATATTAATAATATATACCATTTACAACAACTGACATATCTTCATAATTAATCATAGCAGATTCTTTCCAAGGACAAATTTTTCTTGCAATCTCATCTGATATTCCTTCATTTCTGAATATATTAAGAAATTCTCCATATGGTCCATAATCAGAATATATACGATTATAAAAAAGATTCTGTTTAATCTTATTAAATCTATTTCGACCGGATATATTGTTTACCATAGGATTATGTAAAAATTTCTTTGTCTTTCTTGGAAGTTTTTTCTTTGATAATGAATATCTGTAATTTTCTTTCATATAACCAAAATATTTAGGATACATGAAATATTTCATTAATTCTTTATAAAACTTTTCTTTATTTTCATTTGTTACTTTTGACATTGAATTCTGTTTCAACAAAATACCCAATCCTTGAAGCATTAATGTTTGTTTAGTATGATACTTTGTTCTAAGACTTTGGTAATTCTCATCAAAAACATCTTTATATACAATATCAGAAATAAGTTTACATGCATCAAATAATGTTCTATGAGATTTATGTGTTAACTTAAAATAAATTTCAACATCTTTAATCCAATCTTGTATTGAATATGTAGGAATATCTATTGTTCTTCCATTTAAATATTCTCCATATTTTAACAATGTATTATAACTATCTTTAGGCAAATATCCATAATACCATGCATAAAAACTTTCATAATTGAAATTATTTTCAAATTCATCTTTTGACAGTTCTCCATTAACTGTATCACTTTCAAATATCAAATATGTTGAATGTGGAAAATTATATTTGATATAATTATAAATCATATCATTTATCTGATGATATGATTTTGCTGTATCAAGGCATAAATCTATTAATTCATTTATTTTGTTATCAGGAAACTTACTAAATTGTGGTATAGGAAATTTCTTTATTAAATCATCTTTTGTCATAATGTGCTTTATTTAAAATAGTATACTCATTTAATTTAAACTTAAATTTGAATTATTATTATTGTTATTAAATAACTTTATAATAATGTACATAAAAAATATAAAAAATAAAAATTTCATAATTTATTAGTTTATTAATTTATTGATTTATTATTTAACATCCTCCAGAACGAGAAAAACCACCATATGTATTTCCACATCCACCTGAATATGTGTCATAATAATCTCTGGTAGTTATTGTCTTTTCTTTTGGTTTTTCTTTAATTACTTCTTTAAAATTTAGTGTATTTTTTTCCTTACTATTTAATGTATAATAATTACTTCCATCTGTTGAATAATCATTAATATCAATAACAGAAGGTTTAGGTAATACTTTATACAGTAATTCATCCATTATCTTTTCTTTTTCTTCTTCCTTCTTATGTTTATATTCTTTTAATCGATCTGATAATTCATTATCATCTATTGTTTCCAATGTACTATCAATATTTTTAATTGCACTATCAATTTTTGTTATAGTATTATAACTATTCAATAGTTCATTTCTATCTGCATGTGATGCAATATAATCACCTATATATTTGGTAATATTATCTAATATTTTTCTAACATCCATAATTATTAACTAATTTTATTTTTAGAACCATCTTCTGACAATTTTTCCATCTTCATATATAATACAGAAAAAATATTTTTTTGCAAAAAATGGTCTGATTAATATTTTCAATAAATCATTAATAGACGCATGTTGTTTATGAGTCTTATAAAAACAGCATCGTTTAATAGTAAAATCAGAATTTGAATTATATCCTAAATATGGAGATAGATCAAAATGTTTTGTTGAACATCCATATGAAAAAGGAGAAGGTAATTTAAAACCTAATAAATCTTCAATAGAAACATAAAGATCATCATGTTCAAATATTTCTGCTAATTTGAAATTAGAATAACCTAATTTTTCAAAAAACTTTATATTATCTATAATATCTTGTTTATCATTGAAATAACCTTTTATAATATTAATAGTTAATGAAACTTTATTTTTATATGGTATTTCACTGAATAATTTTTCTCTATTATAAAATGAATTACAACCTCTGATTTTATCACCAATTTCCTGATCATAATGTTGTGGTGAAATAATAAGGTGATCTATTATCTTTATTATTTCGAAAAATGTTTCTTTATGTGTCCAACATGTAATAGGCATTGATGTAATAACAGTAACATTTAATTTTGCAAATCTTTTTATATTTCTGACTAATTGTAACAGTTCATCAATATAAAGCATCGGTTCACCCCCTGATATTGCAATATCATCTATTTTATCTTTTATGTTTAATACTGATAAAAATATTTTATCTATATCTGGTTTTTTATTTCCAACACCATTATTAAATGCATCAATACAGAAAGGACATCTGTTTGAACAATTTTTAGTAAAATGTATTTGTGCTTCATTAAATATCTGATCACAAATATTATTATTTAACTTAAATAATTTCTTCATATTCAATATAATTAATCACATATTATAATAAAATAAATAATAAAAGTTTTTATATTTTTATGTCATTATTATATAATAAATTAATAGAGTCTATTAAAACCGCAATATATGAAAGTTTATTTGATGATATAGACGATGATATTATATTAGATGATAATACTACAATAATAGATAATATATCAAATAATTATAAATTTGTAAATTTAGGTTTACCTTCTGGAACATTATGGTGTACTAAAAATCTAGGTGCAGAAACTGAAACAGATCCAGGTAATTACTATCAGTGGGGATATACAGAACCTGTACATACTAAGCGTATATTTAAAACAGATTATACAAAATTTAATCCATCTGGGAATAACAAAACATTTACAAAATATTCTAAGAATAAAGTTCATTATCAATTAGAAGATATAGATGATGCTGCATATTAGGAAACAAATGGAAATTATAAAATACCAACGCCAGAATAGTTTGAAGAATTAATTAAATATTGTAATTGGAAATGGTGTGATACTAATGGTAATACAATACCTGGTTATGAAATAACATCTAAAAAACGAGGTAATAAAGAATTTATATATTTACCTGCAGCAGGAAGTGTTACTGAAGGATTTTCTAGTTATGGATACGGTAATTACTGGACTTCTTATAATACATCAGATCCAAAATATATGAATATGTATAGAAATAACATTAAAGCATATGCACAAAGTTTATATTTTTCAAGTGATATAAAGTATGAAAGTGAATTACCTCATATAATTTAGGAACCACGTTTTTATGCATTCACAATAAGACCAGTCTTTAATAGTTAATTATTTTTAATAAATATATTGTAAAAATAGAATAATATTATTATGTCATTATTTGATAAAGCAATAAATAAAAAACTATCTACATATTCTGTTACATATATTTTAAATGAAATGGCAAAGAAAATAGATCACAGAACGTTAGATAGAAAATTATGGTTAAGTGTAGCATCTGTTTGTTCAAGAAATAAAGCGACTGAATGTGAATTCATTAAACCTATGAAAAAATTAACAAAATAGGATTTAATTGAAAGATATGTTGCAGCTCTTATTATTATGAAGAAACCATGTCCTAAATCAGAAAGAGATATGGATAAAATTAAGGTATTCAATTTATTTGGTCATAGAATATTAGAATTAGGTGGAACTATATCAGAAATACAAGACTTATATAATATAAATATGGGTATTACATCTAATACTAAACCTATATAGTCAACACCTGTAGTATAGTCTGAACCAGATATTGTTAAACCTGTTAGAAAAACTCGTACAACATCAACAAGAAGTAAAGTAAGTAAAAAATATATTACAAAACTTGAAGCATTAATACAACATATACCTACTTCATTATATGATGATTTTGATGTAAAATCAGCTTCATATGTAAGTGAATATAATAAAGTATATAAAAAATGTCAAAGTGATATTGAGTCATATGTTAATAGCTTATTAAAGAAATGTCATAATGATGCAATTAAATTCGTTGATTTATTAAGAGATGATATAATTAATTTTAATAAATTAACTGGTTTTTCTGATAAACATTTATTTGCTATTAGAAAAAATGTAGGATATGTAAGAAGAGGTTATGACGGTTATGATCAATATTTTAATCTTGAAATTGATCCAGATTCATATAATTGTTTTGTTGAATATGAAGCCGCTTCATTTGCACCAGATGCAAGAAGACGAGATTTTAAGAGAGATTTTGAATTGACAAACTTATTTAAGTATTCATTAACATCATATTCATATTTTAATGAAAAACCTAATTTATTTAAAGTATTATGTGAAGGTGTTTATCTTTATATTGTTAAACCATATATTTTATATAAATTAAATGGTAATGAATCTGAAAATGCAGCTAATAGTGAAAAAACATTATTAAAATATAAGATGGAAACAAATCCATCTAATTATTTCCAATGGTTTAAATCATAGATAAAAACAATTTTGGAAAATAATCCAGATAAGAAAATATATTGTAATTATAATGACTGGAGTGGCGCTATTAAAGATTTATATTATAATAGTTCAAATGGTAAATGTTTTATACATGTATATATGTAGTCAGGAAGTTCAGATAGAGACAGTACAGATACATTAAACCATCTTACTTCATTATCTGCTTCAGATGAATATGAATTTACATATACAGACAGAACATATTCTGGTTATCATGAAGATGCATATTATAGTTGTGTTGTATCAGATTTGGATACATTTGCAGAAAAAGTATTTAATATTATAAAAGAAGATATACAAAAAGGAAAATTAGTATAATTAAAAAGGATAAGAATTACAGAAAATTCTTATCCTTTATTTTTTTATTCTTGATAAAATAGACCTTGTCTATTAAAAACATCTATTTCATTTTCAATATCCATTTTTGCTCCTAAAATCATTACCCATTGATCTAACGGTATTTTATCAATCAGTAATTGATTTATATTTGCATAAAAACGTATACCATTTAAATCTATATCATTTTGTGAATAATCATATATTGCATTATCATATGCTTCATGCTCATTTGAAATATACATAGATGTAGCAAATATATTATGTAAATGATCACTATGCCTATTTACAAAAGAAGATGCATGGCACCAACAACAAATCACATTTTTAGCATGAATTAAATTTACATTTTCATCATGCAAAATATATAGTCCTTTATAGAAATCAGGAAATAATAAACCATATTCAGTTCCATGACCTAAAAATATAATAGTATCATCTTCTGCTATAATTGCATTATTAACAGAAGTTTCTGCTTCATCTATATTCATATCTGGTGTAATTTCTACTACATTAACATCAGATATATTTTGCCATGTACATCTAAGAACCTGACAATCGGAATCTAACATATTTGAAAATATAATTGTCATAATGTATTATTTTTAATTAATAAATTTCATGCTTTGCTGCCAATAACGTATTTTTCATAAGCATACAAATTGTCATTGGACCTACTCCACCAGGTACAGGTGTTATATAACTGCATTTTGGCGATACTTCATCAAATTTAACATCTCCACATAATCTGAAACCTGACTTCTTAGTATTATCAGATATTCTTGTTGTACCAACATCAATAACAACTGCATTATCTTTTACCATATCAGCTGTCACAAATTCTGGTTTACCAACAGCAGCGATTAATATATCTGCCTGTTTACATATATCTCTAAGATTTTCAGAATGACTGTGACAAACCGTAACTGTTGCATCACCAAAATTCTTCTGAACCATTAATGTAGACATTGGTTTTCCTACTATATTACTACGTCCTATAATAACACAATGTTTACCTTTTGTTTCAATATTATAATATTTTAGCAATTCCATAATACCATATGGTGTTGCAGAAATAAAACAAGGTAATCCTATATTTAATCGTCCTACATTAACTGGATGAAAACCATCTACATCTTTTTTATAATTAATTGCTTCTGTTATCTTATCTTCTGATATATGTTTAGGTAATGGAAGTTGTACAATAAAACCATCTACTGTAGAATCATTATTTAATTTATGAATTTCATTAAGTAATTCATCTTCTGTAATAGTTGAATCAAATCTCAATACTGTACTTTTAAATCCACATGTTTCACATGCTTTAACTTTATTTTTAACATATGTTTCAGAACCGCCATCATGTCCTACAAGAATCGCAACAAGATGCGGAGGCCTACCACCATTTTTAATAATATTATCTACCTCTACTTTTATATTTTGTTTAATTTCTGTAGATACATGTTTTCCATCTATTAACTTCATTTTATTCCTAAATTATTTTTTACAAAGATACATTTTTATTTTTATAATTAAAAATTCCATATGTTTTTTATATTTAACATATGGAATTTCAATATTGTTATTAAACTTCATTTTTAAGCATATCTTTACGAGTTTTTGCAATACCTTTACCAAACCATGATTTAATAGTCATATCTGCTAAATCATCTTTAGTATAATAATGTAAAATCGGATTACGCATCATCTCTTTATATTCTGTTGCTGTTAATCCACCAAGACCTTTATTATATGTAATCTTATAACCCTTTAATTTATCTTCTTTCTTTTTGAAGTCTTCCATTGTAAAGAATCCTTGTACATCATTACCTTTAGTTGCAGTAATAATATGTGTAATACTTCTACATACAATTCCTGCTTCAAATAATTCTGGCCATAAATTAAAGAATGTTAAAAGCAATCCAGCAATTTTACTACCATCAAAATCAGCATCTGTTGCAATAACTAATTTACTGAAATTAAGTTTCTTTACATCGATTGGTTCACCCCATTGTAAACCGATAATATTAAACAAATCAGATAACTCTTTATTTGCCATAATTTTTGTTGGCGGTAATCCGATAACATTCAAAATAACACCTCTCAACATATATGCCGCTTGTGTTTGTGGGTCACGCGCCCCTCTGAATCCTGCACGTGCAGAATCACCCTCAAATATCCACAGTTCTCTATCTGCTGTTCGTTTTGAATTTGCATCAATGAATTTATCGTTATTTCTAATCTTAGTCTTTGCTTGTCTATTAAGTTTTCGAAGTGTTTTCTGATCTTCAACTTCACATTTTTGCTTATACCAATCAATTACTATATCAACAATCTCAGATTTTAATACATTCTTAATAAATGCATCAGGAACTTTAAATGTATATTTGGAATCATTACTGAATTTCTCAACAACAGTTGTCAAACATTCCTTTGTCTGTGAATCATATGATGGATTATTAACATGGAATGTACAGAACATTGAATACTTTCCATCAACATTCTTTGGTGTAATGTCAATATTTTCTTTAGATAAAAGATAAGCAGAAATAGCATTGTTAATCTCATTTCTAACTGCTCTGATATGTGTTCCTCTTGAACATTCTGCACCATTTACAAATCCGACATTAATTCCATTATCAGGAAATACCCATACTTGCATAATAGAATCAGAGAATTTCAACATTTGTTCTGTATCTACATAATCAGTAAATAATTCAATATATTCATCAAATGTTTTGAAATGCCATTCTGATTCTCTGATAACCTTGTCATTATCTGTATATGAAAAATGTACATTTAATCCAACGTTTGCAGCAGCTGCATCAATACATCTTTTCTCTATGATATTAATAAAATCTTCTGAGAAACATGTATCTACTGTTTCATGAAGTCTCTTAAAATCCAACTTAAACTTTGTTTCTGTATAATGATCTTTCTTCGAACATTTCTTTATTTCTAGATCATCATTTATATTCATATTATTAGACCATGTTTGATGATATGAATTCTTTCCGTCTGCTGTACTTACTTCATATTGTGTTGACCATACGTTTGTAATAGCAGAACCTACACCATTTGTTCCTACACCATCTCGTGAATCATCATCATTATAATTTGATGAAGTTCGCAGAGAACCAAACAAAAAGGTAGGTACATAAATACCTGCTTCTTTATGTTTTACAACAGGAATACCACCATTATCTCTAATAGTAATAAAACCGTTTGTATCAATTTTTACATCAAGGTTTGTAAGTCCTAAATTATCAATTCTTCTATATTCGTCTACTGAATTTGAAATAATCTCATCTACTAACTTTAAAACCGCAGGAATATATGAAACTGTTTTCATAATCATCTTACAGTTATCATTGTCATAAACATATAAATTCTTATCTTCTTTATTAATTGAACCAATCCACATACCAGATTTCTGGAGGATATGTTCAACTTCTGTCATACTTTTATACTTCTGTTCAATCGTTAATTTCTTTGTTGTCATAAATCTTATTTAATCAAAAATTACTTTTTATTATATATCTTAATTATTAAATTGCTTAATTTTCTTGTTTATTTTTAAGTTCTTCTATTTTATTAAATATATCATTAATAATATAATCGTTTCGTTACATCAAAAATATTTTTCTTATTTATATTAAATTTATATAGAATATATTTTTTTATTTAAATTTTTAGGTGTATCTTTGCGTTAGACCAAAAAGATTAGATTATATAAAAAAGTATATTAAGAATATTAATTAAAATTATGAAAAATTATGAAAAAGTTTATTTTTGTATTAGTTACAATGTTTGCTGTTACACTTACTACATATGCTAGTAAGAAGGATACAACAGAGATTCACAATCTTCGTGTAGAGAATCAGAGATTGCAGAAGTATATTGATGAATATGGTCCTCAATCAGACGGTTATAGTGTAGAAGATATTTCTCCTATTATGCAATTGTCTCTTGAAACCGGCACAGGTGAAATCCGTGCATATGGTATTTCAGAATCTCGAAATGAGATGTTTGCATATAATAAAGCAGTAACACATGCAACTGCTAATCTTCGTAAAAAGATGGAGTTGTATATTCGTTATGGTATTGACATGTATAATGATGAACTTGAAACAGATGATGGTTCATCTATCAGTAATAAGACACGTGAACAGGTTGTCAATGCATGTAAGGGTATTGTAGAAGGTATCAATGTTATAAAGTGTCAAAAGTATTATAATCGATATAAGCAAATGTATCGGTATGAAGTTTGCGTAAAATATGATAAAGAGAATATTATCAGTAATATTAAATCACAGGATAGACATCTTCTTAAGAAAGAAAAAGAATTTGAGAGGGATATGATGGATGCATGGGATGAACTTGATAAGTATCAGTCTGATAAGAAGAAATCAGAGAATGTAGAAATTCCTTTGGAACCTAATCATGATGAGTAACATTAAATAAAATTAAGTAAAACATAGTATAACATTAATTATAAATAAGATTATGAAATATATTATATCATTTCTAATTTGTTTATTTTCTTTTACATTTAGTTTTTCTCAAGTTCTATCTGAAAAGAATAAAATTCAGCTACGAAATAAAGTAGTAACAGAATATGTTGAAAATAATGTAACTGGTTGTTCTGTATATAAAACATCTAATGGTCCTGTTTTGGTATCAGTCGTTAAAATTGCAAATAACAGAAATCCTGAATATTGTGATCGTATTGCACATATGAAAGCAACAAGATCTGTTATTGAATTTTTACGTGGAGCAAGAAACAGATCTTATTCTACATATAATATAGAAAATATGGAATCAAATTTTTATACAGAAGATTCTAACGATGATAATAATTCAGATAATTCTGATATTGATGCAGTAACATCAGTTAATATGAATGAAAATTCACATAATTCTGATAATTATACATTTACAGATGAAATTGTTCAAACATCAATTGGTGAAATCAGTCATTTGCAGATGTTAAAGAAAGTATCAGCTAAAAATTCTGATATTTACATATATTTTATTAAATTAAAAAAGTAAAGTTATGAAACGATTCATTATATTTTTATTTCTTTATATAACATGTATTAATTGTTATTGTAATGATGTTTTGGTAAAATCTTGTGGTACTGGTAAGAATAAACAAGAAGCTACTTTATCTGCATTGAGATTTGCTCTTGCAGATGCATATGGAACTTATATATCATCACGTTCATCAATTAATACAGAAGACTTATTTACAGATGAAACTGTAATGATCACAAATGGTTATATTAAGTCATATAAAGAAATAGAATATAATGAATCAACAAAAACAATTAAGCTGAATGTTATTGTATCAGTTGATAAGTTAAACAAATATGTTAATAATCATGGTTCATCTGTTTCCATAAATGGTTCTTCATTAATAGCAAATAATGAAGTAACAGGTTCTAATAATGAAAGTGTACACATTTCATTTAATCATATATTAGAAAAGCTTACAGATATTTCAACAAAATGTTATAATTATAAATTGGATGTTGATGAACCGGTTATATATGGAAATAAAGTAATTCTTAATATTAGTATTAAATGTACAGATAATATTATACAGCAAAATACATTTCAAAATGTATATGATAAAGCGTTGTCCGATGCATACAAACATTATGATATGTCAAATGAGTATGTTAAATTTCAGATTAATAAATTTAATGAAGCAGTAAACACAATTACAAGATTAGGTTATTTCTCATTTATATTAAGAGATAATTTAGGTAATACTGTAAATTGTTTATATTCTGATAAAGCATTACGTGAACATGCAAGATTAATTAGATGTGAACGATATAATGATGGAGCTGGAATATTTTGTCAAAGTTCAAGAAATGTAGAAATATCAAGAGGTAACTGTGTATTATATGGAAATGTGATTAAGTTAACATTAAAATATAATGTATCAGATTTTAGGAATTTAAAAAATATAGAAGTTTTTCCAGAATAATTTTTTTATTTAAAAACAAATGTGTATCTTTGTAATATAAAAAATTTAAAAATATAAAATTATGGCAAATATTGATCCAAGACATATTATTAAGAATCTTCCAGCAAGATTTTCTGAATATATTAATGATTATAGATATACAGTTGCAAGGGAATGTCCTGATGGTAACTGGTATTATGGTGTGTATAATAACATTGAGTATGCATCTCGTGTTGCAAGAGAAATCGGAAACGGTTTTATTGTTGAATCTAAAAATGTAACAAATGGATAATATTATTTTATCACAGCTTAAGGAATCTTTTGATCGTGAAGAAGAGAAAGTAAAGATTCAGCAGAAAAAAGAAGAAGAAATGTTTTGGAAAACAAAAGGTTTCAAAGCATGGGAAGAAATTGTTTCTTATTTAAAGGAAACAAATAAAACTTTATATAATTATGGTGATTCATTAAAATGGAATTCAGATAAAAATATGATTGAACATCATTATCAGTGTAGTGATGGAAATGATTGTAATTTTTGGTATGAAACAGAATATATATCAGACAATGATTTTATAAATTATCATAAAATTATAGATACAAAATATTCAGATGTATGTAGAAATACATATGGGTATATTTATGGTTGGACTAAATAATTTATAAGTAATGTGTAAATATTGTGAAAAGACTAAGATTGGTCTTAAAGAAGTATTTGATGGTTATAGTTGCAGAGGATTGCCAAAATATAAGAAAGTTGATAATATAGATATAACACAACTTGATATAATTTCTGATGACGATTTTTCATCTATGCATATCAATACAGATACAAATACATTAATAATGCATCATAAATCAAATGCATATAGTTATGATTTTGATGTTGAATTAAATATCAATTATTGTCCAATTTGTGGTCGTAAACTAAAATAATACAATTATGAGTAAAAATAAAGTTCTATCAATTTATTTAGCGCGTGATGAACGAGGTGAACATCCTAAATATCATGATGAATTAGAACTATACGGGAAACTTCATGTATTTTATGATACTCCTATATTTAATAATTCAACTGGGAAATGGGAACTTTCTAGACAATTAGGCGGAGAAATTCCATCTTATATGTTTCCTGATATTAAGGAAAAGGAATGTCGAGAATTTATATCATTTGAACATGATCATGAAAATCAACTTGCATCATTATGTGAAATATTTGTAACAATGAAAAAAATGAAAGAAGAAAATGAGGCTAATAAAAACAAAGGACAAACAGAAGTACAAATGGAATGATGTATTGATTTACCGTTTACAACAGATATTATTTTATCTCGGTTTAATTATTCCATTTCCATTTATTATGATATATGCAATGTGTGTAGATCTTAATTATGCAGAACCTTTTGACCCAAGATATACATATAAAGTTGAACCAGATGAAGATGATTTTATCATTTAATTTTTTTATTTCATAAAATATGTGTATCTTTGTTATGTGAATTAATAAAGATAAAATAAATTATGAATAAAAATAAAACATATTATATCGGTTCTGGTGACTTCTTTGGTAAATGTGAGGCATCTGATAAGTTTCACAAAGAGATGTTACCATTGTTATCAAAATTAAAAATTAAAGAAACAGATATTGATAAAATAGCAAATATTGTTTCTGAAATTTATGGTTTAGCATATAATGATGGTTATGATAATGCTGAACATGAAGCATCTGAATATTGTTAAAATAATATAATTGATTATGAATACTATAACATTAGCTAAGTTACTTAGAGCATTAATTAATGGTAATGATTATCCTGCAGGTACAAATATTATCATTAATCGAAAGGAACTTGTATATTGTGATAATATATCATGGTATAATAATCTTCTTTATATGCATAAAGAAACTGGTTCATATTTATATGTACAACATACAGATGATGAAAATGATGTAAGAATTAATATTATTCTTCCAAATGAAACATTAAAAGATTCATATTGTAAACATCATTTAGCAGATGATTTTGCAGATAATCCTTACTGTTGGGATAAACTAGATAATGATTATGAATCATCTGAGTTTACGGTAGAATATAAATATGAAATTTCATAAATACCTTATTACCTTAAATTTAATAATATTATATTTTTAGATTAGAAACATTTAATACAAACAAACATTAATTATATGGAAAAACACAGTGTTTGTTTGTATTTTTTAATATTTTTTAAATTATTTTTATATGAAGGATATTTTAGATAGAGAAATTAAAATTGGAGATTTTGTGGCATATGGTGACCCGGGTTATGCAGAGGCTCGTGTAGGAGTTGTAGTTGGATTTATGCCATCAGGTAAAGTACGAATTGATCCATGTTTTATGCCTAATAGATTCACACGAGATAAAAATACAGAACCAGTTATTTGTGAATATGATTCAAATTATAAAGGGCGTAATTTTAGAGAACCTCACACTATTGCAATTATGAATACTGATAATGTCAAATTAGTTGATACATCTAAAGTAGATGATGACGATGATGACATAGAATCTTAAATTTCATATCATATTTCTCCTGTATCACATCCAAATATCTTATATAGTAAAGTATTAAGGTAAGGTAAAAATAATGCGATACAAGAGAAATATTTATTTTTATATATATTATTTTTTTATTTCATGGAAAATATGTATCTTTGTATTAGTTAATAACAATAATAATAATTAAATAAGAAATAATATGGTATATGGATATGTAGCAATCGATACTTACATTCATAATGATTGGGATACCGATTATCAAAGTACAGCTGTTGCAGATGTAAAAAAAGTCCGCTTATTTTTAAATGAAAATGAGAGAGATGCATCAGCAGAAACAGAACGTGTGAATAGTCATTTCAGACTTGAAACAGAGAAATTTACAACAAAGTCAAATCAAGGTAAACTTAAAATTATACCATATAAGGAATACTATAATATGGTAAATGAGATTAACAGATTAAAAGAAGAACTTTCTAAATATAAAAAATAATATGGTAAACAATTTCGAACTTATTAAGAATCATCTTGAGTTTCAAAATGAACGCTCATTTTATTTCATTCAGATTTTGAAGAGAAAGAAGGAAAATCCGGAAATGAAAGCATATTCAATTCCTATTGAAAGCTTTTATGTTTTCAGTGTTGAACAATATGAGAAACTCGAAAAACGTATTATCGAATTGTGTAATATGCATAATGCACGTGCATATATTAAGATGAATTGTCTTGATGCACAATCTGTTATGCTTGAACAGATTTCTCTTATTACACAGGAAATCAGAAAGGGTAATTGGAAGCATATGTCAAAATCTCTTAATTCAGCATGTGGCGTATGTGGAAAGCAAGATGGTAATGATAAACTATATCTTGTAGATCTTGATGGTATTGATATTGGTTCAGATGATTATAATGATGTAGTTTCTACAATTAATAATCTTCAGCCAACATATGTACTTAGAAAAGTACGTATGAGTGTTCCTACAAAAAATGGTTGTCATCTATTAACAACCGGTTTTGATATGAATGAATTTAGAAAGACATTCAAATCTATAGACATTCATAGTGATGGAATTACTCTGCTTTATGTTCAATAAAACTAAATAATCACAAATATGAAGTATGTAATTTATATGAATGGTGAAGAACCAACCACAGCAATTCAAGAAATTATTGAAAGAGAATGTGGTAGAGAATGTGAAGTAATAGCAACACCTGATAAAGAATATGAAGATGCATTAGATTTTATCGATACTAACTGTTATTTCAATGTATTGAGAAAATTTTTTAATAAAGATAATAATGATGATTAACAAATAATTATATGGATTATAAAGATACATCAAAAGAAACATTAAATAAGCATATAAATCATATACTTGATATATGTGATAGTATTCCGGTAGATAAAATAACTATTTTAACTGGTGGTAATGCATTAGGAAAATCTCTTATCAGAAAGCAGTTGGCTTTTTATATATCAAATAAAAAGGATATTCCTGCAAATAAAGCAGTTATTAGTGTTTCTATGCAGACAAGAACAGAAAGTAGACCAGAATATAGTGCACTTTCTGAAATGAATCATGATCTTCCTTGGTGCTCAACGTCTGATTCAACTATAAATCTTTTGAATGGTATGTTATCACATGCTAAAAATAAATTCATAGTTATAGATGAATTAGAAATCGGAATGTCTCGTGAGGTTCAAACAGGTGTATGTAACATGCTGAATGAAAAATTTCCTGATATATTGAAAAATAATTATGGTATTCTTGTTATTACACATTCAGAAGATGTTGTTAAAAATCTGAAGCATGATAATTTTATTAATATTGAAGGAATGTCAGAAGAACAATGGTTAACAAGAGATATTATTCCAGTTGATCCATCAGATCTTGAAACATGGGCAACCACATTATTTAAAGCAGTTAGAGATAGACAAAAATAAAAATTATAAAAAATGGAATCATATAAGAATTTTAAAACAGAAACAGCTGGAATTCCTGAATTTGATAAAATAAGAAAAGATGGAAGATTACTTATTGAATATATCAGGGGTTCGGTTTCATATGGGCTAGATACTCCAGAAAGTGATAAAGATTCAGGTGGAATTTACATTTGTTCAATTAAAGAACTTCTTGGTTATAATACATACAAAGAAGAAATCGCAGATTCAAAGAATGATAATAAATGGTATGAACTTAATAAATTTATATCATTACTTGTAAAGGCAAATCCTAATATTCTTGAAGCTTTATTTGTAGATGATAATTTTATTATAGGTGAAGTTCATCCTATTATGAAATATCTTAGAGAGCATAGAGATATGTTTTTGACTAAACAATGTTTTATATCATTCTATAAGTATGCAGAATCTCAAATCTATAAAGCACGAGGTCTTAATAAGAAAATTGTAAATCCTATTAAAGAGCGAAAAACACCGCTTGATTTTACATATACTTTCAGACGTCAGGGTTCAGCTAAAATTTTAACATTTCTAAATGATTATGGTTTGCATACAGAATATTGCGGTTTATGTAATATAGGTCATATGCAATATATTTATGGTTGTTATTATGATTATGGAAGACATTTAAATGAACATCCAGAAGATCGAGAACTTTTAATTAATACAAGAAAGAAACTCAATCCTGATAGAATTTATAGATTTCCAAATATTGATGATGAACCTATTATTCATTATAGAGGATTAACAACTGAAATTGTTTCAAATACAACACAACTTCGTTTATCTTCTATCGATGATAAAAATGATATGCCTTTTTGTTATATATCATATAATGTAGATGGATTTCAGGATCATTGTAGAAGATATAAAGAATATAAAGAATGGGAACAAAATAGAAATCCAGTTCGTTATGAATCAAATTTGAATAAAAACTATGATGCAAAAAATATGATGCATAGTTTTCGTCTTATT